>FWPV01000717.1_pt1 | contig 101534 bp, 98 predicted proteins | sample 2228371 | NCBI WGS metagenome assembly FWPV01 (sample SAMEA103939776, study PRJEB20133) | metagenome
CCCGGTCAGGTCCGGAAGGAAGCAGCCGTAACGAGCCCCGCTTGGGTCGTTGTCCAGCCTCTCACCCTACTTCCCTCCAATCTGTTGATCGCAAGGAAAGCGATTTCGCTCAATGGCTTGGTGTCGTTTCCGGTGGAGGGGCGGGTGCCACAACGGGGGTGGAGATGGCGGGCGAGACGAGGCATCCGCAAGAGAAGGATCGACGCTTTCAGGCTCGTGTTGCCGTGCCTGCCGCATTGCGCGCCGTCCCTTCGGCGCTTCGCCCTTCCCGATGGACCTTGCCGCCCCCGCGCCCTAGTCTGGCACCCGAGTCACGAGGGTTCCATGTCCGACCAACCCGCCTACCAGGTCCTTGCCCGCAAATATCGTCCCGAGACCTTCGCCGACCTTGTCGGGCAGGAAGCGATGGTGCGCACGCTGAAGAACGCCTTTGCGGCGGACCGGATCGCGCATGCCTTCATCATGACCGGCATCCGGGGGACGGGCAAGACAACCACGGCCCGGATCATCGCCAAGGGTCTGAACTGCATCGGACCCGATGGTGCCGGGGGTCCGACCACCGAACCCTGCGGACAGTGCGAGCCCTGCCGCGCGATCACGGAAGGCCGCCATGTCGATGTGCTGGAAATGGACGCAGCTTCCCGCACCGGCGTCGGCGATATCCGCGAGATCATCGACTCGGTCCACTACCGGGCGGCCTCGGCGCGCTACAAGATCTACATCATCGACGAAGTCCACATGCTGTCGACCAGCGCGTTCAACGCGCTCCTGAAGACGCTGGAAGAACCTCCCGCGCATGTGAAATTCATCTTCGCCACCACCGAGATCCGCAAGGTTCCCGTCACCGTCCTGTCGCGCTGCCAGCGGTTCGACCTTCGCCGTATCGAGCCAGAGGTGATGATCGCCCTCCTGCGCCGGATCGCCGATGCCGAAAGGGCCGGGATCACCGACGACGCGCTGGCCCTGATCACCCGCGCCGCCGAAGGCTCGGCCCGCGATGCCACCAGCCTTCTTGATCAGGCGATCAGCCACGGCGCGGGGCAAACCTCCGTCGAGCAGGTCCGCGCCATGCTGGGCCTTGCCGACCGGGGCCGGGTTCTGGACCTTTTCGATCTCATCATGACGGGCGATGCCGCTGCGGCGCTGGCCGAGCTTTCGGCTCAGTATGCCGACGGTGCCGACCCGATGGCCGTCCTGCGCGATCTGGCCGAGGTCACGCACTGGATTTCGGTGATCAAGATCAATCCGGCCGCGGCCGAGGATCCGACCACGCCGCCCGATGAACAGACGCGTGGTCAGGACATGGCCAGTCGCCTGCCGATGCGGTCGATGACGCGGATGTGGCAGATGCTGCTGAAGGCGATCGAAGAGGTCGCGCTGGCCCCGAACGCGATGATGGCTGCCGAGATGGCCGTCATCCGCCTGACGCATGTCGCTGACCTCCCGGACCCCGAGACGCTGGTGAAAAAGCTGCAGGACAGCCCGCGTCCTGCCGGGATGCCGGGCGGCGCACCCGCGGGGGGCGGCTCCGTCCATGCCCCACGCCTCGCGCCTGTCCACTTTGCCCCGACACGCGGCCTCACGATGACCGCCGCCGCGCCGGCGCTTGCCGAAGGCCATCTGCAGGTCTACGCCACTTTCCCCCAGGTCATCGACCTGATCCGGTCAAAGCGCGACATCGTCCTTCTGAACGAGGTCGAGATGGGCCTCCGCCTCGTCCGCTACTCGCCGGGCCGGATCGAGTTCGAACCCGCCCCCGGCGCGAAACCCGACCTCGCCGCCCGCCTTGGCCAGCGCCTGCAAGGCTGGACCGGAGCGCGCTGGGGCGTCTCGGTCGTCTCCTCCGGCGGGGCCCCGACCATCGCCGAGACACGCGATGCCGAACTGGCCGAGGTGCGCGCCGAGGCTTCTGAAAACCCGCTGGTGCAGGCGATCTTCACCGCCTTTCCGGGTGCCCGGATCGCCGAAGTCCGCTCGCCCGAGGCGTTGAGCGTCGAGGCCGCCGAAACTGCCCTGCCGCTCGCCGAGCCCGAGACCGACGATGACTGGGACCCGTTCGAGGCATGATCCGCCGCGCAGCGCCTTCCGATGCGGCGACCCTCGCCCACCTGAACGCCCATCTGCAGGGCTGGCACGCCGCGCACTACCCCGAGGCGTTCTTTCCCGCCCCCGACCCGGTAGCCTTGACGGATTACTTCACCGACCGCATGTCGGACGCCGCCTGCACGGCTTTCCTCGCCGGTGAGCCCGCCACGGGATATGCCCTCTGCCAGCTTGTGACGCGCGCGACCTCGATTTTCTCTCCCGGTTACCGCCGCCTCATGATCGACCACATCGCCGTCGCCCCGGAAGCCCGCCGCAAGGGCCATGGCCGGGCGCTTCTAGATGCCGCCCGGCAACTGGCCCGCGATCTGGAGGTCGAGGAAATCCTTCTCGACACCTGGGAGGCCAACACGGACGCCCATGCCTTCTTCCGCGCCGCAGGCTTCGTCCCCCGCCGAATGCTGTTCCGCGCCCTGCCCTGACCTTGCACCTGGGCTGCGCAACCCGTATCTCAAGGGAGACGGACGGAGAACGACATGCTGAAAGGTCTGGGCGCATTGGGCGGGCTTGGCGACATGGCCAAGATGATGAAGGCCGCGCAGGACATGCAGGGCAAGCTGGCCGAGCTGCAGGAAGACCTGGCCCGCATCGTCGTCACCGGCGAAGCCGGGGCCGGCCTCGTGAGGGCCCGCGTCACCGCGAAGGGCGAGGTCACGGGCATCGACATCGACCCCTCGATCCTCGTCGCCTCCGAGAAAGAGGTGGTCGAGGATCTGATCCTGGCTGCGATCCACGACGCGCAGATCAAGGCCAAGGTCCGCAGCGAACAGGAAACGTCCAGGCTGGCCGAAGCCATGGGCATGCCGCCCGGCATGAAGCTGCCGTTCTGAGATGCCCTCCGGTCCCGCTGACGACACCGGAATCGAGGCGCTGATCGAGCTTATGGCGCGCCTGCCCGGCCTGGGCCCCCGTTCTGCCCGCCGTGCCGTGCTGGTCCTTTTGAAGAGACGCGCGCAACTGATGGCGCCCCTGGCGCAGTCCCTCGCCGAGGTCGCGCTGGCCGCGAAGGACTGCCAGGTCTGCGGCAACATCTCGACCTCTGAGACCTGCGCGATCTGCGGTGATCCGGCCCGCGCGACGGGCGAGATCTGCGTCGTGGAAGACGTGGCCGATCTCTGGGCGATGGAACGCGGGCAGGTCTTCCGCGGCCGCTACCACATCCTCGGCGGCACGCTTTCCGCCCTCGACGCCATCGGGCCGGAAGAGCTTGGCATCCCCCGCCTTGCCGCCCGCGTGACCGAGGAAGGCATCCGCGAGGTGATCCTCGCCCTCAATGCCACCGTCGACGGCCAGACCACCGCGCATTACATCGCCGACGCGCTTGCGGGAAGCGACGCCCAGGTCACCACCCTGGCGCAAGGCGTGCCCATCGGCGGCGAGCTTGACTACCTCGACGACGGCACCATCGGCGCAGCTCTCCGGGCCCGGCGCAAACTCTGACCCGACTGCTCCTCGGTGACGTCGTCCCGCGGCGCTGTCCCGCGTCGCTGGCCCTCACGACGAGAAGCCGAAGGCGCAACGCAGGGGGCCCCGGTGGGGTGCGCTGGATCGAGATGATTTTTGATGGAAACATCATCCCGATCTCGGTTCCTGGTGGTCGCGTGATTGATGCGGAAAACCGGAGTCCACTTTTCCTCATCACGCTCTACTGCGCGCCGATCCCGATCAACCCCGGCAAATCCGCCATCCGGTGAAACAGTGGCACCCCCAGCGCCGTCAGGGCCCGCGCCGTCGGCGTGTCCGCCCCATGCCCGGCATAGCCAAGGCAGCGCATCCCCGCCGCCAGAGCCGCCTTCGCCCCGTTGGCGCTGTCTTCGATCACCACACAACCCTCCGGCCGCGCCCCGCAGGCCGCCGCCGCCAGAAGATAGACATCCGGCGCGGGCTTCGGGTGGCCTATCTCCTGCCCCGACAGCACGGCCTTGAACCGCTCCGTCAAAGCGTGCTGACCCAGCGTGATCTGCATCTTTGCCATGGATCCGTTCGACCCCATGGCATAGGGCACGCCCGCCGCGTCCAGCCGGTCGAGCATGTCCGTCACCCCCGCCACCAGTGGCACTCCGGCCGCCAGCATCGCGTACATCCGGCCGTAGAAATGCCTGACCCAACCCTGGGGCAGGGCCGCCCCCGCCGCCCGCGCCCGCTCGGCCACCATCTCGACCGTCCCGCCGAGGAAGCTCGTCTCGAACTCTTCCAGCGTCAGCGGCAGGCCATGCAGGGCCAGCTCTTCGAGAAACAGCGCAAAACTTGGCCCCTCGCTGTCGACGATCACCCCGTCGCAGTCGAACAGAACAGCATCGGGACGGGTCATGCGGGGGCTCTCAGCAAGGTGATGACCGTGTTGCCATACTTGCGTCGGTCCAGCTGTGCAAACCCCTCTGGCAGTGTCGGATCCACCCCTTCCTCCCAGACCGCCATCGCCTCCGGTGCAAGCCATCCCCCGTTGCGCGCGGCGCGCAACGCTGCCTCGCCCAGCCCCATGCCATAGGGCGGGTCAAGGAACACCAGCCCGAACGGCCCGAACGGGTTCGGCCCAAGCCTTGCAGCATCGGCCCGCAACGCCCTGGTCACTCCCTCCACCCGCAGCTTCGCGATATTCGCCTTGATCAGTGCCAGCGCCTTCGTGCCATCGTCCACGAATACGGCCTCCGCCGCGCCCCGGCTCAACGCCTCCAACCCCAGTGCCCCGGTCCCCGCGAACAGGTCCAGCACCCGCGCGCCCGCGACCGGGTTCCCATGGGCGTTGATCAGCAGATTGAAGATCGCCTCACGGACCCGGTCCGAGGTCGGACGCAGATGTGCCGCGGCATCGCCCTCGCCGACTTCGGCCAGCTTCAGCCCCCGCCGCGCGCCGCCGATGATCCTCATCCCTTCAACAGCGCCTTCAGGTCGGGCGCGGCTTCAATCATCTCTGGCGCCGGGCTTCTGCCCATCTCGATCAGCCGCTTGCCGACCATATAGGCGCGGCTGTCGTTCATCGCATCAACCGCCAGCAGGTCAGCGCCCCGGAAATACCAGAAGCTGACCGCATCGCCCTCGCCCTTGCGGGCGACGATGCGGTCATAGCCGGTATTCAGCCCGGCGATCTGCAGCTTCAGGTCGAACTGGTCCGACCAGAACCAGGGCTTGGCCTGATACGGCGACCCGGCCCCCAGGATGTTCGCCGCCACCGCCTCGGCCTGGTCAATGGCGTTGCCCACCGACTCCAGCCGGATGCGGCCGCCCTTCCACGGAAAGGACGCGCAATCCCCCGCGGACCAGATGAACGCGTCCGAGGTCCGGCCCAGCTCGTCCGTGGCGATGCCGTTGTCGATCGCCAGCCCGGCAGTCTCGGCCAGCTGGGTGTTGGGGGTGATCCCGACGCCCACGATCACGAAATCCGCCGGCAGCGTGCGCCCGTCTTTCAGCAGCGCTCCGGTCACCCGATCGTCGCCCACCAGCCGGTCAAGCCCGGTGGAGTCCAGCACCTTCACCCCATGCGCCTGATGCAAGGCGCGGACATAGTCGGAGGTCTCGGGCGCCGCCACCCGCTGCAGGATGCGCGGGGCCATCTCCAGAACGGTCACGTCGAGCCCCAGCTTCGAGGCCACCGCCGCCGCTTCCAGCCCGATGTAACCGCCCCCGACGATGATCACGCGGCGGCCTGCACCGAACTCGGCCCGCATCGCATCGACGTCCGCCAGCGTCCGCACCGTGTAGACGCCGGCCAGCGCCCCGCCGATGGCCGCTGGCAACCGACGCGGGGTCGACCCGGTGGTCAGCGCCAGATGGTCATACGCCAGCACCTCTCCGCCGACCGTCACCGACTTCGACACCGGATCAATCGCGGAAACCGCCTGCCCCAGCCGCAGCTCGACCCTGGTCTCCGCCCAGAACTCCGGCGCGCGCAGCCAAAGCCGGTCCTCGCCCATCTCGCCCAGAAGATAGCCTTTCGACAGCGGCGGACGCTGGTAAGGCGGCGCGGGCTCGTCGCCGAGCATCACGATCTCGCCCGCGTGCCCCAGCGCCCGCAGCTTGGCCGCCAGCGCCGCTCCGGCCTGTCCGGCCCCGACGATCACAACCCGCATGACACTCTCCCTCTGGCATGTTCCGCGCCGGACCCTATAACCCAAGGTGCGACGGGCGCAACGCGCCAGGACAGAAAGGAATTGCGAAAATGACGATTGCTGAAGGCTCGAAGCTCCCCGACGCCACACTCCTTCGCATGGGCGAGAACGGGGCCGAAACCGTCAGCCTCGCGGACAGGCTGAAAGGCCGCAAGGTCGTGATCTTCGGCCTGCCTGGTGCCTATACCGGAACCTGCTCCACCGCGCATGTCCCCAGCTTCATCCGCACCGCCAAGGGTTTTGCCGAAAAGGGTGTCGATGAGATCATCTGCGTCGCGGTCAACGATCCCTTCGTGATGAAGGCCTGGGGCGAGGCGACAGGGGCCACCGCCGCCGGGATCACCATGCTGGGTGATGCCGATGCCAGCTTTTCCAAAGCCATCGGCATGACCTTCGACGTTCCGCACCTGGGCTTCTTCGCCCGGTCGAAGCGCTATTCGCTGCTGGCCGAGGATGGCGTGGTTACGAAGTTCAACCCGGAAACCGGCCCGGGCTGCGAGATTTCGGCCGGTGAACACCTGCTCGCCCAACTCTGACCGGCCGCTCGTCGTCGACTTCGTCGCTCCACGCCGGCCCCGAACCGAGGAGAAGACGAAGTCGCACGACGAGGGGTTCCGAAGGGCTCACCCCTCGCGGACATGCCGTTGGAAGGCGCGCTTCAGCACGTCCAGTTCGGCGCGCAGCAAACTCAGTTCCGCGCGGAAATCCCCGTCCAGCGGCTCACCGGCGACCAGTGTGATCACCGCCAGCCGCGCATTCCCTGCCTGCACCAGGATCGTCTGCACGCCCTCGTTCAGGACCCAGGCCGGGATCGGGACCCGGACGACAAATCGCCCTGACGCGCCGGGTTCGACCGTCACCCCCTCGACCGCCCGGCCGCCATGCAGCGCCTCGATCACCGGGGGCGCATCGGCAGCCACAACCGCCTCCCAGACCCCGCCCGCTATCTTGCCCAGTTCGACTTTCATTCCTACAACTCCGCCCGCGGACGACGGCTGACGACCACGTCGCGGATCACGATCCGGGTGAACGCCACATCGTTCAGGATCAGGTCGATCCAGGCCCGCTCGATCCGCTGCTCGTTCAGGTCGGCATAGGCGAGGTCGAACTCGGCCAGCTTGTCGCGCCCCTGTTCCGGCAAGGCGCTCACCGGCTGCGCGAGATTGGGACCGTGCTTGATGTTCAGCCGTGTGAAGGCCTTCACCGGCCTGTCGCTGTCGATCGCCAGCTCGGCCCGCACCAGGTGCCGCGCCTTCAGCCCCTCGATCGCCGCTTCGGGCAGGTTCAGCGCCAGCGACAGGAAGCTGCCCTTGAAGCCGAAGACATCCACCGCAAGGCCATATGGCGCGCGGTCTTCGGGCCTGGCGTTGCGAACCTGCCGCACCACCACTTCGCCCAAGGGGCAGTCATGATAGAGCGCGACGCCATCCCCCAGCTCCGTCCGGTCGCCACGGGCTACCGCCCCGGGCTCTGCCATCGCCCCGCGCCAAAGGTCCGGTCGCCAGGACCAGTCCGTTCCAAGGGGCATCTGCGGCAGGCCCGAGCCCAGCGCGGGAACCGCAAGCCGCGCCTCCGCCGCCTGCGTCAGCCGGTCCAGCTGCCGCCGTAGTCCCCGCGCCTCGGCCCGCAGGGCGCGCAACTCGAAGCTTTCCAGTCCGGGTGCCGCCTCGGCCAGCCGCGTCCAACGCTCTTCGGTCCGGCGCTGGTGCCAGCCCTCCAGAAACCGCGCGATGCGACCGGCCATGCTGGCTTACTGGTCCATGTAGACGTGGCTTTCCGCTTTTGCGCCCGGATGCGTCACCGCCCCCCAACGCGCGCCCCCCACCAGACGCGCGAACTTGTGGATCGCCCCCGACGTGTATTGAGTCTTGCGCGGCCCGGTCCACGCCGTCTTGCGGGCGGCCAGCTCTTCCTCGGAAAGCGCCACCGACAGCTCGCCGGTTGTCGCATCGATGGTGATCACGTCACCGTTCTGCAACAGCGCAATCGGCCCGCCATGCGCGGCTTCCGGCCCGACGTGCCCGACGCAGAACCCCCGCGTCGCGCCGCTGAACCGACCATCGGTGATCAGCGCCACCTTCTTGCCCATGCCCTGACCCGACAGCGCCGCCGTTGTCGCAAGCATCTCGCGCATCCCGGGGCCACCGGCCGGGCCTTCATAGCGGATGACGATGACCTCGCCTTCCTTGTAGTCGCGCGCCTTGACGGCCGCGAAACAGTCCTCCTCGCAATCAAAGACCCGCGCCGGGCCGACGAAGCGCTGGAACTGGGTCTCGATCCCCGCGACCTTCACGATCGCCCCATCGGGTGCCAGGTTGCCCTGCAGCGACACCACGCCGCCGGTCCGGGTGATGGGCGAGCCGATATGCCAGATCACGCGGCCATCCGCCTCGCCCCGGATCTCCTCCAGGCTCTCGCCCAGGGTCTTGCCGCTGGCGGTGATGCAGTCCAGATGCAGCAGGCCTTCCTTCGCCAGCTCCTTCATCACCACGGCAACGCCGCCCACCTCGTGCAGGTCCTTGGCGACGTATTTGCCACCCGGCCGCAGGTCGACGAAATAGGGCGTGTCCTTCATGCAGGCCGCCACGTCGAAGAGGTCGAAGTCGATCCCCGCCTCGTTGGCCAGTGCCGGCAGGTGCAGCGCCGCGTTCGTGGACCCGCCCGTGCAGCCCACCACCCGCGCCGCGTTCTCCAGCGCCTTCCGCGTCACGATGTCCCGCGCGCGGATGTTCTTCTCGATCAGGTTCATCACCGCCACGCCCGAAGCCTCGCCATACTGGTCGCGGCTTTCGTAAGGGGCCGGGGCGCTTGACGAATTCAGCAGCGCCAGCCCGATCGCCTCGGACACGCAGGCCATCGTGTTCGCGGTATACTGCGCGCCACAGGCCCCCGAGGACGGGCAGGCCACCCGCTCCATGATCTCCAGTTCCGCGTCAGACAGGTTCCCGGCCTGGTGCTTGCCCACGGCTTCGAACATGTCCTGCACGGTGATGTCCTGACCGTTGTAGCGGCCCGGCAGGATCGACCCGCCGTAGATGAAGACCGACGGCACGTTCAGCCGCACCATCGCCATCATCATCCCCGGCAGCGACTTGTCGCAGCCCGCAAGGCCCACGATGGCGTCATAGCAATGCCCGCGCATCGTCAGTTCCACGGTATCCGCAATCGCATCCCGCGAGGCGAGCGAGGACCGCATCCCCTCATGCCCCATCGCGATGCCGTCGGTCACGGTGATCGTGGTGAATTCGCGCGGTGTCCCCCCGCCCTTCTTCACCCCATGCTTCACGATCTGCGCCTGCCGGTTCAGCGCGATGTTGCAGGGGGCAGCTTCGTTCCAGCAGGTCGCAACACCCACCCAGGGCTGGTGAATCTCTTCCTCGGTGATCCCCATGGCGTAGAAATAGCTGCGGTGCGGAGCGCGCGCCGGGCCTTCGGTCACATGGCGGCTGGGAAGCTTCGACTTGTCGAAACGCAGGTTGGTCATGACGGCTCCTTGCAGGCTGTGGCTTGGCCGCAAGGGATAGAGACCTGCCCGCCAAGGGGCAAGCGCGATATGGGCGCTCAGGTCCCGTTGATCGCCACGGTGGCACTTTGCATCAGCCCGTCCAGTTGCAACCGCAGGCTGTCGACAAAGCCGACATAGGCTTTCAGGACTCCGGCCAGAGCAGGCACCGCAGCCGCCAGCGCGTCGGCGCTGACATACAGCGCGGCACCCAGAATCGCAAAGGTCATCACCATCAGAAATCCCTTGCGGAAACTGCTGCGCCCTTCGACCGGGTCCGATATCGCCTCGGCTGCGGCCGCCTCGACCCGGTGCTCGCCCGGTCGCAGGGTAGAGTTGATCTCTTCGACATCCGGCAGTCTGGCCTTGCGCGCCGAGCCCCTGTCGTCTGCATCCTCGCCGCTCGCTCCAGAAGGCGACGCGATCGGGCTGAGGTTTTCGACCGGCTTGCGCGCTGCTGGTATCGCGGCCTCGAGCCCGAGGTCGGCTTGCACCTCCAGCGGCCTGGCTGCTTCGGCCTTCCGGGCCAGGGCTTCCCGTTCGGCCTCTTCGCGCAGAATGGCCAGAACCGAGTCGTCGACCGCATAGGCTGCCGACGCCGAACCGGCAGCGGCCGGGACTGTCGTTCCGACTTCGTCGGCGGTCTCGGGCAGGTCCTCCGCGTCGGTCGAACCTGCGGCAACGGGAACCGCGGCCACCGGCCCAGGTGCCGCCTCCGCCACATCGACAGGCGTATCTGCGCCAGTCGGCGGCATCTCTTCTGCCACCAGTTCAACCGCATCGCCAACCGCGGCGTCCACATCCGGCAGCGCGGGCCCTGCGTCCAAGCCCGCCGCCGCATCGACCGCTTGGGCCACTTCTGGCTCTGGTCCGGGTTCCAACCTTGCGACAGGTTCCGGTGTCACATCGGGCACCGGCGAGGCCTCCGGGTCCGGCTCCGGCGTTGGCTTCGGCTCTGGTGCAGCCACCGTTGCCGCCGCCGCCGTCTCGGTCACGGCCGAGCGGGGTCGCATCTGATACCAGGCATGGCCGCAGTTCGCGCATTGCACGTCGCGTCCCGTCTCCGGAATCGCGTCCTCGGGCACTTCGTACTTGGCTTCGCAGTTTGGGCAAACCAACCGCATTCTTGTCCCTCAACGCCTGTTTTTCCGGTCGCCTTGGCAAGTTGTAATCCTTAATTCCTATCGTTCCAAGGCCTTGTCGCACGCTCTTGTGCAATCGTTTCTCCCTGTGCGATGGAAAGCGCAGTGACATCGGGCGCGGGCCGCCCGAAGCCTGCAGCAGGGGAACAGCGTGATCACCTTCGAGAACGTGGCCTACAGCTATGGCGGGGGTGAGCTTCTGTCCGACGTTTCGCTGAAACTTACGCCTGGTTCCTTCCATTTTCTGACCGGCCCGTCCGGTGCGGGCAAATCGACCTTCCTCAAGCTTGCCTATGCCGAGTTGCAGGCGACCACCGGCAGCGTCACCCTGTTCGACCGCGACGTGAAAAGCCTGTCGCGCGACGACATTGCCCGCACCCGGCGGCGCATCGGCATCGTGCATCAGGACTGCAAATTTCTTGACCACATGTCGCTTGCGGCCAACATGGCGCTGCCGTTCACCGTATCCGCCCGCGAAAGCAGCCCCCAGGACCTTGACGACCTTCTGTCCTGGGTCGGACTCAAGCACCTCGCCGACGCGCTTCCGCCACAGCTTTCCGGCGGCGAACGCCAGCGCGCGGCCCTTGCCCGCGCCGTCATCGTCGACCCCGACGTGATCCTGGCCGACGAACCCACCGGCAACGTCGACTGGGAAATGTCCTTGCGCATCCTCACCCTGCTGGTCGAACTGAACAAGATGGGCAAGACCATCCTCGTCGCCACCCATGACCTGAACCTGATCCGCCAGGCGAAGGCGCAGATCCAGGCCCGGGTCCTGCGCATCGCCAAGCACCGCGTCCAGCTTGCGGGGGCCGACCTGTGAGACCCCCCGCCGCCAAACCCGCCAGCCCCGCCACCCGCGCGCTGGAGGTTGTCCCCCCGTCTGGCCCCACCGCCTGGCTCACGATCTTCACCGCCGGGGCGATGACCTTCCTCTGCGTCTTCGCCCTCGCCCTCTCCCTCGCTTCCGGTCGCCTTGCCAACCGCTGGTCCGAGGCCCTGGCCAAGACCGCCACGATCCGCCTGTCCGCCCCGGTCGAGCAGGTGCAGATCCAGACCGACGCAATCCTCTCCACGCTTGCCTCTACCCCCGGCCTGGCCAGCTACCGAATGATCGGCGACGCCGAGACACGCAGCCTTCTCGAACCCTGGTTCGGCCCGGACCTTCCCGTCGAGGCCCTGCCGATCCCCCGCCTCTTCGAACTGGTCGAGGCCGACCCGCCCTACGATTCCGCGGGTCTGCGGCAACGACTGACCGCCGAGGCCCCCGGCGCGGTCCTTGACGACCACACCCGCTGGCGCCGTCCGCTGGCCGAGGCCGCCTCCCGCATCCGCCTTCTCGGTGTCCTCTCGATCGCGCTGATTGGCACCGCCATGGCGGCGATGATCACCCTGTCCGCCCGTGCCGCGCTGGCCACGAATGCCGAGGTGATCCGCGTCCTCCGCCTGGTCGGGGCCAGGGACAGCTACATCGCCCGCGCCTTCGTCCGCCGCTTCACGCTGCGCACCTTGGCCGGGGCCGCTGTCGGCGCTGCCGCCGGGCTGATCGGCGTGGCCGCCCTTCCGGCCACCGATGCCGCCGGGGGCTTTCTCACCGGCCTCGGCTTTGCCGGCACCGGCTGGCTCTGGCCCTTTGCGCTGCCGCCTGTCGCGGCGATCGTGGCTTTTGCTGCCACCCGCCGCGCCGCCTTCCGTCAACTGCGAGAGCTGACATGACCCCGATCCGCTGGCTTCTCAGCCTCGTGTTCATCATCCAGATGTATCTTGCCATGGCGATCATCGCCGTGATTTTCGCCCCATGGGCGCTGTTCTCCCGTCGTGGCGCGCGGATGGCTTGCACGGCCTTCTGCCGGTGGACGCTCGTCAGCCTGCGCTTTCTGACCGGGCTCAGGTCCGAGGTGCGCGGCACCCCGCCCGTCACCGAAGCCCTGATCGCCGCCAAGCACCAAAGCCTTCTCGACATCGTCATGATCTTCAACGCGGTCCCTGCGGCCAAGTTCATCATGAAGCGGGAACTGATATACGCCCCCTTCTTCGGCCAGTATGCCCTGCGGATCGGCTGCGTCCCGATCGACCGCGGCAAGCGCGGCGCGGCCATCGCAAGGCTGAAGGCCGACGTGGCGAAAGGCGCAGCCGACCCCGGACAGCTTATCATCTACCCGCAGGGCACTCGCGTCGCCCCCGGCGCGACAAAGCCCTACAAGGTCGGATCCGGCCTTCTCTACCAACAACTGGCCCAACCTTGTCACCCGGTCGCGACCAATGTCGGGGTGTTCTGGCCGAAACAGGGCATCCTGCGCAAACCCGGCCTCGCCGTGGTCGAATTCCTGCCCCCCATCGCCCCCGGCCTGCCGATCCCAGAGTTCATGGCCCGGCTGGAATCCGAAATCGAAACGCATTCCGACCGCCTCATGGCCGAAGCCGGGTTCAAGGTCTGAGGGTGACCCGCACCGCCGCGGTCACCAGCCCTGTCACCGGCGCGCCGGACGATTCCGAAGCCGTCCATGCCGCACGCACGGCCGTTTTCCGGCGGCCTGTCCCCGCGAGGACCACAGGAGCCCGGGATTTGATCCAAATGGTCTTTCTCTTTTGCAGATACCCCACGGGTAGGCTGTTGGTTTTGCCATTGGTTCAAGAAACCACTAGGCTGGCGGAGGGTGTGAAACCCTCCGGCTCCAGCCCGAACTCGACTCCCGCGCCCACCATCACCGTCCGCCCCTTTGCAACCAGCAAAGCAGCCTGCCGCTGGTCCCAGGTCTCGACCGTGAAGGTCACCAGCCGCCCCTCCAGCGTCCCCGCCGCAGCCGGAACCACCAGCAGCGCCGCAAGGGCAATCCAGCGGATCACGCGAATTTCAGCGCCGCGATCCCGGCAAGGATCAGAAGCACGCCGATGACGCGCATCGCGTTGACCGGTTCCTGAAACAGGAACACCGCCGCAATCGCGGTCCCGACGGCCCCGATCCCGACCCAGACCGCATAGGCGGTGCCGACCGGCAGGCTCTTCATCGCCACCGACAACAGATAGAACGAGCCGAGCGCCAGCACGATGGTCGCGACCGAGGGCCAAAGCCGGCTGAAGCCTTCGGAATACTTAAGCCCCAACGCCCAGCCGGTTTCCATCAGCCCGGCAATGGCAACGATCACCCAGGGGTTCAAGCCGCCAGCCCTCTCGCTCCCATATCAAGGAACTTCTGCCGCCGGTCCCGGACCAGCGCCTCCGGCTTCTTGCCGGAAAGCTCGCCCAGCATCGCCTCGATCGCCTTGCCGACCGCATCCACCGCCTCTTTCGGCGCGCGCTGCGCCCCGCCCAGAGGCTCCTTCACGATCCGGTCGATGATCCCCAGCTTTTGCAGATCCTGCGCCGTCAGCCGCAGCGCCTCTGCCGCCTCGCGCATCTTTTCCGCGTCCTTCCACAGGATCGACGCGCAGCCTTCGGGGCTGATCACCGAATAGATCGAATGCTCCAGCATCGCCACCCGGTTCGCCGTGGCGAAGGCCACCGCCCCGCCCGAGCCGCCCTCACCGATCACGACGCTGATCAAGGGCACGCCGATGGCGAGGCACTTCTCGGTCGACCGCGCAATCGCCTCGGCCTGACCGCGTTCCTCGGCCCCCTTGCCGGGGTAGGCGCCTGCCGTGTCGATCAACGTGATCACTGGCAGGCGAAAGCGGTCGGCGAGGTCCATCAGCCGGATCGCCTTGCGGTAGCCTTCTGGCCGCGCCATGCCGAAATTGCGCTGGATGCGCGACTTGGTGTCGTTGCCCTTTTCGTGTCCGATCACCACCACCGGCCGGTCGTTGAACCGCGCCAGCCCGCCGATCACCGCATGATCATCGGCAAAGGCGCGGTCGCCCGCGAGGCTCGTGAACTCGGAGAACAGCTGGCCGACATAGTCCAGGCAATGCGGCCGTTCGGGATGCCGCGCCACCTGGCACTTCTGCCACGGCGTCAGGGTCTTGTAGAGATCCCGCAGCGCCGCATCCGCCTTGCGGTCCAGCGCCTCGGCCTCTTTCGAGACATCCATCCCCCCGCCGGTCTTCGCCATGGCGCGAAGCTCCTCTGCCTTGCCTTCGATGTCGGCGAGGGGCTTTTCGAATTCGAGATACTGCATGGCGCTTCCTTTTCGGGACTGGTCTTATATGCCCGTGGGCAAGGCCCGATGCAACTCGGCAAGAGATGCACTGGCGGGGTCAGGCTGAGCCGGCCCGCGGCACGGAAACGGCCATGAAGCAGGATCGCGAAACCGCCTCGTCGCGTCCGGGATCGGGTCACATCCACGGCCGTTCCACGGCGGCCACTCAGCGGCCGGTCTCGTGCTCCAGCCGCTGGCGGGCCACCCGCTCGTTCTTCTCGGCGCGCATCTGGTCGTGGTAGGCCTGTTCGACATAGGCCATATGCGCGGTCACGGCGGCCCGCGCGGCGACCGCATCGCGGGACTGGATCGCCGCGTTGATCGCCCGGTGCTGGTCCAGAAGCTGATCCCGCGTCATCCGGTTCTTGAACATCATCTGCCGGTTGTAGAATACGCCTTGCCGCAGAAGGTCGAACATCGACCGCAGCATGTGCAGCATAATGACGTTGTGGCTTGCCTCGATGATCGCCATGTGGAACTGGGCATCGAGTTCTGCCTCGTCCGATGGATCGCGCTTCTGGTGGGCGGCTTCCATCTTTGCAAAGATCGTGTCGATGACCTTGAGGTCGGTCTCGGTCCCGAAACGCGCAGCCCGTTCGGCTGCCAGCCCCTCGATGTCGCGACGAAACCCGATATAGTCGAACACGGCCTCGTCATGTGTTGCGAACAGCCCGACCAGCGCGGGGGAAAAGGCCGACCCCAGCACATCGGCAACGAAAATCCCCGATCCCGCCCGGCTGACCAGCAGCCCCCGTTCCGCCAGATCGGCGATGGCATCGCGCAACGACGGGCGCGACACGCCCAACTTGTCGGCCAGATCGCGCTCGGACGGCAGGCGCTCTGCGGGGCGCAGGATGCCGCGCAGGATCAGTTGCTCGACCTGCCGGACGACGGCAGCCGACAGCTTTTCCGGGGCAACTTTCAGGAAGGGCATGGCAGGAAGGGCAAGGATCGCCTCGATGATTGGTCCAGAAATATGACCGATTGCCGGAGATCACAAATGAAAAAGAGGCCGGGAAACCCCGGCCCCTGCCCGAGATGGCCGACAGATCAGCGGTTCGGGCGGATGATGATCTCGACCCGGCGGTTCTGCGCCCGGCCCGCCGCCGTCTGGTTGGACGCGACCGGCTGATCGAAGCCGCGGCCATATGCGACGATCCGGCTGCCCGGCACGCCGCTTTCGCGCAGGATCGAGGCCACCGCAACCGCACGGCGCTGCGACAGATCCTGGTTGTAGGCCGCCGTCCCGGTGTTGTCGGTATGGCCGACCACCTCGATCCGGCTGTTGGGATAGCGCAGCAGGCTTGCCGCCACCGTGTTCAGGTCGGCTCGCAGATCCGGCCGGACAGCCGCGCTGTCGATCGCGAACAGCAGGTCCTGCGGCATGTTCACGATCAGGTATTCGCCGGTATTGGTGACCGAGACGTTGGAATTCAGCGATCCGCGCAGTTCCGCCGCCTGCCGGTCCAGGTCCGCGCCAACCAGTGCGCCCGCCCCGGCACCCAGAGCGCCGCCCAGGATCGCCCCCTTGAATTCGTTGCCGTCCCTCGCCGTCGCGGCACCCGCCGCCGCGCCCAGCAGGCCACCGATCACGGCACCGCTTTTGGTGCGGGCATTCGGGTCATCGGGATAGGCATTCGGATCGACACCGACGCAGGCGGTCAGGAACAGCGTGCCGGTTGCCGCCAGGATCAGGGGGGTCTTCATCATCATGATTGCTCTCGCCTCGACATTCGCCCATTGACGGGCCTGTTTCAGACCCCTGCCACAATACATGAACGCCGTCGAGAGGCTGCCGGTTCCCTCAACCCTCGGCAGGGTTCCGCGCATGGGAACGCGGGTCACATTTCCGTGCGCGCGGCCTCCCAGGCCAGCATGGCGCGCTTGCGGGGCAGGCCCCAGCGATAGCCCCCCAGACCACCGTCGCGGCGCAAGGCGCGGTGGCAGGGGATCAGGAAACTGATCGGATTGCGGCCCACCGCCGTCCCCACGGCCCGATGCGCCGCGGGGTGGCCGATCGCGTCGGCAATGTCGGCATAGGTCGTCACATGGCCAGAGGGGATCGACAAGAGCGCCTCCCAGACCTTGATCTGGAACGGGGCGCCAACAAGATGCAGCGCGGTTGCCTGCCCGCCAAAGGCCGCGTCGACCAGTGGCCTGATCGCCATCGGATCCTCGATGTAACTGGCCCTGGACCAGCGGCGGACCAGGTCTTCCAGCGCCACCTCGGCCCCCATCTCATCGGCGAAACCCATGCCGCAGATACCCTTGTGCGTCGCCATCGCAAGCGCCGGGCCGAAGGGGCTGTCGAACCAGCCCCATTTGATCTCCAGCCCCTCGCCGCCCCTGGCGTAGTCTCCGGGCGACATCGCCTCCCAGGTCAGGAACAGATCGTGCAGCCGTCCGGTGCCCGACAGTCCCGACTCCAGCGCCGTGCCCAGAAGCGTGTGCCGGTCCGCCAGCAGCCGCCTTGCGTGGCCCAGCGTCAGATACTGCTGATACCGCTTGGGACTGACGCCCACCCACTGGCTGAACACCCGCTGGAAATGCGCCGGGCTCATGTTCATCCGCTGGGCCAGAGCTTCCAGCGTCAGCGCAGGGCCTGCGTCGTCGATCACCTCCAGCGCGCGGGCGATCACCTGGTAATGATAGGCGGGGGACAGATCGGTCATGCTTGCATCCTCGGGTCGGCTCGTCGTGCGCCTGCGTCTTCTCCTCGCACGGGTACCGCGGCGAGGAGTGGCGAAGTCACCGACGAGCCTTGCCCAAGATGTAGCCTCCCCGCCGTGCCGTCGCGACCCGTTTCCTGCGGCTTGTCGGAACGCGCCTTTCGTGCTGCATAGTCGGCATGACCCCTCAGCTTCCCTATGCCACCCTGAACCAGATCTTCGCCCGCTTCGCCGAGATCGAGCCCCACCCCAAGGGTGAGCTTGACCACGTCAACGCCTTCACCCTTCTGGTGGCCGTGGCCCTGTCCGCCCAGGCCACCGACATCGGCGTGAACAAGGCCACGCGCCAACTGTTCAAGATCGCCGACACGCCGGAAAAGATGCTGGCCCTGGGCGAGGAAGCCCTGATCGAGCACATCAAGACCATCGGCCTTTACCGCAACAAGGCGAAGAACGTCATCAAGCTCAGCCGCCTCCTGATCGACAATTTCGGTGGCGAGGTGCCCTCGTCCCGCGCCGCCCTGACCACGCTTCCCGGGGTCGGTCGCAAGACCGCCAACGTGGTCCTCAACATGTGGTTCCACCACCCCGCCCAGGCCGTCGACACCCACATCTTCCGCGTCGGCAACCGCACCGGCATCGCCCCCGGCCGCGACGAGATCGCCGTCGAGCGCGCCATCGAGGACAACGTCCCCGTCGAATACCAGCAGCACGCGCACCACTGGCTTATCCTGCATGGCCGGTATATCTGCACCGCGCGCAAACCGCGCTGCGGCATCTGCCCGATCGCCGCCTGGTGCCTGTATCCGGAGAAGACAGAATGAAATCCTATCAGGTCGTCGGCATCGGCAATGCCATCGTCGATGTCTTCTCCACCGCCGACGACTCGTTCCTCGATCTCATGGGCATCCAGAAAGGCATCATGCAGCTTGTCGAACGCGAACGGGGTGAGCTGCTTTATGGTGCGATGACCAACCGCCAGCAGGCCCCCGGCGGGTCGGTTGCCAATACCCTTGCCGGTCTGGGCAACCTCGGCCTCACCACTGCCTTCATCGGCCGCGTCCACGACGACGCGCTGGGGCGGTTCTACGCCCGCACCATGGCCGACGAGGGCACCGATTTTGTCAACCCCCCCGTCCCCGGCGGCGAACTTCCGACCTCCCGCTCGATGATCTTCGTCTCCCCTGATGGCGAGCGGTCGATGAACACCTACCTCGGCATCTCCTCCGAGCTTGGCCCCGACGATGTGTCGGACTCGGTCGCCGGCAGCGCCGAGATCCTGTTCCTCGAAGGCTACCTCTACGACAAGCCCAAGGGCAAACAGGCCTTCGAACGCGCCGTGGACCTTTGCCACAAGGCGGGTGGCAAGGCCGGCATCGCCCTCTCCGACCCGTTCTGCGTCGACCGCCACCGCGACAGCTTTCGCCAGCTGGTGAAGAACCTCGACTACGTGATCGGCAACGAACACGAATGGTCATCCCTGTATCAGACCGACCTCTCCACCGCCCTCGAACGGGCCGCCGCCGACTCAGGCCTCGTCGTCTGCACCCGGTCCGGCCATGACGTCATCGTCGTCCGCGGCGACGAACAGGCCGTGGTCCCGGTGAAACGCGTGGTCCCCGTCGATGCCACCGGCGCGGGCGACCAGTTCGCCGCAGGCTTCCTCTACGGCCTCGCCACCGGCCAATCCCTCGCCACTTCCGGCCGCATGGGCTGCGTCGCCGCTGCCGAGGTCATCTCCCACTTCGGCGCCCGCCCCGAAGCCGACCTCAAGGCCCTCTTCCGCAAGGAAGGCCTGATCTAACCCCTCCAAGGCTTTCTCTTCCCCAAATATCCCCGCCGGAGGCTCTTCACCCGAGCCTCTGTGCGTCCTTCACGCACAGAGGCGAGACAAACGGCCTTCGCGCGTCAGCGCTCAATTTGATACCCGCCCCACCCCGCAAAGCCGCTGGCCAGCCGGGCGCGACCATGGCAAAATGTTCCACATTTGTTCACGCCAACCCCGAGTCGCCTGCTTGCCCTTCATCGAACTCTCCGCGCTGACCAACTTCACCTTCCTCACCGGGGCCTCCCACCCCGAGGAGATGATCCTGCGCGCCGCCGAAATGGGGATGCCCGCCCTTGCCGTCGCCGACGTGAACTCGGTCGCAGGCATCGTCCGCGCCCACACCAAGGCGCGGGAACTGGCGCGCGACGGCGGCCCCAAGGTGCGCCTGATCCCCGCCGCCCGCCTGATCCTGACGGACGGTTTCCAGGTCACCTGCCTGCCCCGCGACCGCACCGCCTGGGGCCGGCTCTGCCGCCTTCTCAGCGCGGGCCGCCTCCGCGCCGCAAAGGGCGACTGCAGGCTTGACCTCGACGACCTCCTCCATTGGGGCGACGGGATGGAGATGCTGCTGATCCCAGAGGGCCAGCGCCTGACCCTCGCCGAGGCCCCGCCCGCCCCGATGACCGACACCAGACGCTGGCAGTCACACGCCCGAAGCCTCGCCAAACGCTTCCCCGGCCAGGTCAGCCTTGCGATGGCCCCGCGCTATGACGGGCAGGACCAGACCCGCTTCCAGCATCTCGCCGGGCTGGCGAAGACGCTGAACATCCGCACCGTGGCGACCGGCCTGCCCTTCCTGCACCACGGCCGCCGCCGCCGCCTCGCCGATGTCCTGACCGCGATCCGGCTGGGCGTGCCCGTCGACACGCTTGGCCGTCGCGCGCTTCCGAACAACGAAGGCCGCCTGCGGTCCGAGGCCGAAATGCTCCGCCTCTTCGCCGGGCACGAAGCCGCCGTCCACCGCGCCGGAGAGATCGCCCGCAGCGCCGCCTTCTCGCTCGACGAACTCAGCTACGACTACCCCTCCGAAAACGCCCCCAATGAGACCGCCGCCCAGCGCCTGACCCGGCTGGCCGAGGCGGGCCTCGACTGGCGCTATCCCGAGGGTCCGCCCGACCGCGTGCGCGCCCAGATGGCCCACGAACTCAGCCTGATCGCCAAGCTGCGCTATGAGCCATACTTCCTCACCGTCCACGACATCGTCGCCTTTGCCAGACAACGCGGCATCCTCTGTCAGGGTCGCGGCTCCGCCGCCAACTCCGTCGTCTGCTTCGCGCTTGGCGTGACCTCGGTCTCGCCGGAAATCGGAACCATGGTTTTCGAACGTTTCATCTCGGAAGCCCGCAACGAACCCCCCGACATTGATGTGGATTTCGAACATGAACGCCGGGAGGAGGTGATCCAGCACATCTACGAAAGATACGGCCGCCACCGCGCGGGGCTTTGCGCCACGGTCATCCACTACCGCGGCAAACGCGCGGTGAGGGAGGTCGGTCGCGCCATGGGCCTGTCGGAGGACACCCTCGCCGCCATGTCCAGCCAGATCTGGGGCTGGGGCGGGCTGGGCGGGGTGACCGAGACAAGGCTCAAGGAGATCGGCCTCGACCCGACCGACCGCCGCCTCAAGCAGACCATGGCGCTGATCGACGAGATTCAGGGCTTCCCCCGGCACCTGTCGCAGCACGTCGGCGGCTTCATCATCACCGAAGGCCGCCTCGATGAGCTTTGCCCGGTGGAAAACGCCACGATGGAGGACCGCACCGTCATCCCCTGGGACAAGGACGACATCGACACGCTGAAGATCCTCAAGGTCGACATCCTGGCGCTGGGGATGCTGTCCTGCATCCGCAAGGCCTTCGACCTCCTCCAGCAACACCACCACCAGCACTTCACCCTGGCGACCCTCCCGCCCGAGGACCCGGAGACCTACCGGATGCTCTGCCAGGCGGACAGCTTGGGCGTGTTTCAGGTGGAAAGCCGCGCCCAGATGAACTTCCTGCCCCGGATGAAGCCGAAATGCTTCTACGATCTGGTGATCCAGGTCGCGATCATCCGCCCCGGCCCGATCCAGGGCGACATGGTGCATCCCTTCCTGCGGCGGCGAAACGGCCAGGAACAGGTCAGCTTCCCCTCGGACGAACTTGGCCGCGTCCTTGGCAAGACCCTTGGCGTGCCGCTCTTTCAGGAACAGGCGATGCAGATCGCCATCGTCGGCGCGGGATTTACCCCCGAGGAGGCGGACCGGTTGCGCCGGTCGCTTGCTACTTTCAAGAAGCACGGCAGCGTCAGCGAGTTTCACGACCGCTTCATCGGCGGGATGCTGGCCAAGGGCTACGACCCCGACTTCGCCCAGCGCTGCTTTGCCCAGATCGAAGGCTTCGGCAGCTACGGTTTCCCCGAAAGCCATGCGGCCAGCTTCGCGCTCCTCGTCTACGCCTCGGCCTGGATCAAGCGCCACCACCCTGGCATCTTCGCCTGCGCGCTGCTGAACAGCCAGCCGATGGGCTTTTATGCCCCGGCCCAGATCGTCCGTGACGCGCGCGAACACGGGGTGACCGTCCTGCCGCCCTGCATCCAGGCGAGCCATTGGGACAACCGGATGGAATGGCTCGACCGCCCCGATCTGCGCCCCGGCCAGCCGCCCGAACTGGCGCTCCGCCTCGGCTTTCGCCAGATCAGGGGCATCGTGGAAGAGGACGCCCGCTGGATCACCGGCGCGCGCGGCAACGGCTACCAGACCGTCGAGGACGTCTGGCGCCGCGCCGGGATCAGCCCCGCAACCCTGACGCGCCTCGCCGAAGCCGACGCCTTCGCCGCCCTCGGCCTCGCCCGCCGCGACGCCCTCTGGTCCGCCGAGGCGCTGGCCGAAGGCCCCCCCCTCCCCCTTTTCGCCACCGACATGGACGGCGAGGGGATCACGGAACCCGCCGTCGCCTTCCGCGAGATGACGATGGGCGAAGCCGTGGTCGAGGACTACGTGGCGATGCGCCTGACGCTGCGCTCGCATCCCATGGAACTCCTCCGCCCCTGGCTGGAGGCTGCCTGAAAAGGGGGGCCACCTCGGGGGGCATCGAGCCCCCGCTCGGCGGCGCTGCCGCGGACAAGTGCGGAAACCCCTCAGCACGTGGCCGATGCCGACGCCTCCGGCGGGAGTATTTTTGAAGTGAGCAAATCCCCTTCAGAAAGTCTTTACCTCCTCCTGATGTCATGCCCGGGCGGTACAGGGAGGAGTCCCGATGACCGCAAGTGGGCAAGTCGCCCCGGCGGCGTGGGAAGCTCTCCCTTCGCACTGTAGTGGTGCCGACCGCCGGGGTGCATTGCTTGCCCCGCACTTCTCGGTATTTGCTCACTTCGACAAATACTCCCGCCGGAGGCATCCCGCACGGGCCAGGCGCGCACCGCCCGAGATCCGGCCCGAACCGCCCCACAAGCGCCGCGGAGACCAGCGGCGAAGGCCGCGCAGGCGACCCAAAGGGCTTGCCGCGCCAGCGGCTCCGCGTGATGGGCGCTGGCCCAGACGCGCGCCTTCCGCTAAGCCTCGCCCAGCCCGACCGCGAGACGCCGATGACCCCAGCCTTCCCCCAGCTCCGCGACCTCGTGCTGATCGGCGGCGGGCATACCCACGCGCTGGTCCTGCGGATGTGGGCGATGAACCCGCTGCCCGGCACCCGGCTGACCCTGATCAACCCCGACCCCGTCGCCCCCTACACCGGCATGCTTCCCGGCCTCATCGCCGGGCACTACCGGCGGGAGGAGCTGATGATCGACCTCGTCCGCCTCGCCCGGTTCGCAGATGCCCGGCTGATCCTCGACCGCGCGACCGGGATCGACCGCGAAAATCGCCTGATGCACCTCGCCGGTCGCCCGCCCCTGCCCTACGATCTCGCCGCCATTGACATCGGCATCACGTCCGACCTGCCCGGCCTGCCCCACGCCATCGCCGCCAAACCGCTCGGCCCCTATGCCGCGGCGTGGGAGGCGTTCCTCGCCTGCCGCCCCGCCTCGCCCCAGATCATCATCCTTGGCGCCGGCCTTGGCGGGGTCGAGCTTGCCCTCGCCTCCGCCCACCGGCTGGGCCCCGACGCAAGGGTCACCCTGATCGACCGCGCCGCCGGCTTCCTCCCGACGCTTACCGCCACAGCCCGCAACACCCTCCGCCGCCATCTCGGCAGCGCGAACATCACCCTCCGCCTCGCCACCGAAGTCACGACCATCAGCCCCACGGCAGTCACCCTCGGCTCCGGCGAGACCCTGCCTTCCGACTTCACCCTCACCGCCACCGGGGCCCGCCCGCACCCCTGGCTCGCCACAACCGGCCTCGACAACCAGAACGGCTTCCTCCGCACCGACGCCACTCTGCGCACTTCCGACCCCCTGATCTTCGCCGCCGGGGACTGCGCCAGCCTTCCCGACCCCCGCCCCAAGGCCGGGGTCTTCGCCGTCCGCGCCGCGCCCATCCTGGCCCACAACCTTCGCGCCGCGCTGACCGGCAAGCCGCTCAAACCCTTCCGCCCGCAGTCCGACTACCTGAAACTCATCTCCCTCGGCTCACAGACCGCCCTGGCCGAAAAATGGCACCTCTCCGCCACCGGCCCCCGCCTCTGGCGTCTCAAGGACCGCATCGACAGCCGCTTCATGGATCGCTTCGCCACCTACCCGGCCATGCCCGCGCCGAAAGCCCCGGCCGAGGCCGCCGACGGCCTTGCCACCCACCTGACCCGGCGTCCGCTCTGCGGCGGCTGCGGCGCAAAACTTGGCGCTGGGGTCTTGTCCCAAGCCCTCGCCGCCCTCCCCGCGCCCAGTCGCCCCGAGGTCCGCTCCGGCCCCGGCGATGACGCCGCCGTCCTGACCACGCCCAACGGCGTCCAGGTCCTCACCACCGATCACCTCCGCGCCTTCTGCCACGACCCGCGGCTGATGGCCCGCATCGCCGCCCTTCACGCGCTGGGCGATGTCTGGGCCATGGGAGCGACCCCGCAGGTCGCCCTCGCGCAAGTCACCCTGCCACCCCTCGGCCCCGCCCTGCAAACCCGCGTGCTGGCCGAGATCATGGAGGAAGCCGCGACCACCTTCCGCGCCGCCGGGGCCGATGTCGTCGGAGGTCATTCGACCGAAGGCGCGGAACTGACCATCGGCTTCACTGTCACTGGAACGGCTGCCAGAGTGATCGCCAAAGGCGGCGCAAAACCCGGCGACGCCTTGATCCTGACGAAACCTCTCGGCTCTGGGACGATCCTCGCCGCCGAAATGGCCCTGGCCCGGCCCCCCGGCCTTCTCATGGGCGAAATCTGGGCCGCCTGCGTCGATCAGATGACCCGCGCGCAGGGTAGCGCCGCTGCGATCCTCACCCCCCTGGCCCATGCCATGACCGATGTCACAGGCTTCGGCCTCGCCGGTCACCTTCTGGAAATGCTTGATGCCTCGGACGCTTCCGCCGCGATCCACCTCGCCGACATCCCCCTGATGCCCGGCGCGCTCGACCTCGCGCAGACGGGCCACGGTTCATCCCTGCAACCGGCAAACCTCGCCGCAGTCTCCTGGCGGATGACCGTCCCGCAAGACCCGCGCACGCAGCTCCTCACCGACCCGCAAACCGCAGGGGGCCTGCTTGCTGCCGTGCCATGGGATCAGGCCAGAGCGATACTCGCCGACCTGATGGGCGCGGGTCACGATGCCGCGATCATTGGCCGGATCACATCCGGCACTCCACACCTGACCGTGACCTGAGCCCGAAAACCTTTCTGCAAGCTGTTCGCAAAAGGGATCCATCGGATGCGCTGCGGATGATCGACTGCACCGTGGTCCGCGCCCGGCATCAGGCAGCGGGCGCTTTCCGGCCTCGCCGTTTCGCGGTAGCAGGGAAAAAAGGGAGACGGCAATGCGCGAGATTCTGGGGCGGCTTCTGGCCTTCGACACGGTGAGCCACCGACCGAACATCGCGCTGATGGCCTATGTGCGGGACGTGCTGGAAGAGGCCGGGCTTGTCGTGACGCTGGTGCCCGACGCCGGCGGCGGCAAGGCGAACCTTTTTGCCTCGACCGGGCCATCGGGCATGTCGGGAGTGATGCTGTCCGGACATACCGATGTCGTGCCGGTCGACGGGCAGGACTGGACAGTGCCTCCCTTTGCACTGACCGAGGCAGGGGGCCGGTATTTCGGGCGCGGGGCGGCGGACATGAAGGGCTTTGTGGCCTGCGCGGTAGAGGCGATGCTGGACGCAGCCCGACGGCCCTTGCGGGTGCCCTTGCATCTGGCGCTGTCCCATGACGAGGAGGTCGGCTGCATCGGGGTGCGCTCGCTGATCGACCTTCTCGCTGCCGCGCCGGTGAAGCCCCGGTTCTGCATCGTGGGGGAACCCACGGGCATGCAGGTCGCGACCGGGCACAAGGGAAAGGTGGCGCTGCGGGCGACATGCCGGGGGCGAGAGGGGCATTCGGCACTGGCTCCGCTGGCGTTGAACGCGCTGCATCTGGCGGCCGACTTTCTGGGCGCGGTGCGGCGGCTGCAGGCCGAAGTGGCGGCCTCGGGGCTGCGGGACGGGGACTATGACGTGCCCTATACGACCCTGCATGTGGGGAAGATGTCGGGTGGCGTGCAGGTCAACATCGTGCCGAACCAGGCGGTGCTGGACTTCGAGATCCGGTCCTTGGCCGGGGAGGATGTGGCAGGGCTGATCCTGCGGCTGGAGCAGGAGGCGGATCGGATCGTCAGCCCGCTGCGGGCGGAGTTTCCGGAAGCGGCGATCGTGGTGGAAAGGCTGTGGGACTACCCGGGCCTTGGCACGCCGACGGATGCCGATGTGGTGCGGTTCGTCAAAGGGCTGACCGGGGCGAACGGGACGATCAAGGTGGCCTTCGGGACGGAGGGCGGGCTGTTCGATCAGCGGCTGGGGGTGCCGACGGTTATATGCGGACCCGGGTCGATGGCGCAGGGGCACAAGCCGGACGAGTTCGTCTCGGTCGAGCAGATCGAACGCTGCCGGGGGATGCTGGGGGCGCTGGTGGACCGCCTGGAGGCGGGCTGGTAGGCACGGCACCGCGCGTGGTGCGGATTCCGGAATGAATGAAATCAGTAGGTTGGCCGCGGCCATTCGGACTTCGTTTACCCTGCTCCGACGGGCCTGTGCCGGCCATTTCGGGGACGGAACCCCGGCGGCCCGGCTGGAAAGCGCCGACGTCGCTGCGCCACGGCAGATAATGCCCAAACGCCCCTAACAATCGCTTTGCCACGCCCCATGTCTAGGGAAGCGGGCCATCCGTCCGCACAAAAGGACTTTCATGAACATTGTTGAAACTGCAGCCGGAAACCCGGCCTTCTCGACACTTGTGACCGCACTTTCTGCGGCCAACCTGACCTCTGCGCTGGGCGGAACCGGACCCTTCACCGTCTTCGCCCCGTCGAACGACGCCTTCGCCAAACTGCCCAAGGGCACCGTCGAAGACCTGGTCCTGCCGGCCAACAAGGCCAAACTGACGGCGATCCTGAAACTGCATGTCGTCTCGGGCAAGCACATGGCGTCGGAATTCTCCAACAAGACCGCCGAGATTGCCACCCTGGGCGGAGAGAAAGTCACCGTCACCGGCAAGGACGGGTCCGTCCATGTCGGCGCGGCGCGCGTCAGTTCGGCTGACCTGGGTGCCTCGAACGGGGTCATCCATGTGATTGACACCGTAATGATGCCCGCCTGACCAGCGGACACCGGTCGTGACGAGTTTGGGGGCCGGTGGCCCCCGTTTTCATGACTGGAACCGATAGGTGGGCCGACGCCCGACCTGCGGCAGCCTCTTCGGCCGGTGCCGCGCCGATCCGGTCGTGTGCGGATGGAGAGAACCGGACAATCGCGCAGGCTGGCACCTTTCTGCCGGGGTCGGTAAGAGTGCAGGATGGCGATCATCCTGACCTCTCTTGCCGATCTGGCGACACACGGTTTCGATGACATCATCGATGTGCGCGCGCCTGCCGAATACGCCGAGGACCACCTGCCCGAAGCAATTTCCTTGCCGGTTCTGGATGACGCGGAACGGGCGCGGGTGGGGACGATCTACAAGCAGGTCAGCCCCTTCACTGCCCGCAAGATCGGCGCGGCGCTGGTGGCGAAGAACGCCTCGCTGCACCTGCAGGGGCCGCTTGCGGACAAGCAGGGGGGCTGGCGGCCTCTGGTCTATTGCTGGCGAGGCGGACAGAGATCTGGGTCATTCGCCACCATCCTGAGCCAGGTCGGCTGGCGGGTGGAGACGCTGGCCGGCGGCTACAAGGCCTGGCGCGGTCTGGTGGTGCGGGAGGTTTACGACACGCCAGTCCGCGCGAAAGTCGTGGTGCTGGACGGGAACACGGGGTCGGCGAAAACCGAAGTCCTGAACCTGTTGCCGTCCTTCGGGGTGCAGGTGATCGATCTTGAGGGCCTTGCCCGGCACCGGGGATCGCTGTTTGGCGCGGTCGGGCCGCAGCCGTCTCAGAAGGCCTTCGAAGCGGCGCTCGCGTTGGCTTTGGGCGGTTTGGACCCCGCGCGGCCGGTGGTTGTCGAGGCGGAAAGTTCGAAAATCGGAGATTGCCGGGTGCCGCCGGCACTTTGGAAGGCGATGGTCGCAGCCCCGCGCGTCGCGATTGCGGCCCCGCGGGAGGCGCGGGCGGCATATCTGGCGCGGGCCTATGCGGACCTGACGGCGGATGCGGGGCGGCTGGCGGCGACGGTGGGTCTTCTGGCACCGCTGCACACCGCCGCGGTGATCGAGGCGTGGCTGGAACTCGCGGCAGCGGGCGAGCATGCGGCCCTGGCCGACAGCCTGATGGAGCGGCACTACGACCCCCGTTATGGCAAGCACCGGGCGCGGATGGCGGTACCGGTGGCCGAAGTCGCGGGCGACGACCTCAGTGCGGAGGCCTTGCCGGGGCTGGCGGCGGCAGTTGCCGAGGCAGTGCGGGCAACAAGCGGTCCTGTAGGGCAAATCGGGTGAAGGCTGGAGTGACCCTTTTCCCGCAAGGATTTATCCTGTGCGCCCTGTCAGCGGTGGTCCGAGGGCGGTGAAGCGGTTGAGGATGGCCACCCTGATCACCGGCACACCGTCGTCGCCGCCGCGCTCCGCCAGGCTTTCGACCAGCCCGACCGCGCCCACGTCGGGGAAACATTTGGGCCAGGCTGGCCAAATCTGGGTGGCGCGGCGAGGCAACGCCAAGAATTTTCCAGAAAATTCTTAGCGTTTCGGCAGCGCAAGGTCGTTCAGCCGGCGACGCTGTCGGCCTTCGGCATCGAAATTCGCCGGGTCAAGCCAGGCCTCGTAGCCCGGCCTCAGGGCAAGCCAATCCTTGTCGGTCATCGCAAACCAGGCCGTGTCGCGGTTCAGGCCCTTGACGACCATGTGCTGGCGGAAGACGCCTTCATGCCGGAAACCGAAGCGGACCGCGGCCTTTTTCGACGGTTCGTTTTCGTTGTTGCATTTCCATTCGAACCGGCGATAGCCGAGGTCGTCGAAGACATGGCGCGCGGTCAGATACAGCGCCTCGGTCGCGGCGGGTTTGCGGGCAACGGTCGGGCCCCAGTAGATGTTGCCGATCTCGATCACGCCATTCGCGGGGTCGATCCGCATCAGCGACTGCCGACCGGCAACCCGGCCCGTCGCCAGGTCGATCAGCGCAAAGAACAACGGGTCGAAGCTGGCTTCGGCCTTGTCCATCCACAGTTTCAGGTCGGCGCACGAAGCGGGCGGCACTTCGGGAAGCCAGGCAAAGCGGCGGGCGGCGGCGGTATCGGCAACAGCGGCCTCGGCAAACAGGCCATCCAGGTGGCGGGCGGCCTGCAAGGGTTCGATGCGGACATGGCGACCGGCCAGAGTCGTGCGATCCGGCCGGGGGCGCGGGGTCCAGTCTGGCAGGGCTTCGGCCATTGTCGCTCTCCTTGGGTCGGATCAGTTCTGCACCGCAACCGTGCCCGTCACCGGCAGGAAGGCGGCGGCGTTGGGGCCGAGGGTCAGGCGGTCACCTTGCAGGACAGCGTGAAGCGAGGGCCCGACCGGCGCGCCGACGCCTGTGACAGTCACCGCCAGTGCCACTGGCGACAGGTTGAAAAGGCACATGAGCGCGCCCTTGCCTTCGCCACGGACAAAGCCCAGCACGGGCTCCTGCAGCACAAGAAAGCGGGTCTTGCCCGCGCGCAACGCTGCCGAGCCTTTCCGGAAGGCCAGCGCCGAGCGATAATGTTCCAGCACCGACCCCTGCGCAGCGTCCTGCCCGGCGACATGGCGGGCGGCCTGTTCGGGTTTGACCGGCAGCCAGGGCGTGCCTGTGGTGAAACCCGCGTTGGGCGATGCGTCCCAGACCATCGGGGTCCGGGTGTTGTCGCGACCGAGCGGTTCGGGCCAGAAAGCGATGCCTTGCGGGTCGGTCAGTTCCTCGAAGTCGAGCGGCGTATCGGTCTGGCCCAGTTCCTCGCCCTGCCACAGGCAGATCGACCCCTCGAAGGCCAGCAACAGCGACCCCGCCTGTTTTGCCACCGCCTCGACGCTGATCCCGTGCCGGGCCCAGCGGGTGGCGTGGCGAACCACGTCATGGTTGGAAAACGCCCACATCGGCCAGCCGTCCGGTGCGCCCTTGAAAAAGCCCCCGACCCGGTCGCGAAAGAAGGCGGCGGTGAAGTCGTAGCCCATCAGCTCGAACGAATAGCACTGATGCAGCCGCCCCGGCGCGGTGTATTCGCCCATCATGCGGATGGCGTGGTGCGCCTCGCCCATCTCGCCCACCGAGGCCGCTCCGTATTCGTCCAGAAGCCTGCGGATCCGTTCCATCCAGAGGAGGTTCTCGGGCTGGTTCTTGTCGAACAGGTGATACTGCATGCTGTAGGGATTGCCCTCCGGCTCGACCTTCACGCGGTAGTCGGCCGGATTGTCGCGGAACAGCGGGTCGTGGAAGAAGTAGTTGACCGTGTCGAAGCGGAAACCATCGACTCCGCGATCGAGCCAGAAGCGCATGGTGTCCAGCGCCCAGTCCTGCACGGCCGTGGTGTGATAGTTCAGGTCGGGCTGCGAGGCCAGGAAGTTGTGCAGGTAATACTGCTTGCGCCGGGCGTCCCAGGTCCAGGCGCTGCCGCCGAACACCGACAGCCAGTTGCAGGGCGGGGTGCCGTCGTGACGCGGATCAGCCCAGACATACCAGTCGGCCCTGTCGTTCACCCGGTCTTTCCGGCTGGTCGAGAAGAAGGGGTGCTGGTCGGACGTGTGGCTCAGGACCTGGTCGATGATGACTTTCAGCCCCAGAGCATGGGCGCGGGCGACAAGCGCGTCGAAATCGGCAAGCGTGCCGAAAACCGGATCGACGTCGCAATAGTCGCTGACATCGTAGCCCATGTCCTTCATCGGACTGCGGAAGAAGGGGGACAGCCAGACCGCGTCCACCCCGAGGGCTGCCAGATGGCCCAGCCGCCGCGTGACCCCCGGCAGATCGCCGACCCCGTCGCCGTTCGAGTCCTGGAATGACCGGGGGTAGACCTGATAGGTCACCGCGCCTCGCCACCATTCGGTCATCCCGGCCTCCGCTGCTGATCCGACCGGCCCTTACCCAGACCGCAGGCCGGACAAAAGCCCCGTGCCGCGGCAAAGGCCCGCACCCGGACATAATCCGCGCATCTGCGGCAGTTGCGCAACGAATTGCCGCACCGGCGGCCAGAACCGGCGGCCAGAACCGGCGGCCAGAACCGGCGGCCAGGACCGGCTGGGCACGGGTCCTGTAACGGTCACAATATCGCGATTGACCCTGCCGGGTCCTGCGCGCACCTTCCGGGCCGGAACCGGAGACCGGAATGCCCAAGGCCAGCTTCTTCACCCCCGTCCTGATCGCCGGCTGCACGATCCTGACGTGGTCCTTCACGCCGGTCTGGTGGATCGGCGTCGGCGTGGGGGCGTTCTCGGCCATTGTCCACCTGCCGATCCGCGGGCGGGCGCTGACCCCGCACCCTGTCTGAACCACGGGCCCGGAACATGCGCACCGGTCTCGTCGCCCTGCTTCTGGCCTATGTGCTTAGCCAGTTCTACCGCGCCTTCCTTGCGGTGCTGACGCCGGTCCTGCAGGCCGATCTCGGCCTGACCGCCGCCGATCTTGCCACGGCCTCGGGCTGGTGGTTCCTCGCCTTCGCGGCGATGCAGATCCCGATCGGGTCAGGCCTCGACCGGCTTGGACCGCGCTGGACGACCGGGATGCTGATGGCGGTGGGCGCGGGCGGGGCCTTCCTGTTTTCCCAGGCGACCGGAGCCTTCCAGATCAAGCTGGCCATGGCGCTGATCGGCGTCGGCTGCGCGCCGGTCCTGATGGCCAGCTACTTCATCTATGCACGCAGCTATTCGCCCGCGATCTTCGGCACGCTGGCCGGTGTCACGATCGGCGTCGGCGCGCTTGGCAATGTCGCCTCGTCCCTGCCCCTGTCGGCGGCGGTCGCGGCCTTCGGCTGGCGGCCGACCGTTCTTGGGCTGGCGGCGATCACCGCAGCCGTGGCGCTGGCGATCCTCGCGCTGGTGCGCGATCCACCGCGCCTGGTGGCGGCAGGGGACGGCTCGCTGCTTGATCTGCTGCGGAACCGGTCGATCTGGCCGATCCTGGCGATCATGGCGGTCTGCTACACTCCGATTGCCGGTCTGCGCGGCCTTTGGGTCGGTCCCTATCTCGCCGATGTCCAGGGCGCGGATCAGATCGAGATCGGCAGGATCAGCCTCTGGATTGGACTGGCGATGGTCGCGGGCAACTTTGCCTACGGGCCGCTGGACCGCTGGCTTGGCACCCGGAAATGGGTGATCTTCGGCGGCAATGCGCTGACTTTGGTCGCGCTGGTCGTCCTGTGGTGGTTCGCCGCCGGGCCGCCCGGGATGGCCGTGGCCGCCCTCGTCGCGGCCGGATTCTTCGGGGCCAGCTTTCCCATGGTCATCGCCCATGGCCGGGCGTTCTTTCCGCCGCATCTGATGGGACGCGGGGTGACGCTGCTGAACCTGTTCGGCATCGCCCCGGTCGGCCTCGCACAAATCGTGACGGGCTGGGTTCACGCGGCCACCCCGGCAACGACCCCGGCGGCCCCCTATGCTGCGGTGTTCCTGTTCTTCGCCGTGACCACAGCCGCGGGCCTTGCCGTCTATCTTCTGTCGCAGGACCGGACGGACTGACGCCGCCCCAGGTTTTCCCACGAATCCGCTTCCCCCCGCGCGGCCCATGCGCTAACAGCCGCCCGTTCCCGTCTTCGGGAACACAACAAGGAGAACCCCGATGGGCTACAAGGTCGTCGTCGCGGGTGCCACGGGCAACGTGGGCCGCGAAATGCTGAACATCCTCGCCGAGCGCGAGTTCCCGGTGGACGAGATCGCGGCGCTGGCGTCGCGCAAATCGCTTGGCACCGAGGTCAGCTTTGGCGACAAGACCTTGAAGACCAAGGATCTGGACACGTTCGACTTCACCGGCTGGGACATCGCCCTGTTCGCCGTCGGGTCCGAGGCGACCAAGATCTACGCGCCGAAGGCCGCGGCGGCGGGCTGCGTGGTGATCGACAACTCCTCGCTTTATCGCTACGACCCCGACGTGCCCCTGATCGTGCCGGAAGTGAACGCCCACGCGATCACCGGCTATGCCAGGAAGAACATCATCGCCAACCCCAACTGCTCGACCGCGCAGATGGTGGTGGCATTGAAGCCCCTGCATGACCGCGCGACGATCCGGCGGGTTGTCGTCTCGACCTACCAGTCCGTCTCGGGCGCCGGGAAGGAAGGCATGGACGAGCTCTGGAACCAGACCAAGGCGATCTACAACCCGACCGACAACGTGCCGCCGAAGAAATTCTCCAAGCAGATCGCCTTCAACGTGATCCCGCATATCGACGTGTTCCTCGATTCCGGCGAGACCAAGGAAGAATGGAAGATGGTGGCCGAGACGAAGAAGATCCTCGATCCGAAGATCAAGGTCACGGCGACCTGCGTCCGGGTGCCGGTGTTCGTCGGCCATTCGGAATCGATCAACATCGAGACCGAGGAATTCCTTGACTGGCAGGAAGCCCAGGATATCCTGCGCGAGGCCCCCGGCGTCATGCTGGTCGACAAGCGCGAGCCAGGTGGCTACATCACCCCCATCGAATGTGTCGGCGAATTCGCCACCTATGTCAGCCGCGTGCGGCAGGACAGCACGATCGAGAACGGGCTGAACCTGTGGTGCGTCAGCGACAACCTGCGCAAGGGGGCGGCGCTGAACGCGGTGCAGATCGCCGAGCTTCTGGGGTCGAAGGTCCTGAAGAAGGGTTAAGGGGGTCTCAACCCTGTTGCGAGAGGGTCCGGGCCTACGGTCGAGACCGCTTTTCGATGCGACGATGTGCTGTGGCGGCGGTTCACCGCGCTGTGCCGCAAGAGGGACGAGACGCCGGATGCGGTGCTCCGTGACGTGGTGCGGCTGGAAGTCCACCGCTGCGAGCGCCGCAAAGCGAGGAGTGCCGAAGGCATCGATCAGCGGCTCCTCGCGCGCCTCCGGCTTCTCGTCGTTGAGGCGCTGGTTGTGATTCCGAAAGCCGGGTCAGCTGCAATCGACGCTTCGGGAACGAGGCCTTCGCTTCACACCCGCGGGCGGCGGCCTGATCCCCGTCGACCTCGCAGGTGGTGCAACTCTGGCCAAGGCAAGACAGGTGGGCCCGCCCTGGCTGGCCCTGGCCCGTCGCTTCGGCGCGGGATTTCCCGGCCACCCGAACGCAGGTCTCGCGGCCCGGGCGCTCGTCCGGGTTGACAGACGCGGGCTGACTTCACGTCAGGCTCGGGTCTGACGTGACGTCACGGTGACGTTCGCGTCAACTGCTCTGGTATTCTTGCTTCGGGGCCAGCATCTGCCGCGGCAATGAAGTCTTCCACATGACGAGTTGACCATGAAAACCGACATTCCGACCGACGTGATGACCATCCGCGCGATGTGCGAGGCCTATGACGTTACCCCGCGCACGTTGCGGTTCTACGAAGCCAAGGAATTGCTGACCCCGATCCGCGTCGGGACCAAGCGGCTGTTCACCCGGCGGGACCGGGCGCGACTGGTTCTGATCCAGCGCGGCAAGCGCTTCGGTTTCAGCCTGGAGGATATCCGGCAGACGCTGGACCTCTATGACCGGGACAGCGGGAACAGCGCGCAGAACCGGCGCGCTTGCGAGATTGCCAGGGAAAGGCTTCGCGTGATGGAAACCCAGCGGGCCGAGCTGGAGGTCGCCATCGCCGATCTGAAGACCGAGCTGGCCAAGGCCGAAGCCAAGGGCCTGGCCCCGCCGCAGGCCGCCTGACCCGACACCGAACGACCCGCGCCCGGCACGGCGCAGCACCACCCCGGGAAGAGGAAGAACAGATGCCGACCTATGTCGCCCCCGTGAAGGACATGCAGTTCCTCTTGCATGACGTTCTGAAGATCAGCGAGGCCGACATCCCCGGCTATGCCGATCTGGACCGAAGCTTTACCGGGGCGGTGCTGGACGAGGCAGCCAAGATGGCGCAGGACGTGCTTGCCCCGCTGAATGCGGTGGGCGACAGGGAAGGCTGCGTTCTGGAAAACGGCGTCGTGCGCACGCCAACAGGCTTCAAGGCAGCCTTCGAGGCCCTGCGCCGGGGCGGCTGGATGTCGCTGGACGCAAGCCCTGACCATGGCGGGCAGGGTCTGCCCTACCTGATGCACACGGCGGTGAACGAGACCTTCGTCTCCGCCAACATGGCCTTCAACATGTATCAGGGCCTGACGCATGGTGCTTGTTCCGCCATCGTTGCCCACGGCACGGACGCACAGAAGACGAAGTGGCTGCCAAGGATGGTGTCCTGCGAATGGACCGGCACGATGAACCTGACCGAGCCGCATTGCGGAACTGATCTGGGCTTGTTGCGCACCAGGGCGGAACCGCAGGCGGATGGCAGCTACCGGATCACCGGACAGAAGATCTTCATCTCGGCCGGTGACCATGACCTCGCGTCGAACATCGTGCATCTGGTGCTGGCCAAGGCCCCCGGTGGGGGTGAGGGAACGAAGGGCATCAGCCTGTTCATCGTGCCGAAGGTGCTGGTGAACGACGACGGCTCGTTGGGGGCGCGCAACGCGGTGTCGGTCGGCAAGGTCGAGGAGAAGATGGGCATCCACGGCAACGCCACCTGCGTGATGAACTACGATGGGGCGACCGGCTGGCTTCTGGGCGATCTGCACAAGGGCATGAAGGCCATGTTCACCATGATGAACGAGGCCCGGCTTGGCGTGGCGCTGCAGGGCTATGCGGTGGCCGAGGCCGCCTATCAGAACGCGCTGACCTACGCCAAGGACCGTCTGCAGGGCCGTGACGTGACCGGGGCGAAGAACCCGACCGGACCCGCCGATCCCTTGATCGTCCACCCCGACATCCGCCGCAGCCTGATGGAGCAGAAAAGCTTTGTCGAAGGCGCCCGCGCCTGGGCCTATTGGAGCGCGACCCTGATCGACCGCGCCCATGCCGGCGACAGCGAGGCCGACGGGCTGGTCGGGCTGATGACCCCGGTCCTGAAGGGCTTTCTGACCGACAAGGGGTTCGAGATGGCCGTGCAGGCCCAGCAGGTCTATGGCGGGCACGGCTATATCGAGGACTGGGGCATGTCGCAGTTCGCCCGCGACGCCCGCATCGCGATGATCTACGAGGGCGCCAACGGCATTCAGGCGCTGGACCTGGTGGGCCGCAAGCTGGCCACCGACGGCGGCAGGCATGTGATGGCCTTCTTTGACATGGTGAAGGCCGAGGTGAAGGCGCATGACGGCGATGCGCGGATGACGGGCTTTGCCGATCCGCTGAAAGCCGCGTCGATGCAGCTTCAGCAGGCGGGGATGTTCTTCATGTCCGAGGGCATGAAGAACCCCAATGCGGCGCTCGCCGGGTCCTATGACTTCATGCACATGATGGGCCATGTCTGCCTTGGCCTGATGTGGACCCGGATGGCCAAGGCCGCCTACACGGCGCTGGACGCCGGCGCGGCCGACCGCGCGTTTCTTGAGGCGAAGATCGCCACGGGCCGGTTCTACATGGCCCGCCAGATTCCCGCTTGCGGCATGCATCTGGCCCGGATCGAAAGCGGTGCCGAGACGGTCATGGCGCTGAACGCCGAGGCGTTCTAGGTTTGTGACCAAAGGACGGGCCGCTCGACCCGCCCAAGCCCCAAGGTCCCGGAGAACGTCCATGAAGCTCTACTGTTTCGGCGAAAGCGGCAACGCCTACAAATGCGCCCTGGCGCTGACCATGGCCGATCTCGACTGGGAGCCGGTCTTCGTCGACTTCTTCAAGGGGGCGGCGCGCAGCCCGGAGTTCAGGAAGATCAACGAGATGGGCGAAGTGCCGGTGCTGGTCGACGGCGACACCACGCTGACCCAGTCGGGGGTGATCCTCGACTACATCAGCTCCAAGACCGGCAAGCTGGGCGGGCGCTCTGCCGCCGAACGGCGCGAGGTTCTGCGCTGGTTGTTCTGGGACAATCACAAACTTTCGGCCCAGATCGGCACCACCCGCTTCCTGATGAACTTCCTGGCCCCCGAGAAACGCCCCGAAGGCGTCATCCCGTTCCAGCAAGGCCGCCTGAAAGCCGCCTACACCGTGCTGAACGACCACCTTGCCGGCCGCAACTGGGTCGCGGGCGAAGCGGTCACCATCGCCGACCTGTCCTGTGCGGGATACCTCTACTACCCCGAACCCTTCGGCTTCACCCGTGCCGACTGGCCCCACATCGACCGCTGGCTGGACCGCATCGCCGCCTTGCCCGGCTGGAAACACCCCTACGACCTGATGCAGCGGGCCTTCCCCGCGTAAGGAGCCACCGATGACCGACGCCTTCATCTACGACGCCGTCCGCAGCCCGCGCGGCAAGGGCCGCCCTGATGGCTCGCTGCACGAGCTGACCTCGGTCGTGCTGTCGGCCAAGGTGCTGAACGCGGTCAAGGAGCGCAACGGGCTGGACGGCCACGCGGTCGAGGATGTGATCTGGGGCAATGTCACCCAGGTCGGCGAACAGGGCGGGTGTCTGGCGCGCTCGGCGGTGCTGGCGTCGGATCTTGACGAACGCATCCCGGGCCTGTCGATCAACCGCTTCTGCGCCTCCGGGATGGAGGCGGTGAACCTTGCCGCCAACCAGGTCAGGGGCGGGGCGGGGCACGCCTACATCGCCGGCGGGGTCGAGATGATGAGCCGCGTCGCCATGGGCTCGGACGGGGCGGCGATCGCCGTCGATCCGACCCTGGCGATGAAGACCTACTTCGTGCCACAGGGCATTTCAGCCGACATCATCGCCACCGAATACGGCTTCACCCGTGACATGGCCGACGCGCTGGCGATGGACTCGCAGCGCCGCGCCGCGCAGGCCTGGGCCGAGGGGCGGTTCGCGAAATCCGTCCTGACAATCCGCGACCAGAACGGTTTGCCGATCCTTTCGACCGACGAATACATGCGCCCCGGCACCGACATGCAGGCCCTTGGCGCGCTGAAGCCGGCCTTCAAGGACATGGGCGAGGTGATGCCCGGCTTCGACAAGGTCGCCGTGATGAAGTATCCGCACCTGGAGCGGATCAACCACATCCACCATGCCGGAAACTCCAGCGGCATCGTGGACGGGGCGGCGGCGGTTCTGGTCGGCGACGCGGCGTTCGGGAAGGCCCACGGCCTCAAACCCCGCGCCCGAATCCGCGCGACGGCAAAGATCGGCACCGATCCCACGATCATGCTGACCGGCCCGGTCCCGGTGACGCAGAAAATCCTTGCCGACAGCGGCCTGGCCATCGGCGACATCGATCTTTTCGAGGTGAACGAGGCCTTTGCCAGCGTGGTCCTGCGCTTTCAGCAGGCCTTCGACGTCGATCCGGCGCGGGTCAACGTCAATGGCGGCTCGATCGCGATGGGGCACCCCTTGGGCGCGACCGGCGCGATCCTCATCGGCACCCTGCTGGACGAAATGGAGCGTCAGGACAAGGCGCTGGGTCTGGCCACCTTGTGCATCGCAAGCGGCATGGGCGCGGCGACGATCATCGAGCGGGTCTGACCGTGACGGGAACCGCCGCGTGCTCCTGCGGAAAGCTCTCAGGTCCGGAACGCGGCGTCACTGTCGTTTCCGGGCGGGTCGATGTCGCAATCCTACGCCGAGGCAAGGGTGATTCTCCCAAGATGAGCGCGTATTCAAATCGCTTTGAGGGGCGTTTTCATGAGTTATTCAGCGATAGAGGCATTCATGCGTCACCGCGGGGAATTGCTGCTTTCAGGCCAGATCGACGCGCTGGCGGCCAGCTACATGTTTCCGCTGCCGGTGTTCATGGCCGAAGCGCAGGTTGTCGTCCATACGCCTCAACGGGCGAGCGCCATGCTGTGCCTGCAGCGAATCTCGATGATCCGGCGTGGCGTGGTCGCAATTCAGCCAAGGATTGCGGCCATCGAACTGCCGCGCAACGGTCGCTTCCGGGTCTGGGTCGACTGGCTGGAGACCGCAATCCCGGTCCAAGGCACGCGCCGGGGCTCGGCGGTCTATTACTGTTCGTCGCAGCCGTCCGGACTGAAGATCGAAATGGTCAACTACACCCGGATGTCGGTGCCCGAGCTGCAACCGCAGTTCCTCGCGCTTGCCCTGTCGGCCTGAGGGCCGCGCCCGCCGGTTTCCGCTCCGCCGCCGACCTTGCGCCGCATCTGTCTGCTTGCGCTGGCGGCAACGGCAGTTCCAAAATCTCCATCCAGCTTTGGAAGAACAGGAGCAGACCGTGCCCATCATCGATCCGCTGACCGTTCCGGTGAAGACCGGCTCGATCTACCCTGAACCCTATGCCGGCATGATGCGGGGCCGCTCCAGCCTGCGGCTTGGCGAGGCCGGGGGCCTGACCCAGTTCGGCGTGAACCTGGTGACGCTGGAGCCGGGGGCCCTGTCGTTGCTGCGCCACTGGCACCAGCACGAAGACGAATTCGTCATGGTCACCGAAGGCACATGCACCCTGGTGCAGGACGCAGGCGAGACGGTGATGCATCCCGGTGACTGCGCCGCCTTCCCTGCGGGCAGCAGCGATGGTCACCATTTCATCAACCGCACCGACAGCGTCGTCCGCTTCCTTGTCATCGGAAGCAAGGCTCCGCGCGAAGTGGCGACCTATTCCGATGTGGACCTGCGGGTCGAACTGGAAGGCGGCAAGGCCCGTTTTACCTATCGCGACGGCACTGACTTCAAGGGGCCGCGATGAACGCGCTTGCCCTCTATCAGGCAGCCCTTGATGCGGTGTCGGATGCCGTGCTGGCCGGGGACTTCGCCGCCTATGCCGCGATGATCAACCTGCCATATCTGGTCCGGACCGAAACCGCCCGGCTTGTGGTGACGGCGCAAGCCGACCTGCGCCCGACGTTCGACGCCTTGCACGGCGGGCTGAGGGCACGCGGCGTGCAGCATTACAAGCGGCTTGCGCGGGAGGCCGTCTTTGCCCGGGCCGGACGGATCGAGGGCTGGCATCACTCGCACATGCTGAGGGATGGCACCTTCGTGGTTCCGTCGCGCTGGGCGCGGCAGGTGCTCGTGCTTCGCGACGGGGGCTGGCTGTTTTCCGAGGCACGGTATCCGATCATGACCGACCGTTGGCCGATGACCGATGCCACGCTCTTTGCCGATCCGGTTCTCTGGCCCCCTGCCGCCGGGCGGACCCCGTGATCGTCGGTCGCGCCACTGCGCCTGCCCGTGGCGAGCGGGCGTCTCAGGCCGCATCCGTTCCCCGCAGACGGGCTGACCCGGTCCGGCGGCTCGCTTCACAGCACGAAGCCTGGCGTTCGGACCAGCCGGCGCCACCGGCAAATGGCCAAAGGCGAATTCCGCTCTTTCGGCCCGGGCCGTCCGAGTCCCGGCCGAGCCGGGCAGATCGGCGGATGACCGCGAGTCCCGCCGCGATCCGCTGCCGGAACAGCCGCATCGCCTGGGCCGGTTTCGTCGCGCCACGCATGTCCTTTTCGGTTGAGCAATCTCCCAAGGGTTGTATATTGCGCGCAGTTCCTTATTCGGTGCATCGCAAGAACCGGGGCCCAGGCATGTGTTTGACTGCGCAGGCTGTGACTGGAAAGGAAACGGGTTTGAGATCTGCCTGCGAAATGTTGCAGTCCTATCTGGACGCATTTGGGGCGTATGTCAGCCATGACCGGTTCGAGGATTATGCCCGTTCCGTCAGCCTGCCACTTTGCATCAAGACATCTTCGGCAACCCTTACCGTGACGTCGCTTGACGACCTGCAGGAGGGATTTGACGATTTCTGCGACATGCTGCGCTGGCGCGGCGTGACCCGCATGGTTCGGACCGTCATCGAGGCCCGCTTCGAACACCCGGAAAGGCTTGTCGGCCTTTACAGTACGGTCCTGCTGGGGGGCGGCGACCAACCTGTGGTTCCACCCTACTACACAAAGCTCTGGCTGCACCGCCGGGACGGCAACTGGCAAGCGACCAGAGCTCACATGAACACGCATGATCCGCGCTGGCCGCTGCTGCTGAGCCAAGTCCTGCCAGTCGATTCGCCGCCGGAGGAGCTGTTGCTTTGAGCGATTTCACCCTGACCACCGATGCCGACGGCGTGGTGACGATCGCCTGGGACGTCGCGCAGAAGTCGATGAACGTGATGTCGACCGAGGCTTTTGCCCTTCTCGGCGACCTGGTCGACCAGGCGCTCGGCGATCCGGGGGTGAAGGGCATCATCCTGACCAGCGGCAAGAAGGACTTTGCCGGGGGGATGGATCTGAACGTCATCGCCCGGATGCGGGCGGGCGGGGCCGAGGCGATCTTTGCCGGTGTCATGCAGATGCACCACGCGCTGCGCAGGATCGAACGCGCCGGGATGGACACGAAGACCCTGAAAGGGGGCAAGCCCATCGTCGCGGCACTGCCGGGGACGGCATTGGGGATCGGGCTGGAACTGCCGCTCGCCTGCCACCGGATCATCGCGGCCGACAATCCGAAGGCCAGGATCGGCCTGCCCGAGATCATGGTCGGCATCTTCCCCGGCGCGGGCGGAACCACGCGGCTGACCCGCAAGCTGGGCGCGATGATGGCGGCGCCCTTCCTGCTGGAAGGCAGGCTCGTCTCGCCGAAGGACGCGAGGGCAGCGGGTCTGATCGACGAAGTCGTCGCGCCCGAGGCACTTCTGGCCCGCGCGAAGGAATGGGTGCTGTCCGCCACCGAGGCCGACCTGGTCAAACCCTGGGACCAGAAGGGCTACAAGATGCCCGGCGGCACGCCCTACCACCCGGCGGGGTTCCAGACCTTTGTCGGTGCCTCGGCGATGGTGCTGGCCAAGACGATGGGCGTCTATCCGGCGGCCAAGGCACTGCTGGCGGCCGTCTACGAAGGGGCTCTCGTTCCCTTCGACACGGCGCTGAGGATCGAGGCGCGGCACTTTACATCCGTCCTGATGAACCCGTCGTCCTCAGCGATGATCCGGTCGCTGTTCATCAACAAGGAGGCGCTGGAAAAGGGCGCGAACCGGCCCGGGGTCGCCGATCAGTCGGTACGGAAGCTCGGCGTGATCGGCGCGGGCATGATGGGGGCGGCCATCGCCTATGTCGCCGCCAATGCCGGGATCGAGGTGGTGCTGATCGACGCAACGCAAGAGGCGGCTGATCGCGGCCGCGCCCATTCCGAGGGCCTGCTCGACAAGGGGCTGAAGCGCGGCAAGGTGACGGCCGAGAGACGCGCCGAGGTGCTCTCCCGCATCACCGCCACCACCGACTATGCCGCCCTCGACGGCACCGACCTGATCGTCGAGGCCGTGTTCGAAGACCCGAAGGTCAAGGCCGACGTGACCGCGAGGGTCGAGGCCGCGACGGCAGCGATCTACGCCACCAACACCTCCACCCTGCCGATCACCGGGTTGGCGGCGGCGTCGAAGCGGCCCGAACAGTTCATCGGCATCCATTTCTTCAGTCCGGTCGACAAGATGAACCTGGTCGAGATCATCCGGGGCAAGGCGACCGGCGATGTAGCCGTGGCCAAGGCGCTGGACTTCGTCCGCCAGATCCGCAAGACCCCGATCGTGGTGAACGACGCCCGCTTCTTCTACGCCAACCGTTGCATCATCCCCTACATCAACGAAGGCATCCGTATGGTGGCCGAAGGGGTGGAACCGGCGCTGATCGAGAACGCGGCGAAGCTGGTCGGGATGCCGCTAGGCCCGCTGCAACTGGTGGACGAGACCTCCATCGACCTTGGGGTGAAGATCGCCAAGGCGACCAAGGCCGCGATGGGGGCGGACTACCCCGACGAAGCGGTGGACCATATCCTGTTCTGGATGGCTGACCAGGGCCGGCTGGGCAAGAAGGCCAATGCGGGGTTCTACGGCTATTCCGACAAGGGCGAACGGCTGGGTCTCTGGGAGGGGCTGGAGCTCAAGTATGCGCTGGACAAGGTGCAACCCTCGCTGACCGACGTGCAGCATCGGTTGCTCTTTGCTCAGGTGCTCGAGGCCGTCCGCGCGCTGGAAGAGGGCGTCCTGACCGACATCCGCGAGGGCGACGTCGGAGCGATCCTCGGCTGGGGCTTTGCGCCGTGGTCGGGCGGGCCGTTCTCGTGGCTCGATATCATTGGCGCTGGCAGGGCGTTGGATATCTGCCGGGGCCTGACGGCGCAGTTCGGCCCGCGCTTCCATGCCCCGGCCCTGCTGCGGGAAATGGCGGAAAAGGGCGAGACGTTCTACGGCCGGTTCGCGGGCGAAAAGGCGGCTGCCTGAGGTGCAGGCGTAGGGTGGGGCTGAACCCTTACCCCGACGCCACGCCAAAGGTTAGCGAAAGCTCGGACGGCCTGCGTATGGACAGGTGCCAGACGCAGGCCAGACAGATGCCAGACGCTTCACACTCTGCTAACCTTGTCAGGGATTAACCAGGTTCGGCGGGGTCCTGCCCTCGGCCCAGGCGATCAGGTTCGCCACCGCCATCATCCCCATCGCCTCGCGCACCTCCAGGCACGCCGTGCCCAGATGCGGCAGGAGGGTGACGTTTTCCAGCGCCATCAGCGCTATGGGAACCTTCGGTTCAAACTCATAGACATCGAGGCCAGCCCCCGCGATCCGGCCCTGTTGCAGCGCGTCGATCAGGGCATGTTCGTCCACGACATCGCCACGGGCGATGTTCACGAAGATGCCCGATTTCTTCATCATTCCCAGGGTCTTGGCGTCCATCAGGTGATGCGTTTCTTTGCCCCCGGGCACAGCCACGACCACGAAGTCCGCCGCCATCGCCTCGGCCATGTCCACCTGCCGCGCCGGCATGCCGGGGTCTTCGACCTTCGAGCGGTTGTGGAACACCACCTCCATGTCGAAGCCGTAGTGGCAGCGCTTGGCGATCGCCTTGCCGATCCGTCCGAAGCCGATGATTCCAATGCGTTTTCCGGTGACATGGGTCCCCAGCATCTGCACCGGCCCCCAGCCCTGCCATGTCCCCGCGCGGAGCATCCGTTCCCCTTCCCCCAGCCGCCGGGCGGTCATCAGGATAAGGGAAAGCGCGATGTCCGCCGTGGCATCGGTGACTGCACCAGGCGTGTTCGTAACCGCGATCCCGGCAGCCTTGGCGGCCGTCTCGTCGATGTGGTTGTAGCCCACGCCGAAGTTGGCCAGCAGCTTTGTACGCGGCGCGGGAACATCGGCAAAAACATCGGCTTGGAAGCGGTCGCCCAAAGTCGGCAGCACGGCATCATAGTCGCGCAGCGCGGCGCGAAGTTCGTGCGCCGACAGCACATCGGTCCGGTCGCGTAGGGTCACGTCGAAACGCGCGCGGGCTGCCTCCAGCACGCGGTCGGGCAGGCGACGGGTGATGAGAAGCGCCTGTTTCAAAACAGTTTTCCTCCCAGCGGGACATCATGCCCCGGCCCGATCAGCACCACCGCGCCGTCTTCGTCCGGCAGGCCGAGGACCAGCACTTCGGACAGCACCGGGCCGATCTGTCGGGGCGGGAAATTGACCACGGCAAGGACCTGCCGACCGATCAGCTGGTCAATGCGGTAGTGCCGGGTGATCTGCGCGGAGGAGCGCTTCTCTCCGATCTCCGGTCCGAAATCGACCCAGAGCCTGTAGGCCGGTTTCCGCGCCTCGGGGAAGGGTTCGGCGCGGGTGATCCGGCCGACGCGGATGTCGACCTTGTCGAAGTCGGCGTAGGTGATGGTCATTGCCCGAGCTCCCGTCCCCGGTCGGCCGCGGCCTTCACCGCGCGTCGCAGGAGGGCGGGGAAGCCGGTTTCAGGGTCCATCAGCACGCCCAACGCGGCGGCGGTGGTGCCTCCGGGGGAGGTGACGTTGATCCGCAATTGTGCTGCGGTTTCGGGGCTTTGGAACGCCAACTCCCCGGCCCCGCAGACCGTGGCGCGGGCAAGCTGCATGGCGACATCGGCGGGAAGGCCCTCGGCCTCGCCAGCCGCTGCCATCGTCTCGATCAGGTGGAAGACGTAGGCGGGACCCGAGCCGGAAACGGCGGTGACGGCGTCGATCTGGTCTTCGCCGGTCAGCGTCACCACCTGCCCGACGGCGGCCATCAGGGCATGGGCCAGGGCGAAGTCGGCATCGGTGACATGGGCGTTGCGGCACAGCGCGGTGATCCCGCGTCCCACCATCGCCGGGGTGTTGGGCATGGTGCGGACGATGGGGGTTCGGGTGCCGAGAACGTCCTCGAAGGTGGCGATCGTGGTCCCGGCGGCGATGGAGACGAAGAGGGTCTTCCCGTTGCCCAGGGCCTGCAACGCGGGCAGCGCCGCGCCCATCATCTGCGGCTTCACGGCGAGGAGGGCGACAGCGGGAGCTTTCGGAACCCCTTGGTTCAGATGGACGCCGCAGCCCTTCAGCCAGTCCGTCGGGTTCGGCTCGATCACCCAGACCGAGGCCGGGGGCACGCCTGCCGCCAGCCAACCCGTCAGCAAAGCCGTCCCCATCTTCCCGCAGCCAAGCAGCACCAGCCCATCTTGGGCCACGCGTTCCAAAGTCATAGAATTCCCCTTCAAACCGGGGGGAAGGTTAGGCGCGCCCGTAGGCCTCGGCAATGGCGACTTTCATCGCCTGCGCCGGGGTCTGGTCGCCCCAGATTGCCAGCTGGAAGGCCGGATAGAAGCGTTCCGAGGCCATCACGGCGGCAGAAATCAGCCGGTCGATCTGTTCCGGCCCGGCAACCTGCCCGCCCGACAGCACCAGCCCATAGCGCCAGACCATCAGCTTCTGTTCGGCCCACCAGGTGAAGGCCCCGGTCCAGACCATGTCATTGCAGCGGTTCAGGACATCAAACAGCGCAGGCAGCTTTTCGGCGGGCGGATCCATCTCGAAGGTGCAGATCAGGCGCAGCGTCTCATCCTGCGCGCCCCACGCCAGGGTGAGCGAATAGGTGCGCCATTGCCCTTCGACCGCCATGGCGATCTGGTCGTCGGTGACGCGGTCGAATTCCCAGGCGTGGTGTTCGGCCAGGGTCTCGACGATGTCGATGGGATGGAGGTCTTCCATCGACGCGTAGTCCTCGGAAAGCGACATGCCCGGCCTCATGATGAAGCTTCTGATGGGCCGCAACCCACTAGAAACTGGGTATCTGGCAAGGGTCTGCGTTTGCCCGACACAGCCCTTACTAGATATGGTGTGACCAAAGCGGAAGCCTGTAAAGCGAATTGTTGCGAAAATAGCTGTGGAAAAGCGGAATTCCGGGTCCAGAGAGTCCGTGGAGTCAAAGACTTGGCGTTTGGCGCCAAGAGATGGCGGTGGTGCGACAGCGCGACGCAAAAAGGCCCCCGTGCGGGGGGGTGCACGGGGGCGTGTCGGGAAGGTCCTGGCCCTTCAGGGGCAGACTGGCCGGACCGGGCGATGGGGACAGATCGCATCTCCGAACAGGGATGACGGTAGGCCACTGGTGAATCGGAACTGTGACAGTCCGCCGCGTCAGCCCTTGAAAGCTGTGGATGCTTTGCCCCGGGACCGGATCATTCCGGTGATGTCGAACACCTGTTCAAGAATGGGTCGCGCCAGCGCGTCAGCCCGATCGGCACCATCCGCGAGGATGCGGTCGATCTCGCCGGGATCGGCCATCAGCCGGTTCATTTCGGCCGTGATCGGCGACAGCTTTGCCACCGCAAGGTCGGCCAGCGCCGGTTTGAACGTGCCGAACTGCGCCCCGGCAAAGTCACCGATCACCTGGTCGACGGTATGGCCTGCCAAGGCCGCGTAGATGTTCACAAGGTTGCGCGCCTCGGGCCGGTCCTTGAGGCCATCGGCAGTTTCGGGCAGCGGCTCGGGGTCGGTCTTGGCCTTGCGGATCTTGGCGGCGATCATGTCGGCATCGTCGGTCAGGTTGATCCGCGACTGATCCGAGGGGTCGGACTTCGACATCTTCTTGGTGCCATCGCGCAGCGACATGACGCGGGTGGCGGCCCCTTCGATCAGCGGCTCGACCACCGGGAAGAAATCGATCCCGTAGTCGTTGTTGAACTTGATCGCGATGTCGCGGGTAAGCTCCAGATGCTGCTTCTGGTCCTCGCCCACCGGGACCATGGTGGCGTGGTAGACCAGGATGTCCGCGGCCATCAGCGCCGGGTAGGCGAACAGCCCAAGGCTTGCCGCCTCGGCATTCTTGCCCGCGGTCTTGTCCTTCCACTGGGTCATCCGGCTCATCCAGCCCATGCGCGCGACACAGTTGAAGATCCAGGCCAGCTCGGCATGGGCGCCGACCTGTGACTGGTTGAAGAGGATCGAGCGTTTCGGGTCGATGCCCGCCGCGATGAAGGCGGCCGCGCCTTCGCGGGTCTGATGGCGCAGCTTCTGGGGATCCTGCCAGGTGGTGATCGCATGCATGTCGACCAAGCAGTAGATCGTCTCGATCCCCTCATCCTGCTTTTCGACGAAGCGTTTCAGCGCGCCCAGATAGTTTCCCAGCGTGATTCCGCCCGAGGGCTGGATGCCCGAGAAGATCCTCGGGGTGAAGGCCGTCGGCGTCTGGACCGCCGAAGATACGGACGTCATGGCAGGCTCCGTCTGGATTAAGCTTGCGAACCCGCGTAATCGAAGGGGGAACAGGCGTCAATCGCACGGGGGCAGGCAAAGATGGATCAGGACCCGAATGCGCCGCCGCTGAATCCGCTGCCCTGGATCGTCTGGGCCTTGACCCTGCCCCTGATCGCGATGGAGGTGGTGCTGACGCTGGCCGAGCGCGGGCTGGTGGGTGGGGCGCAGGGCTTGGGCTGGCGCTTGCAGGCGGTGGAGCGGTTCGCGGTCTTCCCCGAGCTTGTGAAGCGTCAGTGGGACACCGGCGGCTACCCGCTGCAAGAGTTGCACCGGCTGGTCAGCTACGCCTTGGTGCATGGCAGCTTTACCCACGCGATCTTTGCCGTGGTCATGTTTCTGGCCCTGGGCAAATGGGTGGGCGAGGTCTTTCGCTGGTGGGGGGTGCTGATCGTCGTGCTCGGCTCGGCGGCAGCGGGGGCGCTGGCCTATGGGCTGTTGATCCCGGGGCTGAGCGCCCCGCTGATCGGGGCCTACCCGGCGGTCTACGGGCTGATCGGGGCGTTCACCTTCATGATCTTCACCAACCTGTCGAAGGTGGGGGCCAACAAGTATCGGGCTTTCTCGCTGATCGGGGCGCTGCTGTTCGTCCAGTTCGTCTTTGGTGTCGTGTTCGGGGGCGGCTGGGAGTGGGTGGCAGACGTTGCCGGTTTTGCCGCCGGGTTCCTGTTGTCCTTCGTGGTCAGCCCCGGCGGCTTTCGGCGGGTGCTGGACCAGGTCCGTCAGCGCTGACGGCGCAGGATCTTGAAGTCCGAAGGACGCGCCGCGCGCAGGGCGAGAGCGGCCAGGACATAGGCGATGAAGCCGATGGCGATCAGGATCATCAGCCCGATGATGCGATAGGCACGCTGGTCCAGCATCGGCTGCAACAGGCCCCAACCGCCCCAAAGGGCCGCCCCCATGAGGGCGGAGGCGAGCGCGATGCGCCAGAGACGGGACAGGAAGCGGGCGTCGAAGCGGGCTTCCTCGCCCATCGCGCGGGCACCCCACCAAAGCTGGATCACCATCACCCAGGCCGATAGGGTGGTGGCCCAGGCTGCGGCGGAAAAGCCGATCCAGGGCATCAGGCCGAAGGCGAGGGCGGCGTTCAGGACCATCGACCAGAGCGCATAGCGGAACGGGCGTCTGGTATCCTCGCGCGCGAAGAACAGCGGTTGCAGGGCCTTCTGCAGCACGAAGGCGGGCAGGCCGAGGCCGTAGATCGCAAGGGCAAGCGCGGTTGCGGCGGTGTCCTCGGCCCCGAAGGCACCGCGCTGGTAGAGGACCTCGGTGATCGGGAGCGCGATGATGACCAGCGCCACGGCAGCGGGAAGGGTCAGGAAGAGGGCAAACTCGGTGCCGCGGTTGAACGCCTCGCGGCCACCGGCGCTGTCTCCGGCCTGCAGGCGGCGGCTGAGTTCGGGCAGAAGGACGGTGCCGACGGCGATGGCCACCACGCCGAGCGGAAGCTGATACAGGCGGTCGGCGTAGACCAGCCAGGAGATCGCGCCCTCGGTGCCCGAGGCGACCTGGCGCGAGACCAGAAGATTGATCTGGACGACCCCGCCAACCAGAAGGGCGGGCCCCATGTTGACCATCAGGCGGCGGAAGTCGGGGGTCAGTTGCGGCCAGCGCAGGCGGGGGACAAACCCGATGCGGCGAGCGGCATAGAGGGTCCAGGCAAGCTGGGCGATGCCGGTGATCGGCGTGGTCCAGGCCAGGGTGGTTCCGATGTCCCATCCCTGCCGGTCCGCCACGAGAATGGCGGCGATGAAGACAAGGTTCATCAGGACCGGCACTGCCCCGGCCTCGGCAAAATGGCCATGCGCGTTCAGGATGCCGGCGAGAAACGCGAAGAGCGAGATGAAGGCGATGTAGACAAAGGTTACCCGCCCGAAGTCGACGGCCATGTCGAAGCGCGCATCACCGGCGAACCCCGCTGCCATCGCCCAGACGAGGAGCGGCATGGCCAGCGTGCCGATCAGGGTGAAGACGATCAGGAAGGCCGCCAGACCGGAAAAGGCGTTCTGGGCGAAATCCTCGGCCCCGACGCGGCGCTGGAGCTTCTTGGAATAAAGCGGCACGAATGCCTGGTTCAGCGCGCCTTCGGCAAAAAAGCGGCGAAACATGTTGGGGAGTGAGAAGGCCACGTTGAAGGCGTCGGCCACCGGCCCTGCACCAAGGTAGGCCGCCATCATCAATTCCCGCACCAGCCCTGCCCCGCGCGAGACCAGCGTCCAGCCCCCGAGTGTCACGATGCTGCGGATCATGCGGCTCATGCGCCGGCCCGTTCGGCACCTTCGGCGATGGCCTGGCGCAGCTTCCGTTCCAGGGCTTCCTGGCGGTGCTTCTGGTGCAGCTTCAGCCCGAACATGTCCTTGACGTAGAAGGTATCCACCACCTGCGCGCCGTAGGTCGCGATCACGGCAGAGGCGATATAGATGTTGTTGACCGCCAGCGTCCGGGTCAGGTCGAACAGCAGGCCCGGGCGGTCGCGGGTGTCAACCTCGATGATCGTGTAGATCTCGGAGCCTTCGTTGTCGAAAGTGATGTGTGTCGGAAAGCGGAACTCGCGTTCGCGTTTCTTGATCCGGTCGCGGTCCTTCAGCGCATCCCGCGCCACCACCTCGCCTTTCAGCGTCTTGTCGATCATTCCCCGCAGGCGCGGCAGGCGGGCGACCTCGTACGGGTGGCCCTCGATGTCCTGGACCCAGAAGACGGCGGTGGCATAGCCGTCCTTCGAGGTATAGGTCCGCGCGTCCACAACGTTGGCACCGACCAGGGCCAGAGCGCCCGCAAGGCGACTGAAGATGCCGGGATGGTCGTGCAGGGCAAAGCAGGCGCGGGTCGCGTCGCGGTCGGCGTCGGGGTGCAGGTCGATGCGGATCTCGTCATCACCAAGGCCTTGCAGAAGGCGCGCAAAAACCTCGTGCGTGTCGGTGGACAGGCCCTGCCAGTAGGGCGCGTAGTGGCGGGTCGTCTCATGATCCAGCGCCGCCGCATCCCAACCCGAGAGCCGTTGACGAAGCGCGCGGGTGGCGTCGCCCTGCCGGTTCTCGCGGTTCAGTGTCTCGAGCCCGCCTTCCAGCGCGTCTGCGGTCTGCTTGTAAAGCTGCCGCAGCAGCATGGCCTTCCAGTTGTTCCAGGTGCCCGGCCCCACGCCGCGGATGTCGCAGACCGTCAGGACGGTCAGCAGGTCCAGCCGCTTGCGGGTCCTCACCGCCTTGGCAAAGTCGCGCACCGTGCGGGGGTCGCCGATATCGCGCTTTTGCGCCATGTCTGACATCAGAAGGTGGTAGCGGACCAGCCATTCCACTGTCTCGCATTCCTCGGCATCAAGACCGAGGCGCGGTGCCACCCGACGGGCGATCTGGGCGCCGAGGATCGAGTGATCCTCGGGCCTGCCCTTGCCGATGTCGTGGAGGAGAAGCGCCACATAAAGCACCTTGCGGTTGACCCCGGCCTTCAGGATGCCAGAGGCGACAGGCAGTTCCTCGACCAGTTCACCGCGTTCGATCTGCGCAAGGCAGGAGATGGTCTGGATGATGTGCTCGTCCACCGTGTAGTGGTGGTAGACGTTGAACTGCATCATCGCGACGATGGGTTCAAATTCCGGGATGAAGGCGGCCAGCACGCCCAGCTCGTTCATCCGGCGCAAGGACCGTTCGGGGTTGCCGTGCTGCAACAGGAGATCGATGAAAATGCGTTGCGCCTCGGGGTCGTCGCGCATGTCATCGTCGATGAGGTCAAGGTTCGCCGCGACGATCCGCATCACGTTGGGGTGCAGAAGATACTTCGTGCGCAGCGCCTCCTCGAAGACGCGCAGCAGGTTGAGCTTGTTCTTCAGGAAGTCCTTGGGATCCTTCACGTCGATGCGACCCTGCACCAGCTTGTAGCCGGACTTGACGCGCTTGGTCATCTTGAAGATGCCGAAAAGGCTGGCCTCGCGCTTGGCGTGGCGGGCTTCCAGTTCGGTCAGGAAGACGCGGGTCAACTCGCCCACCCGGGTGGCCAGCCGGAAGTAGTCCTGCATGAAATGTTCGACCGCCCGCCTGCCGCCGGTGTCGCGGTAGCCCATCCGGTTCGCCACCTCGACCTGCAGGTCGAAGGTCAGGGTATCGCTGGGCCGCCCGGTCATGAAATGCAGATGGCAGCGCACGGCCCAGAGAAAATCCTCGGCGCGGGCAAAGCTGTCGAATTCGTCTCGCGACAGCAGTCCGGCACTGACAAGGCCCTCGGCCGAGGACACGCGGTGCAGGTATTTCCCGATCCAGTAGAGGGTCTGCAGGTCGCGCAGACCGCCTTTCCCCTCTTTGACGTTCGGCTCCAGCACATAGCGTTGGCCGCCCTGGCGCTTGTGGCGCTCGGCCCGTTCCTGCAGCTTGGCCTCGATGAATTCGGGGCCGGAGTTCTTGAACAGGTCGCCCCAGAGCCTGGCGTCAAGCTCGGCCGCAAGGGGCGTGTGGCCGCAGATGAAGCGATGTTCCAGCAGCGCAGTGCGAATGGTGATGTCCTCGCGACCGAGGCGGATGCAGTCCTTCACCGTGCGGCTGGAATGGCCGACCTTCAGCTTCAGGTCCCAGAGCATGTAAAGCATGGTCTCGATCACGCTTTCCGCCCAGGGCGTGATCTTCCACGGCGTCAGGAACAGAAGGTCGACGTCCGACTGCGGGGCCATCTCCGCCCGGCCGTAGCCACCGACACCAAGGACGGCGATGCGCTCGGCTTCGGTCGGGTTGGCAAGGGGATGCAGGCGCATGGCGGTGGCAAGCGTGGCCTCGACCAGCGCGTCGGTCAACGCGGCCTGGGCGGCGATCAGCGCCCGGGCCAGACGGGGGGTGTGGGCAAACTCGGTCTCGAAGGCGGCGGTTGCATCCGCTTTTGCGGCCTGCAGTTCGCGGACGGCCAGAGCCCTCGATGACCTGGGATCCTTGGTCTGCCCAAGGACGGCAAGCACCCGCCCGGTCAGTGCAGGCGCGTCCGGAACGGAATAGGCGGATCCGGCCTTGATCGGCGCTGCCGGAGCCGCCGCAGATGCGGTCACGATGGCATGACCGGCGCTCAGAACCCGGCACCGCCAAAGCTGCGCGGAGCGGCGTCAATCACGAAGACCTGGTTGTCCCGGATCTGGGCGACGGCAAGGCCGCGCTGGTTGGTGCCGTTCGGCAAAAGCCGGAAGATGCCCGACACCCCGGCGAAACCCGCCGGTTGCGTCAGATCCGCCTTGCCCAGCGGCGCACCACCCTTGACCCGTCCCGCAAGGGCGCCAATGGCAGCGATCCCGTCATAGGCGAGGCCCGCAACCGGAATCGGCTGGCTGCCGAAGGCGGATTCGTAGCGCGACCGGAACTGCGCAGTCAGGCCCGGATCGGGCATCGCGAACCAGCCGCCCTGCACGCCCGGAAGTGACAGGGTGCCAGGCGGGATGTCCCAGCGGGTGAGGCCGATGAACTGTGTCGTGTTCCGGTCGATGCCGTTGTCCACCAGAAGCTGGCTGAGAAGCGGCAGGGCGCCTGCGGTGTCGGCAGTCAGGAACAGGGCCGTCGCGCCGGAGGACCTTGCCGTGGTGACGATGCCCGAGGCAGCCTGGACGATGCCGTTCTGCGAGAACTCATAGGAGGCGACGCCGACGACCGACCCGCCGGCCGCCGCGACGCCGCGCTCGATTGCCGCCCTGCCGACGTCGCCCGCAACGTTGCGGTCATTCACGATCAGAAACTTCGATTTGCCGCTGCTGACCGCGAAGCTCGCAAGGCGGCGGGCGGTGATGTCGAAGGTCTGGCCAAGGACGAAGACATTGCCGCCCGCGATGGCGGCGTTGTTGGAAAAGGCCAGCACGTTCACGCCGGAATTGGCAACGGCGACTCCGGCCGCGTTCGCCTCTTCGGAATAGAACGGGCCAAGGATGACCTGCGCGCCCTCGTCCACCGCCTGCCCGGCCAACGCCGCGGCCTGCGCCGGGCTGCCGCCGGTCTTGTAGACCCGCAGGTCGATTTTCACCCCCGACAGGTCCGCCATCGCCAGACGCGCGGCGTTTTCGAGGTTGGAGCCGAAGAGTTCGTCCTGCGCCTGGCCCGAGCCCGAGGGGACGAGAAGCGCCACCTGCACCGACCCGCCCTTGCCGGGCGATGCGGGACCGGGGCCGGCAGTCTGAACGCAGGCGGACAGCACGAGGGCGCCAAGACCAAGACACAACTGACCCAGCGACTTGCGGGCCCGACGAATAACGGACAACATGGTGGTTCCTCACTGTTGCAGTTCGACTGCGATTGCGGGCCAAGGTAAAGGGTTCGATGCGGGAAGTAAACTTGTGAGGCAAAGCTCGGATACTTCTGATTCATTGGGAAAAGCCGCCCTGCGCGCCATTCCGCCGGGGTTGCACTTCGTGTCGACGCCGATCGGTGCGGCGCGTGACATCACGCTGCGGGCACTGGATGTGTTGACGGGTGCCGATATGCTGGTGGCCGAAGACACGCGCACATTGAAGCGCCTGCTGGAGATCCACGGAATCGCCCTGGGCGGCCGTCCGCTGATCGCCTACCACGACCATTCGGGCGCAGCGCAGATGCAGCGGCTGCTGGGGCTTCTGGCGGAAGGGAAGAGCCTTGCCTATGCCTCGGAGGCGGGGACGCCCCTGATCTCGGACCCAGGGTTCGAACTGGCGCGCGCGGCAGTTGCCGCGGGCCTGCCGATATCGGCCGCCCCCGGCCCCTGCGCGGCGGTCTGCGCGCTGACCGTGTCAGGCCTGCCCTCGGACCGCTTCCTGTTCGCAGGCTTTGCCCCGTCGGCAAAGGCCGCACGACGCAGTTTTCTGGCGGATCTTGCCGGGGTTCAGGCAACCCTGATCCTCTACGAAAGCCCGAAGCGGCTGGCTGCGCTGCTCGAGGACCTTGCCGCGATCCTTGGCGGGTCGCGTCAGGCCGCCGTGTGTCGGGAAATGACCAAGCGCTTCGAGGAAATCCTGCGCGGCACGCTCGCAAAGCTGGCATCGGACGTCGCCGCCCGCGACATCAAGGGAGAGATCGTCGTTCTGGTCGACAGGTCACCCCCTGCAGAAGCAACCAGCGAAAGCGTCGAAGCGGCGCTGGATGAGGCGCTGCAAACAATGTCCGTTAAGGATGCCGCAAGTTTTGTGTCGCAAACTCTGAAGGTGTCGCGCAAGATTGCCTACCAGATCGCGCTGGACCGCAACCAAGGACAAGGCTGATGCCATTCGATTTCGTCTCGACGCCCGTTCAACGCAGCCGGTCGGCACGCGGTCGGCGGAACCATCATTCTGGTCATGCTGCCGAAGGTTCGGTCGCGCGCCACTATGAAAGCCGCGGCATCGCGATCTGCGCCCGGAACTGGCGCGGCGCCACTGGAGAGATCGATCTGATCGGACGGGATGGCGATGTTGTCGTCTTTGTCGAAGTCAAGCAGAGCAGGACCCATGACCTTGCGGCCTCGCATCTGTCGCGGGCGCAGGTCGGTCGGATCTTCGCGACCGTCGACGAATTTCTGGCGGGCGAACCCGAAGGGCTTCTGACCGATGTTCGCATCGATCTTGCGCTGGTCGATGGCCAGGGGCGGATCGACGTGGTCGAAAACGCCTTCGCGGGCTGAATTGCATCTTTCCGCGCCATGGGCCATCACTCTGCTTCACATGACGGAGTGAGCCATGCCATTGAAAGTCGCCTTGCAGATGGACCCGATCGGGTCGGTCAACATCAACGCTGACTCGACTTTCCGCATCGCACTGGAGGCCCAGGCGCGCGGGCATCAGCTGTTCTTTTACACTCCCGACCGGCTTGCCTTCGTCGAAGGTCGGGTCATTGCGCGGGGCTGGCCGATCGAAGTGCGGCGCGAGGTCGGGAACCATGTGACCTACGGCGAGGAAACCGAGGTCGACCTCGGCGACTATGATGTCGTCTGGCTGCGACAGGATCCGCCTTTCGACATGGGCTACATCACGACCACGCATCTGCTGGAGATGATCCATCCCGGGACGCTGGTGGTGAACGACCCTTTCTGGGTGCGCAACAGCCCCGAAAAGCTTCTGGTCCTGGGTTTTCCGACGCTCACCCCCCCGACCGCGATTGCCCGGGATCTTGCCACGATCCGCGCCTTCAAGGCACGCCATGGCGACATCATCCTCAAGCCTCTTTACGGCAACGGCGGTGCGGGTGTCTTCCGTCTGGACCCCAACGACCGGAACCTTTCGTCGCTGCATGAGCTGTTCATGGGGATCAATCGCGAACCCTTGATCGTCCAGAAATTCCTGCCCGCCGTCGCCCAGGGCGACAAGCGGGTGATCCTTGTCGATGGCGAACCGGTCGGTGCGATCAACCGGGTGCCGCAGGCCGGCGAGACGCGGTCCAACATGCATGTCGGCGGCCGCCCCGAGAAGATCGGACTGACTGACCGAGATCTGGAAATCTGCCGCACCATCGGCCCGCTCTTGCGCGAAAAGGGCCAAGTTTTCGTCGGCATCGATGTGATAGGCGACTGGCTGACCGAGATCAACGTCACCTCGCCCACCGGCATCCAGGAGCTGGAGCGGTTCGATGGCATCAACGCCGCCCGGCGCATCTGGGAAGTGGTCGAGGCGAAGCTGCGGGCCTAGGTCAGCCCGCCATCCGGGTAGGCTGACACGACGTCCCAAACCAGCTCCTTCATCCAGGCCTGCTGATCGGCCGAGGGCCAGCCCGCTTCACCTCGCAGGCCCGGAACGCCGCGTGGGTCTTGGCCGTAGATCACCGCGAAATGTGCCAGCGCAATCAGAAAAGCCCCCTTGGCGTTGACGTGAATCTCGTCCTCGAACAGGTCCTGCATCGCTGTCAGTCCCGGCGCCGTTCCCGCCGAAATGGCATCAAAGACCGCCGCCATGATCTTCGGCCCCGGAATCACGCGCATCGCCGGGCTGCCCGATGGGCGGTTCTGGTTCACGAAATCCGCGATGTCCTGCCAGCTACGCATCTCCAGATCAAGACGCTCGCGGAAAGGGATCAGACGTTCGTCGGGCATGTCATAGGGGTCGGTGTTTCCCGGCCCGCTGCGGACGCCGATCCAAGAGGCGTAGTAGACCGTCTCGGCCCCATTCCCGGACTTTCCCTGCTTCCAGGCGCGCTCGAACCACTTGAGCGCGTAGTCGCGGGCCTCCTCCCATTGCAGGGCCGAGCGCACAGGCACCCTCTCGGTCAGAACCAGTGTGTCATACTTCGCGATGTCGAGCTTTGCATCGACCGGGAGCTTGATGTCTGGCTGCCAGCGCAGTTTCGCGGTGCTTCCGGGGATCGTGGAACTGTCGATCACCATCCCTCGCGATCCGGCACCGCCTGCCGCCTTGACCATGATCGTCAGCGGATACGGGATCGGGTCGGTCAGGCTGTGGCCAGACATCACGATGCGCAGGTTGAAAGGGCGTTCGCGACCGGTCTCGGCCCGGACTGCGCCGACGGTCATGAACGGAAACGCCGTCATTCCGGCGAGGAATGAGCGGCGATGCGGATGTGCGGGCATGCGTGAGACCTTTCAGCGACCAGGGGACGGAGCAGATGTAGCCTACAACTGCCAGATGGACAGGGAAAGCCGCCCGTGCAAGCAGGTCCGGCCTTGGGCACGGCGAAAATGCGGGCATATGCGGCCAGAGGGACAGGGAAAGCCGCCCGTGCAAGCAGGTCCGGCCTTGGGCACGGCGAAAATGCGGGCATATGCGGCCAGAGGGACCTTGGCCGTTGCGGGACCTTGCACAATCGCCTGGAAGCCGACGCTCGTCTTCCCCTGCCGGACCTGTTCAATCCGGTGAACGGACAGGCGGCGGAGAACCGACCGCCTGTCTCCGGCCTCGTGCCAAGGCCATGCGCACCCGGGATGCCGCGCGCCGTTTGCGTTCGGACCATAGGACCTTTGGCGAGTATCGGGCGACGGCGAAGCGGGATAGAGTTGCTCATGAACCGTCCCGGAAGGCGCAAGATCATGGGTCCCCATGGCGAACCCCGTGCGATGAACTCGGCCCTGATCGTGGATGATCATCCGCTGTTCTGCGATGCCCTGTCGATGACGCTGAAGTCGGTGGCCGGGATCGTCGAGATCGAGACGGCGGACCGGCTGGAGACCGCGATCCACCGGGTCGACCTCATGCCGACACCGGATGCGATTGTCCTGGACCTCAACCTGCCGGATGTGAACGGCATCGACGGACTGATCCGGTTGCGCCAGGCGGCGGGGGAGGTGCCGGTGCTGGTGGTGTCCTCGATGACCGACAACCGGGTGATCGGGGCCTGTCTGGCCGCGGGGGCGGCCGGGTTCGTGCCGAAGCATTCCCGACGGGAAGTGTTCCGCGCGGCTTTCAATGCGCTGCGCGAGGGCAGGCGGTTTCTGCCAGAGGGATACGAGCCTGTCGCGGACGGCAAGGCGCGGGGAACGGCGAAGGACGTGGCCATAGCCCGGCTGGCACTGTTGACGCGCCAGCAGGCGAAGATCCTGCAGCTGATCTGCGAGGGGCTGTTGAACAAGCAGATCGCTTACGAGTTGTCGATTGCCGAAACCACGGTCAAGGCGCATGTCACCGCGATCATGCGCAAGCTCGGGGTGCAAAGCCGGACCCAGGCCGTGTTGATCGCGCGCGAGACGAATTTCTCCAGCCTCATGCCCGAGGATGTTTGAGGGCAGGGACCGAAGGACTTGCCCGGACCCTGACTGCCGCCGTAGTCTCGGCGTCGGGAGAAGGACATGATTGCCGCTGAAGACAGCCCCCTCGCTGCGGCTGGCGCAAGGTCGGACGGTCTGCCCGTCATGCCGCGCGCCCATGCCGAGGCACGCGATCCCCTGGCTTTGCACCAGCTTGCCCGCGATCTGGGAGCGGGGCCCTTCGCGGCCGTGGTCCTGTTCGTCTCGCCGGTGGCAGACCGGAAGCAGCTTGAGGCCGGCCTGCCGGAGGCATTTCCCGGAGTGACGGTGATCGGCTGCACAACGGCGGGGGAAATATCGCCAGAAGGGTATTCGGACGGCGAGATCGTGGCCATCGCGCTGCCTCTTGCCGCCTTTGCAGTGGACTGTCTGGGGATCGACCTGGATCGGCTGGACGGTCAAGAGCTGATCGGTCGGCTGATCCGCGCGCGGGCGGGCCTGGCGCGGCGGCATGGCGAATGGGAAGACGAGTTCGCCTTTGTCGTGGTTGACGGGCTTTCGATCCGCGAGGATGAACTGACGGCGGCCTTGGGGCCAGGCCTCGGGCCGGTACCGTTGTTCGGCGGCTCGGCCGGAGACGGGACGCGGTTTGCCGAGACCTTCGTGCTGCAGGACGGGCGGTTCCGGCAGGGGCGCGCGGTCCTTATGCTGGTGCGCACCGCCTGCAAGGTGAAGGTATTCAGTCTGAATCACCTGACACCAACCAACCGGCGCATGGTCGTTACCGGGGCCGATCCGGCGCGGCGGGTGGTCCACCAGATCAACGCTGAGCCCGCCGCACAGGAATACGCGCGGCTTCTGGGCAAGGATCCCGGCCAACTGACCACCTTCACCTTTGCCGCCCATCCGCTTGTCGTCCGCATCGGCGGCAGCCATCACGTCCGCGCGATCCAGCGGCTGGCGGACAACGGCGACCTCGTCTTCTTTTCCGCCATCGACGAAGGGCTGGTCCTGACCCTCGCGGAACCGCAGGACATGGCGCTTCACCTTGACCGGGCGCTGACCGATCTGTCCTCGGGCGGAAGACCGGCCGCGATCCTGGCCTGCGACTGCATCCTTCGCCGGATCGAGGCGCTGGAGAACCAGCGATTCGGTGCGGTATCCGCGCTGTTGAAGCAGCACGGGGTGGTGGGTTTTTCGACCTATGGCGAGCAGTTGAATTCGATGCATGTGAACCAGACGATGACGGGTGTGGCGATCTACCCGCCAAAAGGCTGAGATGATCGGGACACTGATCAACCCGGCGGACAGTGCGGAACGGCGGGCGGAAAAGCTGCTGACCATCGCCGAGGCCCTGATGCGGCGGGTGGAACAAGCGACGGATGACAGTGGGGCTGCCTATGCCCAGTTCCAGCGGGCGGCGCTGCTCGAGGATCAGGTGCGGGAACGCACGCATGATCTGGGCCGGGCGCTGGACCTGCTGAACGAATCGAACGCCCGGCTTGCCGATGCCATGCGCGAGGCGGAAACCGCGCGGCAGAACCTGTCGAACGCCATCGAGACGGTGCAGGAAGGCTTTGCCCTGTTCGACCGCGAAGACCGGCTGGTCATGTGCAATTCCCGCTTTGCGATGCACTTGCCGGATGTCCACGCCCAGTTGCGGCCGGGGCTTGCGTTCGCAGACTATGTGGCGGCGGTCAGCCGCTCGCCGCACCTTTCGCTTCCGGAAGGCGAAGGTGGGCCTGGCTGGGCACAGGGCCGGATGCGGCGGCACAAGGACCGGCACGTCATCTTCAACGTCCGGCTGGGAGGCGACCATTGGGTGCAGGTCAGCGAGCACCGCACCGCGGACGGCGGCACGGTGATCCTGCAGACGGACGTCACCGATATCATCCTGTCCGAACGGCATGAGCGTGGAAAGCTTCTGGACGACCAGGCGCGGATGATCCGGGCGACGCTGGACCACATCAACCAGGGGGTGGGGATCTTCGATGCCGAGGCGCGGCTGGTGGGCTGGAACCAGCGCCTGGGATCGCTTTTGTCGCTGCCGATGGGGCGGCTGCGGATCGGGGCCAGTTTCGAGAACCTGTTCAGCCGCTTCGTGTCGGAAATGCAGGCCGAGGCCGGGATGACCCTGCAAGAGCTGACTGGCTGGGTTATGGCGACCGACAGCCGCCAACCGCTGGAGTTCGCGGTCCGGCGCGGGGAAGACCTGATCCTGGACGTCTTTGCCCAAGGCATGCCGGACGGCGGGTTCGTGCTGAGCTTTACCGATGTCACGGCCGAAAGGGCGGCGCTGGAGGCGCTTAGTCGCGCGAACGAGACGCTGGAAGCCCGGGTGATGGAACGGACGCTGGAACTGGAGGATGCGCTTGCCCATGCCGAGCGCGCCAATGCCAGCCGGTCACGGTTCGTGGCGGCGGCAAGTCATGACCTGCTTCAGCCCCTGTCGGCGGCCAAGCTGTTCATCAGCTCGATCAGCGGCGAGGGGCTGGAACCGGGCGCGCAGGTCGCTCTGGAGAAGACGCAGAATGCGCTGCTGTCGGTGGAAGGGATTCTCGACGCGCTGCTCGACATCTCCAAGCTGGAATCCGGGAAGGCTGCGGTCAGCGTGGGGGCGGTGCAGCTTGGCCGCGTGCTGCGCACCTTGTCCGAGGAGTTTGCGCCGGTCGCCGCGGCCAAAGGGCTGGGGCTGGTGGTGATCCCCTGCAGCGTGGTGGTGGAAAGCGACCCGGCCTATCTGCGGCGCATCCTGCAGAACCTGATCGGCAATGCGATCCGCTACACCGCGACAGGCCGGGTGCTGGTCGGCGCTCGGCGGCGGGCAGGGGTCGTGCGGCTGGAGGTGTGGGACACCGGGCCGGGTATCCCCGAAGAGGCGCAGAACGACATCTTCAAGGAGTTCCACCGCCTGAATGCCCGCGCCTCGGCAAGCGAGGGGATGGGTCTGGGGCTGGCAATCGTGGAACGCGCCTGCGGGCTTTTGGGACATCCCCTGGGGTTGTGGTCAGAGGTCGGGCGGGGAACCTGTTTCATGGTGCAGGTGCCTTCAAGCCAGACGGGCGATGGCCTCTGCGTGCCGGTCGAGGTGCCCGGGCGGCATGATGGTCGGATGATGGATTCGAACAAGATCGCCTTTCTGGTGGAAAACGACGCCGAGCTGCGCCGTGCGCTGGGGCTTTTGTTGGAAAAGTGGGGAATGACCGTGCTGGAGGCCGCCTCGGGCGAAGAGGCCCTGGCGCTGATCGAGGAGATCGGCATCCTGCCCGACATCTTCCTTGTCGATCAGCAGCTGGGCGAGGGGATCTCGGGGGTCGAGTTCCTGACCCGCATCCACGCGGCACATGGTCCGGTGCCCTCGCGGCTGATCACCGCAAACCGGGGCTGGGACGTGCGGGCGGCGGCACTGTCGGCCGGGATCGAGGTGTTGCACAAGCCCATCGATCCAAGGGCGCTGGAAGCGGTGATGTCGCAACTTTGATCCGCATACGACTTAGGCAGCATAGCCTTGCGCCCATTGCAGACCTTAGGCTGTGCGAAGGCAAAGGGACGAGCGATGAAACTGACCGACATCCGCGAGATCAGGGCCGACCCGAAAGTGGTCTGGGACGCGATCCTGAACCCCGAGGTTCTGAAGGCCTGCATCCCCGGCTGCGAAAGCCTGACCGGGTCGGTGGCGGAAGGCTATGAGGCGGTGGTCAGGCAGAAGGTCGGTCCGGTGTCGGCCACCTTCACCGGGCTGGTGCAGCTGTCAGACATCGTCGAAGGCCGGTCACTGAAGATCAGCGGCGAGGGCAAGGGCGGTGTCGCAGGTTTTGCCAAGGGCGGGGCCGATGTCAGCTTCGAGCCAATGGAAGGCGGCACCCGCCTGACCTACGAGGCCGAGGCCAATGTCGGCGGCAAGATCGCCCAGCTGGGCAGCCGGATCATCGACAGTTTCGCGAGGAAGCTGGCAGACGAATTCTTCGCCCGGTTCCAGACGGCCGTCGAAGAGCCGGAACCGGAGGAGATGTCAGAAGAAGCTGTTGCCGATTCGGGGGAAACCAAGAAGGGTTGGTTCAAGCGACTGATCGGCGGCTGAACCACCGGCGCGTGCATACCTAGGAATACCCAGGGAGGAAAAGGATGACGAAAGTCTCGATGACCGTGAACGGCAAGACCGTCTCCGGTGAGGTTGAGGGGCGGACCCTGCTGTCCGCGTTCTTGCGTGAGGGGCTCCGGCTGACTGGAACCCATGTCGGCTGCGACACCAGCCAGTGCGGCGCTTGCGTCGTGCATGTCGATGGCAGGCCGGTGAAAAGCTGCACCGTCTTTGCGTCTGACGTGGCCGGGTCCAGCGTGAAGACCATCGAGGGGATGGCGAATGCGGACGGCTCGCTTGGCGTGATCCAGCAGGCGTTCCAGGACCACCACGGGCTGCAGTGCGGCTTCTGCACGCCGGGCATGGTGATGTCGGCGGCGGCCCTTCTGGCCGAGACGCCGAAGCCGACCGAGCAGGAGGTGCGGCACTATCTGGACGGCAACATCTGCCGTTGCACGGGATATCACAACATCGTCAAGGCCGTGATGGCTGCCTCCGGGCAGGACGTCAGCGCCCTTGCTGCGGAATAGGGGGATCGGATGCCGAAGGATCACGGGATTGGCGCAGCCACGAAGCGCCGCGAGGATGTGCGGTTTCTGACCGGGAAGGGCCGCTATGTCGATGACATCAACCGCTTTGGCCAGACTTACGCGGTATTCCTGCGTTCGGACGTGGCGCACGGCCGGATCAAACGGCTGGACACCGCGGCAGCCGCGGCGATGCCGGGTGTGCTGGCGATCCTGACCGGCGAAGACTTCAAGGGGATGGGGGGGCTGATCACCGCCTGGCAGGTGACCGACCGGCACGGCAAACCGCAGCTTGAGCCGCGCCATCCGGTGCTGGCCGAAGGCATGGTGCGCCATGTCGGCGAACCGATCGCGGCCGTCATCGCCGAAACCGAGGCGCAGGCCCGCGACGCGGTCGAGGCGATCGAGATCGACATCGAGGCGCTTCCCGCCGTCGTCGACATGAAGGCGGCGGTCGAGGCGGGGTCGACGCAGGTCCATGAAGGGCTGGGGTCGAACCTCTGCTTCGACTGGGGCTTCATCGAGGCGAACAAGGCCGCCGTCGATGCCGCGTTCCAGACGGCGCATCACGTCACGACGCTGGAACTGGTGAACCAGCGGATGATCCCGAACGCGATGGAACCGCGCGCGGCGCTGGCCGAATATGACAGCGGCACCGGGCAGTATACCCTGACCACGACCAGCCAGAACCCGCATGTGATCCGGCTGGTGATGGGGGCCTTCACGCTGAACATCCCCGAGGGCAAGCTGCACGTCATCTCGCCTGACGTGGGTGGCGGCTTCGGCTCGAAGATCATGAACTACAACGAAGAGGCCTGCCTGACCCATGCGGCAAAGGTGGTGGACCGCCCGGTGAAATGGACGGCGACCCGGTCGGAAAGTTTTGTGACCGACGCACAGGGCCGCGACCATGTGACGAAGATGCAGCTTGCGCTGGACAAGGACGGCATGTTCCTGGCGGTGCGGACCGAGACCTATGCCAATCTTGGCGCCTATCTGCGGCTTTTCGCGACCGTGACGCCGACCTATCTGCACGGACCTGCCGCGGGCGGGCCCTACAGGACGCCGCTCTTCTATGTGAACGTGAAGGGCGTCTTCACCAACACCGTCCCGGTCGACGCCTATCGCGGGGCGGGGCGGCCGGAAGGCACCTACCAGCTGGAGCGTCTGGTCGACAAGGCCGCGCGCGAGATCGGGATGGATCAGGCCGAAATCCGGCGAAAGAACTTTGTCCGGCCGGAGGAGTTCCCGTATCAGACGCCGCTTGCGGTGGTCTATGACAGCGGCAACTACCATGCCACGCTCGACAAGGTGCTGGAGATGTCCGATTACGCGGGCTTCGAGGCCCGTCGTGCCGCCAGTGCAAAGAAGGGCCTCTTGCGCGGTGTCGGCTTCTCGACCTGGGTCGAGGCATCCGGTCTTGCGCCCTCGCAGCTGATCGGGTCGCTGGGTGCGCGGGCGGGGCTTTACGAAAGCGCGACGATCCGGGTGAACCCGACGGGCGGGATCACGGTCTTCACCGGCACCCACAGCCACGGGCAGGGGCACGAGACCGCCTTTGCCCAGATCGTCGCCGACCAGCTTGGCATCGACGCGAGCCTGATCGAGATCAGCCATGGCGACAGCGACAAGACGCCGTTCGGCATGGGCACCTACGGCTCGCGCTCGGCGGCGGTGGGCGGTTCGGCGATCTTCCGCGCGACCGAGAAAGTCATCGCCAAGGCCAAGAAGTTCGCGGCCCACCTTCTGGAGGCGTCCGAGGCCGACATCGAGCTTGCCGATGGCCAGTTCACGGTCGCGGGCACCGACAAGTCGATTGCCTGGGCCTCGGTGGCTCTGGCGGCCTATGTGCCGCACAACTACCCCGCCGGGTCGATGGAGCCGGGCCTGGAAGAGACCGCCTTCTACGACCCGTCGAACTTCGTCTACCCCGCAGGTGCCTATGTCTGCGAGGTCGAGGTGGATCCGGCAACCGGCAAGGTCGGGATCGCGGCCTTCTATGCGGCTGACGATTTCGGCAACGTGCTGAACCCGATGATCGTCCAGGGCCAGCAACACGGCGGCATCGCGCAAGGCATCGGGCAGGCCCTGATGGAAAACGGCGTCTATGACGACGAAGGCCAGCTTCTGTCGGGATCCTACATGGACTATGCGATGCCGCGCGCCGAGGATCTGCCGATGTTTGCCGTGGACCATAGCTGCATCACCGTCTGTGCGCACAATCCGTTGGGCGTGAAGGGCTGCGGCGAGGCCGGGGCGATCGGCAGCCCGCCAGCCGTGGTCAACGCGGTGATCGATGCGCTGCATCGGGGCGGGCACAGCCACGTCACGCATATCGACATGCCGGTCTCGCCATCGCGGGTCTGGTCGGCGATCAACGGATAAGGGGGACGATCCATGCACAACTTCGATTTCGCAAAGCCCTCGACGCTTGCCGAAGCGGCCAAGGCCTTGCAGGCGGACGGGGCGCAGGCCTTGTCGGGCGGGCAGACGCTGATCCCGACGATGAAACAGCGCCTGGCGGCACCCTCGGTGCTGGTCAGCCTGACCGGCATTGCCGAGTTGCGGGGCGTCTGCCTGGGGGACGGCGGCCTGCATGTGGGCGCTGCGACCCCCCATGCCGTCGTCGCGAAGGAGGCCAGGGCGCACTACCCGGCGCTTGCCGCCCTTGCCGGTGGCATCGGCGATCCGGCGGTCCGCTCTCGCGGGACCATCGGCGGCTCGATCGCCAACAACGACCCGGCGGCCTGCTATCCGTCAGCCGTGCTGGCATCGGGTGCGACAGTGGTGACCGACCGGCGCAGGATCTCGGCGGACGACTACTTTCAGGGCCTTTTCACCACAGCGCTGAAAGACGGAGAGTTCGTGACAAGCGTGATCTTCCCGATTCCCCAGAAGGCGGCCTATGTGAAATTCAACCAGCCCGCCAGCCGCTTTGCCTTGACGGGGGTCTTCGTCGCGAAGTTCGCGAATGGCGTCCGGGTGGGAGTGACGGGCGCGGGGAATGACGGCGTCTTCCGCTGGGCCGAGGCCGAGCGCGCGCTGTCGGCAGATTTCTCGGCGTCGGCCCTTTCCGGGTTGAAGGTCGATCCGGCGGGGATGAACGCCGACCTGCACGGGTCGGCGGCCTATCGGGCGAATCTGGTGAAGGTGCTGACCGGCCGCGCGGTGACTGCGGCGGGCTGACCTTTCCGGTACGGCAATCCGGTCTCGGTGGACCTGTCCGCCGAGCCCTTTCTGCCATGGATTTCAGCCTCAGACCGGGAAAAAGCCATTCCGCGCCGGATCATAGGTTTCAAGCGCACCTTCGCCGGTGTTGTTCCAAAGCCCGTGCAGGGTCAGCCGGTCATCTTCCACGGCATCCTTGACGAAGGGGAAGGTCAGAAGATTTTCCAGGCTTGTCAGCACGGCCTGCTTTTCCAGCGCCTGCAGGATCTCCGCTTCGGGAAGATGCGCGACCTTGTCGAAGCCCGGGCGCAGGATGTCCATCCATCGGCCAACGAATGAGGACTTCTCTTCCAGCGCCGGGGCATTGCCGCGGCACATGTCATGGCAGCCCTTGACCCCGCCGCAGTTGGAATGGCCAAGGACCACGACATGGGCCACGCCAAGCCCCGTGACGGCATATTCCACCGCCGCCGACGTGCCATGGTATTCGCCGTCGGGGTTGTAGGGCGGCACCAGGTTGGCGACATTGCGGTGAATGAAGAACTCGCCCTCGTCCGCGCCGAAGATCGAGGTGACATGCACCCGGCTGTCGCAGCACGAGATCACCATGGCGCGCGGATGCTGGCCGCTTTCCGCCAGGCGGCGATACCAGGCGCGGTTGTCCTGGTAGGTCGTGGCGCGCCAGCCGTGAAAGCGCTGGACCAGATAGGCGGGAAGCGGGCGGATATGGTGGATCATGGGCCGGGCATCCTTGGTTCTGGACCCTGCCTAAGCGGCATTTGCGGAAAATTCGAGAGGCAAAATCCGGTCCGGTGGCGATCGGGGCAACCAAATCTTCAGCATGCTGGCAGAGGCTGAAACCCGGGTGTGTTGAAACTTGGGTGTATGCGATGGCAGAGATTGCCACTCTCAGGCCGCGGGAAGCCGTGCGTCAGGATGTCGAGGCGATCGCGGAGATCTACCGCAATCTGGGCGCGCCGGTGGCCGAACAAATGGTGACGCGGGCGCTGGGGGAACTGGCGCTGACCATGGCGGGGATTGCCGAAAAGGTGCGGGCGCAGGATTTGCGCGACCTGTCGCGGCAGCTCGGGCGGCTGGGGCGTCTGGCAGGGGATCTTGGCCTGTCCAGCCTTGCCGCGGTGGCAGAGGACGCCAAGACCTGCCTCGAACGGGCGGACGGAACCGCCTTCTCGGCGGTCTGGGCACGGCTCTTGCGGGTGGCGGAACGTTCTCTGGCCTCGGAGCAGGGGATGATCGACCAGTTCATCTAGTCGATCTTTGCAGGACGCGGGCAGCCGTGCCCGCCGGCACGGTGACCTGCAGCCGATGTCGGGCCGAGTCGCACAATTCCAGATTGCATTGACGCAGAGACGATCAATCGATCGACTCCGTGCTTTGTTCCGCAGTCGCTACAGTCCGGTTTCCCCTGACCGGATTTCCGGGGAATTTTCGGCATTCTGCCGCAATCCTCTGGAAACGCTTGCTTTCTGACCTGGAAGCACGGCAACTGGCGAAAGTGGCTCCCGTCTTTCCAAGGATGCTTCGTCGCGTGACCCTTGCCTTTGCCGATTCCTCTCCGACCGCCAGGTCCCTGCATGTCCTGCGTCCAGAGGAGCTGTCAGCGTTCCTTGCCGGCCCCGGCGCATCGTGGTCTGCGTGGTTGCAGGCGACTGGGTTCGACGCGGCATTGGGAGAGTTGCGGCTGCTGCCGGCACCGGACGGTGGCATCGCGGGCGCGGTCGCGGGCTACGGCACGGCGCAGGCACGGCGGCGCATACGGTTCGGGCTGGCAAAGGCCCTGCCGGGCCTGCCTTCGGGCGACTGGGCACTGTCGGGCAAGCTGAGCCGCGAGGAAGCGACCGAAGCCGCTCTGGCCTGGCTTCTTTCGGGATACCGGTTCGACCGCTATCGCCCGAACCGCAAGCCAAGCGCCCTGCCCCGTCTCGTCTGTCCCGAAGGCCTGGACCCGGACCGGCTGATCGCTATGGCCGAGGGCGAGGCGCTGACCCGCGACCTGATCAACACTCCGGCCGAGGACATGGGCCCGGCCGAGCTGGAAGCGGCGGCATCGGCATTGGCGGGGCAGTTCGGCGCGACGGTCGAGGCTATCCGCGGCGAGGATCTTTTGGCGCGGAATTTTCCGATGATCCATGCCGTCGGACGGGCAAGCCCGCGTATGCCACGCCTGATCGACCTGCGCTGGGGCACGAAGGGGCCGAAGCTGACGCTGGTCGGAAAAGGTGTCTGCTTTGACACGGGCGGGCTGAACCTGAAGCCGTCGGTCGGCATGAACCTGATGAAGAAGGACATGGGCGGGGCGGCGACCGTTCTGGGCCTGGCCCGGATGATCATGGCGCTGGGGCTGCCGGTGCGGTTGCGTGTCCTTGTCCCGGCGGTGGAGAACATGGTCGCGGGCAACGCGATCAAACCGAAGGACATCCTGTCCAGCCGCAAGGGACTGACGGTCGAGGTGAACGATACGGATGCCGAGGGGCGGCTGGTCCTTGCCGACGCGCTGGCCTATGCCTGCGAGGACAGCCCCGAGGTGCTGGTCAGCATGGCGACGCTGACCGGTGCGGCGCGGGTTGCGGTGGGCCCGGATCTTGCCCCCTACTACACCGACGACCCAGGTCTGGCCTCTGCACTGGAGGCGGGGGCGAAAGCTGGGTTCGACCCGGTCTGGCGCATGCCGTTCCATGATCCCTACGAGGCAGTCATCGAGCCCGGGATTGCCGATCTCGACAACGCTCCCGGCTTCGGTTTCGCCGGGTCGATCACGGCGGCCCTGTTCTTGCGCCGGTTCGTGGACGGGCCGCGCTACCTGCATTTCGACATCTACGGCCATACCCCCGCGGATCAGCCGGCACGCCCGAAGGGAGCCTCGGGCCAGGGCGCGCGCGCGGTGCTTGAAGGGCTGGCGGAAATGATGAAACTTTGAACTGCCTGCATGCCTGGCGGGCACAGGAATGGTGATCGGTTGCCGTGGAAGCACGGGTTCAGGAGGGGGGAATGGACAGACGACTGACGCCATTTTCCGGTCGGGTGGCACATGTCTCGCTTTCCGGCGTGGTGAATGCGCCCCTGACCGAAGGCTTGCAGGCGCAAGTGATCGTGCCGATCGCGAATCTGCGTGAAAGCCCCGGCGGCACACGCGACCGCCAGCTTCTGATGGGCGAGGCGGTCACCGTGATCGACCGCGATCAGGGCCATGTCTTCGTGATGTCGGCCAAGGACGGTTATTGCGGCTGGATGGCCGAGGCCGATCTTGGCCAGGGACCGGTCCCGACGCATTGGGTCGCAGCCCCTGGGACGCATCTCTATGCCGAACCGCAAGTGCAGGCACCGGAACGGATGGCGCTGAGCCTTGGGTCGCGGCTGGCGGTGGTCGGGTCCTGGGGGGCATGGGCGAACACGCCGCATGGGTTTGTGCCGCTGCGCCACTTGCGCGCTTTGGGCGATTGGTATGACGACCCGGTGGCGGTCGCGGAAAGCCTGCTGGGTACACCTTACCTCTGGGGCGGCAACTCGCGCTTCGGTCTGGACTGTTCCGGCCTTGTCCAGCTTGCCATGCACAGCTGCGGCCTGCCCTGCCCGGGTGACAGCGACATGCAGATGTCTCTGGGTCGCCAACTTGCCCCGAACGAGCCGATGAAACGCGGTGACCTGATCTTCTGGAAAGGCCATGTTGCGCTGGTCGTGGACAAGGACAGGCTGATCCATGCGAACGGACATACGATGTCGGTGTCCATTGAAGGGATGAAGGACGCGGTGGCGCGGATTTCAGCGGGCGGTGGCGGACTGGTGCAGACACGGCAACGGGTGTAGGAGCGGCCGCCCCGACGGCCACCGGGCCTAGACCGGTCCGATCAGGCGGGTTTCGAACACCTTCAGCACCTGATCAAGATGCTGCCCCCGGCGAAGCACCCGGCCGTCCATGCCGACAACGGCATAAAGCCCCTGACGCGCGCGCAGCTTCGGGCGCTTTTCGATCCTGTAAAGCGGCGTTTCCGCGGTGCGCCGGAACACCGCGAATACGGCAAGATCGCGCATTGCCGCTATGGCATAATCCCGCCATTCCCCTGCCGCGACCATCCGGCCATAGATCCGCAGGATCTGGCCAAGCTCTTTCCGGTCGAAACGGACCTCATCGGCGATGCGGTCGGCATGGGGAAAAGGGATCGGCGCCTCGGCATTCATGGGCGAAGATTACCCGCTTCGCCCCTTAAATCAACCGCGAATGGTGTCAGCCCGGAAAGCCGTCCGCCAGGCGCAGGAAGCCCGTTTCAAGGTTCCGCCAGTTGTGCAGCACCGGGTTCATCCGCTTGACCGCTGCCGGATGGGCCGGGTCAAGAACGCCGATCTTCTCCAGAAGCGCCGCGATGGCTGCCACCTTGGCACGCGCATTTCCGTCAACGATCTTGAGCGCGATGCCGAGCCCCCGTTCCGGCACGATCGCGACATAGACGCCATCGGCACCGCCCTTGACTGCCACCCGGCCATTCATCGCGCGCATGAGGTCGGTGCAGGGCTGGCCTTCGCCCGCTACCAATTCGGGATGCCTTGCCATGGCCCGGGTCAACCGGTTCATCGCGCTTTCCCGGACGCCATGGCCCTCGCGGGCCGTGGCATAGGTCGCCATCGCTTGCGCCAGACCTTCGACTGTCATCGCGAAGTTCGGGGCCGAGCAGCCGTCGACACCCCACCCGGCGACCGTCTCGCCCGTCGTTTCTTCGGTCACGGCGCGGATCGCCTTCTGCAGCGGGTGGTCGATCTCGTTGTATTCCGGTCCGGCCTTCAGGTGCTGGGTCACGGTCAGGAATCCGGTGTGCTTGCCCGAGCAGTTGTTGTGCAGCTGGCAGGGCTTTTCGCCTGCCCGGATCAGCCGGTCGCGCTCGGTCTGGTCGTAAGGCTCGTGTGCGCCACAGCGCAGGTCGGATTCGCCAAGACCCAGGTCGGCAAGCCAGCGTCCGGCCATGCCGACGTGCAAATCGGCCCCGTCATGGCTGGCGCAGGCAAGGGCAAGCTGCGCGTCCGACAGCCCGCGCGCAGCGGCCGCGCCGGTCTCGATCAGCGGCAGGGCCTGCAGCATCTTGGCCGAGGAGCGCGGGAAAATCACGGCCTTCGGATTTCCCCAGGTCTGCACGATACCGTTGGCGTCGCAGATGACAGCGTGGCCGAGGTGCGCGTTTTCCAGTATCCCTCCACGCCAGGTTTCCAGCACCGGCACCGCGCCCTCGTTCACTTTCGCCATCGCCAAGTCACCGTCTCCCATGCGCGAATTGTCGCCCAGAGGGGTTTCCCCCCTTGGCGCTTTTGGATATGGCTGGAATATCGGGTAGAACAGCGTCGCGCCAGTCAAAAGGGCCGCAAAGGCATGATGGGATGGCGCGGCGCGAAGACAGCTTGGAGGCTCTCGTCAACCATGACATCCCTTTTCGGACGCTCGCTTGCGGTTGCCGTGATCACGCTTGCCGGGGCGGCGGCTTCGGCGCAGGAATCGACCAATCGCGTTGCCACGATGACGGACTGGAACGTCTTTACCGAGGAAAACCCCAAGGAATGCTGGGGCGTCTCGAAGCCGAAGGAAACGGTCAACACCCGTGACGGTCAGCCGGTTGCGGCGCGGCGCGGCGATATCCTTCTGTTCGTGACTTTCCGGCCCGGCAAACCCGGCGAGATCAGCTTTGCCGGCGGCTATCCTTTCGCGGCGGGCTCGACCGTCGACGTGTCGATCGACGGCACACCTTACCAGCTTTTCACCGACGGCGAATGGGCCTGGCCGGGAAGTGCGGCGGACGATGCCAAGCTTCTGGAGGCGATGAAGGCGGGGACGACCGCGATCTTGAGTGCGCGGTCGGGCAAGGGGACCGAGACGAAGGACACTTTCAGCCTGCGCGGCTTTACCGCCGCGATGCAGGACGCCGAGAAACGCTGCCAGTAAGCCGGATCGCAGACCAAGTGGCGTCCCCGCTGCGGGGCGCTTTTCTTTTGGCGGCGCGTCGCCTATAGCCACAGCCACTCCAGATCGCCTGTGACAAGGCTCCGTGAAAGGATCTGCCAGATGACCGCCCCCATCACGCAAGATGTGCTGACGTTGCCGCGCAAGCTGCCGCTGACGGACAAGATCAACATCGTCGGTTTGACCCGCGCCGCTTTGCGTGACGCGCTGATCGCCGCCGGAACGCCCGAGAAGCAGGCCAAGATGCGCGTGGGCCAGGTCTGGCAGTGGGTCTACCATTGGGGTGTCCGCGACTTCGCGCTGATGACCAACCTGTCGAAGGACTACCGCGCGCTTCTGGCCGGGAATTTCACCATCGAGATCCCCGAGGTTGTCACCCGCCAGATCTCGGAGGACGGGACGCGGAAGTATCTGGTCCGCATCGCGGGCGGGCACGAGGTGGAGGTGGTCCATATCCCCGAAACCGACCGGGGGACCCTGTGCATCTCGTCACAGGTCGGTTGCACGCTGACCTGTTCCTTCTGCCACACCGGCACGCAGAAACTGGTGCGCAACCTGACGGCCGGGGAAATTGTCGGTCAGGTGATGCTGGCCCGCGATGATCTGGACGAATGGCCTGTCCCCGGCGCTCCGAAAGAAGAGGTTCGGCTCGTTTCAAACATCGTACTGATGGGGATGGGCGAACCGCTGTACAACTTTGAAAATGTCCGCGATGCGATGAACATCGTGATGGACGGCGAGGGCATCGCCCTTGGCCGCCGCCGGATCACGCTCTCGACCAGCGGGGTGGTCCCCGAGATCGCCCGCACGGCAACCGAGATCGGCTGTCTTCTGGCCGTCAGCTTCCACGCCACAACCGACGAGGTCCGCGATCAGCTGGTTCCGATCAACCGGCGCTGGAACATCGCCACCTTGCTGGACGCCCTGAAGGCCTACCCGAACCTGTCCAATTCCGAACGGATCACCTTCGAATATGTGATGCTCGACGGGGTCAACGACAGCAAGGAAGACGCGCACCGGCTGGTGAAGCTCTTGGAAGGCATCCCGGCCAAGGTGAACCTGATCCCGTTCAACGAATGGCCCGGCGCGCCCTACAAGCGATCCTCGGGCAACCGGATCCACGCCTTTGCCGACATCCTGTATCACGCTGGTTATGCCACCCCGATCCGCACCCCCAGGGGCGAGGATATCATGGCCGCCTGCGGGCAGCTGAAATCGGCCACCGAACGCGCGCGGAAGTCGAAGGCCGAGATCGCGGCCGAGGCGGGTCTTGCCTGACCTCTTGCGGGCCAGGCCGGATTTGCGTTCTCTGTTCGGCAGCCCAGTCAAGGATGCCACGCATGGCCAAGGCCAAGACACCCGCCACCCGGACAGCGGCGATCAAGCCGAAAAGCCCCGCGGCATGGGCGCATGACCGTCTGGTCGCCTATATCCGCACCTTCGAGACCCAGCTCGACGCCGAACAGGAAATCGCTATGGGCTTTGCCGCGGACGAATCGGGTGTCCTGCGGATCGAGGGCCTGGGCTATTTCGACCCCGACATCATCAGCTTCTACGGTCGGGACGAGAACGGGGCGAAGACCCAGCTGATCCAGCATGTGACGCAGCTTTCCGTAACCCTGCGCGCCGTGCCGAAAGAGGCCGAGGCCGATCCGCCGCGCCGCATCGGGTTCCAGTTGACGTCAGGCTGGCTTGGCGGCGATTCTGGAGACGGATCGGCAGGGTGATCCGCCCTCGTGACATGCCGGGACGAATACGCTATGCGGTTCTGGACAAGGGGACCACAGGGGAACGCGACCATGGCCGATCATAACCAGCCCGAACATGCGCATGGATCGATGGATATCCGCGAGAAGGAAAGGACCTTCGCCGGGTTTATCCGCATGTCGGTCTGGGTCGTCTTCATCACGATCGCCGTGCTGATCTTCATCGCGCTGGTCAATGCCTGATCCGGGGCCCATGTCGTGACCCGGCTTCTCCGCCTTGTCCTTGCCCTGGTGGCCGCTTCGGTTCTTGCCGCCTGCGGAGCCGAGCCGAAATGGGCACCGCAGGACCAGGTCGATGCCGCGCGCTTTGTCGCCGGGCCACCGACCTACATCACTTTGTACACCGTGGTGAACAAGCGGACCGGGTCCGGCGCGCATTCCGCAATTCTGGTCAATGCGTCGGAACGCGTGATTTTCGATCCGGCGGGCACCTGGTATCACCCGAAGCTGCCGGAACGGAACGATGTGACCTTCGGCATGACCGACAAGGCCGTCGCCTTCTACCTCGACTACCACACCCGTGTGACCTACGACACGATCGAGCAGACGATCTATGTCCCGCCCGAGGTGGCCGAGATCGCTCTTGAGCGCGTGAAGGCCTACGGGGCCGTGGCGAAAGGCATGTGCACGATCGCAACGTCGGGTGTGCTGCGCGGCGTCCCGGGGTTCGAGAGCCTGCCGTCGACCCTGTTTCCAAGGGCGCTGTCACGGGCGTTCGGCAAGATCCCCGGCGTGACCACGCGGGTGATCACCGACGACGATGCCGATGACAACACCGGCGTGCTTCTGGTGCAGCGGGACGGCACGCCGCTTTAGCGGACTGCCCGCGGGCTTGCTTGAACCGGTCGCAGGATGCGCTAGGGTTGCAGCCCGGGGCCAGTGGAAAGGCAGGCGACTTGCGCATCATCGGGGTGATCCTCGCCGGCGGTCAGGCGCGGCGCATGGGCGGACGCGACAAGGCCTTCCTGCCGCTGGCCGGGCGTCCCTTGATCGCCCATGTCCTTGATCGGCTTGATCCTCAGGTCGACCGCGTGCTGATTTCGGCCAATGGCGACGGGTCGCGATTCGCCGCGCTTGGCTGTCCGGTGGTCGCGGATGCGGTGCCGCGGGGGCCGTTGTCCGGCGTCCTTGCGGCGTTGAACGTCGCGGCCGGGATGGGGGCGACGCACGTCGTCTCGACCCCCTGCGATACGCCGTTCCTGCCGGGCGATCTCGTGCCGCAGCTTGTCCTGGCCGCCCTGTCCGCTGCCGAAGGGCTGGCCGTTGCGGCGACGGCGGATGGTGACCAGCCCACGACCGCCCTCTGGCCGGTGGGCATCCTTCCCGACCTCGCCGTCTTCCTGCAAAGCGGGGACGCAAAGGTCACCCGCTTTGCCTTCGCTCATGAAGCCGCCCGTGCGAATTTCCCGGATGGTCGCGCCTTCATGAACCTGAACACACCCGAAGACCTGGCCGCTGCGGAAGCCCTGCTGAAGGGGGCAGCATGAAAGTCTATGGCGTGATCGGCTGGAAGAACTCGGGGAAGACCAGCCTGATGGAGCGGCTGGTCGCCGAGATCACTGGCCGGGGATTCAGCCTGTCCACCGTCAAGCATGTGCACCATGCGGTTGATCTTGACCAGCCCGGGAAGGATACGTTCCGGCACCGGACAGCGGGCGCGAAAGAGGTTGCGCTCGCCTCGGCCGATCGGCTGGCAATCCTCGTGGAACACCGGGGGCCGGAGCCGGACCTTCCGGCGGTGCTTGCACGGCTGGCCCCGGTCGATCTGGTGCTGGTCGAAGGCTACAAGCGCGACGCCCACCCCAAGGTCGAAGTCTGGCGTGCAGAGACCGGCCATCCGCTGATCCAGCCGGGCGACCCCCTTGTGCGGGCCGTGGCGACGGATGCGACGCTGTCGTTGCCGGTCCCGGTCCTGGACCTGAACGACACGGGCGCCGTGGCAGACTTCATCCTGCGCGAGACGGGCCTTGTTTGACCGGGTGATCGTGGTCGACTGGTCGGGCAAGGCCACGCGCAGCCCGCGGAAGGACAGCAAGGACGCGATCTGGATCGGCGTGGCAGATGTCGAAGGCGACTGGCAACCGAAGTACTGCCGGACCCGGGCCGAGGCTTTCGAGTGGGTGGGCGAGCGTCTGTCCGACGGCGGACGGCAGCTTGTCGGCTTCGACTTCCCGATGGGTTACCCGCTTGGCTTTGCCCGCCGCCTCACTGCCACCGACGACGCGCGGCGGTTGCATGGCTGGCTGGCGGATCAGGTTGTCGATGACCCGAGCAACGCCAACAACAGGTTCGAGGTGGCGGCCGAGGTCAATCGTCTGATCGGCGGCACCGGGGTGTTCTGGGGCTGCCCGAAGGCCAGACCGCGACCCCACCTCTCGTCGCACAAGACCCCCGACTACACCGCGGTTGGCATTGCCGAAAAGCGCAGGGTCGAGAGGGAGAACCCTCCGGCAAAGCCGGTCTGGCAGCTTCTGGGCGCGGGATCGGTCGGGTCGCAGGCGCTTCTTGGCATTCCTGCTGTTCATCGGCTTGCCGCCGCGACCGGAGCATCGGTCTGGCCCTTCGAGCTGCCACGCGCCCTGACGCTGGCCGAGGTCTATCCGTCCTTGCTGGCCCGTTCGGTCTCTCTGTCCGGTGATCCCATACCGGACCGGGCCCAGGTCCGCCTTCTGTCGCGCGCCCTCTACCGGCTGGCGCGGGCCGAGCGGCTGGCCCCGCTGTTCGCCACGCCCCCCGAGGCGGCGGAGGAAGGCTGGATCCTCGGGGCCGGGCACGCCGCCCTGTTGCGGGACGCGCTGGCATGGGCGTGACGGTCTTCCGCGGCCTGCATTCGGAGCTTCGCCCACAGGCGGCGCGGCTGTACTGGGAAGCCTTCGGGGGCAAGCTGGGCCGGGTCCTCGGGCCGGACGACCGCGCCCTGCGGTTCTTTCAGCGGGTGATCCGGGGTGACCTTTGCTTTGCTGCCGTCGATGACGGGGGAAACCTGATCGGAATCGCGGGCTACAAGACCCCGGCGGGCAGCTTCGCGGGGGGAAGCTGGGACGACCTGACCGAGGTTTACGGGCGGCTTGGCGGGCGCTGGCGGGGGAGCCTGCTGTGGGCTCTGGGGCGCGAGGTCGACAACGACCGCTTTCTGATCGACGGGATCTGCGTCGCGAAAGCCCACCGGGGCAAGGGGGTGGGGTCGCTGCTGATGGGAGCGCTCTACCGTGAGGCGGCGGAGCTTGGCTATGCCTCGATCCGGCTGGACGTGATCCGGGACAACTTCCGGGCCCGGGCCCTGTATGAGCGGCAGGGGTTCCGGGCGGTGCGCACCGAGGAGCTCGGGGTCCTGCGGTTCCTGTTCGGCTTCGCCTCGTCGACGGTGATGGTGCGACCCCTGGCAGGACCGGGACAGGAGCAATCCACGCGTGGACACTTTTGCGATCCAGTATGATTCAATGACTTGACTGCGGACATTAGAGATTTGGCAAGGATTGGCAGGCGGCCTTGCAGGCGGGACCGGCACCTGTCAGAATATGATCAAATTCTATCCGGAGGGGGCCGCAATGATCACGAAGCGTGAGTTCTACATCGACGGGAAATGGGTCGCGCCGCTGGTCGCGAAGGATTGCCTGGTGATCGACCCCTCGACCGAAGAGCCCTGCGCGGTGATCTCGCTGGGGTCGGAGGCCGATACGGACCGCGCCGTGGCGGCGGCGAAGGCGGCGTTTCCGGGCTGGGCTGCGACCGATCCGATGGAACGGCGGCGGCTCGTCGAAGGTATTCTGGAGCAATACACCAGGCGCAAGGAAGAGATGGCCCAGGCGATCAGCGTCGAGATGGGCGCGCCGATCGACATGAGCCGCGACGACCAGGCGGAATGCCTGCCCTGGCATCTGAAGAACTTCCTCAGGGCCTTTGATCATATCGAGTGGATAAAGCCGCTTGGTCCCCACGCGCCGGGCACCATGATCGCCCTGGAACCGATCGGGGTCGTCGGGCTGATCACGCCGTGGAACTGGCCGATGAACCAGGTGACGCTGAAGGTGATCCCGGCACTTCTCGCTGGTTGCACCTGTGTGCTGAAGCCGTCCGAGGAATCGCCACTGTCCAGCATGCTGTTTGCGGAATTCTGCCATGACGCCGCGATTCCGCCGGGCGTGTTCAACCTGGTGAACGGCGACGGCGCGGGGGTCGGGACGCGACTGTCGAGCCACCCGGATGTCGAGATGATCAGCTTTACCGGCAGCACCCGGGCCGGGCGCGCGATCTCCAAGGCAGCGGCCGAGACGCTGAAGCGCGTCACGCTGGAACTGGGCGGCAAGGGCGCGAACCTGGTTTTCGCCGATGCCGATGCGCGCGCGGTGGAACGGGGCGTGCGGCACATGATGAACAACTCGGGTCAGTCGTGCAATGCTCCCAGCCGGATGCTGGTGGAGCGAGGCTTCTACGACCGCGCGGTGGAGATTGCGGCGGAGGTGGCATCGGGCATCAAGGTCGGCCCCGCCAGCGAACCGGGCAAGCACATCGGACCGGTGGTGAACAAGCGGCAATGGGAGCAGATCCAAGGCTATATCCAGCAGGGCATCGAAGAAGGCGCGCGGCTGGTGGCCGGGGGTCTGGGCCTGCCGGAGGGGATGAACAAGGGCTACTTCGTCCGCCCCACGGTCTTTGCCGATGTGAAGCCCGGCATGACCATCGAACGTGAGGAGATCTTCGGGCCGGTACTGTGCATGATCCCCTTCGACAGCGAGGCCGAGGCGGTGAAGATCGCCAACGACACGCCTTACGGGCTGACCAACTATGTCCAGTCGGCGGACGGCGCGCGGCGCAACCGGCTGGCGCGGGCCTTGCGGGCCGGTATGGTCGAGATGAACGGCAAGTCTCGTGGGGCCGGTGCGCCGTTTGGCGGGGTCAAGGCGTCCGGCCGGGCGCGAGAGGGCGGCGTCTGGGGGATCGAGGAGTTCCTCGAAGTCAAGGCGATTTCCGGCTGGGACGTGGCGGCAGAGTAGCGCGGGTGTCCGGGCCGGGGCCAAATTCCTTCGAAGGAATTTGCAATTTTCTTCGAAGAAAATTGACCAGGCTGGGCCGTTGCACCGAAACTTGACACAGGTGTCGAGAATTGCTGACATGGGGGCGATCGGAGGTCCGCATGACCCAGCATCCCCGCCTGATGTCGCCCCTGAAACTGCGCGACCATACGTTGCGCAACCGGATCGTGTTCGGTGCGCATACCGCGAATATGTCGGACCAGGGCATGCCGGGGCCCCGCTTCGGGAAATACCTGCTGGAGCGCGCGCTTGGCGGGGCGGCGATGGTCGTGGCCGAACCCGTGCCGGTGCACCGGACGGGCGTCCTGACGCGGGGCAACTTCCTGCATTCGAATGATGCGGTGATTCCCGCCTTTCGCACCATCACCGACGAGGTGAAGGACGCGGGCGCGGTGATCATCCAGCAGCTTTACCATGTGGGCGCGCATGGCGACAGCGACCTGAGCTTTGCGCCGCACTGGTCGCCGTCGGGCGGGCCATCGTATCATGACTCGGACGGATCCCACGCGATGACCGGGACCGAGGTCGAAGAGTTGCTGCAGGCCCATGTCGCGGCGGCGCAGCGCGCCAAGGCTGCCGGGTTCCAGGGGGTGGAGGTCTGGGCGGCGTACCATTCGCTGCTGGACCAGTTCTGGACGCCCTGGTCGAACCGGCGGACCGACCAGTGGGGCGGCGGTCTGGAGGGGCGGACGCGGTTTTCCCGCGAGCTGATCGAGCGGGTGCGGCGGGCCTGTGGCGAGGCGTTCATCGTGGGTCTCGCGGTCAGCTACTCCGAAGCCTACGAGGTGACACTTGGGGCCGAGGCGCTGTGCGAGATCCTCGATCTTCACGACCGGACGGGGCATGTCGATTACGTCACGGTGGGGGCCGGGTCCTATCTGGAGTTCGAATCGATCATCCCGCCCTTCACGCATGGCGAGAAGCTGACGACGCCTTTGACGGCCCGGCTGAAGGGGGTGTTGCAGCACGCCGTGGTGACGTCGGAGGCGGGGGTCAGGACGCCGGAGAATGGCGAGGCGATCATTGCCTCGGGGCTGGCGGACCTGGTGTCGATCGTGCGGGGGCAGATCGCCGACCCGCATCTGGCGCGGAAGGTGGCGGAGGGGCGGGCTTCGGATGTGCGGGGGTGCATCAGTTGCAACCAGATGTGCTGGGGGCGCAGGAGCCGGGACTACTGGATTTCCTGTCTGATCAATCCGAGTGCCGGGCGCGAGTTCGAGTGGGGCGGGGATCGGTTCGCGCCCGCTTCGGAGGTGAAGGATGTGCTGGTCGTCGGTGCGGGTCCGGCGGGGCTGGAGGCGGCTCGGGTCGCGGCAGAGCGGGGGCATCGGGTGGAGATCGTCGAGGCCTCGGGCGTGGTGGGGGGCCAGTTCCGGCTGGCAGGAATGCAGCCGCGTCGTGGGCAGATTCTGGAGCTGATGGACTGGTATGAGCGGCAGTTTCAGCGCTTGGGGGTGCGGCTGCGGTTGAACACGTTCCAAGAAGAACCGGAGGTTGCAGGGCATCCCGCCGATGTCGTGATCGTGGCGACGGGATCCTTGCCGGACGAGACGGGGTTCCAGCGCTGGGTGCCGCAGGAGTCGTCGTTGCCGGGGATCGAGGCGGGGGGCGTCTGGTCCCCGGAAGCCGTGCTGCGGCGCGAGGCAAGGCTGGGGGATGCGGTTGTGGTCTATGACGAGGGGGGCAACTGGCGCGGGGTCGGCACCGCCTGGGCTTTGGCCGAGCAGGGCAGGAAGGTTACCATCGTGACGCCGGAAGCCTATGTCGGGAAGGAACTTTCCCGGACCGCCGCCGATGGTGTGGTGCGGCGGCGGCTGGGGGCCTTGGGGGTGCGGATGCTGGCGGAACACCGGCTGGTCCGCTGGCACGGAAACGGGGTGACGGTGCGGAGCTTCCTGACGGGGCAGGAAGAGGTGATCGCGGCCTCTGCCCTGGTGATGGCGACGACGAACCGGGCGTTCGATCCCTTGCCGGAGGTGATCCCGGGAAAGGTGATGCACCGCATCGGCGACTGCGCGGCACCCAGGATGGCGGCCTATGCCTTTCACGAGGGGCGGAAGGTCGGGATGGCGATCTGAGCTTGGTGGCTTGCCGGTTCGCCGCGTGGAGGGCTGGTTGAACCGGGGGATGACTTTGGGCCAGTCGGCGCGGGCCGAGAGTGGCGCGGGCTCCTTGCAGTCCTCGCTTGAATTGGCAGCGATCGGGCGGCGGCGGCGCAACTGTCCTGCCAAGTCACTGATTCAACGCGATTGCTGCGCAGCATTTCTGCAGAAAACTTCCGCCCTTATGCGCGGACGTTCAGTGGCGGTCGGCAACCAGCAGGGCGGCGGCTCCGATCAGCGACACCGCGACGCCCAGGATCGCGACGGTGCCGTAACCGGCCAGCGTGGTGCCGATGGCAAAACAGGTCGCGGCGATCACGTCCCCCGCCAGCCGCTGCAGCGCCATGAGCGAAGCCCCGGCCTCGGGTCGGTCGGCCAGAAGGTCCTGCAAGTAGGCAATTGGCACGGTCAGGGTCACTGCGCCTCCGATCGCGGCGGGGATCACCAGGAGCCAGACGAAGGCAGAGCCCGCGAGGACGGGAAGCAGGGCGACATGGATGCCGTAGAGGGCGGCTCCGATCAAGATCAGGCGGGTGCGCGGGAAGCCTCGGGTCAGGCCGGGAAGGACAAGCATGAACGGCACCTCCAGCCCGGCGACAAGGCCGACATAGAGGGCAACGTCCTGCGTTCCCCGCCCGATTTCGGGAATCATCACCAGCGAGATGATCGCCATGTAGACAGTGGAGGCACCGGTGACAGTGCCCAGGGCGATGACCCGGGCGGCGATGCTTGGGCGGCCGATCTCGGCCAGGGCGGCGCGGAAGGAGAGGCCGCTGGGTCGGTCGGTCCAGGGCGCGCCGGTGTCGGCGGGCCAGATGCGGAGGACAGCCACCAGCATCCCGGCCGCCAGCACCAGAGCGACGGGAAAGATCAGGGTGACCGGCGCGCCCGCGGCAAAGGCAAGCGACCAGATCGGCAGCACCAGAACAAAGGGCGCGGCAAAAAGGGCGCGGATCACGGCCATGATGCCGTCGCGCTGGTCGTGGGGATGGCGGGTGGCCGCCAAGCGGGCCAGCGCGAAGACCTGGCCGAAGGTGATGCTGCTGACCGGAATGAGCAGCGCGGCGCTGACCGCGAAGACCAGAGGCCCAGGGGTAGCGGTCATCAGAAAGGTGCCAAGCACGAGGGCTAGGACAGCGACAAGCGTCACCCGGCGGCGCTGCGCGGTCTGATCCGCCCGGATGCCGCCGGTCACCGAGGCCGTGACCGAGACGAGCGACGATAGCGCGAGCAGCACGGCGTAGCCCTGGTCGCCGAAGCCAAAGCTGCGGACCGCAAGCGTCGAGAAATACGGAGCAAAGGAACAGACGACCGCCCCCTGCAGGGCCATGACAAGGCCCGCCGCGCGCAGCGCCGGGTCGGTCAGGCAAAGTCGGATCGCGGACATGTGGCATGGCTATCGCGGCGACCGGATGGCCGCAAGATCAACCGGGGATGACCTTGCCGGGGTTCATCCGGTTGTCGGGATCCAGTGCCTGTTTCAGGCTGCGCATCACCTCGAGCGCCACCGGATCCTTGCGGCGGGACATGGAGGCCAACTTTGACAGACCCACGCCATGTTCGGCCGAAAAACTGCCGCCGAGGTCGGCCACCACTGCCTCGATGGCTTCGAGCACCGCGTGTTTCAGCGCGGCATCGTCACGGGTCGGATAGGCGGTGAAATGCAGGTTCCCGTCGCCCAGATGCGCGACCGTGATGGTCCGCGCGCCGGGGTCGAGGGTCTGAAGGCTTGCCATGGCCCGGGTGAGGAAGGGTTCCACCTTGTCCAGCGGCAGGCAGACATCGGTGTCGACCTCGGGGTGAAGGCCGACGCCGATCTCGGCCGCCGCCTCGCGCCGTGCCCACATCACCCGGCGCTGCTGTTCGCTGCGGGCCAGGATCGCGTCGGTGACAAGGCCCGCGTCCATCATCTGCGCAAGGATGGTCTGCAACGTGGTGACCAGGGGAATGTCACCGTTCGCATCCGGGTCGGCCTCGGTCGGGACGGTGGTGGCGGCCTCGATCAGGATGGTGACTTCGGGGATGTGATCGAAGGGCAGGCCAAGATCGGGACGGGCTTCCCTGAGCCTTTCACAGTAGGTGCGGGGCATGAACTCAAAGGCCTCGACCCGGCCGCCGGTGGCTTCCTGCAGCCGGTTGAGCAGGGTGAGCGCATCTGCCAGAGACCGCGCGGCAAGCGTGGCGGTGGCGTGGGCCCTGGGCGCCGGTACCAGTTTCATCACGGCGGCGGTGATGATGCCCAAGGTGCCCTCGGCGCCTATGAAAAGATTTTTCAGATCATAGCCCGAGTTGTCCTTGTGCAGTTCCGACATCAGGTTCAGAACGCGGCCATCGGGCAGGACAACCTCCAGCCCCAGACAAAGGCCGCGGGTAGAGCCATACCGCAGGACGTTGGACCCCCCGGCATTGGTGGACAGGACGCCGCCCAGCATCGCCGATCCACGCGCTCCGAACCAGAGCGGGAAGTAAAGCCCTTCCGTTTCGGCAGCTTCGTGCAGTCGAGACAGGATCACCCCAGCCTCGGCCACGACAAGACGGGCGTCGCGCTTGACCCGGTGGATACGGTTCATACGCTCCAGCGTCAGGAGGAGACCGCCGCTGGTCATGGTGCCGCCGACAAGACCGGTGTTGCCGGAAATGGGCACGACGGGCACGCCATGCTGCCCAGCGATCTTCACGCAGGCTGCGACTTCGGCTGTGGAACCGGGACGGACGACGGCGATGGGAGAACCCCGGTAGCGGCCCATCCAGTCACGCGCATAGCGGTCCGTGTCAGTCCCCGTCAGGACATGCGCCGCACCGACGACGGCGACGAGGTCGTCGATCAGCATCTAGCCCTGCGGATAGGCGATGACGGACAGATAGCGCGCGGGCAGCTTTACCAGACCTTCCGGCCCATGCGGTGCATCTGCGTCGAAGAACAGGCTGTCGCCAGGCTTCAGCGGGTAGACCCGGTCGCCGTGGCGATAGTCGACCTCGCCCTCCAGCATGTAGAGAAGCTCGAGCCCTTCGTGTTGGAAGGCGGGGAAAGTGTCGGATTCGGTCGTCAGCGTGATGATGTAGGGTTCGACCACGACGCCCGAGTTGTTCGAGCCGATATGCCCCAAGAGGTTGTACTGGTGGCCGGCCCGGGTGCCGCGGCGTTCGATCTCGACATGTTCCCCGGCCCGGACGTGCTGGGCCTCGCGGCGCTCCTCGTAGCTGCGGAAGAAGGCGGTGACGGGGACCGAGAAGGCATGGCTTAGGACCTGAAGCGTGGTCAGCGAGGGCGAGGTGTTGCCGTTCTCGATCTTGGACAGCATCCCGATCGACAGGCCGGTGACGTTGGCGAGGTCCGCCACGGTCATCCCCTGTTGGCGGCGGAAGTTGCGGACCTCGCGCCCGATGGCGGCCTCGAGATTGCGCTCGGTGATCTCGCGGACGCGGTGCGGGTCCTGGTCAAACGCAGGCTTGCCGCGGGGAAGCGTGGGGCTGGCGTCGCCGTCTGACATGGGCACACTCCCGGGTGAACACCTACATGTGATTTCACTACCGGGAAACACGGCGTCAGGCAAGCCTGACGCTACCAGAGCGAGTGTGCCGCCGTCTTGATCGCGTGCAGCAGGCTTTCGGCGCTGGAACGGGGGCCGTAGATGCGGGCAGCGCCGAGGTCGTGCTTGATGAGATAGATGCCGAGGTGCTCCATGACCGTGCGGGTGGCGTAACCGGCTGGGACAAAAGAAAAATCCACGTTGCACAGACGTTCCAGCACCGGGGTCAGGTCCGCGGCCGCAAGGTCGAACGCGACCCAGGCGTCGGTCTGTTCGGTGATGCTGGCGCTTTCGCCAAAGGCGGTTTTGAGGAGATCGGCGATCAGTTCGTGTGTCGCGTAGGGGGCCTCGACGAACCACATTTCGGGCGCTGTCCAGAAGGCGCTGTAGGGGGTGCCGGTCCGGTGGGTCGCGGGGCCGGGAAGTGGGACGCCAGCGGCCTTTGCGGCCTTGTCGAGATCGGCCATGCGGCCCTTGCGGGCGGCGAGCGAGGCGAGGGCGACATCGGTCCGTTCGGTGATGGTCATTGGCCCGTGGGTGACGATGGTCGCTTCGCGCTTGCCGAGGGCGGTGAGGGATTGCAGGCTAACCACGGAGACGCTCTCCTTCCGGGTCGAACATGTGGGGCGAGATGATCTCGACTTCGGTATCGAGGCCCGCAAGCAGGTTCACGATCCGCATCCTCTGGCCGATCTTCCGGTCGCCTGCCTTGAGGTAGCCCAGCGCGATGTCGCAGCCCAGATGTGGCGAGTAGACCTTGGAGGTCAGCCAGCCGCCATCGTTCGCCGCCACCGGGGCGACACCTTTTTCAAGGAAGTGGCTGCCTGCGGTCAGGCTGGCCTTGGGGTCGACGGGCCTGACGCCGACGAGGCGGTAGCCGTCTTCGTCCGTCAGCCCCTCGCGCTGCGACAGGACCATGCCGATGGAGTCCTTCTTCTTCGACACCATCTTGCCAAGGCCCATGTTCAGCGCTGTGGAAGTGCCGTTAAGCTCGCCGCCCGCGACATGGCCCTTCTCGATCCGCATCACGCCAAGCGCCTCGGTGCCGTAGACGATGGGGTCGTATTCCGCGCCCTTCGCCAGCATCTCGCGCAGAAGCGCGTCGCCATAGCGGGTCGGGACGGCGATCTCATAGGCCAGTTCTCCCGAGAAGCTGATGCGGAAGAGGCGCGCCCGAAGCCCGCCGACGGTGATGTTCCCGGCGGCCATGTAGGGGAAGGCGGCGTCGGAGATGTCCTGATCGACGATTTTCTCCAGGAGTTTCCGCGCGTTGGGTCCAGCGACCGAGAACTGCGCCCAGGCCTCGGTGGTCGAGATGAGCTGGACGTCCATCTCGGGCCAGAGGCACTGGCGGCAGAATTCGAGGTGGCGGAAGACGGTCACGGCATTGGCCGTGGTGGTGGTCATGACGTATTCGTTCTGCCCCATCCGCGCGGTGGTGCCGTCGTCGAAGACGATCCCGTCCTCGCGCAGCATGAGGCCGTAGCGGCATTTGCCGACGGCGAGGGTGGAGAAGGTGTTGGCGTAGACCCGGTCAAGGAAAGCGCCCGCGTCGGTGCCCTGGATGTCGATCTTGCCGAGAGTCGTGACGTCGCAGATGCCGACGGACTTTCTTGTGGCAAGAACCTCACGGTCGACGGACTGCCGCCATTCGGTTTCGCCCGGTTTCGGAACCCATTGGGTGCGGAGCCAGTTGCCGACCTCGACAAAGGTCGCGCCCAGTTCCTTGGCCCAGTGGTGGCTGGGGGTCAGCCGGAAGGGCTTGAATTCGCGGCCTCTTGACCGGCCTGCGAGGGCACCGAGCGCGACCGGCGTGTAGGGCGGGCGGTAGATCGTGGTGCCGGTTTCGGGGATGGAACGGCCGGTGAGTTCGGCCATGACGGCCAGACCGAGGACGTTGCCGGTCTTGCCCTGATCGGTCGCCATGCCAAGGGTTGTGTAGCGCTTCAGGTGTTCGACCGAGGTGAAGTTCTCCTGTTTGGCCAGCTTCACGTCCTTGACGGTCACATCGTTCTGCTGGTCGATCCAGGCCCGGCCCTTGCCGTGCGCGACGTGCCAGAGCGGGGTGATCTTGACGGGGGCGTCTTCAGCCTGCGGCAGGTCGGGGACGGTGGTGAGGTCGAAGGCAGCGATAGCCGCGTCGCGGCCGGTTTTCAGGGCGGCGTGGGTGGACATCTGGCCTGCGGCAGCCCCGGCGACCAGTAGGCCGGGCGGGCCATCCTGATCGGGGACAAAGGCGGCGATGGTGGGGTCGTAGACGGGCCGGGAGCGGTGATGTGAGTGGATGTTCACATTCGGGTTCCAGCCGCCCGAAATTCCAAGCGCGTCGACGGTCAGGGTTTCCGAACGACCGCTCGCCTGACGGATTGTGATTGACGTCAGGCCAAGCTTACCGGAGGTGTCGATGACATCGGCCCCACGCAGATGCCGGATGCCGGGAAGAAGATCGCCTCCGTCGCGGCTGTCGATCACGGCCACCACGTCGATGCCTTTGGCCTGGAGGTCGATGGCGGTGCGGAGGCCGTCGTCGTTGTTCGTGAAGACAGCGACACGTTCACCGGCCTTGACGCCCCAGCGGTTGGCGTAGGCGCGCAAGGCGCCGGACAGCATGATGCCGGGGCGATCGTTGTTCTCGAAGGCGATGGGCCGTTCGGTGGCCCCGCCGGCAAGGATCGCCTTGCCGGTGTAGATGCGCCAGAGCACTTGCCGGGGCTTGCCTTTGGCGGGGGTGGGCAGGTGGTCGCTGACCCGCTCGACTGCGCTGTAGATGCCATGATCGAAAGCCCCGACGACCGTCGTGCGGGTCATCAGGCGGACGTTTGGCATGGTGGAAAGCTCGGCGACAACCGCCGCCGCCCAGTCTGCACCCAAGGTCTGACCGACTGCAAAGGTCTCTGCGTTCAGACGCCCACCCATGCGGAAATCCTCGTCGGCGAGGATCACCCGTTTGCCTGCCTGACCAGCGGTCAGGGCGGCCATCAGGCCCGCAGGGCCAGCGCCGATGACGAGGAGATCGCAGTGCAGGAAGCCCTTGTCATAGGCGTCCGGATCTTCCTCGCGCGTGACCGAGCCAAGGCCCGCGGCCCGGCGGATGATCGGTTCATAAAGCTTTTCCCAGAAGGACTTGGGCCACATGAAGGTCTTGTAGTAGAACCCCGCCGCGAAGAAGGTCGAGAGCTTGTCGTTGATCCCCATCGCGTCAAAACGGAGGCTTGGCCAGCGGTTCTGGCTGCTGGCCGTCAGGCCCTCGTATAGCTCGGCCACTGTGGCGCGGGTGTTCGGTTCCTGCCGCCCGCCGCTTCGCAGTTCGACCAGCGCGTTCGGCTCCTCCGAGCCTGCGCTCAGGGGGCCGCGCGGACGGTGATACTTGAAGCTGCGACCCATCAGGCGGACGCCGTTGGCAAGCAATGCCGAGGCGAGCGTGTCGCCGGGATGGCCCTGATAGGGGATGCCGTCGAAGGTGAAGCGGAGCGTCTTGCTGCGGTCGATCTGGCCGCCTTCAATGCGATGCGACTGGGTCATTTCGTGCGTCCCCGTGCGCGGGCCACATCGCGGGCGAGTTCGACCTTGGTGATCTCATGCGTCACCGTATTGCGGGTGACGACCAGCCAGGAGCGGTCGCCCTGTTCGTGATACCAAAGCTCCTGATGTTCGCCCGCCGGGTTGGTGCGGTTGTAAAGATAGTCGTGGAAGGCGTCGACGCCGGCGGTCATGCCGTCGGGGCGGTCGATGAGGGAAGCGTCGCCGAGATAGACGAATTCCTGCGCATCGCGGGGGCCGAGGATCGGATGGTGAATGATCATTCGATAATTTCCGTCAATGCAGGTTCGGCTGGGCACCCTGGCCCTTTTCGTCGATCATCAGCCCTTTGAGGAACCGATCGAAGCGGTAGGCCTTTGCCGTGTCGTGTGAACGATCGATCGCCAACAGATGCGCGAAGCACCAGCCGGAAGCCGGGGTTGCCTTGAACCCGCCGTAGCACCAGCCGCCGTTGAAATAGAGGCCCTCGACATGGGTCTTGTCGATGATCGGCGAGCCGTCCATCGACATGTCCATGATCCCGCCCCAACTGCGCAAAAGCCGCACCCGCCCGATAGCTGGCATCAGGGCCATGCCGCCTTCGGCCACGTCCTCGATCACCGGAAGGTTGCCGCGTTGGGCGTAGGAGTTGTAGCCGTCGATGTCGCCCCCAAAGACGAGGCCACCCTTGTCGGACTGGCTGACGTAGAAGTGGCCCGCGCCGAAGGTCATCACCCCGTCGATCAAGGGCTTCAGGCCTTCGGAAACAAAGGCTTGCAACACGTGGGATTCGATGGGCAGGCGCATTCCGGCATGGGCCATGACCCTGGACGACGATCCGGCGACGGCCACGCCAACCTTCTTCGCGCCGATATAGCCGCGCGTGGTCTCCACCCCCCGGATACGGCCGTTTTCGATCCGCATGCCGGTAACCTCGCAGTTCTGGATCAGGTCGACGCCGCGCTGATCGGCCCCCCGCGCATAGCCCCAGGCCACCGCGTCGTGGCGCACCGTGCCGCCGCGCGGCTGCATCAAGGCACCCTTGATCGGGAAGCGGGCGTTGTCGAAGTTGAGCCAGGGATACATCTGGCGGACCTCGTCCCGGGTCAGAAGCCGGGCGTCGGCACCGTGCATTATCATCGCATTGCCGCGCCGCGTGGCGGCATCGCGCTGCGCGTCGGTGTGGATCAGGTTGATGATTCCGCGCTGGCTGACCATCGCGTTGTAGTTGAAATCCTGCTCCAGCCCCTCCCAGAGCTTCAGCGAGAATTCGTAGAAGGGTTCGTTCCCGTCGCGGAGGTAGTTCGACCGGATGATGGTGGTGTTCCGGCCCACGTTGCCGCCGCCAAGATAGCCCTTTTCAAGCACCGCGATGCGGGCCTGGCCGAATTCCTTGGCGAGATAATAGGCCGTGGCCAGCCCGTGGCCGCCGCCGCCGATGATGATGTAATCGTAGTCGGGTTGGGGGTCGGGGTCGCGCCAGACCGGCTTCCACCCTTTGTGGCCGGTCAGAGCCTCGGCAATGACCCGAAATCCGGAATAGCGCACGGCGGTTCTCCTGCTTCTGGGCCAGTTCTAGGCTCGTTTGGGTGCAGGAACCCGTCGATTTTCGCCACACGCTCCGCTGTTTTCGCCACGGCGCGCGAAGGTGAGTTCAGGGGGCGACGGCGGCATCAACCGCCGCGAAGGGCGACCAGTCCAGCGGAACCTGGGAGATCTGGTCTTGCGCCCAGGCGAAGAGGACGAGGATCGTGGTGGTGGAGAGGAGCATTTGCATGGCGGGCCTTTGGGACGGTGTGTTCACGTCCTGTTCTGCCTGATTCTGCTTGCCAACCGGTTAACCATACGCCCGAGTCAGGCGACCAGCGCCTCGGCCTTCTTCAGGTCGACCGAGACCAGCTGGCTAACCCCCTGCTCTTGCATCGTCACGCCGAACAACCGGTCCATCCGGGCCATGGTCACCGCGTGATGGGTGATGATGAGAAAGCGCGTGTCGGTGCGGCGCGTCATCTCGTCCAGAAGGTCGCAGAAACGGGTGACGTTCGCGTCGTCGAGGGGCGCGTCGACTTCGTCCAGCACGCAGATCGGGGCGGGATTGGCAAGGAAGACGCCGAAGATCAGCGCCAGCGCGGTCAGGGTCTGCTCGCCCCCCGACAGAAGGGAAAGCGTCGCCAGCTTCTTGCCCGGCGGCTGACAGAGGATCTCCAGCCCCGCCTCAAGGGGATCGTCCGACTCAACCAGAACCAGACGCGCCTCGCCCCCACCGAAAAGATGGGTGAAAAGGGTGGCGAAGTTCGCGTTCACCTGTTCGAAAGCCGTCAGCAGACGCTCCCGCCCTTCCTTGTTCAGCCCGGCGATCCCGGCGCGCAGCTTCCTGACGGCTTCCTCCAGGTCGGATTTCTCGGTCGCGAGCGCATCATACTCGGTCTCGACCGCCTTCGCATCTTCCTCGGCGCGCAGGTTCACCGCGCCCAGAGCCTCGCGCTGGCGCTTCAACCGGGTCACGTCTTGGTCAAGCGTCTCGGCGTCAGGCATCCTGTCGGGATCGCAGCGCAACGAAGTCAGGAGTTCGTCCGGGGTTCGGTCTTCCTCCTCGTCGATCCGTTGTGCGGCAAGGGCCACACCCTCCCGGGCCGCATCCAGCCGCGCCTCGGCCCGGGCCCGGGCTTCCCGTGCCTCGCCGGCCAGGCGCTCGGCGTCGCGTTCGTTGGCCGAGCCTTCGCGCAGCGCGCCCTCGGCCTCGGCCAGCGTCTCTGCCGCAGCCCGCCGCCGGTCTTCCGCCGTGACGATTGCCGCCGCCAGCTCGTCCCGTCTGGCGGCGATCTCCTGCGGTGCCAGCATCGCCCCGGACAGCTCTTCCTCGGCCTCGGCGCGCCGTTCCGTCAATTCCTCCGTCCGGCGCGAGGCCGTCTCCAGCCGGTGCTTCCAGCCCGAAAGCTCTTTCATCGCCTCCTGCCGACGCCGCACGCGGGCCTCGCCTTCACGGCGCACCTCATCCTGCGCCGAACGGCGGGTCAGCATGGTGATGCGCGCGGCTTCGACCGTGATCTTTGCGGCTTCCACTGCGCCCCGCGCCGCTTCGAGGTCGCCAAGGTCGGCCACCTGGCCCCGGGCCTCGGTCTGCCGGGCGCGGGCGGCCATCGCCTCGTCGGCGAACCTTGCAACGGCCAGTCTTGCAGCCTCGAGCTTGCCCCCGGCGATGGAGCGGTCGGCCTCGGCCCGGGCAAGCACGCGGTTCGCCTCGGCCAGACGGGCGTCGGCGGCGCGACGGGCGTCACGGGCGCGCTGGTCGGCAGCGGCAAGCTGGGCAAGGCGGGTGGTCAATGCCTCATGCGCGCGGGCGGCCCCGTCGGCCCGGGCGGCGACCTCTTCCAGATCGCGTTTCAGGTGGACAAGGCGGTTCAACTGCTGCAGCCGCAGGGCCGCCGCCGTGGGCGCATCCTCTGCCCCGGCCCGGAACCCATCCCAGCGCCAGAGATCGCCTTCGACGCTGACCAGACGCTGGCCCGGGCGCAGAGCCGCCTGAAGCTGAAAACCTTTTTCGCGGGCCACAAGTCCGATCTGGGACAGGCGCCGCCGCAGGACACCGGGGGCCTTTACCCGCGCCGACAGAGAGGTGGCACCGTCAGGCAGACCTTGGTCGACATCATAGTCGGGCAGCGCCGCCCAGCCGGAGCGCGCCTCTCCCGACACTTCCGGCGCGCGCAGATCGTCGGCCAGGGCGGCACCGAGGGCCTTTTCGAAGCCTGGTTCAACATCCAGCCGGTCCAGAAGCTGGTGCCCGGCCAGGGCTTCGCGGTCTACCAGCCGGGCCAGGGCCGAGACTTCGGCACGCAGGGCATTCGCCTCACCCTCGGCCGAGGAACGCGCAGCCCGCGCCTCGGCCTCGCGGTCCTGCGTCGCGGCCCGCGCCGCTTCGGCAGCCTCAAGCGCGGCTTCTGTCGCCTCGCCTTCCACCAGGGCGGCTGCGCGCGCCTCCTCCGCCGCTGCGAAGGCCTCGATGGCTGCGTCAAGCGCGCCTTCGGCCCCCGCCACCGCAGCGCGCGCGCCCAGCGCCTGCTCCTCGGCCCGTTCAAGCATCGACGTCGTGTCCGCCAGCAACCGCTGTGCAGACTGATGCCGGGCTGCAAGCCGGGCCGCATCTTCGGTCAGGTCCGACAGTGCCGCTTCGCGTTCGGACAGCACCGCCCCGGCCTCGCGCGCGGCCTCGACCGCTTCGGCCAGCCTCTCGTCATGACCGTCATGCGCGCGGGCGAGCTGCTCGATCTCCCAGTCCAGCCGTTCGATCACTTCGACCGCATCGCGGTTCAGGCCCGTCTCGCGGTCGAGGTCGCGCGACAACTGGTCGATCCGGCCCCGCAACGCATCGATCTGCGCCAGCGCGCGGGCTTCCTGATCCGCCAGGGCGTCGCGTTGCAGCACAAGGCGCTGCAGGATTGCGCTGGCGATGGCCTCTTCCTCGCGCCGGGGGGGCAGCGCATCTTCCGCAGCCTCCCGCGCCTTGGCCGCGCCACGCGCCGCCGCTTCGGTCTGACCCTGGGCGATCAGCCGCTCCCGCAGGGCCGCTTCGGCGACCGACCGCGCCTGGTCCGCCTCGCGCCAGCGCCGCCACAGGAGCATGCCTTCGGACTTGCGCAACTCGTCGGAAATCTCGCGGTAGCGCGCGGCCTGCTTGGCCTGCCGCGTCAGGACCGACAATTGCTGCGCCAGGGCTTCCAGAACGTCATCGACCCGCAAGAGGTTCGCTTCGGTCCCCGACAACTTCAGCTCGGCCTCATGGCGGCGCGCATAAAGCCCACTGATCCCTGCCGCCTCTTCCAGCACGCGGCGGCGGGCCTTGGGCTTGGCGTTGATCAGCTCGGAGATCTGCCCCTGCCGCACCAGTGCCGGAGAATGCGACCCGGTCGAGGCATCGGCGAACAGCATCTGCACGTCGCGGGCGCGGACGTCCTTGGAGTTGCAGCGATAGGCCGACCCTGCATCGCGGGTGATCCGCCGGACGATCTCGATCTGGTCGGCATCGTTGAAGCCCGACGGCGCCAGGCGCTCTTGATTGTCGATCACCAAGGCGACCTCGGCGAAATGCCTGGCGCCACGCGTGGCGGCCCCGTTGAAGATCACATCCTCCATGCCCCCGCCGCGCATCGCCGAGGGGCGGTTCTCGCCCATCACCCAGCGCAGGGCCTCCAGAAGGTTCGACTTGCCGCAGCCATTGGGACCGACCACGCCGGTCAACCCCTCGTGGATCACCAGATCCGTGGGGTCGACAAAACTTTTGAAGCCGTTCAGGCGCAGGCGGGTCAGGCGCAAGGCACACCCATGAGTCGCGGGTGGAAGATGTTCCTGCCCGAGGCGACAGGAGTCAACCAGACACGCTGCATCTGGGCGAGGAACCAGCCTTTATCCCCAACATGTTGCGGGCTTGCGGCCGCTCACAGCCTGCCGCACTGTGGGTTCATGATCCCTGAGCGTGCCACCAACCCCGCACTTTGGCCACCAATCCTTGGCTTGCTGCGGGACTCGTTTGCCTTCATGGAGGGCAGGATCGACCCGCCCTCATCCCTGCGAGAGCTCACGCCCGGGGCTTTGTCGCGGCAGGCCGAAATCGGCGAGATCTGGATACTCGGTCCACCCCTGGCTTGCGTGTTCATGACACCCAAGCCAGGGGTGCTGTATCTGGGCAAGCTGGCCGTCGCGGCGGCACATCGCGGACGGGGGCTGGCGCGGCAGCTGATCGAGCATGCCGAAGCGCGCGCCGCTGCGCTGCGCCTACCGGCGCTGGAACTGCAGACGCGCGTGGAACTCCTCGAGAACCAGGCCGCCTTCCGGGCGATGGGCTTTGTCGAGACCGCCCGCACGGCGCATCCCGGCTTTGACCGGCCGACGTCGATCACCTACCGCCGCACCGTCGCTGTCTGAAGCAGCGTCTCCAACCGGAAGTCGGACGGAATGCCGTCGCGTCCGTCAAGCACCAGATCGGCCATCACCTCGGCCACCTTGGGTGCCATGCCGAAGCCGATCTTGAAGCCACCATTCGCCACATAGTGACCGGCGCGCCCCGGCCAGGCCCCCAGGATCGGTGCGCGGTTCGTGGCCTTTGGGCGCACTCCGGCCCAGCGGGCGGTGACTTCTGCCCCCGCCAGCGCCGGGACGGCGGCAAGGGCCCGTGCCAGGAGGCCGTCGGTCTGGCCATCCGGGCCGTCGCCGGTCCAGCTGGTCTCCGAGGTTGACCCGACCGCGACAGTGCCATCGGCATGCGGCACGATGTGCAGGCCGTCGACGAAGACTTGCGGCGCGTGCCGGGCGTCGAACCGCAGGACCAACGCCTGCCCTTTCACGCCGGACCCGACCGGGAGTCCGAAGGCCTGCGACAACTGGACCAGCCCGCTGACACCCGTAGCATGGATCACCCTGCCGTCTTCCGCGCCGCCAAGCTGCGCTCCGCCCGCGGTCAGCGCGCCCAGGAGCGCCGCCAGCGCCAGCCGGGGCGAAAGCCGGGCCGACAGCGTGTCCTGGACCAGCCAACCCGAGGGCGAGACCGGTTCCCAGTCCGCGCCTGCCGCCGGGATCACCCGCCACTCTGCCCGGCCCTGCCACAGCACTTGCGCCTCGTCCGCACGCCGCCGCGCCGCCGCCACCGCGCGATCATCGCTCAGCGGTTGCAGCCGGCCCAGTCTGGCATAACCCGAGGAAAGGCCGGACGCAGAGTCGACCTCTGTCCACCAGTCCGCCGCCAGCAGAAGGCTGTCGAGCTGGAAGGCCTTCTTCGCGTTCCAGGCCTCGGGCACATGCGGCGACAGCGCGCCGACCGGGCCGCCCGAGGATCCAGCCCCGGGATGCGCGGTCTCGATCACCCGGACCTTTGCCCCGCGCCGAAGGCAGGCCCAGGCGATCGACAGGCCGAAGATGCCCGCCCCCCGCACAGTGACATCCACACTTGCCATTCCGCCGCCCCGCGCCCATCACCAGTTCCGAAGGACTATCCCCGATGACCCGACCAGACCAGACCCCGGCCTGCGGCCAGAGCCCCGCGCTTCAGTGGCGCGACGATGTCATTCCGGTGTCGGGTCGGTTCGATGACCCGTATTTCTCGCTTGCCGGAGGGCTGGAGGAGACCCGTCACGTCTTTTTGGCCGGGAACGGCCTGCCTGAGCGTTTTCGCGACGGTTTCCAGATCGCGGAACTGGGCTTTGGCACCGGGTTGAACCTGCTGGCGGCAGTGCAGGCCCATCAAGGCCCGGGACATCTGCAGTTCACCAGCTTCGAAGCCTACCCGTTGCCCGCCTCGGACATGAGGCGCGCCTTGCGGGCCTTCCCCGAACTTGCGGAAATCGCCGACCAAATGCTGCGCCAATGGGCCGACGGGGCCACGACACTGCACTTTCCGCGCCTTACGGCCCGGATTGTCCTGGGCGACGCGCGCGATACGCTTCCCCTCTGGCAGGGCCGCGGTGATGCCTGGTTCCTGGACGGCTTTTCGCCAGCGAAGAACCCCGAGCTTTGGTCGCCCGAGCTTCTGCGCGAGGTGGCCCTGCACACCCGGCCCGGCGGAACTTTCGCCACCTACACCGCCGCTGGCCATGTCCGCCGCGCGCTGGCCGAAGCCGGGTTCGGCGTCACCCGGGCTCCCGGCTATGGCCGCAAGCGGCACATGACCGCCGGAGTGTTGCCGCCCTCAGAGGCCCAGCGCCCCTAGTCGCGTGTCCAGCGCCGACCAGTCCTCGATCTGCAGTCGAACCACCAGCGTCAGAACCTTCACCCTCCAGGAAGGCGGCAACCGGGCGGCATCCTTTTCGGTCGTCACCAGATGGGCATCGCTTGCGGCGGCTTCGGCGGCAAGCCGCCGGAGCAGGGTTTCGGAAAGCCGCGCGTGGTCACCCAGCGCCTCGCCCCGGACAAGTTCGGCCCCTTCCGCGCGCAAGGTGGCAAAGAACCGTGGCGGATCAGCGATGCCGGCGAAGGCCAGAACGCGTTCGCCTTGCCAGGTCATGCCCATCTGCAATGGGCGCAAGACCCCCTTCAGCCGGGGCAGCCGGACCATCGCACCCCAGTCTGCGTCAAACTGCGCCTGCGCGGGGGCGTCGCCCACGGTCAGCACCAGATCGGCCCGCCCGAGACCTGTGCCAACCGGTTCCCGCAAGGGGCCGGCAGGGATGCAGCGACCGTTGCCGAAACCCCGCGCGGCATCGATCACGACAAGGCCAAGCGACGGCCGGACAGCCGGGCTTTGAAAGCCGTCATCCAGAACGATGACCTGCGCCCCGGCCCCTTCCGCCGCGCGCACCCCGGCGGCGCGGTCCCTGGCCACCCAGGCGGGTGCGAAGGCGGCCAGGACGAGCGGCTCGTCCCCCACGTCCTCGGCCCGGTGCAGCGCCTCGTTCACGCGTGCAGGACCGGCGAGGCGTCCGCCGTAGCCGCGGCTGACCACATGCACGGCCAGGCCGCGCGCCGACAGTCGCTCGATCAAGGCGATGACCGCAGGGGTCTTGCCCGCGCCGCCTGCGGTCAGATTGCCGACGCAGATCACCGGCACACGGGGCTCATAGGCCGGACGTCGCAGCCGCCGGGCCGTGCCCGCAGCGTAAAGCGCCCCGAGCGGAGCGAGGAGCCGCGGCAGCACTCCCGGGCGATCCCTGGGCGCATGCCAGAAACGCGGCGCGCGCATCATGCCTCGCCGTCCATGATCGCGCGGATGCGGTGCAGGACAAGGTCTGTCACCTCGGCCCCGTCGCTGGCCACGGACCATGCCGCCTGCGCCAGGCGCGCGGCACGGTCCGGTGCCAGAAGATCACCCAGCGCATCGCCAAGACCGGTGGCCGAGGCCACGGCCCGCGTTGCCCGCGCCGCCCCGAGGCGCCCGAAGACCGGCCCGTACTGCCCGGTCTTGGGGCCATGCAGGATCGCCGAGCCGAGGACCGCCGCCTCCATCGGGTTGCGCACCGGCCCCTTGCCGATCAGAGTACCGCCGAGAAAGGTCACCGGCGCAAGCCGATACCACAAACCATATTCCGCCGGATTGTCGACGACGAAGATCTCGACATCGGTCTGGGGCTTCTGCTCGCGCGACCGCTCGGCCACGACAAAGTCCCCCGCCCGGTTCAAGGTTTGCGCCAGTGCCGCCGCGCGGGAGGGATGTTCCGGCATCAGGATCAGAAGAAGGCGGTGGGAATACTGAAACGCCATGCGATGCGCTTGCAGGACGGCGGCCTCCTCGGCCTCGGTCACGCCCGCGGCAAACCACAACGGCCGCGCAGCCAGAAGCCTTGACAGCGCGGTTCTCTCGGCCTCGCTGGCCGGAAGAACCGTGCTTTCCTCTGCCATCCGCCCGGTCACGGCAACGGCGGACAGACCGGCACCTCCCTTGCGAAACGCGCGGGCCGCCGCCTCGTCCACGGCAAGGATCACCCGCAAGCGCGCCAGGGCCGAGCGCATCAGGCCCGGATACCAGCCATCGCGTTCGCGCAGGAATGCCGGAGCCTTGCCATTCACCACCAGCATCGGAATCTGGCGGTCGGCGGCCTCGTGCATCACGGCGGGGCGCAACTGGCCCCCGGCAAAGACGGCGATCTCGGGGTGCCAGTGGTCCAGGAAGCTGCGCGCATCCACCGGATTGTCGGGGGCGGGCGGCTGCATGACAACGCCCTCAAGGTCAGGCCCCGGCGTCGGTGCGGTCAGAAGGACCGGCAGGCCGTCTTCCTCGACGATCCTGCGCGCAAGCGCACGCATCGGGCTGACCAGCCCCTCGCCCGGCGCATGCAGCCAGATCAGCCGCCCGACGGGTCTGGGCGGCCGGACTGACGGCGTGGCCAGGTCGCGCCGTTGGCCCAGATTGTACAGCGTCAGACCGATCGAAGCCGCCATGGGTCAGTGACCAAGCTCCTCGGTGGCCGAGGCAGGCCGGGCTTCATCGCGCAGCCGGTGGATATGGGCGATAAAATAGCGCATGTGGGCATTGTCGACGGTGCGCTGCGCCTCGGCTTTCCAGGCCTTGAACGCAGACTCGTAGTCCGGGAACATGCCGACGATGTGCAACTGACTGACATCGCGGAAAACGTTGGTCTGGGGGTCCACCAGTTCGCCACCGAAGACGAGATGCAGGCGCTGGGTCATGAACGGCTCCGTGGTATCATGGGCGCGGCGACCCTATCCGCTTCGCGCTTCGGGGGGAAGGCTGGGACAGGGACTTGCGCCCGAAGGCATCAGGGGTCACATTCGCGCCAGCGCATGCCGTGCGATCCTGCTTGGGAGGGAGTGTCGTGGACCTTGGTTTTCTGATCGGCTGGCCGGGGGTCTACCTCGCGATTGCCGTCTTCATCATCCTGTGCATCTTCCTGGGCGTGCGGATCGTGCCGCAGTCGGAAAAGCATGTCGTGGAACGATTTGGCCGGTTGCGCGCGGTGTTGGGGCCGGGGATCAATTTCGTGGTGCCGTTCCTTGACCGGATCGCGCACAAGGTATCGGTGCTGGAACGCCAGTTGCCGAATGCCAGCCAGGACGCCATCACCGCCGACAACGTGCTGGTGAAGGTCGAAACCAGCGTCTTCTACCGGGTGACCGAACCGGAAAAGACGGTCTACCGCATCCGCGATGTGGACGGCGCGATTGCGACCACGGTGGCCGGTATCGTCCGTTCCGAGATCGGCAAGCTGGAGCTGGACCAGGTCCAGTCCAACCGCGCGCAACTGATCGAGCGCGTGCGCGAGCAGGTCACGGCGATGGTCGACGACTGGGGGGTCGAAGTGACCCGGGCCGAGATCCTGGACGTCAATCTTGATGAGGCAACCCGCGCCGCCATGCTGCAGCAGCTGAACGCCGAACGGGCGCGGCGGGCGCAGGTGATGGAGGCCGAGGGCAAGAAGCGGTCGGTCGAGCTTGCCGCCGACGCCGATCTCTACGCCGCCGAACAGGCCGCCAAGGCCCGCCGGGTGACTGCGGATGCCGAAGCCTATGCGACCGGCGTGATTGCGGGCGCGATCAAGGAAAACGGGCTGGAAGCCGCGCAGTTCCAGGTCGCGCTGAAGCAGGTCGAGGCGCTGCAGGCCGTGGCCATGGGCCAGGGCAAGCAGACGATCCTGGTGCCGGCGAACGCGCTGGAGGCCTTCGGCGATGCGTTCAAGATGCTGAAAGGACGGGGGGGTTGAGATGCTGACGACCTTGGCCGGAACCTGGTGGGCCTGGGTGATCCTGGGTTTTGCGCTGGGCGTGCTGGAGGTGCTGGTCCCCGGCTTCATCTTCCTTGGCTTCGCCATCGGCGCCGTGGTGACGGGACTCCTGGTGGGACTGGGCATTCCCGCCGGCCTGCCCGCACTGATCTTGATCTTCGCCGTCGTCTCGGTCGTGGCCTGGCTTGTCCTGCGCCGCATCGTGGGCGTGCGCGAAGGTCAGGTCAAGGTCTGGGATCGTGACATCAACGACCAGAAGTAGGTGGAGTTCATCAGGGCAGAAGCCGCATTTTTCTGCGGCGCTTCGGTCCTTACCTGTCTTTGGGACGAGAAGCCCGGGCTGCGGTGGCCCGGCCTTTGGGATCTGACCGGCGGCGGGCGCGAGGGCGACGAAAGCCCGGAGACAGGCTGCATCGGCGTCGATCCATTGGCCGATGTCCCGGCGCTGTGCCGTGAAACAGAGGTGGTTCGGGGTGCCGCAAAAGGGAGAGCGCCGGGCGGAGGCAAAGCCACAAAAGCGCAGGCCAAGCGACTGCAACCTTGCGTCCTGATCGGCGAAGAGCGGTTGGTCTCGACAGATCGGGGTGAATGCGACTTCGGTCTGGACGCACAGCGTGTGGGCAAGCTTCCGACTGCCACCACGGAAGGCCGCCAGTTCGCCCCCTTGAATGTCGATCTTCAGAAAGTCGATCCGGGGAAGGTCATCAATGTCGTCCAGCCGTGTGGTCTGCACGGCCTCGCGTCCGGTCACCTCGGTCAGGGCCGTGATGGAATGGATGCGAGCGGCCATCCCCGGGTCGGGGGCCAGGGTCGAGGCAAAGCCGGAGTGCCGAGTCAGGTGCAGGGTCGCGAGTTCGCCATCGCCAATCACGTCGGGTAGAAAAAGCCGGATGTCCGACAACCGAAGTTTCGCAAACGCAACGGGGTTGGTCTCGAAGGCGACAAGACGGGCCAGTTCATGCGTCGGAAGCGGTTCGTAGGGTGGCTTGCCGCTGGTTTCCAGGGCAGAGGCACCGACGTCCACGACCTGGATTCCATCAGCCAGCGGCAGGGCACCGATCACGCCAGGACGAGGTCTTCGGAGAGCCTCATGGCGCCGTTCTGTCGGGCCTCCACGCCTACCGGCGGATGGTGTCGCCGGGTGCGAGCGTCGGGAAAAGCTCGATCTTCTCGCCGGGCGTATCCTTGGCGGCGATGATCGCCGCGGCCTTGCGCCCGATCTCCAGCCGGCAGGCGTCCATCGTCGCCAGCATCCGGGGCAGGCCGTCCAGAAGTTCGACCCCGTTGAACCCGGCAAGCCCGATGCGGCCGGGAACGTCAAGGCCCTGGTCAAGGCACCACAAAAGGCCCCCTGCCCCGATCATGTCATTGGAGTAGTATAGAAAATCCACGTCCGGCGTCCGACCAAGCAGGTTCGCGGTCATCTCGCGCCCCTTCAGCAGCGCCGAGCCGCCAGAGTAGTATTCCCGGTCGACGAGGGTCAGGCCCGCCTTGGCGAGTGCATCTTCAAACCCCTCCAGCCGCTTCTTGGCGCGGAAGTCGTTCGGCATCTGGGTGCCTAGGAACGCGATCTTGCGGTAGCCGGCGGCGATGATCGCCTCGGCCATCTGCCGCCCGGCGCGGCGGTGCGAGATGCCGACGGCGTGGTTGATCGGGTCGCCGTCGATATCCATGATCTCGACGATCGGGATGCCCGCGCGGCCCAGCATCGCGCGCGAGGCGGTCGAATGTTCGAGACCCGCGATGATCATGCCCGAGGGGCGCCAACTGAGCATTTCGTAGATGACGGATTCCTCGCGGTCGGGCAGGTAGTTGGTCACGCCGACCACGGGTTGCAGCCCGGTGCCTTCCAGCACCCCGGAGATGCCGGTCATCACTTCGGGAAACACCATGTTCGAGAGGCTTGGGATCACCACGCCGACCAGGCTCACCCGCTGGCTGGCGAGCGCCCCGGCAATCTTGTTCGGGACATAGCCAAGGGTGCGGGCGGCTTCGAGAACCTTCTCGCGCGTCGGGCCGGAGACATCGCCCCGGTTGCGCAGAACCCGGCTGACGGTCATTTCGGAAACGCCCGAGGCCTCGGACACGTCGCGGAGTGTCAGGGTGTGACGAGGGTCGGGCGTGGGCTTGGTCAATGCGCTGGTCCGGCAGTGGGAATATCTCTTGTTACTGCCAAAGCCGGGGCTTGTCCAAGACACATTCGTCTGCTAGTGTTACCGCTAACAGCAGCGCGTCCAGACGTCCGGCTGGCCATATCTGGCGCGATCCGCAAGCTCTCACACTGATCGCGTCGGACCAAGGGGGAGGTAGTGGGCCAAAACTTGCCTCCCCTTTTCATTTGCCGGTGGTTGAACTGGGCAGCGTTTCACTGCATGACAGCGGTGTGGCCCCGTAGCTCAGGGGATAGAGCGGCCGCCTCCTAAGCGGCAGGTCGATGGTTCGAATCCATCCGGGGTCACCAACGTTTTTGATATCAAACACAAATTTCCTACATTCCGGAAGGTGTGTGAAATGGTGTGTAAGGGGGTGTTTTTCACCCCCTTGGGGCTTTGTTGCACAAATCCCGTGAGGGATTCACCTTGTGAATCCAGCGTGGTAGCTGTTGTGCATGAGCAAACCGAAGCCGCCG
>FWPV01000718.1_pt1 | contig 101249 bp, 74 predicted proteins | sample 2228371 | NCBI WGS metagenome assembly FWPV01 (sample SAMEA103939776, study PRJEB20133) | metagenome
AACGGCAGCTATGATGCCTTCGTGGCCAAGGTAAATCCCTCCGGCTCGGCCCTGGCCTACGCCACCTTCCTGGGCGGGAGCTACTGGGATTTCGGCCTAGGCGTCGCGGTGGACGGGAGCGGCGCGGCCTACGTCACGGGTTACACCGTCTCCGCCGAGTTCCCGACCACGCCGGGCGCGTTCGATCGCAGCCACAACGGCGGCCGCGATGCCTTCGTGGTAAGGCTGCCACCCTCCGGCTCGGCCCTGGCCTACGCCACCTTCCTGGGCGGGAGCGACTGGGAGGAGGGCAACGCCATTGCGGTGGACGGGAGCGGTGCCGCCACCGTTACAGGCTACACCTTCTCCGCCGGCTTCCCCACCACGCCGGGCGCGTTCGATCGCAGCTATAACGGCGACTACGATGCCTTCGTGGCCAGGCTGCCACCCTCCGGCTCGGCCCTGGCCTACGCCACCTTCCTGGGCGGGAGCGACTATGATGTGGGCATAGCCATCGCGGTGGATGGCAGCGGCGCGGCCACCGTCACGGGCTACACCGCCTCCGCCGGATTTCCCACCACGCCGGGCGCCTTCGGTCGCAGCTACAACGGGTCCGGCGATGCCTTCGTGGCCAGGCTGCCACCCTCCGGCTCAGCCCTGGCCTACGCCACCTTCCTGGGCGGGAGCGATGAGGACGGGGGCTATAGCATCGCGGTGGACGGCAGCGGCGCGGCCTACGTCATGGGCTCCACCGCCTCCGCCGGCTTCCCCACCACGCCGGGCGCGTTCGATCGCAGCCATAACGGCAGCTATGATGCCTTCGTGGCCAAGGTAAATCCCTCCGGCTCGGCCCTGGCCTACGCCACCTTCCTGGGCGGGAGCGGCTACGATGGCGGCCGGGGGATCGCGGTGGACGGGAGCGGCGGGGCCTACGTTACGGGCGAGACCCAATCTGCCGAGTTCCCGACCACGCCGAGCGCGTTCGATCGCAGCTATAACGGGAACTACGATGCCTTCGTGGTCAAACTCAACGCGGCGGGCAGCGGGCTGGTCTACAGCACCTTCCTGGGCGGGAGCGACGTGGACAGGGGCCATAGCATCGCGGTGGACGGCAGCGGCGCGGCCTACGTCATGGGCGTGACCAACTCAGTTAACTTCCCCACTACGTCGGGTGCTTTTGATCGGAGCTACAATGGCAGCTATGATGCGTTTGTGGTCAAGCTGGCGACAGGGATAACGCCCACCTACACCATCACCGGCCGCGTGACGGACGCCAGCGGCTCTGGCATCCCCGGCGTCACGGTCTCTGCCGGTTCCTCGTCCAGCACAACGACCGACGCGAACGGCAACTACACCTTCACCGGGCTCTCGGCCGGCACATACAACATCTCACCATCCAGGTATCTGTACGCGTTCTCCCCGCCATCGCGCACGGTCACCGTGCCGCCGAACGCGACGGGGCAGGATTTCGTGCAGACGCCGATCGTGGACCTTACCGTGGACCGTATCGAGGTCGTACAGGTCTTCGTCGAGCAGAACGACCCGATCAGCGGGAACACCATCCCGTTGATCGCCGAGAAAGACACGCTGGTACGAGTGTATGTCGGCCTTACGGGCGCACCGTCGGTCTATGGCGTCACGGCCCGGCTCCACTTGCGCAACGCGTTCGGCATCGAGCGCACCATTACCAAGTCCGCTAATCCGTGGCCGGTGATGGTGACGCAGAATCCCGACCCCCTACACTTGCAGGATACGATCAACTTTCGGCCGCCGCCTGAATGGTTGTGGGGCAACGTCACCTTCTGGGCCGATGTTGACCCGGAGAACCGGATCCCGGAGACAGATGAGAACAACAACACTGGCGGGCAGGTGAGCAGGACATTCGAGGCCGGCAAACCGGTGCGAATCGCGATCACGCAAATAGGTTATCGAAGCTTTCCTTGGGGTCCCTACGCCTACGCAGATTGGAACACGATCGCGGGGGCTGATGCGATGCTCGGACGGGTCTACCCGGTTGCGGCGGGTGACGTGCAGTACTACTACCAACCCGGCGACCCCGCACGGGTGCAATGTCTCTGGGGTGATCAGGATGCATGTTGGGCCGAATTCCACAACCAACTCAAGGCGTTCTGGCGTCGAGTCGACGATGAAGGACAATGGGTCGGCGGAACGCGGCCTCATGCGCTAGTGGGCTGGGTGCCGGGTGCTGCGCGCGACGCGGGCAGCACTTGCGGGGAGGCGAACCGACTCAGCCCGCGTGAGGTGGTCATCGCCGACTACTGCGACAAGTACATGGGGAACCCGCTGGCGCTCACCCCGGAGCCCGTCGCGCGAGTGCTTGCGCACGAGGTCGGGCATTTACTCAACACCAAGCCCGAACTGCAGCACGCCAAAAACCAGCCGAACAAGGACGATCCACAGTGCAGTGCGGCGCCGGACAAACTAGACCCGCTATATCCCACACCCCCTTCATATCCAATGGGAAGCATCTTTGCGCACGGACTGGACATGTCCAACGCCAACCCGAAAGTTCTCGAACCAAAGAAAACGCCGCTTGCAACGTACGATCTGATGTCCTATTGCTCGCCGGCCTGGATCTCGCCGTACAACTACTTCAAGCTGAACACGGGCTTCACAGACGCAGCAGCAGCCCAAGCGAGCGACGCGGAACCTGACGCGCTCGTGCGAAAACTTCTTGTCTCCGGGCTCGTCTTCACGCCTACTTTACAGGTAGAGCTCAATCCCTTCTATGTTCTCAACACCACGTCGGCCGCCGACGCAGACAGTGGCACGGACTATTGCCTCGAGGCTCGCAACGCCAGCGGGGTTGTGCTGGATAAGAGGTGCTTCGACCTCGCATTCGTGAACCGTGAAACGTACGCGCCAGCGAGCGTGGACGGCTTTGCACTGGCGGTCCCCTACCCCAACAGCACGACGCAGATCGTTCTGACTCGAAAGGGAACGCCCATCGCCTCCCGCGTGGTCAGCCCCCATGCCCCCACCGTCCGCCTGCTCTCCCCCAACGGCGGCGAGACGTGGGCCGGAACCGGCGCGCACACCGTCACCTGGACCGCTAGCGACCTGGACGGCGACACGCTACACTTCGCGCTGGCTTACAGCACCGACGGCGGCGCATCGTGGATCCCGGCCGGCAGCAACCTCACCGGCGCACAGCACGCCCTGGACGTCAGTCTGTTGCCCGGCGGGACATCGGTGCTGCTGCGGATCAGCGCCACGGATGGCGTCAATACGACCGATGATGTGTCCGATGCGCCGTTCACGGTGGGCCGCAAGGCACCAATGGCGTTCATCCTGTCGCCGGAGGACGGCGCGCGCTTCTTCCCCGGCCAGGCGATCTGGCTGGAGGGCCGCGCCTTCGACCTGGAGGATGGTGCGCTGGGTGACGCGGCGCTACAGTGGTCATCGGACCGGGATGGCGTGCTCGGCACGGGCAAGCTGCTAATGACGAGCCTGTCGCCGGGTAAGCACACGATCACGTTGACCGCAACCGATTCGGATGGCGCGCGAAGCACAGCGACGATTCGGCTGTCGGCCGGGGATCGGGTGTTTCTCCCGATGGTGTTGCGATGAGTAGATACCAGGTCACTTTGGCGGCGTTTGCCGCAGTCTTTTTCATCCTCATGGCTACAGGGTGGGCTTCGAGCTCGCGCCTGGAAGATGCGGCGCTTCAGATGCCCACGCAAGGCATGGCGGAACAGCCACTTTCCAGGTCGCTGGATCCGTTTGCGCCTGAACCGGCGCCTACTTCCTTCCCTGGCCTGAGCGGATGGGGACAAGGGGTATCGGAGTTGTCTCCCCGGGCCTATCTCCCCCTTCTTGTCGCTGGAAAGAGCCCACCGTGCTTCAAATGGTATGGTCAGATCCCACTCCAGGATGCCGTGAATCATTATCCGTGCGTAGAGATTCAGGCCGGAACATGGACAACGCATGTACAAATCTCGATGCCAGCGGGTCATGTGCTTGCGGGCCAGGGAATGGATAGGACGATTCTGAAGGCCGAACAACCTTGGATTGGAAATGGACAGAACTCTGACAGCGATGCTGTGGTGCACAACAACGGACACTCCGACGTGATGATCAGAAACCTCACTATAGACGCCAACAACACGGCTACCGATGGAATTGGGGCTCACGGGCGCAACATGACCGTGGACTCGGTCAGAGTGAAGAATGCCAAATGCGACGGGATCGCTGTTGCAGCATCTGGGTGGTTGGTGCAGAACAGCCTCATCGAGGACAACGGCTTTGTTTGTCCTACCAGGCTACCGGGCGGCGGGATTTATGTGATACGACAGGAGTACGACGACGGCATCTATAGCCCAAGAATCCTCAGTAACCGTGTGCTGAGAAACGGTGGCCCGGCTGTGGATATCGATGGGGTGCAAGGTGGACTGATTAGGGGTAATGTCATGCGAGACAATCGAGCATGGGCGGCTATCAGTTTGAATGCGGGCCATTGGACGATCGCCACCAATGACATCAACCATCCGCTTAGCGCCAATCCTGAACACTTTGGTCATCCCGAATGCCAGGTGAGACGAGCGAATGACCTGTCGGCCGGCATATCGATCTGTCAACCAGAAGGGACCGAAGCGTTTCTCGCGCAAAACAACACGGTTTTGAATAACCGCGTTTCGGCCGGGCACGGTATCCGACTCATGGGTAATGATGAGAGTAACCCAGCCTGGGTACCCAGGTTCAATACGATCCAGGGAAATGATGTGACGGGATCAACGGTCGGTTGCCTTGACGACTTCGATCCCGGACAGAACATAACTGGTCAGAACATCTGGCTGGACAACAATTGCGACGGTATACCCAACAGCCCGCCGGTTTACCTTTGGCGCCTCTGCCCCAATTCCGTGAACAGGGCAACGCTGGCCAGGTGGCAAATTGGAGTAGCGCCTGCCAATATCGTCCAAGAGCACATAAACGAGTTTGACGCCTCTAGACCTGATGGCGGCGCCTTTTCTTCGGGAGACACAATTCCTTCCGGCGTTCTGGTAGCAACCAATTTCGATCCCCACAATACCGGAACCACAAGCTGGGAGCACTATCCTGTCCAGACGGTAGTCCGTAGCGGAAGCTGGGGGATATTCCGCGCGGTCGCTGCTTACACTGCGCCGCAGCCCGGAGCGTGTCTTCTTGTGTTCCCGTAGGTCAAGAGAGGTAAACCATGACAGAGGTTGCGCTGGTCTGTAGGCTCTTGCTGATCGTTACCCTTTTGCCTCTATTCGCCCATGAACCCGAACAAACGCAATCCGTCTATTTCGACGACTCTGCTCCCGACATCCTGATCTTGGGCAACGCCCACTACGAACTCGTCCTGAGTAAGTGGAACGGCGCGATCCGCTCCATCACCGACAAAGCCACCGGGCAGCACGTGTCGGACGGCTCCGATTGTGTGTGGGGCGCAGTCTTCTACGACCAGACGACCGATTACGAAGGAGGATGTCTGTACGGAGCAGCGGCCAGCAAGCGCTTTGCTTACACGTGGAACGCTGCCAACCGTGCGTTGACCCTGACCTACACGGGCGATCCCGGCAGTCCCTATCGGGTGAACGCCCAGGTCATCATCACAGCCTCGCCACAGCTGTGGTTCGACATGGCGCTGACGCTCCACAATCTCTGGCGGTATGAGCTGGATGACGTGATCTTCCCCTCCCACCTGAAGCTGGCGCGCGCCGACGTCCGACAAGCACTGATGCCTGTACTGCCAGGCGTCATGCTGACCGAACCGTTTTTCCGCGCGGGCCGCGACTACATCGCAGACTATCCCAATCTCTTCGCCGACTTCCAGTGGATTGCCACGACCAAAGGCCGCCTGGGACTCTACTCGCTCTACGACGGGACACAGATCAGGCCGGTGAGCATCGGCTACTTCTCGTTTCGTGATCACCCGGAAACGCTGCTGCTGGATCACTCCTTTCACGCCAAGGTCCCGGTCGGTCGCACCTGGCGTTCACCCACGGTCAGACTGCGCGTCGGCCAGGACCTGACCACCGCGGTCGGCGCATATCGGTCTGACAACGGCCTCGATGCGCTTCCTTCTCTGCGGGCCAAACTCGGCAGCCGCTATCAGCGGGTTGCGTCATCTCCCCTGTTGAAATTGGGAATGACGGACTTCCCGCCGAACCGCTTCGGCGACTTCCCCACCCTGCTGCGGAACGCGCCGACACCGGCGATCTTGCACCTGGTCAGCTACTGGCAGTACGGCTTCGACGAGAACTACCCCGACCTCCTCCCACCCGATGCCGGGCTTGGCGCCACGGCCGATTTTGCCGCCATGGTGCGGACGCTGCAGGGCCGCGGCTTCCTCACCATGCCGTACAGCAACCCGACCTGGTGGGACGACGAATCCCCCACTTTTCGCCAGCTCAACCCCGCAGAGGTCGTGCTGTACGAGGCGCCGCATGTCCCGCGCTACGAGTGTTACACCATCAGCCCGGCTCCTCCCCCCTGTACGGCGGAGAACGCCCGCAGGGACTCCCCGTTCAACCGGGCTCACCCCTACGAGATGCTGCACGGCGGCTACGCGGTCTCGCCCTGGGCGCCCGCTGTGACTGCGCGCTTGCGCCAGCAGGTCGCCGAACTGACCGAACAAGTGCCCAACGACATCCTGTTTCAGGATCAGATCGGCGCCCGGTCGAACTACGCCGACTACGGCGCCTTCGCGCCCGGCGCGACCGCCTACGCGCAGGGGTGGTTGCAGCACACGCGCAGCCTATCGGGCAAGCTGTTGATGACCGAAGGCGGGTTTGACCGCCTCGCCGAAACAGAGGTGGGCTTCCACGGCGGCCTGCTGCTCGACGAGATGACAGGGGCTGCTGAAGAGCGCTGGGGCGATCACGCCGGCTGGCATGTCTTCCCCTTCGCTCCCATGCTGGTTCGTGACAAGGTTCTCTTCTACCAGCACAATCTGGCGCCTGCCAGCATGACTGCCAGCAAGCAGGTGCTATCGTGGAATGCGTCCCAGGGCTTCATGCTGACCTACAACCTCACAGAGACCGCCTACGGCGGCGGGCTCTCCAGCCCGTGGCTGGCCGTGGTTAGCGCGTTCCAGCGGCACGTTTTCGCGCGCTACGCCGATGCCCGGATCACTGGCTATGAACATCTCGCCACCAACGTCACTCGCACCACCTTTGATGGCTTCTCGGTCACGGCCAACTGGGACGCGGCACAGCCCTTCACTGCGGGTGCACATCGCCTGGCGCCTTCCGGGATGCTAATCGCCAGCAATAACGGCACCCTCACCGCCGGCATCTTCACGACCTACAACGGCGCGGCGTTGAGCAGCGGCGACCACTACCTCATCGAGGTGCGCGGCGCGGACGAGATCATCGTGCGTCAGCCGCTGGGCGCAGATACGAACCTACTGATCCGGCCGCTGCCGCGCTGGGCTGGCTCACGACAGGTCCAGGTATGGGCGCATGGCGCAGACGGCCAGCCGATCCAGCGCGTGACCGCAACGACGGGCGCGCAGGGTGTCAGCTTCGTCTATCGGCAGCACGTCGCCGGACGAGCGGTCAGCTACTACCGAATTGCCGTATTCCACGCGAGTTACCTGCCCCTCTTGTTGCGCCACAGATAGGAGGACGACATGAAGCGGAAGCGAGGTCATTCCTTCTCGAGGTTGTTTCTCATCTTTCTAATCGCCATGCCGTTGTATGTCAGTTTGGCCGGTTCGTTATCCGCCAGATCAGATCTCGAATCTCCGCCGCCTTTGCCGAAGGTCTGGCAGATCGTCTGGTCGGACGCAGTAGCCATACCCCGGTTGCAGGCGCTCAAACAAGCAGGCTTTGACGGGCTCTTCAAGTGCGTGGCCTTTGCCCCTAACTACCCCGCTGGTCCAATATACGCCGGCGGCGAGTGGCGACTGGTCGAACGCGTCGAAGGAACATACGACTGGTCCAGCATGCGGACGTGCCTGGACAACGCGCGCCGGGCGAATATGTGGTTCATCCCCGAACTCGTCATCAACGTTCCGCCAGAGTGGTTCGTGCAACGCCACCCGAACGCGCTGCTGCGCGACAGCCGCGGCATCACGGCCACCGATCCTTCCGCCGAGGGTGGCCCCTACCTGCTCAGCCCCTGGTTCATCGACAGCGGACAGGCGGACCCCTATCTGCAACCGCTCGTTCAGTCCTTCCTGGATGTCGTCGCTGGCTATCCCAACGTGCCCGCAATCATGATCGGCAACTGGAAGCTCAACGTGTTGCCCTGGAAAATGGGCGCCGATACAGCCGATGATTTCACCTATTGGCCTATTTGGGACGACTTTGCCCGCGCGGACTATGCGCGGCGCTTCGGGACCGGATCTCTCCCGCCCGCAACCTGGTCAGAGTACGAAGCGATGCCGGAGGCGCAACGGACAGCGTTTCGGCATTGGCTCACCGAAGCTATGGAGCGCAATCTGCGGACCCGTTACTTGCCGTGGACTGACAGCTTTGCCGGCTGGCGAGTGATCAACGCTGCCATCTGGGGCGACGCCGATAGCCGCCCCAGCGTCTTCACCACCATGACCCCCGAGATGGCCGCGGCGAAGCAGGCTGCGATTGCCGCGACCGGCGCAAAATGGATCATCATCAACGATGACAACATGGGAGGTTGCGGACTGGCGCCGTTGCAGCAGCAGGACATCATCCTGGCGCACAGTCGGGGTTTTCGCATCCTGGGCGAACGGGTGCCGGACGTATGCTCCTGGCCGCAACTCTACGCCATGTGGGCGAACTTTTCCCCACAGGCGGATGGGTTCATCAACATCGGGCCCGAAGACGCGTACTGGGTGGGGCAGTTCCGAAGGCTGTACGGCCCGCCAACCGAGCCGCTCCCCTTCCGCATCTGGTTGCCGGTATTGACGAGGTGAACACCAAACGATACGGTGCTGCTACGGCTCGGAGGGAACCACAAATGTCTTCACGCCGCCTTCTCGGATCCTGATCCGAGACCTAATCCCAACGCGCCCTGTGCCATGTAGGCGGCCGACATCGGCAATGCGGAGTTCCGGGCGCATTGGATCGCCGAAGCCCGGGCGATCCTGGCGCACGGCTACCGCGGGCTGTACCTGGACTACGTCAACATGACCCTCGAGGAGATCACCGACGGAAACGGCCGCGTCACGACGCCCATCGACCCGCGCACCGGGCGGCCGATGACGACGGCGGCCTGGCAACAATACATGGCGGAGTTCACCGAAGCAATTCGCGCCGCCTTTCCCGACAAGGAGATCGTCCACAACGTGCTGTGGTGGTACGGCAGCCCTGCCGACAATCCTGCCGTCGCACGTCAGGTGCGCGCCGCCGACTTCGTGGCCCTGCAGCGCGGCATCAACGACAGCGGCCTGCGCCGGGGCTCGATGTTCGGCGACTTCTTGCGCTTCAGCGACGCTGTCCATGCTCAGGGCCGCAGCGTCCTGTTTCAGGTGGATCCCATGGACGACAGCGGCAAGCTCGTAACCGGTCCGAACGAGCGCGAGTACGATCTCGCCGGTTGGCTGCTGATCAGCAACGGCCAGGACGGCTACTTCGGCTACTTGTCCAGCACGCCCGACGACTGGTGGCGGGGTTATCAACTCGACCTGGGCGCAGCTCTCGGCGCGCGCTACACCTGGAGCGGCCAGCTCCTCCGCCGCGATTTCCGCTGTGGGATGGTGCTGGTCAACCCGCCCAACGCCGCCAACCAGCACGTCTCGTTGCCGGGGACTTACACCACCATAGACGGTAGATCGGTGCCCACCGTCGAACTGACCGCGGCCAACCCTGCCGCGATCCTGCTCAAACCCTGTGCTACGGTTGCCTCAATGGGGAGGTGATCGTGAAATACTTCCAACCCGTCCTTGCCTTGCTGCTGATCCTCGGACTGGCAGCTTCAGTTGCCGCCCGCCGGACTTCTGCCAGGTCGGCCAGGTAGGTATCTCGCCAGACATGGCGGTCGTACTCTTGATGAAAACGCTCCACGTAGCCATTGCTTTCAGGATGCCCACGGGCGAGAAGACCACTTCGGTGCCCACCCACAGGGCAAAGCGCACCACCCGCCCCAGCACATAGGGATGGGTGTGTCCCGTTAGTTCGTTGTTCCTTTAGGCTTGCCATAGCTGCTTATCCTCCTTTTCAGGCGGATAAGTATAGTAAGCCGGGACGGAACGATGTGCTGAGGTTTTTTTTGGGTTAGTTTCGGTACGATGTGCTGATATACAGCGATAGGCCACATCGGTTCTGTGCCCAACAATAAGACGCTGTTACCCCAAAATGTTGGGAGACCCATCTTGACAAGCGTGAGCTTCTGTGATATCTTCTAAATGCTGATGTGGGCGTTCACGTGAGCACTCACAGCCACTTCACATGCCGAAACGAGTTCATGATGGCAAAACAAGTAACACTTAACGATGTGGCCGCTCTGGCCGGGGTTTCCTATCAGACAGTCTCTCGCGTGATCAACGGCAAGGGCGAGGTCACCGAGGAGACGCGGCAGCGCGTGCTTCAGGCCATTCGCGAGCTGGGCTATCGCCCCAACATCCTGGCGCGCAGCTTGGCAGCCGGTCGCACCCATACTTTAGGAGTAGTCACAACTGAGTTCTACCGCTTCGGTCCATCTCGCATCGCAACTGGCATCCAGCAGCGTTGCCAAGAACGTGGCTACCTGCTCCTGGTCGAATGGTTGGGCGCGCCCGACAACCCGGCCCGCCACCTGAACGAGCTGGCCGGCCGGCAGGTGGACGCCATCGTCTGGCTGGGACCCGAGCTGCAGGACGATCTCTCCTGGGCCACGCCCGACTGCCTCGGCTGTCTGCCCCCGCTCGTCTTCTGCGACTTTCACCCGCGCCCCGGCCTGCACGTGGTGAGTACCGACAACCAGCAGGCTGCGGCCGAAGTGACCCGCCACTTATTGAACCAAGGCCGGCGTTGCATTGGGATCATCACCGGCCCTCTAGAACGAGCTATCCCGCGCGACCGCCTCGCAGGTTGGCAAAACGCATTGCAGGAAGCCGGTATCGAGCCCGAACCTTCGTTAGTGGCCGTCGGCGACTGGTCTCCTGCCAGCGGAGCACAGGCATTTCGCGAGTTGTTGGCACGCAATCCATACCTGGATGCCGTACTGGCCAGTAATGACCGCATGGCGCTGGGCGTTCTGCACGCAGCGCACGAAGTAGGGCTCCGTGTGCCGCACGATTTGGCCGTCGCAGGCATAGACAACATCCCGGAGGCAGCCTTCTTTATCCCACCCCTTACGACCGTCCAACAGCCATTGCGCGAGATGGGTTGCGCTGCGGCCGATCTGGCCATCAACCTGGCTGAGGCACGCTGGCACAAGCATGCCGAACCAGCTGAAACAGCTATCATTTTACCGTCTGAGCTGATCGTCCGCGCTAGCTCCGTTTCAACGCCATCGAGATAGTCTCATGACAGGGCATCCATTAGCGAACTCTCTGCGCCACCAATCCCCCAATTCTATCATCTCTAGGAGGAAACACCATGAAACCCGAAAAAAAGCTCAATCGTCGTGAATTCCTGAGGGCCGCTGGTATCCTCACCGGCTCGCTAGCGGCCACCACCCTAGCCGGCTGTGCACAACCGACGGCGGCTCCCGTTGCACCGACACAAGCGACTGCAGCTCCGGCTTCCCCTGCTGTGCCCGCCATCTCCACAGGCATGACCGTCCCTAAAGTGGACCCGATCACCATCTTGATCAACGACTCGCCCTGGTTCCCCGGCTTCGAGAAGCTGGTGCGCCTCTACGAGGAAAAGAGTGGGAACAAGGTGAACCTGGCCGTGACGCCGTTCGCCGGCATGTTGGAGAAGACCCGCAACGCCACCACCGCGGCCGAGAGCGAATACGACATCGTCAATCTCAACGAGGGCTGGTACGCGCCGTTCTTCCACGGCAAGTTCATCGCGCCCATCCAGGAGATTGACCCCGACTACAAGCTAGACCCGAACATCATCACCTACAAGTGGTCCACCCACTGGAACCACTCCAAGGTATACTCGGCCGAAGATGGCGTCTGGTACGGTCTTCCGATCAACGGCAACATCCAGCTCCTCTACTATCGGACTGATCTGTTCGAGAAGGCCGGCCTCAAGGCACCCGTGACGTGGGACGATGTAGAGGCCGCGGCCAAGAAGTTGCACGACGGCACAAACGTGTACGGCTTCTCGATGCGCGGCCAGAAGGCGGGCTGGGCCACCGGGTTCGACTGGCTCACCTTTTTACGCAGCCACGGCAGCGATTGGGTGGCTAATCCCGGCAACGATTGGACTGTCACCATCAATAACGACCGAGCGAGGGCAGGCATGAGGCGCTGCCTAGAGTTGCTCAAGGCGTACGCACCGAAGAATATCGCCGACATCGGCCAAGCTGAAATGATTCAGCTCATGGCGGGCGGCAAGCTGGCCCAAGGCATCATGGTGGTCGCCAACGCAGCCACGATGGACAACCCCGAGAAGTCTACCGTAGTCAACAAGGTCGGCTACACCGTCACCCCCAAGGCAGCCGACGGTGTCCACTCCCCTGCCTCCGGCATTTGGGTGATGGGCATCCCTAAGAACCTGCCCGACAAACGTCGGAGGGCAGGCCTGACCTTCCTCAAATGGGCGTTAACTAAAGAAGCCCAGATAGAGTACACTAAATTCGGTGCAGTGCCCGTACGTCAGGACGTCTACACCTCCGAACTGGCGAACCAGCCGCAGTATCGCTGGATGAAGGCCATGGCTGACAGCACGCCGTTCATCGGCGAGAACATCCGCATCCCCGAAGGCCCTCAGATCACCGAAAGAATCGAGCTGCGCGTGAATGAGGCCATCGCTGGGCAGATTACCGGCGACCAGGCGCTGGATAGGATGGCTCAGGAGATCTACGATATTCTGCAGAAGGCCGGCTACAAGACAAAGCTCGGCTGACCCATCAAGCCCACAGTGAACCTCGGTAGAACCAGAGAAGTCTGCCGAGGTTCACAGTGATACACGGAGGTTTCGTGATACATGGAGGCTTCATGACCACCGGAACCCTCTCACGTCCTGCGCGGCCTTCGCTGCGGGAATGGTTGGATCAACGCTTTCGTTATTGGGCAGTGGCACCAACGCTCTTGGTACTAATTGCCCTAACCCTCTATCCCTTGCTTCAATTACTGCGAATGAGCGTTTCCACGGTGGCGTTCGAGGAGGGGCGTGTAATCTGGCGCTTTTCAGGGCTTGACAACTTTAGGACCCTTCTAGCCGATGATATCTTTCTGACCGCTATGCGCAACACCGTGCTTTTCGTGGTTGTGGTTGTCACCTTCGAGATGCTGCTAGGGCTCATCCTGGCGCTGTTCGCCAGCCAAGCCAGGCGACTGACCGGCGTCGTGCGCGCCATCTTGATGATCCCCATCCTGGTACCGGCTATCGCCATCGGCACAGTGTGGCGCCTGATGTACAACTTCGAGTTTGGGATTTTCAACCAAATGTTGAGACTTCTCAGCCTGCCTCCGCAAAATTGGACCGGGAGCTCTACATTCGCCCTGCCTGCGGTGATGGTAGTGGACATTTGGCACTGGACATCGTTTGTTTTTCTGCTAATGGTGGCGGGCGTCGAGTCGCTGCCCACCGAACCGATGGAAGCAGCGCGCGTGGACGGCGCTTCAGACTGGCAGCTCCTACGCTACGTCGTACTACCACTGCTACGACCAACCATCCTGGTGGCACTGATGTTCCGAACCATCTTCGCCTTCAAGGTATTCGACGAGGTGTTTCTACTTACCGGCGGCGGGCCGGGCAACGCCACCGAGGTAATCAGCCTTTACATCAACCGGGTCTTTTTTGCGCAGTCACGCATGGGATACGGCGCATTACTTTCCGTTGTGACCATCCTGTTGACTTCCGTGTTCGTAGTCCTGTACAGCCGTATCGTGCGGAGAAGGAGTACCATGGCATGATCTTCACGCGCCGTTGGGGCACCGTCGGTTATGTGCTGTTGACCCTGGCTGCGTTAGCCACCCTGGTGCCGTTCATCTTCACGTTTCTCAACTCAATCAAATACTTCAAAGACATCATCACCGGTGCGATCCTCTTCCAGCCTACACTGGTGAACTACGAGCGTCTCTTCTTCAGCAAGCAATCGGCTTTCATCGTCAACACGATCAACAGCTTATTGATCGCAGTGGCGAGCACGGTTTTGGTGCTGATCATCGCTACTCTGGGCGGCTACAGCCTGGAGCGTTTTCGATGGCCTCGTCGGTTCACCGGAATCCTGGCGGGATGGATATTGCTGTTCCACATGATCCCCGGCGTAACGATGGTAGGACCCTTCTATCTGTTGGTGCGCAGCCTGGGCCTTTATGACCATGTACTCGGAGTGATCCTGAGCCATATCGTGCTCAACCTCCCTGTAAGTCTCTGGATTGTCCAGAGCTTTCTAGCCGATCTCCCGGTGGAGATGGAAGAGGCCGCACGGATTGACGGTGCATCGAACCTGGGTACATTCCTAAAGGTGGTAGTGCCGCTGATTGCGCCCGGCTTGGCTGCGGTCGCCATCTTGACCTTCGTGTTCTCTTGGAACGAGTTTCTGTTTGCGCTAAATCTGACCAGTACTAAGGCCGCGACTATCCCCGTGGGCATTGCAAAGTTCGCACAGCAGTATGAAGTACGTTACGGCGAGATGAGCGCAGCCGCCTTTTTTGCCACACTGCCAGCCGTAATCTTCTTGTCGTTTGCCCAGCGCCAAATCGTCAAGGGATTGACGTTAGGGGCGCTGAAATAGACCAAAGGAACGCCACTATGAACATTATCCTCTTTATGACCGATACGTTTCGCTATGATAACCTGTCATGCTATGGGCCGACGCGGGTTCAGACTCCGCGATTGGATCGCTTTGCCAAAGAAGCGTTTGTCTTCAACAACGCTTATCTAGGTTCCTTTCCCACCATTCCAAACCGCTTAGATATTATGAGTGGACGTTTCTCTTTTATTGACCACGAATGGTGTCCATTACCGAAATATACTATAACTCTTCAGCAAATCTTGCAAGCTTCCGGCTTCACCACTCAGCTGATCGCCGACAATCCACACCTCTTGGAGGATGGGTTCAACTACGATCGCGGCTACCAGGGCTTCGAGTGGATTCGCGGACAAGAAACCGACCACTGGCGAACTGCACCCAAGAACGTCCGCATGCCCGACGATGGTGGGAAAAATCGGAGCCTCTTTATTCTTCAAAACTATTTGCGCAACATTGCTACACGCAAATCAGAGACCGACCACTTTGCTGCGCGCACGGTGCGTGCAGCCTGTGAATGGTTGGAAGAAAACCAGGATCAGAACTTCTTTCTACATCTCGATCTGTTCGATCCGCACGAGCCATGGGACCCGCCGCCACGTTTCCTGGATATCTATGAGCCAAAACGGTGGGAAGGCAAAGAGATTCTCTTTCCTCATTACAATTTCTGGCGCGAGTTCTTAACACCTGAGGAGCTGGACCACATCCGTAACCTTTACTGGGCTGAGGCCAGTATGGTCGACTACTGGTTCGGTGTGCTACTAGATAAACTCGACGAGCTGGGCATGACCGAGGACACCGCAGTCATCTTCGCCAGCGACCACGGCTACCTGTTCGGAGAGCACGATCTGACTGGTAAGTCCCTCTTGCCCGAAGTGGGGGGCGTAATGTACTACGAGGCGATCCCGATGTACGACGACCTGCGCAGAATTCCCCTGCTCGTGCGCGGGCCCGGCATCCCAGCGGGAAAACACTGTGACGCCATCGTCCAGGCACCCGACCTGATGCCAACCATTCTGGAACTGGCGGGTCTGGTCGCCACCGAGTCGGTGGGCGGCCAGACCCGCACTCAGGCCCTGCAGTGCGGTGTGTTTACCACCGAAGAATGGCGCTTCCAGCCCGAAACGATCCACGGGCGCTCCCTGCTGCCGCTGATGCGCGGGGAGACCGACAGGCTGCGCGACATCGCCGTGTGCTCCAACACCATCATCCAGCACACCCCCATCCTGGCGAAGTCGGCCATCGTGACCGAGGATGGCTGGTGCCTGCACTACGCCGGGAAGTACGACGATGTGCGTAGCGACGCGAAGATGTTCATCTCGAAACTGATCGACCCGGCCCTGGCGCGTGTGCCCACCACGCCGGCCCTATTCCATCTGCCGTCGGATCCAGCCGAAGAACACGATCTGTACGAGGAGAACCGTGCCCTGGCCGCCGAGATCCACAGCCGTTACGTGGCGTGGCTGGAAGAGGTTGGCACGCCCGCGGTGCACCTGGCGGGCCGGCGCAGGTTGTAGGCCCATGAAATCCCACTACATCGTCTTTCCGGCGCCCCATCAGGTTGAGGTGCGGACCGAAGAGATCGCACCGCCCGGCCCCGGCCAGCTCCTCTGTGCGGCCGCAAAATCGCTGATCAGCGCCGGCACCGAGCTGAACTGCCTGCGCGGCGTGTTCGACCCTGGCACCAACTGGGCCGACATGGTGCGCTATCCCTTCCGGCCCGGCTACAGCATGGTCGCCCGCGTGGTCGAGGTCGGCCCTGGGGTGACGGCCCTGAAAGCGGGCGATCGCATCACCAGTCGCACGCCGCATGGCCAGTTCTTCCTCCTGCCTGCGACCGACGCGTACCATGTGCCTGATGGGCCGACCGATGAAGAGGCGACCTGGGCGAGGCTGGCCGGCACAACGCAGCTCGGCGCGCGCCGCGCGGGCCTGCAATTCGGCGAAAGCGTTGCGGTGATCGGGCTCGGCATCCTGGGCCAGCTCGTCGTCCAGTACATGGCGCTGGCCGGCGCGCGCCGCGTCATTGCAGTAGACCTCAGCGAGGCGCGGCTGGCGCTGGCGCTGGCACATGGCGCCACCCACGCCGTGCAGGCCGACGCCGCCTCAGCGCGCGACCCCATCGCGGAGATCACGGCGGGCCGGATGCTGGATGTGGTGTTCGATGTCACCGGCCATCCCGCCGTGCTGGCAGCCGCGGTTGGGCTGCTGCATCGCTTCGGCCGCCTGGTGCTGTTGGGCGACACTTCAACACCGACGCAGCAGGTCCTGGGACCGGGTGTGGTCAGCAACTCCCTGGCGGTCCTGGGCATCCACGGCACCGCGCACCCCGACGTGAGTTCGGACTTTGCGCCGTGGAGCCGACCTGAGATGTACGATCTCTTCTTCGATTACCTGGCGCAGGGCCGGATGCGCGTGGCCGATCTGGTAACACACCGCTATTCGCCCCTCGACGCGCCTGCGGCTTACGACATGCTGCTGCGCGATCGGTCATCCGCGCTGGCCGTGATCCTGGACTGGACCCTCCTATGAACATAGAGCGCATCCGCGTCGGCGTGCTGGGCGCCGGTTCCATCAGTGACTACCACATCACTGGCCTGCAGGCTGCGGGCGCTGAGGTCGTGGCGCTTTTCAGCCGCAGCGAGGCGAAGGCCAGGACACAAGCTGGCCGCTACGGCATCCCGCAGGTCTTCACCGATCCCACGGCGCTGCTGGCGCGGGATGAGATCGACGCGGTCGTCATCGCCACACCCGACTTCACCCATCTGGAGATGGCGCTGGCCGCCATCGCGGCGCGCAAGCCGATGCTGCTTCAGAAGCCGATGGCGCGCACGGCCGCAGAATGCCGTCAGATCATCGCTGCGGCACTGGCGGCCGACGTTCCGCTCTACGTTGGCTTCATGCACCGCTACTTCGGCGAGGTCGAGGCGCTCCAGCGGCTGCTGGCCGACGGCGTGCTCGGCCGGCTGACCCTGGTGCGCCAGCGCAATGCCACGTCTGGCGCGGACTGGGCCGACTGGTTCTACCGCAAAGAGCTGGTGGGTGGCGGCGCGGTGATGCAGATCGGCATCCATGGCATTGACCTGCTGCAGTATGTGTTCGGCGAGATCGTCGCGGTCAAGGCCACCACCGCGATCACGATCGCCCAGCGCACGTTGGCCGATGGTCGGGTGGTGGTCCCCGACAACGAGGACCTGGCCCTGGCAACTTACCGCTTCGCCAGCGGCCTGCTCGCCACACACGAGGTCAGCTACAGCGAGGTCGCCGGCACCGACCGCTTCCGTCTGGAGGTCTACGGCGACCAGGGCACGGCCTGGCTGCGCACCGAGCGCGGGCTGCTGGCCGTGAGCCACGACCGCCGAAGCTGGACGGCCCCGCAGCTGCCGCCCGGCGATGTCGGCTATCGCCAGCACCGGCATTGGCTGGCAATGCTGGCCGGAGAGGTTCCGTACGATGGCTCAGCGCAGGCCGGCCTGGCCTCGGTCCTGGTGGCCGAGGCCATCTATCGCTCGGCAGCGCGCCAGGGTTGGGAAGCGGTGGGTTCTGCCGAATGAATCCGGCATCTCACCGAAAGAAGTACGCTCAAGCGACTCCGACGCTGCAGAGGCACACGAATGGCAACATTGTCTATTCGCGAGCGCATCTTGAACACAATCCATGGGAAGCCGGTGGACCGCGTCCCGGTCTTTGCGCCGCTCTCATGGCATCCGCTGACGCCCGAACCGGATCCTGACGACTGGAAGGCACAGTCCCGCTACCGTGCACTGGTTGCGCTGGCCCGCCAGCACTGCGACTTCTTCGCGCAGCTGGAGATCCCGGAACGGCAGCCGTTCCGCAACGCCCGCCCCGGCTACGGAATGCAGGGCGTCCCCGAAGGCATCTTCGACCGACGTTTTCTACTTGTGCCGCCCGAGTATGTAGAGCACTGCGGCCATGAGTGGGTGGATGGCCGCCAGGTGAGCCGCTTCAGGGTGCACACGCCTGCCGGCATCCTGACGACGACCGAGGGTGTCAACCCAGGTGAAGACACCGTCTGGGAGCTCGAGCCGCTGATCAAGGACCCCGACGACGCAGCAAAACTGCTCTCTGTGCCCTACCGGTTCGATCCACCTGATATGAGCAGCTACTTCGCCGCGCGCGAGCGTCTCGGGCAGGGCGGCGTGGCCGTCATTTTCGTGAGCTCGCCCCTGGTGATGGCCTCCCGGCTCACCGGTTTCCAGCGCTTCCTGGAATGGAGCGTCACCGAGCGTGCGCTGGTCGAACGCCTGATCGCCGCCGCGGCCGAGCGAGTGGCGGAGCGGCTGCGTTACGTGCTCCAGGCGGGCGCGGGCCCGATCGTCCGCTTCGGCGGCTGCGAGCAGGCCACCCCGCCGATGATGTCGGGCCGCATGTTCGATCGCTTCATCCTCGGCTATGAACGCCCCCTGTGGCAGATGGTCCGGGATGCGGGGCAGATCGTCTGGGTGCACTGCCACGGCCGTATCAGCACCGTGCTCGACAAGTTCGTGGATGCCGGGGTGCAGATGCTCGACCCAGTCGAGCCGCCCCCGCAGGGCGACATCAGCCTGGCCGAGGCCCGACGCCGCGCCGCCCGCGGGCCGCTGACCCTGGTGGGCAACATCGAGTGGAGCGACCTGGAGCAGAGAACGCCCGCTGAAATCGAGGCGCTGGTCGCCGCCGCCGTGGCCGAGGGCGGGCCGGACCATCTGATCCTCGCAGCCAGCGCCGAGGCGATCTCCGAGATCAACGACCGCCTGGCCGATAACATCGCCGCGTTTATTGAAGCCGCTGCGCGCTACGGCACGCTGGCTGTGGAGCGATCCGGCCTGTGAACGAGTTCGAGACCAAGCAATCACGCATCTTGGGCCTCCTGGCTGAACGCAAGCTGGAGGGGCTTCTGTTGCAGCGCGTCAGCAGCTTCGCCTGGGCAACCTGTGGCGCCAATCCGGCCGTCAACGTCGCCAGCACCAACGGTGCAGCTGCCTTGCTGGTCACGCGCACAGGCCGCTATCTGCTCACCAACAACCCGGAGGCGGCAAGGCTGGAGGAGGAAGAGGGGCTGGCGGCGCAGGGCTGGGAGTTTCGCGTGAGCCCCTGGTATGAGCAGGACGAGGCGCTGGCGAGACTGACTCGCGGCCTGCGCCTGGCCGCCGACGGCCCCTACCCCGGCGCAGCCGATCTTTCCGCTGAGCTCGCCCGCCTGCGGTCGCACCTGACCCCAGGTGAGCAGGAGCGCATGGCCGGCCTGAGCGCCGACTGCGAAGTGGCGGTTGCGCGCACTGCGCTGAGCGCTGCGCCCGGCCAGACAGAGCTGGAGGTCAGCGCGCGGCTGGCCTACGAGGCGGGGCTGTTCGGCATCCAGGCCATCACGGCCATTGCAGCAGCCGACGAGCGCATCCTCCGCTATCGCCACGCGCTGTCCACCCACCGCCAGCTCCAGCACTACCTGATGCTGGTGCTCAACGGTCGGCGGAAAGGCCTGGTGAGCACGGTGACTCGTTTCGTGCACTTCGGCCCGCTGCCCGATGACCTGCGCCGGGCCCACGAGATCACGGGCCTGCTCTTCGACCGCCTGGTGGCGGCCACCCGCCCTGGCCGGCCGCTGGGCGAAGTGCTGGCGCTGGCCCAGGCCGGATACGCGCGCGCGGGCGCACCCGATGCGTGGCGCGACCATCACCAGGGCGGCGCAGCGGGCTACGAACCGCGCGAGTTCTTCGTAACCCCCGGGATGAGGGAGACGGTCGTGCCCGGCCAGGCCTTCGTGTGGAATCCATCGCTCGGCGGCGCCCGCTCGGTGGATCTGTTCATCGTTGGGGAGTCCGAGAACCGGGTGGTGTCGCACAGCGGCGCGTGGCCGGCGCAGGTGTATGAAGGCGGCCACCCTCCCGTTGTGCGCCCCGCGGTCTGGCTGTTGTGATTGATGTGCTGATGGAAATTGCTGCGCTCTGCGTCGCGAAAACCGTGCGACGCTCCGCCCGCAATGACAGGTCGAACGCTTTGGAGGCGACATGACCCTCCCGGCCTACGCACCCTTTGGCCTCTACTACGGCGACTTGCACAGCCACTGCGAGATCGGCTACGGGCACGGCTCCATCGAAGAGGCCTATCACAACGCCCGCCTACAGCTCGACTTCGCCTGCGTCACCGCGCACGCCTGGTGGGCCGACATCCCGGAGGGGGAGGCGCGCCTGGCCGCTACGGTGGACTACCACCGGCGTGGGTTTGGCCGCGCGGCCGAGGCGTGGCCGCACCTGCTAGAGGTCGTCGCCGCGGCCCACGAGCCCGGCCGCTTTGTTTCCTTCCCCGGCTTTGAGTGGCATTCGATGGCCTTCGGCGATCATCATGTGGTGTATACAGGCCCTGATGAGTTGCTGCGCAGGGCAGGGAGAATCATCCGGGTTGCTGAGCCGGAGCAGATGCGCTCCGAACTTCGGCGCTTGGCCCGGAAAGGGGTAGAGGCGCTGCTGATCCCCCATCACATAGGCTACCGATGTGGCTACCGCGGCATCAACTGGGATACGTTCACGCCGGAGTTCTCGCCCGTCGTCGAGATCATGTCCATGCACGGCTGCTCCGAGAGTGACGACGCCCCCTACCCGATGCTGCATACCATGGGCCCTCGCGACGGTGCTAGCACTTACCATTACGGCCTGCAGCAGGGCCATATAGTCGGGGCGATCGGCTCCACCGACCACCACAGCGCGCACCCGGGGAGCTACGGCCACGGCCGCCTGGCCGTCTGGGCGGACAGCCTGACGCGCGACGGCATCCTGCGAGCCCTGCGGGCCCGCCGCTGCTACGCCCTCACCGGCGACCGCATCGCGCTCGAGTTCAGCATCAACGACGCGATGATGGGGGCCGTGCTGTCGCCCGCGGCCGGGCGCCACGTAGAGGTCGCAGTGTGCGGAGGCGCAGCGCTGGAAGCTGTTGAGGTGGTGCGAAACGGGCAGGTCATCGGCCGGTGGATGCCACCGATCGGAGGCCCGATCATCGCCCCCGATGAGCCGGTGAAGGTCTGCCTGGAAGTGGGCTGGGGGCCGAAGGGCGAGGAGGTGGAGTGGGATGTGGCCCTGGCCGTGGAAGGGGGCCGGCTGTTGGGGGTCGAGCCGCGCTTTCGCGGCCCCGATATCGTCGCGCCGCGCGCGGATCATCGGGCTGTCGGCAAGCTGAGCCGCTGGGAGCGAGCGGACGAAAAGAGCGTGACCTTCACGACCTGCACCTGGGGCAACCCTGCCACCACCACGCCCGGCACACAGGCGATGTGCCTGGAGATCGCAGGCGAGCCTTCCACCCGGCTGGCCGCAACGATCAACGGCCAGACGATCGTCGTGACCCTGGGCCAGCTCCTTCAGGGCGCGCACGCGGGCTACCTGGGCGGCTTCCTGACGCCAGCATACCGTTTCCACCGCGCGGTGCCTGCCGGCCGCTACACGTGCGAGTTCGCGCTCACCGATCGCGCGGATGCACCCTTCCCGGGCCCCCACCCTGCCCTGCCTCCCCCGCTGCAGCGGGAGAAGGACTGGTACACCGTGCGCGTGCGGCAGGCCAACGGCCAGTGGGCCTGGAGCTCGCCGATCTGGGTGGAGACGTAACTGTGACGAGATAGAAGGAGGACTCTAACATGCTACCTACAGGCGCCAAGGCACCGCTGCACACGCTGCCCTTCCTGCAGGAGACGCCCTATCGCCCCGGACAACGCTTAGTGCTGATCTTCTTCCCCATCAGGCTGTCGCCAGAGCTCACCGCGGGGCTGGCCAGGTTCTCCGAACAACTGCCTACGCTCACGGACCAGGGCGGCACCCCAGTTGGCATCTCACCCGCCGCCACGGAAGCTCTGGCTGACCTGGCGGTCGCCCTCAGCCTCTCCTTTTCTCTGCTTAGCGACCCCGACCACCACACGGCCGCCGCGTTTGACGCACTGGGCAACAAGGGTGAAGTGCTGCCGACCGTCTACGTCGTGGACGAAGATGGCGTGGTTCGCGCCGCGTTTGATACGGAGCGCTATCCCAACCTGCCTAGCCCGGCCGCAGTAGCTCGCGCGTTACGTAAACTCAACGATGCACCCCGACCTGCGCCGGTCTCCGACGACGACTGGCGTTTGGGTCCAGATAACGCAACCATAGTGTTGATCGAATACAGCGATTACCAATGTGAACACTGCAGGACGCTTCATGTCGCCCTGGAGACCGTCTTAAATGAGTTTGGAGAGCACCTGCTCCTCGTGCATCGCCACCTGCCGCTGCGCGCCACCCACCCTCTAGCCCAACTCGCAGCAGAAGCAGCTGAGGCAGCTGGCGCGCAGGGACGCTTCTGGGAAATGCACCATCGGCTTTTTGCCGCAGCAGGCGCGCTGGAACGCGAGCAGCTCATCAATTATGCTGCAGAATTGGGTTTGGACGTACCGCGGTTCATCGCCGAACTGGACGGACGCGTCCACCGACACGCAGTTAACGACGACTTCAGACGCGCAGTTGCTGGTGGGATCAAGTTGCCACCAACTCTCTTTATCAACGGCATACTCTATGAAGGCTTAAGGAGTGCACCTGAACTGAAGAGGCGGCTTGCTGAGCTTCTTCCCGGGTAAGCCACATACCTATCTCTTGCATTGCTCTTTCATGGCCCCTGCCTGGCACGACCGGCACAGACGGCTCTTACCATATCCAGCGACCGTCTACCTTACGTGCCATGCCCGGCCGCCAAGCCAAACCGCCGTTTGCCGTCGGTAGTGGTTGCATTTGGCCTGCAGACGTTTGGCGCGTAACCAAAACGACCAGATTAGCCGGCATTCCCGTAGGCGATCCTGCGGCGGCAAAGCCACTTTGGACAGGCGACACACTTCTGGAACCGTGAGTTCAGCCAGGACGGGTTCAGCCCCCCTTCTTTCTCCGTGACCTTGTGGCGTACGGAAGCTAACCAGTCACGAGCCATTATCGAAAGCGTGATATGGCGATGCCAACTGTGCCAATAGAAGAAGGGGCCGCTGGAGGGGTCATGACGCGGGAGGAACTGGCGGTTCGCTGGATCTTTTATGCGGTCGGTGTCTCCTCGGCCGCTTCCAGCCAGGCGTCCGAGGCGCGCTTGGCTCCGCCGTGCATCATCGCGACGATTTCGCCATCGGCTCGCTGCCCGCGCTGGACGAGGCGGAGTTCGACGAGCTGGTCGGCCCGCCGGAGCGCTTTGCCTACGTGAATGCCGAGGGCGGCCGCCACCTGTTCAGCCCCGAGGTCGAGGCTGACCTGCGCGCCCTGGCCCTGCCCGATGGCAGTGCAGGGCTGGACGAAGGGTACCCGCGCGACCTGACGGCGCTGGTGGAGCGGACGCTGAGATTGATGCTGGCGGCGCCGAGATGAACTGACCGAGTCCGCCCGGACGATGGAGTGGATCATACGCAACGGTTACGAACCGGAACCGAACTGGATTGACCACGGCGTGATCCTGCGCCTGGCGCCGCTGTGGGAGCTGCTGCCGTTGTGGAAGTCCGAGCCGAAGAAGTACTGGGAGCGCCCGGCGCGCGGGGATTTCGACTGGAGCCACATTGCGATGAAGTATTGGCCGGATCGCGTGCGGGAGAAGTGCAAGACCAACAAGTCGTTCGTCATCGCGCATGGGCTGGAGCGGATTAGCGGTGGACGATTGGCAGCGGTATCCGCCCTGTGGGTACCGAGATTGCCTGACGATGTCCTATATGATATGATATATGATGTCTTGGGCGATTTCGGTACGCAAATGTCGGAAAGGAGTGAAGCCATGGGACGATACGCGCTGAATCTGCCCGCACAGCTCAAGGCTGACGCAGAGCAAATCGCGGCCAAACAGGGGATCTCACTCAACCAATTCATCCTCTGGGCAGTGTCCGAAAAGGTGGGCAGCTTGAAACATCAGCTCGACGATCCTGCCTACCCGCACATCACATACCGCCGTGGCGCGGCTGGCCGGCCAGAGCCGGTGCTGCGGGGCAGCGGGTTGCGCGTCCAAACGGTGGTAGTTGCGGCGCAGCAGTGGGGATTGTCGCCGGCCCAGATCGCGGAGGAGTTCGGCCAGAGCGAGGGGGCCATCCGCGAGGCGTTGGCCTTTTACGCCAACCACCGGCAGGAGATTGACGCCAACCTCGCTGCGGAAGGGGCGATCGAGCTCGCCGCGACCGGCGCAAGGGCATGATCATGTCCAGGCCCAAACTGCATCTCGATGCCGATACCTCGATCCGGTCGCTGCAGCAAGCTTTGATCACGCGTGGCCATGATGTGACGCGCACTCCCTGTGATTGGATTGCCGGAGACGCCAGCGACGAAGAACAGCTTCTCGCCGCAACTGCCCAGGGCAGGTGTCTCTTCACGTTCAACATCAGGGACTTCACAGCCTTAGCTGCCATCTATGAACGGCATGGCGGCATCATCCTGGCCGCACAGCGCAGTTGGACGCTCTCTGAGTTGATTGAAACTTTGGATCGGGCGCTCTCCACCACAGAGGCCGAGGAGTGGGTCGGCCAGGTCCGCTGGCTGAATGAGTGGCGCACGTAATCCACGAAACTCGCAAGAACCTGGGCTACGTGGTGGCCAACCCGCTCTTCATTGCGGTGGATCAGCGCGCCGACGAAAATTTGGCCGGCCGTCGCCGTCCAGGTCGGCGAAAGCGGCGTGTTCGGCGTTGTGGACACGGCCGGCATCCAGGGCCCCGCCAACCCCTCCGGGCCGGGATCGAGCGCCACCGGGAGGCGGCCGGCGAACTCGTAGTTCGTCTTGTCCAACACACTCGCGCCGCCGACCACGACAAACTTCCTGCAACCGAAGGCAATCGCTTCTTCGAGCAGACCTGCGGCAAGCGGCGCACCGACGCCAGGGTGGAAAACCCGGCGCCGGCCATTGGGGCCAATTTGCTTTCTTCGACAACTTCGCGTAACTTTATGACCCACAGAGCGGAGTCTTCCTTCAGCCAGGAATGCAACGACGGCCTGCGCCGCTCTTGAGGGCGCGGTCATGGCCCGGGGACGAAGATCGCACGACAGGAGGCCATCATATGAAACGATCTGAGCTCAACGCGATTCTGCGCGCCAGCAGGGCTTTCATCGCCTCGCAAGGTTTTCATCTGCCGCCATTTGCCGATTGGTCACCTGAAGATTGGGCCACCAAAGGTGAAGAGGCCGCCGAGATCGTGACCTGCGAGCTGGGTTGGGACATCACCGATTTCGGATCCGGTGACTTCGCACGCTGCGGGCTGGTTTTGTTCACGCTCCGCAACGGCCGGCCCGAGAACCTGAAGACCCTCTCGGGCAAGCTCTACGCCGAAAAGGTGATGATCGTGGAGGTGGATCAGGTAACCCCTATGCACTTCCACTGGGTGAAGACCGAAGACATTATCAATCGAGGAGGCGGCAAGCTGAGGATCCAGCTCTATAACGCCACCGCAGACGGCGGGCTGGCCGACACAGACGTGACCGTGAGCATGGATGGTCTCCGCCGAACGGTTCCCGCAGGCAGCACGGTGACGCTGGGCCCCGGGGAAAGCATTACGCTGCCGGCCCATCTCTACCACAAGTTCTGGGGCGCCGAAAGCCGCGTGCTGGTCGGTGAGGTCTCGCTGGTCAACGATGACAATGCCGACAACCGATTCCTGGAGCCGGTGGGACGATTCCCGGAGATCGAAGAGGACGAGCCGCCGCTGTATCTGCTGACCAAAGACTACCCTCGCTATTACCTGCCGTCGGCCTGCCAGGCAGGCTCATGAGGGTGTTCTATACAAATATTATACAATCTGTTCTCGAGATATCCAAATTTGCTTCGATGGACCTGATCCACTATGCGCCCGCGCCCAACCCCGCCCGCCGCGCGGCGTCCATCGCCTGCGCCCGGTCGGCCACCTGGAGCTTGGCGAAGATGTTGGAGACGTGATTGCGCACGGTCTTGAGGCTCACCACCAGGTCGGCCGCGATCTCTTGGTTGGAGCGACCGCGGGCGATCAGCGCCAGGATCTCCCGTTCGCGGTCGGTGAGCTCGGGGAAGGGGGGCTGCGCGGCGGCCGGCCGGCGCAGGGCCGCGAAGTAGCCCATCAGCCGCTGCGCGATGGCCGGGCCGAAGATCGCCTCGCCGCTGCGCACCGCGCGGATGGCGCGCACGATCTCGGCCTTGTCCGCGCCCTTCAGCAAGTAGCCGCGCGCGCCGGCCTGGAGCGCGGCGAACACCGAGTCGTCGTCCTCGAACATGGTGAGCACCAGCACACGGATGTGCGGCGCCTGCGCCACGATCTGGCGCGTCGCCTCGATGCCGTTGCCCTACCGAAAATACTTCCTGGTCTCACACAAAGCCACAAAGACACCAAGAAAATTCTATATCTTTGTGTCTCTGTGTCTCCGTGTGCTCTAACCCTGGAATCACCGATTTTCGTCGCTGCTTGTGTCGGCTGCGACATGGCCGCTAACCCGGGCGATCCAGGGCGAAACAAGACGGGCTCAGCCACGATGGAGAGCAGCCCCACGCCTGCGACCGCGTCTGGCGGCAGGCCGCAGCCGTCGTCGCCGATCGTCAGCTCGACCCGGTCGGTCACGGCCAGCCGCACGGTGCACGTCCGCGCACGCGCATGACGGACAACATTGGTCAGCGCTTCCCCCGTGATGCGATAGAGCGCGACCTCGACGGCTGCGGGCAGAGGGGTAAGGCGCTCGGGCAGGTCGCAGACGATGGTCAGGGCCGTGCTTCGATAGCGCTCGGCCAGCAAGCGTAAGCTGGCGACTAGACCCAAGTCGTCCAGTGTGGGGGGCCGCAGCTCGTAGACCAGGCGGCGGATGTCGCCCACCGCGGCCTGGATGTCCCCCTTTACGCCGTCCAACATCTCTGCGGCGGAGGCGGCATCGTAGTTCAGCTCGTCGCGCGCCGCGTCTACCTTCAGGGTCAGGCTGGCCAGCGCCGGGCCGAGGCCGTCGTGGAGATCTCGGCGCAGGCGGCGGCGCTCCTCCTCGCGGGCCGTCACCAGCCGCTGGCGGGAACGCTGCAAGTCCTCGGCCAACCGCTGGGCCTGCCAGGTCTGCTGCGCGGCGAAGAGCGCCACGCCGGCTTGCCGGGCCAGGTCGTCCAGCAGGCGCCGATCAAGGGCCGAGAGCGGTTCGTCCGCGCTGCGCGGGGCCAGGAGCAGCTCGCCGACCGGCTGGCCCTGGTGGGTCAGCGGCAGGTGAACCAGCGGGTAGGCCGGCGGCGCGCCCCAGGCCGCCAGCGGTTCCTGAGAGCGTAACACGTTGGGGACAAAGTGAGAATTGAGCCAACCCAACCCATAGCTGGTACAAATGTACCTTGCAAAGAACAACAAGGGAAAGGTTGGCCAAGATGCAAGGTATCACAGGACGCAGGAAAAAACAACTGGTTTGGTTGGCGCTGCACGGTTTGGTCGTGTTGAGCGTGTTGGGGCTGGCGCTGCTAGGGCAGGCGCCGGTCGAAGTCGCAGGCTGGGTCATTAAACCGCCGGTGTATGCTGAGCGTTGGGAGCGCAAGCAAGCGCGGGGCAGCGGTCAATGGCGGCGCTCGCTGCGGGAATGGTTGAGGGCCGTGGGATGCTACCTGGGGCAGAGTTGGCAGCCGGTACTGCTACGCAGCTTGGTGCTGTGGGGGCTGTGGGCTGGGAGCGGGGTGAGGGCCGGGGGTTGGGTGGGGCTAGTCCCCTGGTTGTTGTGGGTGTGGCGGGGTTGGGCGGTGGGGTGGCCAGGCTTGCGCCGGTCGGTGGTGTGGGCAGAGATCGAGCAGGCAATGTGTTATAATAGCAGGCAGATGACGCGGTCAGGTTGCATTTTGTGAGTATCTGCCCTGAAAATCACCGCGGAGGACGCAGAGGGCGCGGAGAACCTGAAAGCCTCTGCGATCTCTGCGCCCTCTGCGGTAAGATTCTCATCCGCCGTGGCGCCGCACGCGGCATGGCCATCTAACCTGCCCTGAAAATCCGGACGCCGGGGCTTGCCACGGCACGCAGCAAGCTGCGACGTCCGTTTTCATGGCACGTTGTGCACCTGAAACGGATGGAGTGAGTGGTATAATGATCATGCCGGAGAGATGATTCGCCGTTTGCCGGTGACGTCTGGCGGGGTGAAGTCAAGATGACGATCTTATTCCCTGACACGGGACCGGAGGCCGAACAGGTTCTCATTGAGTTGTTGCGCTGCGCGCCGGTCACCCGCAAGTTGGAAATGTTGGGACAGATGAACGCAGCTGCCCGCGAGTTGGCGCTCCAGGGCTTGAGAGCGCGGCACCCCGGCGCGACGGAGGCGCAGCTGCAGCGCTGCCTGGCCGACCTCTTGCTCGGGCCGGAGTTGGCGGCTCGGGTTTATGGCCCGTTCCCCTCGGAGGCTTCTCATGCTACCTGAGCCGATTGCCGTGACCTTACAGGTGATTGATGCCTTGGAGCAGGTCGGCGCGACCTATGTCATCGGCGGCTCATTGGCCAGCACGATCCACGGGGTGGTGCGCACCACCCTGGACACCGACATCCTGGCCGACCTGACCTTGCAGCAAGCACAGCCGTTTGCCGATCTTCTGGCAGGCACGTTCTACCTCGATATTGACACTATTCGCCATGCCATCCAGCAACGCAGCAGCTTCAACGTGATCCACCTGGCAACCATGTTCAAGGTCGACATCTTCGTTTCGAAGGGGAGGCCGTTTGACCGGCAGCAGTTGGATCGCCGCCAGGCCTGGGTCGCAGATCCTCACTCGGGTCGCACGATCTATGTAGCGACCCCTGAAGACACCGTATTGGCCAAGTTGGCATGGTATCGCCTGGGAGGAGAGGTGTCCGATCGGCAGTGGCGCGATATCATGGGGGTGCTGGCTGTTCAGGGTGATCGCTTGGACCTGGTCTATCTGCGCCAGTGGGCAGAGGCGCTTGATGTCAGCGATTTACTTCAGCGAGCGTTGGGTGAGTTAATAGAGTTGTTGCATAATAGAGTCGTTGCAGAATAGCAGGAACACTCAGGAGTTCTCACGCAGCCGTATCACAGTCGAAAACGTTCTGGCCCAATTCAAGATTTTCAAGGCGCTGTAGGAGGAGATCTGTCCTATACCCTTATTCTGCAATGGCTCTAATAAGTTTCGCACAAGCTTACCTCGGCGCAGGGGCAGTATGGCGCCGGGTGGGCGCGCGTGCGAGTTTCTCGATCAACCAACGCGGAGGACACGTGTCCGACCTGACGCGTGATACGCTGTTGCAGCCCACAGCAGATCTTGTTCCCGCCTGCCGACGTCGCCCGCGCATCGGCCTCCTGATCTCACGGCTGGACCGCGGCTTCCATCGCACGGCCTGGTTGAGCGTCGCCGAGACGGCCCGGCGCCACCACGTGGACGCAATCTGTTTCGACGGCGGCGTGCTGGCGCCCGACGACCCGTTGGCGCAGAAGAGCAATGCATTGTACGATCTGGTCGGCGCACAGGCTGTGGATGGTGTGCTGGTCTGGTCGAGCTGCCTGGACTGGTCGGTACAGCCGGGCGCGATGCAGGCGTTCTGCAACCGATTCCGCCCCTTACCTGTGGTCAGCATCGGCCGTCTGATAACCGGAATTCCCTCGGTGCTGGTAGATAACTACCAGGGTATGCAGGAGGCGGTCCGCCACCTGATCGAGGTTCATGGCTACCGGCGCATCGCTTTCCTGCGTGGACCGGTCGGTAACTACGAAGAGGTGCTGCGGTATCAGGCCTATGTAGATACCCTGAGCGCATACGGCATCCCCGTCCTCCCTGACCTGATCTCTGTGCACACAAGCTGGGAACGTTCCGACGGCACAGAAATGATCCGGTTGCTGGTGGACGTGCGCGGCCTGCAACCGGGGCGAGATTTCCAGGCCCTGGTCTCGGTGGGGGACGACATGGCTTGCGGCGCGATGGAGGCGTTGATTGCGCGGGGGGTGCGCGTCCCTGAAGACGTCGCGGTGGTGGGGTTCAACGACGATCAAGAGGGGCGGGCCATCGTCCCTTCTTTGACGACGGTGCGCCAACCGGTGGCGCGAGTGGGCGCGTGTGCGACCGAAACCCTGCTGGCCTTGATCCGGGGCGAAAAGACGTCCGAGCAGATCGTGCTACCGCTGAGCACGGTGATCCGCCAGTCGTGTGGCTGCCTGTCACCGGCAGTGCTCGGAGCAGTATCGCAGCCGCTAACGGATGCGCTGCAGCGCGAGACGCTCCAGGTGGGCCAATCTGCTGACCGGGCTCAAACGGCCACCGGTGACGATCTGGACGGTGCATGGGTTGAAAGAGTCAGCGAGGCGCTCGGGCGCACTTTGCAAGCAAACGGCTGTGATGAAACACTGCGCTCCGGACATGGCGCTTTCCTGACAACCTTCAATGAAGCCTTGCGTCATACCGTCGCAACGGGGGGCGATGTCCTGGCCTGGCAGGAAGTCCTCTCCGCATTGCGTCATCGTGTCTTGCAGGGGGGGCGCGCGCCAGAGCGACTTCAATGTGCGGAGGATCTCTTCCAGCAGGGACGGGTATTGATCGCAGAGATGGCCGTGCAAACCGAGCGCTACCTGCGCTACCAGGCAGAGCGAGATGCCCACCAGCTGAGCCAGGCCAGCCAAAGTATGGCGACTGCGGCTGATTTGCGCAGCCTGCTGGCCATGATAGCGCAAGAACTGCCCCATGCAGGGGTCACAAGCTGTTACCTCTCCATGTATACCGATCCCCACGCACCGGACGGCTGGGCACGACTGGTGTTGGCTTACAACGAGTCCGGTCGCGTCCCTTTGCCGGAGGGCGGTATCCGTTTCCCTGCCCAGGCGTTGATCCCGCCCGAATTGTGGGTGGCGCAGGGCATGCCGCCCTTGCTGGCATTGCCGCTTTACTTTCGCGAACGAGCACTGGGGTTTGTGCTGTTTGAGCTGACCGAAGGCGCCCTTTCGGGCAGCGAGACGCTGCGCCAGCAGATCAGCAGCGCCTTGGAAGGGGCGCTGCTGCGCGAGGAGTTGGCCCGCGCCTGGCGCCAGGCCGAGGAGGCGAATCGCCTGAAAAGTCGTTTCCTGGCCACAGTCAGCCATGAGCTGCGCACGCCACTGAGCCTGATCGCCGGCACCATCGAGATGTTGCAGCATGAGGGCGCGGCCGGCCGGGTGGAGCAGGGCGACACGTACCGCAAAGACCTGGAACGTATCCATGCCAGCGCGCAACACCTGAGCCGGCTGATCGGCGATGTGCTTGACCTGGCCAGCAGCCAGGTCGGCGAACTCCGCCTGACCTGCGAGCCGCTGCGCCTCGACCTCCTGCTGACCAAGGTGTCGGCGCTGGGGGAGTCTATGGCCGCGGAAAAGGGCCTGATCTGGGCCTGCGAGATCCCGCAAGGGTTGCCTCTGGTGTGGGGTGACCGCGTCCGGCTGCAACAGGTGCTCCTCAACCTGATCAACAACGCTGTCAAGTTCACCAGCCAGGGGTTCATCACGCTCTGGGCCGAGAAGGGCAAGAAGCAGGTGATGGTGGCGGTCAGCGATACGGGGATGGGGATTCCGCTCGCCGAGCAGGAGTTCATCTTCGATGAGTTCCGCCAGACAGAACGGAGCGCACAGCGTGGGTATGGGGGCATGGGGTTAGGGCTTGCCATCAGCAAACGCCTTGTTGAGCTGCACCGCGGCCAGATCGGGGTGATTTCCTCCGGCGCGGAAGGCACAGGCTCAACCTTCTTTTTCACGTTACCGAGCCTGCAACAGGATGATGAGGCCCAGAGGCCCGAGCGCAGTCGTGCCGGTGTGGTCCTCTTGCTGACAGAGGACGCCGCAGCCGGCGCGCGCGTGCGCCAGCACCTGATCCGCCGTGGCTACCAGGTTGAGATGCTGGCGCTTGACGCGACGCCGGATTGGCTGACCCACGTGTTGATGGCGCCGCCGGGAGCGATCATGCTCGATGCCGAGCCGGCAGCGGAGCAGGGCTGGGAACTGATGCAGGCGCTCAAGCTGAACCCAGCGACCTGCGATATCCCGGTGATCTTTTACAGCTTGTCCGCGGCAGAGGAAACGGGCAGCCTGTTGTTGTTGGATTACCTGGGCAAGCCGGTCAGCGAGGCGGCCCTGACGCAGGCGCTGGAACGACAAGGGATCACCGCCGGTCGCAAGAAACGGCCGACGATCCTGGTGGTCGAGGATGACCCAGGCATCCAGGAGCTGCATGCACGCATCGTGCGCGCCCACGTCCCAGGGTGCCGGATCATCTGCGCCAACAACGGGGCCGAGGCGCTGGATGTCATCTCTACCCTGACCCCTGACCTGGTGTTGCTTGATCTGATGATGCCCCAGGTGGACGGGTTTACCGTGCTGGAGCAGATGCGACAGATCAGCCGGACGCGTAACGTGCCGGTGATCGTGCTCACCGCCCAGCTCCTGACCGGCACAGAAATGGCGCGGCTGCAGCAAGGGGTTGTGGCAGTGTTGCGCAAGGAACTGTTCTCGGAAGCTGAAGTGCTGACTCAGGTAGAAGCGGCGCTGGCCCACAGCAAGCGCCTGGGGAGCGAGGCCCAACGCGTTGCGCGCCTGGCGATGGCGTATATTCACGAACACTACGCGGAAGCGATATCCCGGGAAGCTCTGGCCGCAGCCGTAGGCGTCAGTGAACGCTATCTGACGCGCTGCTTCAAGCACGAAACCGGTATCACGCCGGTCGTCTACCTGAATCGCTACCGCATCCGGCAGGCCTGTCGCTTGCTGGAGCAAGGGCACATGAACATCACCGAGGTAGCGCTGGCTTGCGGCTTCAACGACAGCACCTACTTTGGGAAAGTCTTCCGGGCAGAGATGGGAATCTCCCCCCGCGATTTCCAGCGCGGACAACACCCCCGGTCATAGGGAAACCACCCGCCTCAATTAAATCCATTTTGACGATCTTGCGCTCCAATCTTACGAGACAGAGGCTCTCCGCTGCGCTAAAATGACGCAGAGTAGTGCGCTTTACATCCTGCTTCTCTTACGCGCTACTCAGCTTGTGAGCAGTTGATCCGGAGCATGTCGTGACTGTCTACTGCGTCATTGGCGAGGCTGACCCTTTCATGAGTATGTTGCTGGCGCGGTTCGCTCAGGCGGCCGGCCTGGAGCCCGTGCAGGCGCGGCTCGGCGAGGATGTGTGCGCATTCGCCCGCCAATTGCAACCTGCCGTGATCTTTCTGGACGGCGAGCTGCCGGGCAACTTACGCGGCTGGGAGGCTGCGCGAAAACTAAAGGCCGACGCCGACTGCCGAAGTATACCCGTCGTCTCGTGCTCATGGCGGAACGAACACGACGCGCGTGCTTTGATAGAGGATGCCATCGCATATCTGCAAAAACCGGAACTGCACTACACCGATTTCACGGCCGCGCTGCGCCTGGTAGCCCAGGGCGCCGCCAGGACACCCGCAGAAAGCATTATTGCTAATGGGCCGCAGCAACCTCTCTCACCCGATTAAGGAGAACGCGATGTCCGATAACTCTGCTAATCGCCCAGTCAAACGCTTTTCCCCGGGCGCTCTGCCCGGTGTTTTTCGCGCGCGTGAGACAAGCGTTTTTGTGGCGTTAGTCGTCCTTGTCGTCATCATGTCGTTTGCCAGCCCGTACTTTCTGGATACGCAAAATGTCTTCAACGTGCTGCGCAACATGTCCACCATCAGCATCGTCGCGATCGGCATGACCATGGTGATCATCACCGGCGGCATTGACCTGTCGGTGGGTTCCGTCCTGGCCATGTCGGCGATGATGACAGCGCGCATAATGGTGCAGTACAACGTCAATCCGTGGTTGGCCCTCCTGGTCGGGCTGGCCGTCGGAGCCCTGGCCGGCGCCATCAACGGGCTGATCATCACGAAAGTGCAAGTCAACCCCTTTATTACGACGATGGGCATGATGAGCATCGGCCGCGGGTTGACTTATCTGCTGGCCAGCGGCCTCAGGGGCACGGTGGCCAGCAACATGCCCATGCGGGATCCGGCGTTGAACTTTCTCGGCGCCGGCTACATCGGCCCGGTGCCCTTCCCGGTCATTGAGATGGTCATCCTGGTGGTGCTGGCCAGCTTGTTCCTCGGCAACACCGTCTTGGGCCGGCAGATCTACGGTGTGGGCAGCAACGAACAGGCCTCGCGCCTGTCAGGTGTGGACGTAGACCGGGTGCGCCTGTTTTGTTACACCCTGACCGGTCTCCTGGCTGCTTACGCCGGTGTGATGACAGCGGGGTTGCTTTCCACTGCAGCCACCAATGCCGGTATCGGCACGGAGCTGGATGTGATCGCCGCAGCCGTGATCGGAGGCGCCAGCCTGGCCGGCGGTGAGGGAACCGTCTACGGCGCAGTGATCGGCGCGGCCATTATGGCCGTATTGCGTAACGCGTTTGTGCTGTTGGGCCTGCCCGTCTATCTACAGACGGTCAGCATCGGTGTGGTGATCATTCTGGCCGTCGCGCTCGATCGCCTGCGGCGACGAGGCCAGACGACTTGAAATCGAGGAGGTGCATGCCCAGTTTGAAAAGCTCAAGTCGGTTCAGTTGTTTGTTCAAACCCGTTTTTCAATCCACTTTCTATCCTAAGGAGGAAACATGAAGGTCTATCGTGTGCTCTCTGTGGTGATGGTGCTGGCGATGCTGCTAAGCGCATGCGCCGCGCCGACACCTGCTCCTGCGCCTGCCCAACCTGCCGCGCCAACGGCAGCGCCTGCTGCGCCTGCCGAACCCACTCAAGCGCCGGCTGCGGCTGCGGCGCCGCGGGAGATGTGCACGCCAGCAGATGAGGGGACGGTGAAGCCGGTGGCTCAGAAGCCGGCCAAGCCGATGAAGATTGCGGTGCTGGGTTTGGAGAACAATCCGTTCTGGATTCCGGTGAAGGAAGGTGCGCTGAAGGCGGCGGAGGAGCTGGCGCCGTACGGCGTGACGGTGGAGTGGATCGTGCCGGGGGATCAGCACACCAGCGAGGTGTTCGGCCAGGCCATCGAGTCGGCCATTGTGAAGAAGTACGATGCGATTGCGACGGTGGCGGGCGATGCGGGCATGGTGCCGTTCATCAACCGGGCGGTGGATGCGGGGATTCCGGTAGCGACCTTCAACTCGGAGACGGCTGAGCCCAACAAGCGGCTGTTCTTTGTGGGGGCGGACCTGTACCTGCAAGGGCAGACGGCTGGCAAGGCCATGGCGGAGGCGATTGGCGGCAAGGGCAAGGTGGCGATCATCACCGGGTTCTTTGCGGTGGAGGCGCACGAGTTGCGTCGCAAGGGGTTCGAGGATGTCATCAAGCAGGACTACCCGGGCATCACGATCCTGCCGCCGGTGGAGAACCAGGACAAGGCCGACATCGCCTTTGCCCAGGCCAAGGACTTCATGACCGCGAACCCGGACCTGGCGGGCATCTACGTGACCGCAGGCGGCCCGTTCGGTGCGGCCAAGGCGGTGGAAGATGCGGGCATGACCGGCAAGGTCAAGGTGATCTCGTTCGACTTCGTGGATGAGACCATGGAGTTCGTGCAGAAGGGCGTCATCTCGGCCACCATCGGCCAGGACCCCTTCGCCCAGGGCCATGACCCGGCCATCCGGCTCTACAACTACCTGGTGGGCGGGGTGCAGCCCGAGTGCGTCAAGCTCGTCACCCGCGCCGACCTGGTCACCAAGGACAATATCGCTCAGTTCTGGGCGCCTGCCGGTGCGCCGGCTGCGGTTGCGGCGCCGCGGGAGATGTGCACGCCAGCAGATGAGGGGACGGTGAAGCCGGTGGCTCAGAAGCCGGCCAAGCCGATGAAGATAGCGGTGCTGGGTCTGGAGAACAATCCATTCTGGATTCCGGTGAAGGAAGGAGCGCTGAAGGCGGCGGAGGAGCTGGCGCCGTACGGCGTGACGGTAGAGTGGATCGTGCCGGGGGATCAGCACACCAGCGAGGTGTTCGGCCAGGCCATCGAGTCGGCCATTGTGAAGAAGTACGATGCGATTGCGACGGTGGCGGGCGATGCGGGCATGGTGCCGTTCATCAACCGGGCGGTGGATGCGGGGATTCCGGTAGCGACCTTCAACTCGGAGACGGCTGAGCCCAACAAGCGGCTGTTCTTTGTGGGGGCGGACCTGTACCTGCAAGGGCAGACGGCTGGCAAGGCCATGGCGGAGGCGATTGGCGGCAAGGGCAAGGTGGCGATCATCACCGGGTTCTTTGCGGTGGAGGCGCACGAGTTGCGTCGCAAGGGGTTCGAGGATGTCATCAAGCAGGACTACCCGGGCATCACGATCCTGCCGCCGGTGGAGAACCAGGACAAGGCCGACATCGCCTTTGCCCAGGCCAAGGACTTCATGACCGCGAACCCGGACCTGGCGGGCATCTACGTGACCGCAGGCGGCCCGTTCGGTGCGGCCAAGGCGGTGGAAGATGCGGGCATGACCGGCAAGGTCAAGGTGATCTCGTTCGACTTCGTGGATGAGACCATGGAGTTCGTGCAGAAGGGCGTCATCTCGGCCACCATCGGCCAGGACCCCTTCGCCCAGGGCCATGACCCGGCCATCCGGCTCTACAACTACCTGGTGGGCGGGGTGCAGCCCGAGTGCGTCAAGCTCGTCACCCGCGCCGACCTGGTCACCAAGGACAATATCAGTCAGTTCTGGACGCCGAGCAAGTAACTTCGGCGTGATCATCAGCACATAAGCACTCTGGAGTAGAGGCTTTAGCCGGTCAGATTGTCAACAACAGAATCCGGCTAAAGCCTCGAATCCAAAACAGCTGGCGGGCGAATTCTACATAAAACACGGTGGCCCTATGGCAGAAAACTCCGAACTCATGCTGGAAGTCATCGGCGTGTCCAAACGCTACGGCGGTGTCCAGGCCCTGCGCGAGGTGCAGTTTGACGTGCGGCCCGGCGAAGTCCATGCGCTGGTGGGTGAAAACGGCGCGGGCAAGACCACGCTCATCAACATCCTGGGCGGCATCGTCCCACGCGATAGCGGCCGCGTGCTCTTTCGTGGTGAGGAAGTGGTTTTTGCCACCCCCGCTGAATCCCAACGTGCCGGCATCGCCATCATCCACCAGGAGCTGGCCACCATCCCCGCGCTCAGTGTGATGGAAAATGTCTATATGGGCCGCATGGAAGCACGCGGGGGCTGGATCAACTGGCGCGGCATGGAAGAGGCCACCCGCAAGGTGACAGACCTGGTGGGGCTGGATGTACCCCCGCGCACCACTGTCGGCAACCTGACCATCTCTCAGAGACAACTGGTCGAGATCGCCAAGGCGCTGGCAGCCGATGCGCGGTTGATCATCATGGATGAACCAAACTCCTCACTGACCGAGCGTGAGACAGAACGGCTTTTCGAAGTGATAAGATGGCTGAAGCAGCAAGGGGTCGCCATCATCTATGTTTCGCACCGCATCGAAGAAGTCCTGCGCATCGCAGATCGCATTACTGCGTTTCGGGATGGCCGGTATGTGGGGACCATTGACCGCGCCGAGGCCAGTATCTCCAAGATCATCAGCATGATGGTGGGCCGGGAGCTGGCCAACGTCACGCGGCGGACACCAACAAACATCGGCGGGCCTTTGTTGGAAGTGCGGAACCTTTCCCGCCAGGGTAAACCTGACCTGCAAAACATCAGCTTTACGTTGCGTCAGGGAGAGATCTTGGGGTTCGCCGGCCTGGTCGGCGCAGGGCGCAGCGAGACCGCACGCGCGATCTTTGGCGCCGACCGTTTTGAAACCGGCGAGATCTTGCTCAATGGCCGTCCCGTGCGTTTTCGATCGCCCAAAGAGGCGGTTGCCCACGGGATCGGCATGGTCCCTGAGGAACGCAAGCGGCTGGCGTTGTTCATGAACATGCCGGTACGGTACAACATCGGTATGGCGAGCCTGCCGGCTCGCTCGCCCAGCGGGCTCGTGCGCCACGCGGAGCAGCGCAAGCTGGCCGAGAAGTTCGTCCGCAAGCTCTCCATCAAACTCAGCAGTATTGATGCGCCTGTCAAGAGCTTGAGCGGCGGCAACCAGCAGAAGACGGTGTTAGCTCGCTGGCTGGCGACCGAGCCCAGGGTGCTTATCCTGGATGAACCGACCCATGGCGTAGACGTAGGCGCAAAGGCCGATATTTACCAGCTGATGCGCGATCTTGCCGCGGACGGCATTGGGATCATCCTGATTTCTTCTGAGTTGCCCGAGATCCTGACGATGAGTGATCGCATCGTCGTAATGCACGAAGGCCGCATCACGGGCATTTTGGACGGGCAGACCGCCACTGAAGACCAGGTGATGGCTTACGCGACCGGCATGATGGGGCAGGGGTGAGTCTATGGCGGCATTGGAACCTTGCACTGCGGCCGGCGGTGATTTTCGGGGCTGGCAGGCCGCCTATCTGAGCAATGGCCTGGTGCGCGTCGTCGCCGTGCCCGATATCGGTGGCCGGCTGATGGCCTACGATCTGGCCGACACCCCGTACCTGTTCGTAGACCCCGCTCTGGCCGGCAAGCTGTTCAGCGCAGCCGAGAACCAGGGCCGCGGCGAGCTGGCGGACTGGAAGAACTATGGCGGCGACAAGACCTGGCCCGCGCCCCAAGGCTGGGATGGGCCGGACCAGTGGCCTGGCCCCCCCGACGCCATCCTGGACACCGGACGCTATCGCCTGGCTGAGTTGGGCAGCACCGGCGCCGAGGCGTGGGTGCGCATGGTCAGCCCGGCCGGCTCGCCCACGGGCGTACAGATCACGCGTGAGGCGCGTATTCGCAGCGGCTCCAGCCGGCTGGCCCTGCGCCTGGCCTTCACCAACATCGCCGACCGTCCTATCCGTTGGAGCATTTGGGATGTGGTGCAGTTGCGCGCCGATCGTTTGGGGCCAGACGGTCGCCTGACCTACGAGCCCGGCTGCGTGGTTACTGCGCCCACCAATCCTCACTCCCGCTTCCCTGCCGGTTACAACGTCATGTTCGGCGCGGCCGATAACCCGCAGTGGCGGGTTGAAAGCGGGCTGTTCGTCGCGTCCTACCGGTTCGAGATCGGCAAGGTGGGCCTGGATAGCCGTGGCGGCTGGATCGCATTTGCCAACACGGCCACGGGTTATGCCTTTGCCGAGCGTTTCGCGGTTGATCCGGACGGCGACTATCCCGATGCCGGGGCTGACGTTGAATGTTGGACGGTGGGCCGCGGCCAGGTGGCGACCCTGTCCTATGATGAAGCCAGCGGGCCGTTCTTGATGGAAACCGAGGTGCTCAGTCCGTTCCGCGTGATCGAGCCCGGCGGCGCGACCAGCTTCGATATCGAATGGGGCGCGTGCCGTTGCGCGGGGCCGGTGCTCGCTGTGAGCGAAGCTGGCTGTATCAGCCGCCCCCTGACAGTGACGGCGGCCGATGGGCAGGTCACGCTGGCAGGCGCGTTCGGGGTCTTCGACGTGGGCCGGCTGGAGTTGGCATGGCTGGCCGCGGATGATGCGATATCAGGGACCGAAAGCCTGGGGCCTGTGACGCCGACCGCGCTGGTGCAGCTGGCTTATGTGGGGACGCCTCCGGCGCAGGCTACCGGACTGCGGCTGGACGTGAGAACGTCGGATGGGCAACGGCGTCAACTCACCGGCGCTGAACTGTCATAGGCCGCAGCAGCAAGCACAGCACGAATTTCCGCATGGAGGAACACATGAACTCACGAGAACGCGTTTTATTGGCTTTGAATCACAAGGAACCTGACCGCGTGCCTTTCGACCTGGACGGCACTGTGATTACCGGCATCCATCACAAGGCTTACGTGGCCTGGCGTCAGGCGCTGGGCCTGCCCCCGCGCGAGCCCAAGATCATTGACATGATCCAGCAGTTGGCGCAGGTGGACGACGACATGATGGATCGCCTGGGCGTAGACATGCGCAACATCTCCCCGCGCTCGTCTGCCAGCTTCCAGATCACCGTCGGCGACATGGGCGAGTACACCTATTTCTACGACGAATGGAAGATCGGTTGGCGTTCCCCCAAGGACGGCGGCTGGTATTACGACATGTTCGATCATCCGCTGCGGGGTGACATCAGCGTCGAGGATGTGGACCGCTTCCCCCTCCCCGACCCGACGGACCCGGCCCGCTTCGTCGGACTGCGTGAGGCTGCATTGCACGTGCGCGATGTGGAACAGCGCGCAGTGGTGATGGGCAACCTGTCGGCCGGCATCTTCGAGATGCTCACCTGGCTGCGCGGCTATGCGGACGCCTACGCGGACTGGGGATCGAGCTCGCCGGTCGCGCTCCGCATCATGGACCGCATGTTGCAGGTGCAACTCGCCTTCTGGGAAAAGGCGCTGGATCTGGTAGGCGACGTCATTGATGTGGCCCAGATCGCCGACGACATCGCGGGCCAAAACGGCCCCCTGATCTCACCGCGCAGCTATCGTAAGCTGCTCAAGCCGCTGCACAAAGAGCTGTGCGATTTCATCCATGCTCGAACCAAGGCCAAGATCTTCATGCATTCCTGCGGCGCTATCCGCCCGTTCATTCCCGACTTCATCGAGATCGGCATAGACATCATCAACCCCGTGCAGGTCAGCGCGGCAGGCATGGACTCGGCCGAGCTCAAACAGGAGTTTGGCAGGGACATCGTCTTCTGGGGCGGTGGGGTGGACACCCAACGCGTCCTGGGGGAGGGCACACCGGACGATGTGCGCGCGGATGTCCGACGCCGGCTCAACGATTTGATGCCCGGCGGCGGTTTTGTCTTCAACACGGTGCATAACATCCAGGGTAACGTACCCTCTGAGAACTTGATGGCCCTGTGGGAAACGCTACAGGCGCATGGCCGCTATCGGTGAAACAGATGCAGCTTGGCCCATACTGCCAGTCCGATTTGATCTAGCCTGGTATCTCAGGCCATCGGCGGGCCAACGCAGTGTCGGAGTGAAGATCGTCATTGGGAGGCTGCGTCATGACAGCAGGGGTTGAAACACAGAGATCGCTCAAAGATTACAGCCTGGTAGGTGAAAAGTCGCGTCTGGCCGTGGAGCGAGGCCTGGCGGACGCCAAATGGTACACGCCGCCGGTGCCCAGGGAGAAAATGCGCGAACTGCTGGAACGCCGGGACGGCCCGGCGCTGCGCGATACGGCGCTGTGGTTTGGGTTGTTGTTCGCATTCGGGGCGGCCGGGATCGCGCTGTGGGGCAGCGCGTGGGCCATCATCCCGTTCGCGTTGTACGGCGTGATCTACGCTTCGTCCTCGGACTCACGCTGGCATGAATCGTCCCACGGCACCCCCTTCAAGACCGACTGGCTGAACAACGCGCTGTATGAGATCGCATCCTTCATGGTGCTGCGCGAGTCGGTGGTCTGGCGCTGGAGTCACGCCCGGCATCACAGCGACACCATCATCGTCGGCCGCGACGCGGAGATCGTGCTGCAGCGGCCGCTGTCGCTGCTGAGCCTGGCGCTGAAGTTCTTCAGCATGCCCACGTTTTTCAAGTACTTTCAGAGCGTGCTGCGCCATGCGGCCGGCAAAATGACGGCGGAGGAGCGCACCTTCATCCCTGAAGCGGAGTTCGGCAAGGTCTACCTGCGGGCGCGCATCTACCTGGCCATTTACCTGGGGGTGATTGCCCTGGCGATCGCCACGCGCAGCATCATACCGTTGCTGTTCATCGGCTTGCCCAACATCTACGGGGCGTGGCTGATGCTGATCTACGGCCTGACGCAACATGCCGGGCTGGCGGAAAACGTGCTGGACCATCGCCTGAACACGCGCACGGTGTACATGAACCCCATCAACCGGTATCTCTACTGGAACATGGGGTACCACATCGAGCACCACATGTTCCCCATGGTGCCGTACTACAACTTGCCCAAGCTGCATGCGCTGGTGAAAGCCTATATGCCACCTGCATACAATGGGCTGATCGAGGCGTATCGGGAGATCATCCCAACTCTGCGCCGCGTCGCCAGGGATCCCGATTATTACCTGCAGCGGCCCCTGCCCCCACCGTTGCCGCAGGCGCAAACGCGCCAGGCCAGCCAGGTCGTCGCCTCCGAGGCCGCGGCCGATGCCGAGGGATGGGTCGAAGTCTGCGACCTGAGCCTGCTGCTGCCGGGCGAGGCGCTGCGCTTCGAGCACAACGGCAAGTCCTATGCTATCTACCGCACGCAGATCGGGCAGCTGTTCGCGTCCGACAGCAAGTGCACCCACGGCAACGCGCAACTGGCCGACGGCTTCCTGCAGGGCGCGTGCATCGAGTGCCCCAAGCACAACGGCCGCTTCGACATCCGCACCGGCGCAGTGCTGCGGCCGCCCCCGCGCGTTGCGCTGAAGACCTACGAGGCGCGCGAGCGTGGTGGCAAGGTGTTGTTGAAGGTCGTTTAACCTTTATCCAGGAGTTCATTCATTATGACAGACTATACCCCCAAACCCGAACACAAATTCACCTTTGGCTTGTGGACCGTCGGCAACCCCGGCGCCGATCCGTTCGGCAACGCGGTGCGGGCCCACCTATCGCCTGTGGAGATTGTCCACCTGTTGGCCGAGGTCGGCGCGTACGGCGTTAACTTCCACGACAACGACCTGGTGCCCATTGACGCCACGCCGGCCGAGCGGGACCGCATTGTGGCAGACTTCAAGAAGGCACTGGCCGACACCGGCCTGGTCGTGCCCATGGCGACCACCAACCTGTTCAGCGACCCGGCCTTCAAGGATGGTGCGTTCACGGCCAACGACCCGGAGGTGCGGGCCTACGCGCTGCACAAGACCATGCACGCCATTGACCTGGGCGTCGAGCTCGGCGCGCAGATCTACGTCTTCTGGGGCGGCCGCGAGGGGATCGAGAGCGACGCCAGCAAGAACCCGCTGGACGCAGGCAAACGCCTGCGCGAGGCGCTGAACTTCCTGTGCGAGTACGTGCTAGACCAGGGCTACGACCTGAAGTTCGCGCTGGAGGCCAAGCCCAACGAGCCGCGCGGGGACATCTACCTGCCCACCACCGGCCACATGCTGGGCTTCATCGCCACCCTGGACCACCCGGAGATGGTGGGCGTTAACCCGGAGATGGCGCACGAGCACATGGCCGGGCTGAACTTCATGCACGGTGTGGCGCAGGCCTGGGACGCAGGCAAGCTGTTCCACATTGACCTGAACGACCAGAACTTCTGCCGCTACGACCAGGACTACCGCTTCGGCTCGCACAACTGGAAGCAGGCGTTCTTCCTGGTCAAGTTCCTGGAGGACGTGGGCTACGCCGGCCCGCGGCACTTCGACTCCCACGCCTACCGCACCGAAGACGCGGCGGGCGTCAAAGACTTTGCGCGCGGCAGCATGCGGTCGTACCTGATCCTGAAGGAGAAGGCGGCCCGCTTCAACGCCGACCCGGAGATCCAGGCGCTGCTGGCCGAGGTCCACGCCGACGACGGCAGCATGGCCCCCTTCCAGGGCCGCTACAGCCCGGCGAAGGCCGCCGCGCTCAAAGCGCACCCCTTCGACCGCGTCGCCCTGGGCGCGCGCGGCATGCAGTACGAGCGGCTGGATCAGTTGACGTTTGACCTGCTGCTGGGCGTGCGGTGATTGACGAGCGCTGACGGGCGACGGACGACGGACGACGACCGACGACCGACGACCGACGACCGACGACCGACGACAGTCAGCGGTCAGCGGTCGTCCGTCAGCGGTCATTCGTCCTTCGTCCTTCGTCAAAGGAGAATTCCGCCATGTCCCTCTACCTTCTCGGCATTGACGTATCCACCACGGCCACCAAGGCGTTGTTGATTGACGAACGCGGCGCGGTGGTGGCGGTGGCAGCCACCGAGTACCCCTTCGAGACCCCGCGGCCGTTATGGAGCGAGCAGGATGCGGCGCTGTTCTGGGATGGCACGGTCAAGAGCGTCCGGGCCGTGCTGGCGCAGTCCGGCGTTGCGGCCGCTGACATCGCCGGGGTCGGGCTGACCGGCCAGATGCACGGCCTGGTCGCGCTGGATGCGACCGGCGCACCGCTGCGGCCCTGCATCCTGTGGAACGACCAGCGCACGGCCGACCAGTGCGCCGAGATCACGCAGCGTGTGGGCGCGGCGCGGGTGCTGCAGCTGACCGGCAACCCGGTGCTGACCGGCTTTACCGCGCCCAAGATTCTGTGGCTGGCGCAGCACGAGCCGGAGGTCTATGCCCGGATTGCGCATGTGCTGCTGCCCAAGGATTACGTCCGCTACCGGCTCACCGCCGCGTTTTGCAGCGAGGTCTCCGATGCGTCGGGGACGTCGCTGTTCGACGTGGGCGGCCGGCGCTGGTCGGACGAGATGCTGGCTGCGCTGGCCATCCCGCGCGCCTGGCTGCCGGAGGTGACCGAGTCGCCGGTCGCCAGCGCGCGGATCAGCGCAGAGGCCGCGGCCGCCACCGGGCTGCGGGCCGGCACACCGGTGATCGGCGGCGGCGGGGATCAGGCCGCGCAAGCCGTGGGCACGGGCATCGTGCAGGAGGGGGTCATCTCGGTCACGGTCGGCACGTCCGGCGTAGTTTTCGCCCACTCGGACACCTATCGGGTGGAGCCGGAGGGCCGGCTGCACGCGTTCTGCCACGCGGTGCCGGGCCGCTGGCACCTGATGGGGGTGATGCTGTCGGCCGCGGGCAGTTTCCGCTGGTTCCGGGATGCGCTTGGCCAGCATGAGCGGCTGCTGGCCGAGCAGACCGGCCGGGATGTCTATGATCTCTTGACCGCCGAGGCGGCCCGAGCGCCGGCCGGGAGCGAGGGGCTGCTGTTCCTGCCCTACCTGACCGGCGAGCGCACGCCGCATCCCGACCCGCTGGCCCGCGGCGCATTCGTCGGCCTGACGGTGCGCCACGGCAAAGGGCATCTGACCCGCGCGGTGTTGGAGGGGGTGAGCTACGGCCTGCGGGACTCGCTGGAACTGATGAAGGCGCTGGGCCTGCCGGTGACGCAGATCCGGGCCTCGGGCGGCGGCGCGCGCAGCCCGTTGTGGCGGCAGATCCTGGCCGACGTGTTCAACGCCGAGATCGCCACGGTGAACGTGACCGAGGGCGCAGCCTTCGGCGCGGCGCTGCTGGCGGGGGTCGGCGCGGGGGTCTACCGCGACGTGGCGGACGCCTGCGCGCGTGCCATCCGCATCACCGGCAGCACTGCGCCCGGCCCGGCGGCCGAGGTCTATGACGCCTACTACCCGCGCTACCGCGCGCTCTACCCGCTGCTGGCAGGCGAATTTGCTGCGCTGGCGCGGCTGGGGTGACGGCGATCAACAAGCCTGATAGGGCGAATACTTCTTAATGAATGAGGATATTATGGCACAACCACTGGAGACCATCTACAACGCAGTCCTGGAAGGGGATGCGGCCGGCGCCAAAGCCGGCGTGAGCGCAGCCCTCGCGGCCGGGATCAACCCGGAAACGATCCTCAAGGATGGCCTGATCGCCGCCATGGGGGAAGTTGGCCGCCTGTTCGAGGAAAACGAGTACTTCGTGCCTGAAATGCTGGTGGCAGCCCGCGCCATGCAGGGCGGCCTGACCCTGCTCAAGCCGCACCTGGCGGCCGGAGGAGCGGTTGCGACCGGCAAGGCCGTCATCGGCACAGTGAAGGGGGACCTGCACGATATCGGCAAGAACCTGGTCGCGATGATGCTGGAAGGCGCGGGATTCGAGGTCGTTGACCTGGGCACCGACGTCGCGCCGGACAAGTTCGTTAAGGCGGTGGTGGAGCACAGACCGCAGGTGCTCGGCATGTCGGCCCTGCTGACCACCACCATGCCCAGCATGAGCGCCACGGTCAAGGCGTTGCAAGAGGCGGGCCTGCGCGATCAGGTGAAGGTGATGATCGGCGGCGCGCCGGTGACCGACAACTTCGCCAGGCAGATCGGCGCGGACGGCTACAGCCCCGACGCCAGCTCAGCCGTGCGCCTGGCCAAGACGCTCATTGGATAGGTCGCGAGCGCAAGAGTCAGTCCGTAGCCCATGGGCGGACAGTCGTGTGACTGTCCGCCCGTAGACGCATGATGACCGACCACACCCTGCACCGTGTCCTGGTGAGCAGCCTGCCCTTCCCTACGGCCGCCGGCAAAACCCTGCTGGCCCGCTCCCTGCCCTCGACGCCTTCGGCGTGCCAAGGCATGACCGCCAGCGAGGCGCTGGATGTGACGTGCATCTACCCCGTGGCCGGCACATCGCGTTTCCTCCCCATACCCCAACTCCCGCAAATTGGCTTCGATGGCCTCGTCCAGGCGCCAGGCTTCGGCCTGCAGGGCGCGCCATTCGGCGCTCAGGCGGCGCATCCTCTGGTCGAAGGGTTCGTCATCTTCCTCCCCTGGTCGCCGCGCCGACTTCATTTTTGTCAAGCAGCCGAACGGCGACTACAATTACAGCGGGCTGACTCAGGCGCAGGGTAGTCCCTCTGAACTGTGGTTTGCCGATGAAGTCGTCCCCTGCGACCCGCGGCGCGACGGGGAATTGATTGGCGAAGCCGTTCAGACTGCCCAAAAAGCGGATGTCGTCCTGCTGGTTCTCGGCGACGACGAACAGACCTGCCGCGAGGGCTGGTCAGCGCAACATCTCGGCGACCGCGACAGCCTGGATTTGCCCGGCAGGCAGGAAGACCTGTTACGCGCCGTGTACGAGACCGGCAAGCCGGTGATATTGCTGCTCATTCAGGTTGCGCTGTGGGTCACAGAATAGCATCCCCCAAGGAGACTCCATGCAACGACAAACATTGAGCGGCAAATGGCAATTCCGTCAGGTCGGAACGGAAGACTGGCTGCCCGCCACCGTGCCGGGCGGCGTGCATACCGACCTGCTGGCGCTGGGCAAAATCCCCGACCCGTTCGTGGGCGATAACGAACTGAAAGTGCTCTGGGTGGCGGAGACGGACTGGGAATACCGCCGGACGTTCACGCCGGACAAAAACATCCTGACTGAGCCAAACGTTTTCCTGGTCTGCGATGGGCTGGATACGCTGGCGGATGTCTATCTCAACGGGACGTACCTCGGTCATGCCGACAACATGTTCCGCCGCTGGGAATGGGAGGTGAAAGCCCTGCTCCGGGGGGGCGAAAACGAAATCCGGGTGGTGTTTGACTCGCCGGTGCGCTTCGTCAACGGCAGACAGGCGCAACTGCCCCTGACGAGCGTCAGCACCCTGCCCGGCGGGACGCACCTGCGCAAAGCGCCCTGTCACTGGGGCTGGGATTGGGGCCCCAGCCTGCCGACCATCGGCGTTTGGAAGGACATCCGCCTGGAGGGATTTTCGGCGCGGCTGGAGGACGTTCGCCTGCGGCAACGCTTCGAGGACGACGGCAGCGTGACGCTAACGGTGGATGTGGCAGCCGGGTCCGCCTCCGGGGCGGCATTGACTGCCAGTTTGGAAATCGTCCACCCGGACGGAAGCGGGCAGTCGGTGGAAGAGTCCTTGTTCTGGTTCGAGAAGGACACCGAGCAATCCTGCAATCTCCAATTATCCATCTTTAATCCCCAACGCTGGTATCCCAACGGCTATGGCGCGCAGCCGCTCTACGAGGTCGAAGTGACCCTGAAAGGCGGTCAAACCATTCTCGACCGCCGCGCCTATCGCATCGGCTTGCGAACCATCGAACTCCGCCAGACGCCCGACGAGTGGGGCAAGGAATTCACCTTTTACGTCAACGGCGTGCGCCTGTTCGCCAAAGGCGCGAACTGGATTCCCGCCGATTCGTTTCCCACCCGCGTCACCCGCGAACGCCTGGAAACGTTCATCAAGGCGGCTGCCGACGCCAACATGAACATGCTGCGCGTGTGGGGCGGCGGCTATTACCCCGAAGAGACCTTTTACGACCTGTGCGACCGGTATGGCTTGCTGGTCTGGCAGGATTTCATGTTCGCCTGCGGCATCTACCCGGCCGATGCCGATTTCTTCGAAAACGTGCGCCGCGAAGCCATCGAGACCATCCGACGCCTGCGGCATCGCGCCAGCCTGGCCCTGTGGTGCGGCAACAACGAAATGGAACAGGGCTGGAGCGATTGGGGCTGGAACAAACCCGACGACCCGCTCAACCAGCGACTCAAAGACGGCTACGACCGCATGTTCCACCACCTGCTGCCCGACCTGCTGGCGCGCGAAGACCCCGACCGTCCTTACTGGCCCAGTTCGGCTTCCTCCAACACGCCCTTCCAGGACCCCAACGGGCAGGTGCAGGGCGATTGTCACTATTGGGATGTCTGGCATGGGCGCAAGCCGTTCACCGCCTACCGCACGCAGTTCCCGCGCTTCATGAGCGAGTTCGGTTTTCAATCCCTGCCGCCGCTCAAAACCATCGCCGCCTACGCCGCCCCCGCCGACTGGAACATAACCTCGTACGTCATGGAGCATCACCAGCGCAGCCCTTCGGGCAACGGGCTGATGATTGCCCAGATGAGCGATACCTTTCGCATGCCCAAAGACTTCGACTCGCTGGTGTACCTGAGCATGGTCTTGCAAGCCGAAGGAATCCGCTACGGCGTGGAACACTGGCGGCGCAACCGAAACCGCGTCAGCGGCACGCTCATCTGGCAACTGAACGACTGCTGGCCCGTGGCTTCCTGGTCTTCGATTGACTACTACGGACGCTGGAAAGCCCTGCACTACGCCATCAAACGCTTCTATGCCCCGCTGCTGCTCTCGGTGGCTGATGAGGGCAAGACGATGGCTGTTCACGTCACCAGCGACCTGGTCGAGCCGGTGGAGGTGACCGTCCGCTGGCGGCTGGAGACGCTGGATGGAGAGGTTTTGGAACAAGGCGGGGATACCCTGCGCGCTGCCGCCCTGGCCGATACGCGGGTCACCCGGTTAGACTTTGCGCAACAAGTGACGGCCGAAAACCGGCGAGAAGAGGTCTTCGTGGCCGAACTATGGCAGGAGGGGAGTCTCCTCGCTCGCTGTGTGACGCCCTTCGTTCCCAATAAGCATCTGGAACTACGCAATCCCAACCTGAAGGTGGCGACCCGCATCGAGGGCAAGACTCTGCTGATAGAAGTTTCGGCAGAAAGTCTGGCGCGCTTCGTCGAGCTCAGCCTCGAGGGGCAAGATGCCGTCTTCAGCGACAACTACTTCGACCTGCCGGCCGGCGCGAGCGTCACCGTCACCTGTCCACTCCCCATCAACTGGCCCGGCAGGGTGATAGCCCGCTCGTTGTACGATTCATTGTAACCTGTTGTCCGCATGATTGTCTTCATGCAAACCGCGCGTGAACGAAGCGCAGCCGTTCGAGGTGCTGGTAGCTCTGCCCGCCTTCGTGCTCGTTGAAGGGCCAGATGCGGATGTCCTTCTCGCCGGCGTAGTGGTTGTACGCGGCAAACACGGTGGAGGGCGGACAGACCATGTCCATCAGCGCCACCGAGAACAGCGCGGCGGCTCTGGCGCGGGCGGCGAAGTTCATGCCGTCGAAGTAGGACAGGGTGCGAAAGACCGTGTCCACCTGGTCGCGATGAATTTTCAGGAAGCGCACGATTTCGTGGTAGGGATCGCTGTCCACCAGCGTGACGGCGCGGCGGAAGTGGCACAGGAACGGCACATCGGGCATGGCTATCGCCAGGTCGGGGACGAGACCCGCCACGGCAAGCGTGATGCCGCCGCCCTGCGAGCCGCCGAGAACGACGGTGCGCGAGGCGTCCACCAGCGGGTGCGAGCGGGCGGCTTCGACAGCGCGGACGGCATCGGTGAAAACGCGGCGGTAGTAGTACGTTTTGGGGTCGAGAACGCCGCGCGTCATGAAGCCGGGCACCTGCGGGCTGCCGGGCTGCAGTTCGACATCGGGGGTGGCGCCGCGGCTCCAGCCGGAACCCTGTCCGCGCGTGTCCATCACCAGGTGGGCGTATCCGGCGGTGGCCCAGCCCAGCCAGTCGTTGGGCAGTCCGCGGCCGCCGCCGTAGCCGAGATATTCGACGATGACCGGCAGGGGGGCGTCCGTCCCGCGCGGCAGGAGGAACCAGCCTTTGATGGGCTGTCCGCCGAAGCCGTTGAAGGTGACGTCGAAGGTCTCGACCAGTTTCAGGCCATAATCCACCGGCTCGAAGCGCGCGTCCAGCGGGTACTGGCGCGCTTCGGCGAGGGTCGCCTGCCAGAAGGCGTCGAAATCGGCGGGTTCGTCGCGCTCCGGCAGGTAGGTTCGGAGTTGTTCGAGAGGCAGGTCGAAGAGCATGGCAGAGTCCTTTCGGCTTGGAGATTGAAGATTCAAGATGGTGGGTGATGGGCGGTAACAGCCAGGCGGTCGCCGGCCGCAAGCGTGACCGGCCGGGCGAAGACGACTCGGCCGGCGGATTCGCTCACTGCCAGCGGTTGACCGTTCAGGCTGGCAGCAGGCGCGGCGCTGAGGGGCAGTTCCACGCTCGCCAGCGTCAGATGTCCTTCGGTCAGGGTGATGTCCAGGCTGAAATCCAGGTGTCCGCGCCGAATCGTCATCCGCCCCCAGCCCGTGCCGCACAGGAAGGGCGAGCGCACGGCGGTTTTGCGCGTCCGGGGCAGCAGGCGCAGGTGACGGGCGGGCGCGTCCAGCAGCAGACCGAGCCAGGCCTGCCAGGCGGCATAGATGGACAGGGCGCGGGTGTAGAAATCGCCGCATTCGTTGTGCCGGAAACGCATCCCAACTTCATCGAGGCGGTCGAAGACATCCCGCAGGATGCCGAGGGCTTCTTCTTCCATGCCTTCGGCGAATAATTGGGCGGCAAAAAAGTATTCCGTGCCGGTCCAGGGGTTTTGCCATTGCGAGAAGGGCCACTCGTCGGGGAATTCGCCATTGGGGCAGCTGCCGTTGGCGAGGAAGCGCCCATCTGCGTTGCGATTGTACGTCAGGATGCGCTCCACCATGCTGCGGACGCGCGCCGGGTCGAGAGCGCGCGGCAAGCCGGTCAGCAGGGCAAAGGCTTCGCCGTTGAGGGCGTCGGTGTGCAGCCCCTGGTCAATCGGCTTGGATGCCAGCAGGTTCAGGCGGGCGTCGCCGGTCTCGGCGGACGCGCCTTCACGCAGAACAGCTTTGTAGTACCCATCCTGCCAGAGCAGCCGCTCGAAGGAAGCGCGTCCTGCTTCCCAGCGCGCCTGGCAGTCGGCGGCGAAATCGGCTTCGCCCAGGGCTTCCGCCATCGTCCGCGCGGCTTGCAGGGCAGCCAGGTAGAGGTCTGCCATGTACGTCACCACGCCCACCATGTGCCAGTGGTCGTAGGTGATGCCGCCTTCGATGAAGGGCAGACCAATCCCCAGCCGGTCGAGGGATTGGACGAATGCCAGCGCGCGGCGGGCGCTCTGCCAGTGGCGGCGCAGCAGGGCGTCATCGCCGCTCCAGCGCCAGTCGCGGAAGAGCGCTAGGAGGTATTGCAGGTTGACATCCCAGCGGGAATACTCGCCATCGGGGATGTGTTCGGGGCGGATGTTACGCTGATAGGCGTGCGCTACCTGTCCGTTGGGACGTTGGGAGGCTTGAACCTGGTCGAGGACGATGACGCGCAAGCCGGGGAAGAGCAGCGCCAGACCGAACGCGCCGTAATGGTCCACGTCCACCGTGTTCTTGCCTGCCTGTCCCAGCCCTTCCCACAGGAAGAAGCCGCCATCCTTGCCGTACCAGGAGGATTTGAAGAGCGTGTGCGCCTGGTCGAGCAGCGCGAGCGCCAGGGCGGGGTCGAGGTCGGAGTCAAGGATAGAGTCGGTCCAGGCGCGGGAGCGGGCTTTGAGCGCGTCGCCCTGTTCGAGCAGGTACGCCGCCACCTGTCCGGCATCCGCGAAGCGGTTCTCGTAGAATTTGCCGACGTAAACGCCCGCCCGGTCATAATGGTTGGGGAAATACCACGTCAGCCCGGCGCGGATTTCAGCGGATTCGCCCGGCTGCAGGCTGGTCTGCACGCAGACGAAAGCGCGGTCGCGGAACATGGGGGCGTTTTGCGGGGTGGGGTGATACTCTTCGCGCAGGATGCGCGGCGGAATGCGCGGGCCGTCGAGCGTGCCGGTGGCGTAGAAAGAATAGTAGAGGTTTTCGAGGTAGGGGTTGTGCGAAACGGCAGAGATGGATTGCCCGGGGCGGGCGGCGGCGAAGACGCCCATCTCGCCGGTGGTGGGGTTTTGCGGCTCACGCCCGCCTTTCATGCGCGCGATGACGCCCGCCGGGGCCGTCTCCAGGCTGTGCTGGGGGGCGTAGTCGGGCGTCTGGTCGAAGCCGGCCAGGTTGCTGGTGATTTGCAGCAGGCTGACTTCGAGCGGCTCGTCGGTCTGGCTGGTGATGGTAAAGTCGAAGACCGCGCCGGGGGTGGCGGAGGCAACCTGGTCATGCGGGACGAACGGCGACCAGGCGAGCAGTTCCACCTGCGCGGGCAGGGTGGGGTCAATGTAGCGCAGGCGCGTGAAGGGGAATTCGGCGCTGTGTTCGATGGCGCGCACGGTGGGGATGGTGGCGTATTTGTAAGTGCGCGACATGTGCTCGCCCACCAGCCAGGCGCCGCCCTGTCCCACGAACAGGAAGCGGATTTGCGGGTCGCGCCCGGGGCGTTTGACGCGCAGGAGGAAGCACAGGTCTTCGACGCCGGTCTGCGGCTCGGCGGGCGGCTGGGGCTGGTCGGTCGGCGGGATTTGATGCCGCCAGCCTGCCCAGGGCGCGGTGTTCATGTAGGCGTGGTGGCGAAAGACGCCGTCCGCCCATAGTTCCAGTCCGCCGCAGCCCAAGCCGCCCAGGCACAGGCCGGAATCCATTCCTTTTTCGATGATCGTTCGATTCTTTCGTTGAATGGCGTTATCCCAATCCATAACACAGGCCCTTGCTCGCAAAGAGGGGCTGCCTCCTTGCGGTGAGGCAGCCCCTCGCTGGGTTGAAGTCAATCCCGACGGCGGCGCACGGACTACTTGTTCTTGATGGCCTTCCAGGCGTCGTACTGGCGCTGGACTTCGGCTTTGACCTTGTCTATGCCGGCAGCCTTCAGTTCGTTGATGAACTTGGGCAGCTCGGTGGCCGGGTCAACGTAGCCGTAAAGCAGCGGATTCCAGTAGGTATTCATCACCGCCTGGATGGCGGTGATTTCCGCCTCAACCGGGGTCTTGTTGAACCGGAAGCCCAGAGAAGGATGCGCATAGGCGTCACTGGAATACTCAATGAGGCGGCGGTTCTTCTGCGGGTCTTCCTTATTGGTCACATACTGGATCTGGGTGTTGCCCCATACCCAGGCGCCGGGGTGCGCGCCGTACCAGGAGCCGTCAATCAGGTTGACGCGCCCATCGGCTTCCAGTTCCCAGTGCTTGCCCTCAGCGCCGAATAGCACCATGTTGACGACTTTGGGGTCGGTGTGCAGCAGGTTGATGAACTTCATCGCTTCCACCGGGTGTTCAGAGAGGGCCGGGATAGCCAGCATCGAGCCGCCGGTGTGGCTGGTGATGACGACCTTTTTCTGCCACTCGATTTCAGCCAGGCGCAGGTCAGCGTTGCCGGAGGAGTTCATCAATTCAGTGGCTTTGATGTTGTAGCCCTTGAGCGGCTGGGCAACGACAAAGAACTTGCCGGCGTTCATGATCGGGTCTGGTTCATAGCCTGCCAGCGCGGCTTCGGGGTGTACCCAGCCCTTTTCGCGCCATTCGCGGATGATGGTGACGTACTCGCGATACCAATCGGTCTCAATCATGTTGACAATCGTCTCATCGAACTTGCCGCTCGCATCCGGTTCCAGTTTCATGGTGATGACGCCGGCCGGAACGCCGCTGGCGAAGCCATCTACCCAGGGCTCGAAGCCGGGCATGAAGTTGAGCAGGTAGGGATACTCATCAGGGCGGGCGGCTTTGGCTTTTTCGAGCCAGGGTTCGAAGGCGCGCATGTCCCTGGAGGCAGCAATCTTTGCGGCATCCGCCTCGGTGAAGCCGATCTGCTCGGCCAGCGCCACGTTGTAGATGAAACCATCAGGAACGGCCAGCTCTTTGTTGGTCGGCACGGCATAGTTGATGCCATTGACCTGCGTACCGGAGATGAAGGCCGGGTTAAGGGTCTTCAGGATGCCCTGTCCGTAGAGTTTCAGCAGGTTGCCATTTGGGCCTTTGTCGTCATTGAGCGGCAGGAGCAAGCCCTGGGCGACCAGTTCGTTGTACTGCCACCAGTCGGCGGTGAAGAAGATGTCCATCTTCTCGCCGGCCTGGATGCCGGTGATGGCCTTGGGGAACCAGTCACCCCAGCCGACGATGTTGAAGGTCACATTGGCGCAGATGAGCGGTTCGATGTAAGCATTGAGCGCGGCTTCTACGTCCGGCCGGGCCGGGGTATCACCGCCACCGACCATATAGAGGTTGAGGGTGACGGGTTTGGTGCAGGCCGGCGGCTGGGCGGCAGGTGGCTCCGTAGCCGGCGGCTGCGTGGCAGTTGGCTGCGCAGCAGGCGGTTGCGTGGCGGTCGGCTGCGCAGCAGGCGGTTGCGTGGCGGTCGGCTGGGGCGTCGCCGCCGGGGAACAAGCTGCCAGCACGAGGGCTGCCAGCAGAACCAGGGACACAAGCTTGCGTGACATTCTTCTGCTCCTTTCTTGATGTGTTTACCGATTATATGGACGGCCCATATAACGACTAACCTTTGATTGCGCCGATCGTCAGACCGCGGACGAAGTAGCGCTGGAAGAACGGATACGCCAGGATGATGGGCCCGATGGTCACGACCGCCATCGCCATGCGGAAGGTCTGCGAAGGCAGTTCGGCCAGATTGACCACGCCCTGCATTCTGGAGGCGTTCTCGATCAGGAAGCGGATGTTGTTGAGGGTCGAGTAAATGGTGTATTGCAGGTTGTACAGCTCGACCCTGTCTATCAGCAGCAGGACGTTGAAGAAGTTGTTCCAGATGCCGATCGCGCTGAACAGCGCCACCGTCGCCAGGCCGGGCACCGAGAGCGGCACGACAATCTGAAGGAGGGTGCGCCACTCGCTGGCGCCGTCCATGCGCGCCGCTTCGAGGAGTTCTTCGGGGATGTTCGTCTTGATGTAGGTGCGTAAGACAAACACCCAGAACGGGCTAAACGACGAGGGCAGGAAGAGCGCCCAAATGGTATTCTGGATATACAGGATCTGCCGCATCACCATGTAATAGGAGACCAGGCCGCCGCCGAACAGCATGGTGAAAAAGGCAAAGAACGTGAAGAAAGTAGAGAAGCGAAAGCTGGATCTGGAAAGGGGATAAGCGTACAACATGACCATCATCACGGTGAGGATGGTGCCGGCCACGGTGGAGATAATCGTGTTCCTGTACGCGGTCAGGATGATAGATCCCTCTCGGAACAGATAGGTGTAAGCGTTGAACGAGAATTCCTCCGGCCACAGGCGATAGCCATTTTGAGTCAACGACGCCTCAGATGTTATCGAGGCGATGATAATGATGTAGAAAGGCGCCAACGTGAAGATAACGCAGACGATCATCAGGACGTTCAACGCAAGGTTGGTCGAGGGCGTGATAGACAACATGTCTCGTGCCCTCTGCCTTTTCGCCGGTAAGAGTCTCATGTGCCAGCTCCCGCAGTGCCTGCCCCTAGAACAGAGCCATCTCAGGCCGCGTCTTGCGGACGATATAGTTCGCGATCAGGATCAGGACAAAGCCGACCACGGATTGTACCAGTGCGGCAGCCGCGGGATATCCCAGCGGGGTGGTCGAACGAAGCATTTCGAACACATACACGTCAATCGTGACCGTGACATCCCTGACCAGCACCGAACCTGCCGGTAGGGTGTAGAACATATCGAAATCGGAACCGAAGATACGCCCCACTGCCAGGATTTGCAGCAACACGATGGTGGGAATCAAGTGCGGCAAGGTGACGTTCCAAAACTGTTGCCACTTGCTGGCTCCATCAATGGCGGCCGCCTCGTACAGTTGGCGGTCTATGCTGGTAATAATCGCCAGATACAGAATCGAGCCGTTGCCGGTGTATTTCCAGATATTGGCAAACAGGAAAATAAACGGCCAGTATAGCTTTTGCTTATAAATCTCCAATGGCGGCAGATTCCAGGAAGCCAGGGCGGTGTTGATAATACCGGCATGATTTGCCAGCGCGTAGACCACATAGGCCACCACAACCCAGGAGATGAAAAACGGCAGGAAAAAGATGGAATGATAGAGTTTTGCCAGGAACCGGTTGGTTAATTCGTAGATGATAACCGCCAGTAAAACCGATAGAATCAGCCCAACCACCATGAACATCAGGTTGTACAGAACCGTGTTGCGCACGAACTTGATGGTGTTGTTCAGATTCGTGGGCAAGATCAAGTAGCGGAAGTTTTCAAGCCCCACCCAGGGACTTTCGATGAGACTGTAGATAAACCGGTTTTGAATCCAGTGGTCAGCCGGGGGTCTTTGCAACCGATAGTTCTTGAAGGCCATGATGATGCCGGGCATGGGCAGGTACGCAAACAGGATGAGCCAGATCGTGCCGGGCAGCACCATCGTCAGGTAGGACAGGTTCGTGTAAATCGCATCTGCAGTCCAGCGTCGTTTGGGCCGGGCAGAGGGGGTGCTTTTCATACGAAAATTTCCTGATTTTTCGGAAGTCTTTTCAGGGCATGATACTGTATTGCATCTCTGGCAGGGCGAGCTCGCCTTTGCGCTCTTTTTCCGGGTCCGGCGCAGCAATACAGGCCACGCTGTGTCGAACAATCAGATCGGTGTCCATGACAATCGTCGTCTTTGGCTTGTCGGGATGTTGCACTCGTTCGATCAGGGTCTGCACACCCAGCGCGCCCATCCAGGTTTTGTGAACGTGGACGGTGGTCAACGCAGGGCTGACTTCAGCGGCCAGGTCAATGTTATCGAAGCCCACCACTGAGACATCGCGGGGAACTTCTAACCCAAGCTGCCGGATCGCACTGATCGCGCCGATAGCTGTCTCATCGTTGCAACAGAACAAAGCTGTAACCTGGGGATTAGAGGCGAGCAATTTGGTCGCTGCTTTCTGCCCGCCCGCCCTGGAGAGTTGTGTTTCGACAATAAAGGGCTTCAGGCCATAGGCATTCAGCACCCGCAGATAGCCCTGCTGTCTCAACTGAATGCTGGGCGGGGACAAAGGATTCCAACCGGCCAGGCCGATTCGCTCGTGCCCGTTCTTGACGAGATACTCAACGGCCTTTCTCGCCCCGCCGAAGTTATCCGTGACGACGCTATCGCATTGCAGCGTGGAGGAGTAACTATCAACCAGCACGATCGGGAAATCGAATTTGCGCTTGATGATTTCAACCGTGTCATCAATAAACGCGCCCGCCAGGATGAGCCCATCAATGTGGTTCTGAGTGATCATGGCAGGCCACGAAATGGGATGATTGCTGACGTCCACATCCATGGTCGCGACCATCAGGCTGATGTTGTGCCGCTGGCAAAAGTCGCTTACGCCGAACTGTACGTGCGAATAGAACGGATTGGCGCCCCGCACCACATCCAGGTCATGCTTGATGACCAGCCCGATGATCTTCAGCTCAGCCTCGGGCCGCGTCAGTTTTTTCCCCCTGAGGTTATATCCCAAAGATGTCGCGACCTCCAGAACGCGCGCCCGCGTCTCCGGAGCCACGCCTTGCTTTTCGTTCAGCGCCGCAGAGGCGGTCGCCAGCGACACGCCGCTGGCCTTCGCGATGTCTTTCAAGGTCGGACGATGAGCTGGAGGCATAACTGGCATTTGCTCCGCAATTTCGATCATTAGCGAACTGCTCGCCCAGTCTCCAAAACGACGGTCAATCTTTTCTAAAATTCTACATCGAACGTTTGATATTTGAAGAGTGGACTATCTTGTGTTATTATAGACTATATCAAACTCAATGTCAAATTTTCGGTTTGACGTTTTGGGGTTTCACCAAATGGAAGGTTATCACGCCACCTGTGGGTTTCCCCGTTGCAAACCATCACATGCGAGGAACGAGTATGTCTGACTTTTCCCACCGTCTCGCCGCCCTGCGTAAGCGACACGCTGACCTGCTCGCCCGTCCCAACGCCCCCGACCCACGCTGGGAGGACGGCATCTACACCCGCTGGCAAAACCCGGTCGTGACTGCCGCGCATGTCCCGCTCGAATGGCGCTACGACCTGAACCCGCAGACCAACCCCCACCTGCTGGAACGCCTGGGCGTCAACGCCGTCCTCAACCCCGGCGCCATCGAACACGAAGGCAAAATCCTGCTCGTCTGCCGCGTGGAAGGCTGGGACCGCAAATCCTTCTTCGCCATCGCCGAGAGCGAAAACGGGGTAGACAACTTCCGCTTTTGGGACGAGCCTATCCTCATGCCCGAAACCGACGACCCCGATACCAACATCTACGACATGCGCCTCACCCGCCACGCCGACGGCTGGATTTACGGCGTCTTCTGCAGCGAACGCAAAGACCCCAACGCGCCTCCCGGCGACCTTTCCAGCGCCGTCGCGCAGGCGGGCATCGCCCGCACCCGCGACCTGAAAACCTGGGAGCGCCTGCCCGACCTGAAGACCCCCTCGCCGCAGCAGCGCAACGTCGTCCTGCACCCCGAATTCGTGGACGGCAAATACGCCTTCTACACCCGCCCGCAGGACGGATTCATCACGGCGGGCAGCGGCGGCGGCATCGGCTGGGGCTTGAGCGATTCGATGAACCCGGCGGTCATCCACGAAGAAATCATCGTCGAGCCGCGCGCCTATCACACCATCAAAGAACTGAAGAACGGCGAAGGTCCCGCCCCGCTCAAGACGGAACGCGGCTGGCTGCACCTGGCGCACGGCGTCCGCAACACCGCCGCCGGTCTGCGCTACGTCCTGTACCTTTACATGACCGAACTCGAACGCCCCTGGGTGGTGACGCATCAGCCGGGCGGCTACTTCCTCGCCCCAGAGTTCGAAGAGCGCGTGGGCGATGTGAGCAACGTCGTCTTTTCCAACGGCTGGGTGGCGCGACCCGATGGCACGGTCTTTATCTACTACGCCTCGGCGGATACGCGCATCCACGTCGCCACCAGCACAATTGACCGGCTGCTCGATTACGCCACCAACACCCCGCCCGATGGCTTCCGCTCCTATGCCAGCACCCAAACCCGCCTGGCGCTCATTCGGCGCAACCGCGAACTCGTGGGGCAGATGTAGGGAGACATGCCATGCAATACGGCTATTTCGACGACCAGAACAAGGAATACGTCATCACCCGCCCCGATACGCCCCAATCGTGGAGCAACTACCTGGGCAGCACCGAGTACGGCGCCATCATCACCAACAACGCCGGGGGCTACGGCTTCTACCGCTCCGGCGCGCGCGGGCGTTTCCTGCGCCTGCGCTTCAACAGCGTGCCGCTCGACCAGCCGGGGCGCTACTTCTACCTGCGCGACCGCGAAAGCGGCGACTACTGGTCTGCCTCCTGGCAGCCGGTGGGCAAGCCGCTCGACGCGTATCAATCCACCTGCCGGCACGGCATGGGCTACACCGTCATAGAGTCGCGCTACGCCGGCATCCGCGCCGAAGCCACCTACTTCGTCCCGCTGGGGCAGACCTTCGAGTATTGGCGGCTGAAAGTGACCAACGAGAGCGACCGTCCGCGCCAGATTTCGGTCTTCACCTACTGCGAGTTCAGCAACAACTGGGACACGACTCAGGACGGCGTCAACCTGCAATACTCGCTCTTCATCATTCGCGGCGAACAACTGCCAAACGGTCTGCTGCGCGTCACCAGCCAGGACAACCTGCCCATCTCCACCGACCCCGCCCAGGGGGACGTGGGGCGCGGCGTCTGGATGGGGCTGGCGGGCGCGCCCGTCAGCGGCTACGACACGGCGCGGGCGGATTTTCTCGGTCCCTATCGCGGCTATCACAACCCGCTGGCAGTCGAGCGCGGCGCGTGCGCCAACAGCAACGCCTACGGCGACAACGCCTGCGGCGCGCTGCAAACCGACCTGCTCCTGCAGCCCGGCGAAAGCCGCGACCTGCTGGTGCTGCTCGGCATCGGCGACGCGGGCGCGGTTGGCGCGGAGACCTTCCAGCAATTCGGCGACCTGGCGCAAGCCGAAAGCGAACTGGCGAAACTCAAAGCCCACTGGCACGCCCACCTCGGCGGGCTGACCGTCCACACGCCGGATGAAGCACTCAACCACACCCTCAACGTCTGGGGGCTGTATAACTGCCTGATTACCTTCAACTGGTCGCGCGCCGCCAGCCTGGTCTATAACGGCGAGCGCGACGGGCTGGGCTTCCGCGATTCCGTCCAGGACGTGCTGGGCGTCCTGACCGCCCTGCCCGAAGCGGCGCGGCAGCGGCTGGAACTCCTGCTCACCGGGCAGACTCAGGCGGGCGGCGCCATGCCGGTCATCCGCCCCTTCGAGCATCGCCCCGGTCACGAGACGCCCCCCGCCCCCGAAGAATACCGCTCCGACGACTGCCTGTGGTTCTTCGACGCCGTCCCCGCCTACGTCAATGAGACCGGCGACCTCGCTTTCTACGAGAAAGTCCTGCCCTACGCCGATGGGGGCGCGGATACCGTCTTTGGGCATCTGCGCCGCGCCCTGGAATTCAACCTGGAACGCACCGGGCGCAACGGGCTGACCTGCGGTTTGCTGGCGGACTGGAACGACTGCCTGAAACTCGGCTTTCACGGCGAGAGTCTCTTCGTGGCGTTTCAGGTCTATCGCGGGCTGGGCATCCTGGCGGAAATCGCCGCGCGGACGAACCGCCCCGCCGACCAGGCATGGGCAGAAGCCCAACGCGCCGCCCTGCTGCAACGCATTCAGGCATGTGCCTGGGATGGCGACCGCTTCATCTGGGCAGTCGGCGAAGACGGCACGGTTTATGGCACGAAAGCCTTCGACGAAGGGCAGATTTATCTCAACACCCAGGTCTGGGCGGTCATCAGCGGCGCAGCCACGCCCGAACAAGCCGCAACCTGCCTGGAGACCGTCCACAGAGAGTTAGCCACCCCCTACGGGCTGATGTTGTGCGCCCCGCCCTTCCGCAAAACCTCCATCGAAGTCATGCGGGCGGTGGTCTTCAACCCCGGCGTCAAAGAAAACGCTGGCATCTTCAACCACACTCAGGGCTGGGGGGTCATGGCGGAATGCCTGCTCGGTCACGGCGACCGGGCGTACCAATACCTGCGTGCCGCCATGCCTGCCGCCTACAACGACCGCGCCGAAATCCGCCAGAGCGAACCCTACGTCCAGGCGCAGACCACCTACTCGCGCTACTCGCCGCGCGAAGGCGTCGCCCGTACCTCCTGGCTGACCGGCGCGGCAGCCTGGTTCTACTTCAGCGCAACCCAATATCTGCTGGGCATTCGCCCCGAACCGGACGGATTGCGCCTCGACCCGTGCATCCCTGCCGCCTGGGACGGCTTCGGCGCGCGGCGCGTCTTTCGCGGCAAAAGGCTGGAAATTCACGTCCACAATCCCCGCCACGTCCAGCGCGGGGTGGGCAAACTGCTGCTCAACGGCGAAGCCCTGGAAGGCAATCTCATCCCCTTCGCGCAGATGAAGGACGAAAACCAGGTGGAAGCCTGGTTGGGAGAAATCGCTTACAGCATGAGAACATCCGCGTCGAGCATCACTACGACAAACTGATTGATTTTCGCATCATGCGCTCGCGCTTCAACCTGGACGCGGAGCGCGGTCAGGTGCGGAATATCACCCTGCGGAATATCGAAGTGACCGAGAGCATCTACAACCCCGGCTACACCATCTCGATCATCGGCGGCTGGGACGCGGCGCACACCATCGAAGGCGTGCGTTTCGAGAACTTCCGCCTGGGCGGGCGGCGCATCCGCCGCCTGGAAGACCTGCCCGCCTACACCGCCCACTGCGCCGGGATAACGTTTGAGTGAGCCGGCGCACGTACCAGAGGGATGGGAGGATACGCTCTCTGCTGTAAAGCCAGGCCCTGCCTGATACCGCCGCCGGTGCAGCGCCCGGAGCAGGCCCCCGTTCCGGCCGCCTGCTCCGGTCGAGCGCCGCCACGCCGGCCCGTCGGCTATGCCCGTGCGTGTTCCCCCAAAAAGACAGATTGTGGTAAACTTGGCTGGCTAAAGATGGCCGGCTCTGCGAGACCGGCCATCGCCAGGGAGCCATGCGATGAGCGTCATCTTGCGTCCTGCCCGGTCGGCCGACCTGCCTGCCGTCGTAGCTCTCGACCACGAGGCCTTCTCGCCCTACGGCACGGCCGAGACGCCGGAGGTCTTCGCACAGCGGCTGGCGGTCTTTCCCACCGGCTTTATCGTGGCCGAGGACGCGGGCGAGGTCGTGGCTTACGGCTGCGGCGAGAAGTGGCGCGACCTGCGCGCGCCGGCCATGAACGAGGATCCGGCGACCAGCCACCACCCCGACGGCGTGGTCTTCTGCATCACCGGCGTGGCTGTGCGCCGCAGCCACCGCGGCCGCGGGTTGGGGCTGGCGGTCGGCGAACGGCTGCTGGCGATCGCGCAGGCGCAGGGCTGCCGGACAATCGTGCTGGAGACCACCCACGCGCAGGGCCTGTGGGAACGTCTCGGCTTCCATCGCGCCGGCGAGCGCACGCAGAACGGCGTCACGTTGACGATCATGCAACGCGATCTGGACTGAAGTTCATGCCACTCAAGAAATCACAACTCTACTCTTCTCTGTGGAAATCGTGCGACGAACTGCGCGGGGGGATGGACGCCTCGCAGTACAAGGATTACATCCTCACGCTGCTCTTCGTCAAGTACGTCTCCGACAAGTACGCGGGCAAGCCCTACGCCACCATCATCGTGCCGCCGGGCGGCTCCTTCGCCGACATGGTGCGGCTGAAGGGCGACCCGGAGATCGGCGACAAGATCAACAAGATCATCGGCAAGCTGGCCGAGGCCAACGACCTCAAGGGCGTGATTGACGTCGCCGACTTCAACGACGAGGCGAAGCTGGGCCGGGGCCGCGAGATGGTGGACCGCCTCTCGCGGCTGGTGGGCATCTTCGAGGGAATTGACCTGCGCGCCAATCGCGCCGAAGGGGACGACCTGCTGGGCGACGCCTACGAGTACCTGATGCGCAACTTCGCCACGGAGAGCGGCAAGAGCAAGGGGCAGTTCTACACCCCGGCCGAGGTCTCGCGGGTGATGGCGCAGATCGTGGGCGCAGGCCAGGCCACCAGCCAGGAGCAGACGGTGTACGACCCCACGTGTGGCTCCGGCTCGCTGCTGATCAAGGTGGCGGACGAGGCCCCGCGCGGGCTGACCATCTACGGCCAGGAGATGGACAACGCCACCGCCGGCCTGGCGCGCATGAACATGATCCTGCACGGCCACGAGACAGCCGAAATCTGGCAGGGCAACACCCTGGCCGACCCGCACTGGCGCGCGGCGGACGGACGGCTCAAGACCTTCGATTTCGTGGTGGCCAACCCGCCCTTTTCGCAGAAGAACTGGACCAGCGGGGTGAACGTGGCCGACGACCCCTTCCGCCGCTTCGAGTACGGCGCGCCGCCGGCCCGGAACGGCGATTACGCCTTCCTGTTGCACATTCTCAAGTCCATGAAGAGCACCGGCAAGGCTGCGGTGATCTTGCCCCACGGTGTGCTCTTCCGCGGCAACGCCGAGGCCGACATCCGCCGCGAGCTGGTGCGCCGCGGCTTCATTCAGGGCATCATCGGCCTGCCGCCCAACCTCTTCTACGGCACCGGCATCCCTGCCTGCATCCTCGTGCTGGACAAGGAGCACGCGCACCGGCGCGCGGGCATCTTTATGGTGGATGCCTCGGCCGGCTTTCGCAAGGACGGCGCCAAGAACCGCCTGCGCGAGCGCGACATCCATCGCATCGTGACCACCTTCAACACACAGGTGGAAGCGCCCGGCTACAGCCGCCTGGTACCGCTGGCCGAGATCGAGGCCAACGACTACAACCTGAACCTGCCGCGCTACATCACGCCAACCGAACCGGAGGATCGCCACGACCTGCATGCGCACATGTTCGGCGGCATCCCCGTCCGCGATGTGGAGGCGTTGTCCGCCTGCTGGGACGCGCTGCCCGGCCTGCGCGAGGCGCTCTTTGCGACGCTGCGTCCCGGCTACCTGCTGGTGCGCGTCGGGCCGCGCGAGGTGCGCCGCGCCGTGCTGGAACACCCGGCCTTCGTCGCGTTTCGGGCGCGGGCGTTGGCGGCGTTCGACGAGTGGGCCGCCGCCGTCCGCCCCAGGCTGGCCGGCTTGCAGGGAGGCGCGGCGGCTGCGCCTGCGGTCAAGCCCAAGGCGCTGATCCGCGACCTGGCCGAGGCGCTGCTGCGTCGCTTTGCCGCGCCGGACGCGGCCGCGCCCCTGCTCGATCCCTACGATCTCTTCCAGCACCTGATGGACTATTGGGACGAGACCATGCAGGACGACGTCTATCTGGTGCTGGAGAGCGGCTGGCTGGCGGCCGCGCAGCCGCGGCTCCTGGTCAAAGACCCGCAGGAGAACCGCTATCTGGAAGAGGCCGACCTGACCGTGGGCAAGCGCAAATACAAGCTCGACCTGCTGCCGCCTGCGCTGGTCGCCGCGCGCTACCTGGCCGACGATGTGGCGCGGGTGGCGCAGCTCCAGGCCGCGGCCGAGGCTGCCGGCGCTGCGTGGGACGCGTTCGCCGAGGAGCACAACGGCGAGGAGGATCCGCTGGAGGCTGCGCGCAGCGACAGCGGCGCGCTGACTGCGGGCAGCCTGAAGAAGCGGCTGAAGGAGCTGGACGCCGAACGCTTCCTGGCCGGCGCAGACGGTGAGGAGGACGAAGAACGAGCGCTGATCGGTGAGGCGCTGCGGCTGCTGGAGGCGAAGGCGGAGGCCGAGCGCCGGTTGAGGGAGGCGCAGGCCCGCCTGGACGAGGCGACGCAGGCGCAATACGGTCGGCTGAGCGAGGCGGAGATCATCGCGCTGACCGTAGACGACAAATGGCTGGCAACCCTGCGCGGCCTGGTGGCCGACGAGATCGCGCGCGTGGCGCAGCGGCTGGCCGGTCGCGTGGCGCAACTGGAGGAACGCTACGCCGAGCCGTTACCGGCCATTGAGGCCGAGGTGGCTGCACTGCGCACGCGCGTGTTGGAACATCTGGCGCACATGGGTTTTTCGTACGGGGAAGAACAGGCGGCCATGGACGCGCTGCTCAGCGGTCGGGTGCGCTTGCCGGGGTTCGAGCGGGCGGGCGCAGAGAGCGCAGCGGAGACAGTTGAGGATGCTGCGTCTTCCGCTGTCCACCCTCCGCTGCCCAACTTCCGCTACAAGATGACCGAGGTGGGGGAGATACCGGAAGATTGGGAGGTGAGACGATTAGATGAGGTCGCCCACATTGATCCCGAAAGCCTGGGATCAGCGACCCTACCCGATTATGAGTTCAACTACATCTCCATAGAGAACGTAGATAAAGGTTCACTATCAGGTTATTCCGAACAAATCTTCCGAACAGCTCCTTCTAGGGCGCGTAACAGAATACGAAAGGGAGATGTGCTTTTCTGTACAGTGCGACCGAATCTACAATCCCACCTGTTCTTCGATGAGGACTCTGATGACTGGGTATGTTCCACAGGTTTCTGTGTCTTACGTGCGAAAGTCGAGAAATGCCTTTCCAAATTCATTTTCTTTCATGTCTTTTCACCGATCATTGCTGACCAAGTAGATGAACTGATTGCTGGATCAAATTATCCGGCCATTAACAGTGGAGATGTTCGCAGGCTTATTATCCCCCTCCCACCTCTCCCCGAACAACGCGCCATCGCCGAAGTGCTGTCGGACATGGACGCAGCCATTGCGGCGCTGGAGCGGCAGCGGGCCAAGGTGCAGGCGCTCAAGCAGGGGATGATGGCCGAGCTGCTCACGGGTCGGGTGCGGCTGCCGGTGCAGCAAGACGGGCAACAGATGGCTGATCGCGGAGGTCAACATGCTCACCAAACTGACCGTTCGTAATTTCAAACGGTTCGAAGAAGTGGAGATCGAACTGGGCAGCGCGGTCGTCTTCATCGGTCCGAACAACTCGGGCAAGACGGCGGCGTTGCAGGCCCTGGCGTTGTGGGACATCGGCGTCAAGCGTTGGACCGAGAAGCGCGGGGCCAGCGAAGAGATCCCAAAGAGCCGCCCCGGCGTGACGATCAACCGCCGTGACATCATCTCCGTCCCTGTGCCCGACGCCAATCTGTTGTGGCGCAACCTCCATGTGCGCGATGTGCAGCGGGTGGACGGCAAGCCGCGCACCCAGAACGTGCGCATCGAGATCGTGGTCGAAGGCGTGACCCGTGATCGCGCCTGGTCTTGTGGCATGGAGTTCGACTACGCCAACGAGGAGTCCATCTACTGTCGGCCGCTGCGCCTGACGCAAGACCCCAACCCTGAGCGCATGCCGGTCCCTCCGGAGGCTGCCGAGGTGCAGATTGCCTATCTGCCTCCCATGTCGGGCCTGGCTGCGAACGAACTTCGCCTGGATCGCGGCGCCGTCAACGTTCGCATCGGCGAAGGGCGCACGGCCGAGGTCCTGCGCAACCTGTGTTACCGCCTGGTGCAGGAACAGGCTGAACGCGACCGCTGGCGCGCGTTGGTGGAGCACATCAAGGCCCTTTTCGGTGTGACGCTGGAGGAACCGCAGTATATCGTCGAGCGCGGCGAGATCACCATGGCCTATCAGGACCTCTCCGGCGTCCGTCTCGACCTTTCCTCCTCAGGCCGAGGCCTGCAGCAGGTGCTGCTGTTGCTGGCCTATCTCTACGCCAACCCGGGCGCAATCCTGCTCCTCGATGAGCCGGACGCCCATCTGGAGATCTTGCGCCAGCGACAGATCTACCACCTGCTCACCGAGACGGCTCAAAGCCAAAACGGCCAGATCATTGCAGCCAGCCATTCCGAAGTGGTGCTCAACGAAGCCGCCGATCGCGACATCGTGATCGCTTTCGTGGGCCGGCCACACCGCATTGATGACCGGGGCAGCCAGCTCCTCAAGTCGCTCCGCGAGATCGGCTACGATCAGTACTACCAGGCTGAACAGACCGGCTGGGTGCTCTACCTGGAGGGTTCCACCGATCTGGCGATCCTCAAGGCTTTCGCCGATACCCTGAGGCACCCTGCGGCGCAACACCTGGAACGTCCCTTTGTCTATTACGTGTTCAACCAACCCATCAGGGCAAGAAGTCATTTTCACGGCTTGCGGGAGGCGCAACCAGACCTGATCGGCGTTGCCATTTTCGATCAACTGCCGCAATCGTTGCAAGAAGATGCGCCGCTGCGGGAGCTGATGTGGCAACGTCGCGAGATCGAGAATTATCTCTGTCATCCGCAGGTGCTGCTGGCTTATGCCGAGGCTGTGGCGGCAGAGGAGGTGGGCGGCCCGTTGTTTGCGCTCGGTGAGCAAGACCGACGGCGACGCATCATGGAGGAGCGCATTCGCGACCTCGTTCCTCCAGTGGCCCTGCGCAACCCAGACGACCGCTGGTGGCGGGAAGTCAAAGCCAGCGATGACTTCCTCGACCGGGTTTTTGAAAGCTATTTCGCCGAGCTTGGCCTTCCCAACCTCATGCGCAAGACCGATTATCACCAACTTGCCCGGCTGGTTCCACCGGAATTGATCGCGGATGAGGTAAAAGAAAAGCTGGATGTGATTGCGCAGGTAGCCGAACTTGCCCAACAACGGCGCAGGAGCAACCTATGACCACCGTCGGCCAGCGCGAACGCCTCGTACAGGATCGGGTCATCCGCCTGCTGCGCGACCAGCTCGGCTACGAGTATCTGGGCGACTGGCGCGACCGGCCCGACAACCGCAACATCGAGCCAGAGCTGGCGCGGCGCTGGCTGGAACGGCGCGGCCACGACAAGGGGACGATTGACCGCGCGCTGCATCAGGTGCAGCAGGCCGCCGCGCTGGGCGAGGGCCGCAGCCTCTACGACGCCAATCGCGCCGTCTATGAGCTGCTGCGCTATGGGGTCAAGGTGAAACAGGCTGGCGAGCAGGCTCAGACGGTGTGGCTGATTGACTGGGAGCGGCCGGAGCGCAACCACTTCGCGGTCGCCGAGGAGGTCACGGTGCAGGGCGAGGCGCGCAAACGCCCCGACCTGGTGATCTACGTCAACGGCATTGCGCTGGCCGTGCTGGAGCTCAAACGCTCCACCGTCTCGGTCAGCGAGGGCATCCGCCAGAACCTCAGCAACCAGAGCCGCGCCTTCATCCGCAACTTCTTCACCACCGTCCAACTGGTCATGGCCGGCAACGACACCGAAGGGCTGCGCTACGGCGTTATCGAGACGCCCGAGAAGCAGTATCTGACGTGGAAGGAAGAGGACCTGGGCTGGCGGCCGGGCGCAAGCGGCGAGAAGCACCTGCCCATGGACCGCTGCACAGGCGGCGCGACCCCGCTGGACTGCGCGCTGCTGCGTCTGCTCAACCCGGCGCGGCTGTTGGAACTGACCCACGACTTCGTCGCCTTCGACGCCGGCGTCAAGAAGATCTGCCGGCCCAACCAATACTTCGCCGTGCGCGCCAGCCAGGCGTACATCCGCCGCCGCGAGGGGGGCATCATCTGGCACACGCAAGGCTCCGGCAAGTCGCTGACCATGGTCTGGCTGGCGCGGTGGATACGCGAGCACGTGCCCGATGGCCGCGTGCTCATCATCACCGACCGCGTGGAGCTGGACGAGCAGATCGAAGGGGACTTCCTGGGCGTGGGCGAGGAGATCTACCGCACGCGCAGCGGCGCCGACCTGCTGCATGTGCTCAACCGCGCCGACCGCTGGCTGATCTGCTCGCTGATCCACAAGTTCGGTCGCAGCGACGAAGCCGCCCTGGATGAGTACATCGCCGACCTGCAGGCGCACCTCCCCGCCGACTTTCGGCCCAAGGGCGCCATCCACGTGTTCGTGGACGAATGCCACCGCACCCAAAGCGGCAAGCTGCATCGGGCCATGAAGGCGCTGCTGCCCGAGGCGGTCTTCATCGGTTACAGCGGCACCCCGTTGCTCAAAGCCGACAAAGGGCGCAGCGTCGAAGTCTTCGGTCCCTACATCCACACCTACAAGTACGACGAAGCCGTGCGCGACGGCGTTGTGCTCGACCTGCGCTACGAAGCGCGCGACATTGACCAGCGCCTCACCTCGCCGGAGCGGGTTGACCAATGGTTCGAGGCCAGGACGCGCGGCCTGACCGACTACGCTCGCGCGCAGATCAAGCGGCGCTGGGGCACCATGCAGGAAGTGCTCAGCGCCCAGTCGCGGCTGGAAAAGATCGTCGCCGACATCTTGCTGGACATGGAGACCCGGCCCCGGCTGCTGGATGATCGCGGCAACGCGCTATTGGTGTGCAGCAGCATCTATCAGGCGTGCAAGTGCTACGAGCTTTTCAGCCGCACACCGTTGCGCAGGAAATGCGCCATCGTGACCAGCTACCGCCCCAACCCGGCCGACATCGCCGGCGAGGAGACAGGCGAGGGCCAGACCGAGCGGCTGCACCAGTACGCCATCTACCGCCGTATGTTAGCCGAGTTCTTCGAGCAAGACGAAGACGCGGCAATGGGGCGGGTTGAAGAGTTCGAGCGCATCGTCAAGGAGCGTTTCATCAAGGAGCCGGGGCGAATGAAGCTGCTCATCGTGGTGGACAAGCTGCTCACCGGCTTCGATGCGCCGCCGGCGACCTACCTCTACATTGACAAGCCCATGCGCGACCACGGTCTCTTTCAGGCCATCTGTCGCGTCAATCGGCTGGACACCGAGGACAAAGAGTACGGCTACATCGTGGACTACAAGGACCTTTTCCGATCCTTGCAGGCCGCAGTGCAGGATTACACGGCGGGCGCGTTCGACGGCTACGACCCTGGGGATGTGGCGGGCGTGCTTGCCGACCGGCTGGAGAAGGGACGGGAGCGCCTGGAGGAGACATTGGAGCAGGTGCGCGCCCTGTGCGAGCCGGTTCCGCCGCCGCGCGACAGTCGCGCCTACTTCCATTATTTCGTGGCCGCCGACACCGGCGACCGCAGCGCTATCAAGGAGAACGAGCCGCGCCGCGTGGCCCTTTACAAAGCCGTGTCTGCGCTGGCGCGCGCCTACGCCAACCTGGCCGGCGAGATGGCCGAGGCCGGCTACACCGCGACGCAAGCGGACGCCATCCGCAGGGAGGTGGCGCACTATGAGCAGGTGCGCCAGGAAGTGCGCCTGGCCAGCGGTGACTACGTAGACCTGAAGCAGTACGAACCGGCCATGCGCCACCTGCTGGACACGTACATCCAGGCCGATCCCAGCCGCCTGGTGGCTTCCTTTGACGAGATGGGGCTGGTGGACCTCTTCATCGCAGGCGGTCTGGCCGAGCTGGCCCCACGGCTGCCCGAACGTCTGGCCGGAGATCGCACCGCGATGGCCGAGGCTATCGAGAACAACGTGCGCCGCCTGATCATTGACGAGACCCCTGTCAACCCCAGGTATTACGAAAAGATGTCGCAACTTCTCGATGAGCTGATCGCCCAGCGCAAGGCGGAGGCTATCGCCTACGAGGAGTACATGCGCCGGTTACAGGCGCTGGCGCAACAGGCAAAGACCCCAGGCAGCGCTGGCGGCTATCCGCCGGAGGTGGACACCCCTGCCCGCCGCGCCCTCTACGACAACCTGGAACGCGACCTCGACCTGGCCCTGCGCGTAGACGAAGCGGTGCGTCGCGCCAAGCGAGACGACTGGCGCGGCCACACCATCAAAGAGCGCCAGGTGCTCTACGCCATCCGGCAGAGCGTGGGAGATGCGCCGGACGCCGACGCAGAAGCGCAGCGCATCCTTGCCATCGTCCGAGAGCAAGATGAGTACTGAACGAACGCTCCTGGAGATCGGCGGCCTGCAGGTTGAGGTCGTGCACAAAGCCATCAAGAACCTGCATGTGGGCGTTTATCCGCCCGACGGCCACGTGCGTGTCGCCGCGCCGCTGGCCATGGGCGATGAGGCGGTGCGGCTGGCGATCATCTCGCGGCTGGGATGGATCCGTCGCCAGCAGGCGCGTTTCGCAGCGCAAGCGCGTCAGTCCGAGCGCGAGATGGTGCACGGCGAAAGCCACTACTACCTGGGCGTTCGGTATCGCCTGCTGATCGAAGAGGTTGATGCGCCGCCGCAGGTGCGCGTGCACGGCGGCGCCAGGCTGGTCTTGCAGGTGCGGCCGGGCGCCGACGCCGCCAAACGCCGCGCAGTGCTGGATGCCTGGTATCGCCGTGAGCTGAAGCAGCGCATCCCGCCCTTGCTGGAGAAGTGGCAGCCGGTGCTGGGCGTCGAGGTCGCGACGTGGGGCGTCAAACGCATGAAGACGCGCTGGGGCACGTGCAACATCGCCGCGCGGCGCATCTGGCTCAACCTGGAGCTGATCAAAAAACCGCCCCATTGCCTGGAATACATCCTGGTGCACGAGCTGGTGCACCTGCTGGAACGCCACCACACCGACCGGTTTCGCCAGTTGATGGATCACTTCCTCCCGCAGTGGCAGCTCTACCGTGACGAGCTGAACCGCGCGCCGCTGGCGCATGAAGAGTGGGGGTATTGATAGCCTGAGCCACCTGCAGGGGCGCATGGTGTGCGCCCCTGCGGCATGCGCCCCTCCCCTGCGCCCACTCAACGCGGGACGCCCAGTATCTCCACGTTGTCAATATACCCGTAGTCGCCGCTGTCCGCATCCCACTGGCCGAAGGCGATCTTGAAGTCGCTGCGGTTCTCGGCGCCGGCCGGCAGGCTGAATTCCTGGAAATGGAGCTGGCCGTCCTCCTCCGGAGCGCCGTTCTTGATCGTCTTCACCTTCTGCCAGACCGCGCCATCCCACCAGTAGGCGATCAGGCTTTCGTACGCCTCGTAGGAGGCCGCGCCCAAATAGACGCGGAACACGATGTCCCGGTAGCCGACCGTTGAGACGGTGCGTTGCATCCAGCAGTTGTTGCCCGCCATACGAATGCTGTGCGTGCCGATCTTGGGATTGCCGGTGTACCAGGTGGTGTTGCCCTCCTTGCCGCGTGGGCGAACGCTATTCGCCCCTACGGCCGCGCATCCTGTAAGGGCGCACGCCGTGCGCCCTGGCGTACGTCGTGGCGTGCCGCGTGGGCGAATGTCACCGCGTTGTCGCGGCAGCGGACAGGCTTACGGCTCAAACACCAGCGTCAGCGCCGAATCGGCGGGGAGCAGAACGCCTTGCGGGCTGACCTGCGCCGGGCGGCTGAGCAGTCCTTCGTGGCTGAACCAGGCTGCGGCGAGGGTTCCGGCTTCGGGACAGGCAACCAGGCGGGCTTTGCCGCGATTATATAGTACCAGCGCCAGGCTGCCATCGGGGTTCTCGAACGCCAGCGCCAGCAGGTCAGCGGGGGCGTCCACCTGAATCCGCACTGCGCCGGGCTGTATGGCGCGGTAGAAGTGCCGCGAGATGGCGTAGCGCGCCGTCGGCTGGTTATCTACCACCAGACCGTACTGGGCGTTGCCGGAGGTCTCCGCCAGGGTCCACCACACCCACGCCGAGGCGTTGCCATACGCCAGGGCGTTGTAGATGTTGCCGAAGAGCAGAGTCGCGCCCGACCAGGTGTCAGGATGCCCGCTGGTTTCGGTCATCCACACCCGGCGCGGACGGGCGGCGTTCGCCCAGGCGTACATCTCCGCCCATTCGCGCGCCCCCGCGCCGCCGACGTTGATGCCGTCGCTGTCGTAGTTGTGGATGGCGATGATGTCCGTCCCCTGGCTGGCGGCGGGAATCAGGTCGAGTTGGCGGATGTATTCGCCGATGCCTTTCTGCTGGGGCAGGGCTTCGGGCATGAACAGCCGGGTCTGGATGCCTTCGTCGGCGAAGCGGCGGGCGACGACCGCCAGCACCTGCGCCATCTTATCGGCGGGTAAGAGGGCGGAGGCATACGGCTCGTTGAACTGCGGCTCGTTCTGCACCGAGATGGCGTACAGCTCGATGCCGGTCTCTTCCTTGACGATGTGGACAATCGCCGCCAGGAACTCGGCGTACTCTTCGTAGTAGCGTTCTTCCACGAAGTTCTCGCCCGAACCGGTCAGCGCGGCGCGGGTGCGTCCCTTCTTCATCCAATCCGGCGGACTCCAGACGGTGAGGATGAACTTGTCCACCGCGCTTTCGTCTCGCAGGCGGCGCATCCACTCCAGGGGCAGGGCGGAACGGTCGAAGGCGTCGAAATCGGTGACGTAGGGGTTGGCGTTGTCGTTGAACGGCTCGAAGTCGGTATCAATGATGCCGAAGCGAGCGACGGTGATATTCAGGTCTTGCACGAAGGGCAGGGTCAGGTCTTGTTTGTCGCGCGCCCACACGCCCGTGCCGAGGAAAGCGCCGAAGCCGTCTATGGTCTGGTAGCGGACGGCGCGGTCGAGGGTCAGGAGGTCGGCGGGGGGCAGGTCGGGCAGTATGACGTCGAGGAATTTCTCGGCGCGGCGTCCGTCTGGGGCGGTGACGGTCACTTTCAGGCGGGCGAATCCTATTGCATCGGCGGCGGTGTTGAAGGTGAGCAGAAAGCGCCCATCGCTCTCCGGCGTCAGGCTGGCGTCGGTCAACAGGTTGGGGGCGAGATTGGTCACTTCCACCTTCTCATCGCCCGACAAGCCGGAGATGACCACTCTCTCGGTCGCAGCGCTGCCCGGCAGCAGGGTGAGGCGCGGCGGCGCCTGGATGACCAGGGCGGGCGGCGCGGCGCGGACGGCGGCTTCGCTGCCCACGCGCATATCGTCCAGCCAGACCGTGCCGCGGTGCATTTGACCGGGGGCGAAGTTGAACAGGAGGGCTTTGATGCGGGTGAAATCCACCGAGCGCCCTTCAGCGTCGAGGTTCTTGCCGGAAAAGTCGAGGGTGTAGTCCTTCCACTCGGTATCCACGATGGCGGTGGCGGTGCCGGCGGTGTTGTAGCGGTCGTCGGCGTCCCACAGGAAGATGAGCATGGCGGTCGGGCGGTCGGCTTTCATGCGCAGGGTGATGACCGGGTTCTGGCTCAGGTCGAGCAAGCCGGGCGGGGAATACCACAGCCCCGCCCATTGGTTGTTGGTCAGGTACTTGTCCACGTCCACGCGCAGGGCGTTCTCTTCGATGGAGAGAGCGTGCGCGCCTTCGCCGCTGCCAGCCAGGGAGGGGGCGACTTCGGGACCGTCGAAGGGGTCGCGGAAGCCGGTCAGGGCGGCGGGCAGGACGCGGACGGCGGCTTCGCGGCGGGTGGAGGCGTCCCCCTGGTTGCGCGGGCTGCCGCCATTGTCGGTGGCGGTGACGGTCAGGCGGACTTCGCCGGTCAGCCAGGGTTCGGCGCGCAGGACGAGGGTCTCGCCTTCGATGCGGGCGCTCAGGCCGGAGTGGTCGCTCTGGGCGGTGAAGGCGACGCGCTGCCCCGGCTCCCCGGCGGAGATGGCGGTGATGGGCTGGCGCAGTTCGCCGCCGGAGGGGAGCGAGAGCGCGGCGGGCAGGTCGAAGGTCGGCGGGCGGTTGAGCTCAGGAAAAACAGAAACGGCGAAGGTTTGGGTGGCGCTGGCGCCGCGCTCGTCGGTCAGGGCGAGGGTGATTTGGGTCGTCCCGGCGGCGAGGGCGTCGAGCGTGACGAACCCCCAGCGGCTGCGCCCGTCATGTTCCACGCCCGTCACGGCGGCGATGGACGGGGCGGCGCTGACCGCCTGGAGGGTGATGCCCTGCGCCGAAGCCGGGTCGCCGTCGTCCAGCCCGGTCAGGCGCAGGGCGAGGGTTTCGCCCACTGCCAGAATCTGGTCCTCCACGGCTGGCAGGCGCGGCGGCTGGTTCGCGGAGACGGTGAGCGCGAAGGAGAGTTCCACCGTCCGCTCGCCGCGCCGACCGATGAGGGTCACTCTGCCCGCGCCCGGCTGACCGGTGAGGGTGTAGTGGAAGGCGCCATCGCGAAACTCGCCCGCAGCCACCAGTTGGGCGGGGAACTCGGCGCGCCAGGTCTCGGCTTGGTCATCGCGGCTGAGCGGATAGGGGACGACCGGCAGGGGGGCATCGCCCAGCACGACTTGCGCGTCCGGCAGGGGGGCATACGCCAGGGTAGGGCGGGCGCTCCCGCCCAGGCGGATGTCGCTCAACTGGAAGTTGGCGCGGCAGGAGGGTCCGCCCCGGTTGCAGACGATGCGCATGGCGGTCACGCGGCTGAGGTCGAGGCCGGCGCGTGAGAAGTCGAAGAAGTGCGTCAGCGGGTAGGCGCCGTGCGCCATCTCGCGGTTGGCGTAGTTGCCAATCATCCAGCCTTCGTTGCCGTCGGCGTCCACCAGCCCCACGGTGAGGTTGGCGGAGCGGTCGGAGAGGGCGGTGACGCTGGCGTAGGGCGCGGCGCGCAGGTCGAGCGGCGGGAAGGCGGCTTCCATGAACCCGTTCGGGCTGATTTTGTTGGCTTGCACGAACAGGACGCCCTGACGCGCTTCGATGAGGTAGTCGCTGCCGCCCTGCCAGAGGGATGGGTCAGCCAGCCCGTCCCAGGCCGCGGGAACCGGCGTGGGCGTGAACGTGGGAGCAGGGGTCGGCGTGGGAGCGGGCGTCGGCGAGGCAGGAGGGAGCGGGGTGGGAGTCGCCTGGGGTGTAGGAGAGCAGGCGGAGAGGAGAAGCATGCCCATCAGGAGAAGGAGAAAGAAGCGTTTCATGTGTTCACACTTGGGGGCGGCAATCGGGGTTGCCCATGAAGCCCGCCGCGTCGGCGCGCATTTTGTCAGCCATCAGGATGATCAGGTTTGTGCCAGGCATAGTGTCTCATAAGATTTGGAGCGTTCACAAGCAGTATAGTACAATCCGAGCAAACGAACAAAAGAGACTGCGCATGAGGTTTTACCCCACTCGCTCCCCCTTCCCCTATGACCTTTCAGCCGGCTGGCGCGAACAAACCGCCTGGCCCGCCTGGTGGGTGGACTGCGCCGAAGCCGGTCAGCCGCCGTGCGTGACGCTCTACCGCCTGAAGACCGTCTTCGACGCGCCAGCGCGCCTGCGCTTTCACGTCAGCGCCGATGAGCGCTACATCCTGTATCTGGACGAATCCCGCCTGGGGCGCGGCCCAGAGCGCGGCAGCCCGCTGTTCTGGTTCTATGAGTCCTTCGAAGAAGAAATCGCGGCGGGCGAACACGTCTTTTGGGCGCTGGTCTGGTCGGCGGGCAGGTACGCCGCCCCGGCGCAGATGAGCGTGCGTCCGGGCTTTCTGTTCGCCGCCGAAGGCGAGCAGCAAGCCCTCAGCACCGGATTGGGAGACTGGCAAGCCTGCCCCCTGCCCGGCTGGGACTATCTCGAAATGCACCAGGCGCTCTGGCGCGGACACCGCTTCCGCGTCTCGCGCCCTTTCCCCACCCTGGACTCGCTCGATTCGCTCGACTGGCAGCCCGCCCGCCGCGTCGTCCGCGCCTGCGACCGCCTGCAAGACTGGGACATCTACCAGAAGCGCCGCCTGCAGCCCGCGCCCCTGCCGCCGATGTTCAGCCAGACTCGCCCGCCGGGGCAGTTGCGCCTGGCGAGCGAGCTGTGCGAAGGCGCGCCCGAATCCGCCTACCAGACCGCCCTGCACCCAACCCTTTGCCCGGCAGCGGACGAAGACTGGCAAGCCTTCGCCGCCGGACGGGGCGAAATCCACCTGCCGCCCGGCGCGGCGCGGCGGGTCATCTTCAAACTGCCCGATTATCTGGTCGCCTACCCCGAACTGACCCTTTCCGGCGGGCGGGGGGCGCGCATCCGCATCGGCTGGGCAGAGTCCGCCCGCGCCCAGCCCGATTTCTGGAACAACGACAAGGGCAACCGCGATGAACTGTGGGGCAAGTACCTGGTCACCCAGGATGACGAAATCCTGCCGGATGGCAGCGCGCGCACCCGCTACGGTCCGCTCTGGTGGCAGGCCGGGCTGTACCTGCAACTGCTCATCCTCAACGGCGATGAGCCGCTCACCCTGCACGCGCTCACGCTCGAAGAGAGCCGCTACCCGCTGGAGATGGAAAGCCGCTTCGATTGCAGCGACCCGCGCCTGACCGCGCCGCTCCCGCTCCTGATTCGCGGTCTGCAAGCCGACGCCAACGAGACCTTTTTCGACTGTCCGCACTACGAAGAACTGCAATACCTCGGCGACGCGCGCCTGCAAGCCCTGTGCCACGCCGTGATGACCCGCGACGACCGCCTGACGCGCAAAGCCATCACCCTGTTCGACGCCTCGCGCCTGCCCGATGGCTTCCTGCAAGCCCGCTTCCCCTGCCGCGAGACGCAACTGATTGCGCCCTTCTCGCTCTACTGGGTGGGAATGTTGTGGGATTACGCCCACTGGCGCGCCGACCTGGACTTCGTGCGTTCCTTCCTGCCGGGCATGCGCGCCACGCTGGAAGCCTTCCGCCGCTGCATCGGGGCGGATGGTCTCTTCCACGCCCCCGAAGGCTGGAACTTCGCCGACTGGCTGGACGAATGGAACCGGGACGCCGGCGTGCCGCCCCACGGACACAGCGGCGTGAGCGGGGTGCTGCACTGGCATCTGGTCTATACCCTGGCGCTGGCGGCTGACCTGGAATCGAAACTCGGCGACCCCGACCTGGCAGCCTATTACGCGCGCTGGACACGCGAAGCGGCGAGAGCCGGACAAGCCTTTTGGGACGAAGGCCGCGGTCTGTTCGCCGATGACCTGGCGGGCGCGACCTTTTCCGACCATACGCAGGCGTTCGCCGTCCTGAGCGGTCAACTCTCCGAAGCGCAGCGCCGCCGCCTGGCAGAGGCCTGGCCCGCGGCTGAACGCAGCCGGGCGACCTACTACTTCCTGCATTACGTCCTGGAAGCCTATCGCCTGCTCGGTCTGGACGAACCGCTCTACGCCCAACTGCGCCGCTGGGACGCCGAGATGGTACAAATCGGGCTGAAGACGCCGCTGGAGCGGGTCGAGCCGAGCCGTTCGGACTGTCACGCCTGGTCATCGCACCCGCTCTACCACTACTTCGCCACCGTGCTGGGCATCCGTCCCGCCGCGCCGGGCTTCGCCAGCGTGGAGATTGCCCCCCTGCCCGGCGACCTGGACTACGCCGAAGGGACGCTCGTCCACCCTGCCGGCGGCGAAATCCGGGTGGAAATCGAACGCCGCGGCCGGCGGCTACGCGGGCTGGTGGAACTGCCGCCCGGGCTGAAAGGCACGCTGCGCGTGGGCGCGAAGACTTCGCCCATCGAAGGCAAATTGACGTTCTGATTGACTTTGCGCCAGAAAGGTTAGCCCCAATGGTCACCCTCAACGATCTTGCCAAGATGATTGACCATTCCCTGCTGCACCCTACTATGACCGACGCCCAGATACTTGAAGGCTGCGAAGTGGCTCGCAAATATGATGTTGCCACGGTATGCGTCAAGCCCTACGCCGTGACAATGGCAAAAGACGCGCTGGCCGGCTCCGGCGTGGGCGTTTGCTCCGTCATCGGATTCCCGCATGGCAACAGCACCACCGCCATCAAAGTCGCCGAGACCGAACAGGCCATCCGCGACGGTGCGACCGAGATTGACATGGTGATCAACATCGGCAAGGCCCTGGGCGGCGATTGGGACTACGTCTGCGCCGAGATCGAAGCCGTCAACCAGGTTTGCGTGCGCAACGGCGCGATTCTCAAGGTCATCTTCGAGACCGATTACCTGCAAGACGAACACATCATCAAGCTCTGCGAAATCTGCTCGGAACTCAAAGTGGCCTTTGTTAAGACCTCAACCGGCTACGGCTTCGTCAAGCAACCGAGCGGCGACTACAACTACAAGGGCGCCACCGGGCATGTCCTGCAGCTGATGCGCCAGCACAGCGCGGCCGAAGTGCAGCTCAAAGCGGCGGGCGGCGTGCGCACCCTCGACCAGTTGCTCAAAGACCGCGCACTGGGCTGCACCCGTTGCGGCGCCACCGCCACCGCAGCCATGCTCGAAGAAGCCAAAAGACGCGGCTATGAGTGAGATGCGGCAGCTTCGCTTGCGCCGCCTCGGCTATCGGCGTCACGCGCCTGAGCGCACCGCCCGCTGCGCCGGGGCATGGCTTCAACTTCGCCGGAGAACGCTTTGCTCAAAACAACCCACTTACCACAGGAGAAACTTATGTCCCCTTTACCTGCCTGGCTGGAAACAGCCGTCTTCTACCAGATCTACCCCCAGAGTTTCTACGACGCGAACGGCGACGGCATCGGCGACATCCCCGGCATCCTCGCCAAACTGGACTACATCCAGTCGCTGGGCGTGACTGCGCTGTGGCTCAACCCCTGCTTCGTCTCGCCCTTTCAGGATGCGGGCTATGACGTGGCGGATTACTACACCGTCGCCCCGCGCTACGGCACGAACGACGACCTGAAACGCCTGTTCGCCGAAGCCGGTCGGCGCGGCATCCGCGTCCTGCTCGACCTGGTGCCGGGCCACACGTCCATTCAACACCCCTGGTTCCAGGCTTCGGCGCGGCACGAGCGCAACCCCTACAGCGACTGGTACATCTGGACGAACAGCGTCTGGACGACGCCCCCGCCGCCCTTGCAGGTGGTGCGCGGCTACGCCGAACGGGATGGCGGCTACATCACCAACTTCTTCTACTCCCAACCGGCGCTCAACTACGGCTTCGCCCGCCCCGACCCGGCGCACCCCTGGCAGCAGCCGGTGGACGCGCCCGGCCCACAGGCCGTCCGCGCCGAAATCCGCAACATCATGCGTTTCTGGCTCGATCAGGGCGCCAGCGGCTTCCGCGTGGACATGGCCGGTTCGCTCGTCAAGGGCGATGTGGGACTGGTAGAAACCGCCCGCTTCTGGCGCGACATCCGCGCCTGGCTGGATGCCGAATACCCCGAGGCGGCGCTGGTTTCAGAGTGGGGCTGCCCCATCGAGGCCATCAACCAGGCGGGCTTCCACATGGACTTCGCCCTCACCTGGGCAATGCCCGGCATGTTGTCGCTCTTCCGCAAGGCCACCGGAGATGGACCGCGGCAGGACCCCTACGGCTGGAGCTTCTTCGACCGCCTGGGGCATGGCAACATCCGCGAGTTCATGGATGACTACCTGCGCCATTACCACGCCACCCGCCAGAACGGACACATCGCCCTGTTCACCGGCAATCACGACCACTGTCCGCGCCTGGGGCGGGGGCGCGACGCCGATGACCTGACGCTGATTTTCCTCTTCCTGCTGACCATGCCCGGCACGCCGTTCATCTACTACGGCGACGAAATCGGCATGCCCGGAATTCAAGGCTTGCCCTCCAAAGAAGGCGGCTACAACCGCACCCAACTGCGCACCCCCATGCAGTGGGACGACTCGCCCAACGCCGGGTTCTCCACCGCCCCGGCGGAGGCGCTCTACCTGCCGGTGCAGAGCGAACCGGAGCGCCCGACCGTCGCCGCGCAGGAGGCCGACCCCGACTCGCTCCTGAACCGGGTGCGCGAGCTGATTGCCCTGCGCAAGGCGCATCCTGCCCTGTGGGCCAGCGCCCCCTTCGAGCCGCTCTACGCCGAAGCCGGGCGCTACCCGCTGGTCTATCGCCGTCAGGCGGGCGACGAAACCCTGCTGATTGCCGTCAACCCCTCCGAGCGCGAGGTAACGGTCAGCCTTCCGGTCGAGATCTGCCCCGACCCCAACTGGCCCGCAGACGTGTACGGCCTTTCCAACCCCTGGATGCGGCAAGGCGAAGATGAATGGGTGCTGACCCTGCCGCCGGTCTCCGGGGGCGTGTACGCGGTATGACGAGGAGGGCTGACACGAAGATCGTGACCGTCTTTTTGTCATGAATGTTGAGACATGATAGAATAATAAGTTGAAAGGTTTTGATCTGTGACGAAAAAACGGCATAAGCCTACCCTGCCATCAGCGGCCCAACGCGGCGTTGGCCCAGCTTCGAGCCCGCCCAGCGCAGTCTCTTTTCTCCAGGAAGCCATACGGCAATTGCGGCGCAGCAACTATGCAGCAGTATGGACCCAAATGGATGCGTTCATCCGCTCTGGGCCCGCTCCGGCTCATGCTGAAGCCGCACGTCAACTGGCTTCCGAAGCGCACTTCCGGGCCGCATTGCTATTGGAGAGCACCCTGGACAAACGGTTGGGCCATCTGGATGCGGCCCTGCAGTTGACGCCAGATGTGCCGAAGCTGCACTTCCATCGCGCGTTGACCTTGTGGCAAATGGGCCGGCCGGCCGACGCATTGCCGGAGCTGAATATCGTCGCCGCACACGAGCCGGCGCGACCGGGCCTGGCGTATCTACGGGCGCTGGCGAGTGTGGCCCTCGGCCAGCCCTGGAGTACGACGGGGCTTTCGCCGGCCGAGCTGAACACCGTGCAACTGGTCGAGCAGCTGGTGCGGCACGATCGGCGCCACAGGGCACTGACGTTCAAAGAGCCGTTACTCGGCAAAGGCACCGAGATGTGGCAGGCGCTGATCGCTATGGCCCAAGGCCCGACCGCTGCCCCGCAGGCCCAACTGAAGGTCGCAGTCGAGCAGAATTCGCGCAAGCCGATCAGCCGCATCTTGAACTACTATCGAGGGGTGGCCGCGCTGCGCGCCGGCGATCGCGGGGTCGCGCGCGATGCCTGGATAGTGGCCCGGGGCGCCGGGCTGAACTCGCCTGCACTCGACAAAAACCTGACTGCCCTCACGCGCGCGGAGGCGGTGGAGCTGGCCGAGGCAGGCCGCTGGCAAGATGTGGTAAATCTGCTGGGGCGCATTCCCTATGCCGAGACCGACCGGATCCTGGCCGAGACCGGCAGCCTGGCCTACTTCCATCTCGGCTACCAGGCGGCTCAGGCCGGCAAGTGGCAGGCCGCTGTACAACACTGGCGCAAAGCCAACGACCTGAGCCCCAACCGGTACATCGCACAGAACCTGGCCCTGGCCGAAGAGGCTTTAGGCAACTGGGTCAATGCTGCCGAGGCCTGGCGCGAGATGGTGCGCCGTCGGCCGCGCAAAGAGGACCACCCCGATTACCTGACCGACCTCCAGGTCGCGGCGCTGTGGCGCCGCGCGGCCGAATGCTATGAACATGCCGATGAGATCGAAGAGGTCGAGGTCTGTCTGCGCAACGCCATCAAATACGCGCCGGACGACACGGCTCTTCGCCTGCGCCTGGTGAATCTGCTGTTGGACCAGGAACGCGTGGATGCCGCCGAGACACAGCTCAAAGAGATCCTGGCGACGGAGCCGCAGAACCTCGAGGCGCTGGTGCATCTGGGCCGGCTATATCAGGACAGTTGGTTGCCCGATGCGGCCCCCATCTGGCGACAGGTGCTGGCCATCAATCCCTCCCATCCGGAGGCACGCGATGCGTTGGCCGCGCATTACGCCTCGCTGATTGACCCGGACACCGGGAAGGGTACCATGCTCCTCAAGGAGCTGTACCCCCGTAAGACCGCCATCGAAGTGCTCAAGCTCGGCCTCCAGGAGGTGCCCGATCATCCGCGACTGCTGGCGCTTCTGGGCGTCATGTATTTGCGACAGAAGCAGCTCAAGTCAGCCCGGGAATATCTGGTGCAGGCAATGCAGGTCGCGCCGCAAGATGTTAAGGCCGCCAACATGGTGCTCCACCAGTTGCTTCATGCCGACGGCGGCGACCTCGTGTTGGAACTGATCCCGACCGTCCGTCAGATTCCGAAACTGTTGCCGGCCTTCTGGTTCGATCAGGCGTCTCAAGCGTTGGAGTGCAACTTGGGCGAAGAATGGGCCGACCGCTTCATCACCGAGGCGTTGATGGCAGGCAAACAGCCGTGGGTGGACGATACACAAGCCGGACTCCTCGTCGAGGCCTTCATGGTCGCCGGTGATCACCAGGCGAAACGCCTGTCCTCATCGCTGGAGCAACGCATCCGCGAGGAAGTGCCCACGAGTGGTGCTGTACAGTATGTGGAGGCGTACCGGCTGTACCATGAGAAGCAAGATGTGAAAGGAGCGATACGATTGCTTAACGACGCCGTACGCACCGCGCGCCGGGCGGGCGATCAGGGCGTCTTGCGCCGGGCCGAGTCCATCAAAATGTTGCTCGAAGGGGGGCCCAGTCTCTCCGATATCGAGAAGCTCATGGGCAGGCTTTTCCCCTGGGTGTGACACGAAAACAGCGAGACAAGGAGAGCCCATGGTTACCCGCATTGTGAGCAAGCCACCCAAAGACCCCTATGCCGTGCTGGGCATTCAGCGCACCAGCGACGAGGCCGCCATCAAGCGCGCCTACTTCCGGTTGGTGCGCGAATATCCGCCCGAACGCGAGCCGGAAAAATTCCAGGAACTGCGCGCGGCCTACGAGCAGATTCGCTCGGCCGAGGCGCGTTCGCAAACCGACCTGTTTCTGCTGCAACCGCCGCCTGAGATGCCCAGGCGCCGCCAGCTGACATACGATCTCGACGTGCACGCCGAAGATATCGTGATGTTGGCCCTGGAATTGGGACTGGCTCGCATGACAGTACAAGAGGATTTCCGTGAACCAGAATTACCCACCCAGTGAAAACGAGCCTGCCCTCGCGCAGGGCTATTGGGTTCGTCTGACCGGCCAGATGGATCGGCTGCAAGCGACCGTCGAGGAGTTGCTGGCCGCAACAGAGACTACCAACAGCCAGACCGCGGCATTGCTGCGCCATTTGACCGATCCCGAACGGGGCCAGGCGATCGCCGAGCGGCTGGCCGAGCTGAGCGCCAGCCAGGAGTCCGCTCAGGCGCAGTGGCTGGCGGTCGCCGACCGCCTGTCTGCCGGGCTGAACGAGGTGACGCAGGCGCTGGCCCGGCTGAATCGCACCCAGTTTCGGGCGAACACGCTGGCCGAGATGAAAGACCAGCAGGTGACGAGCGCGCTGGAGACGCTCCGGGAAGTCGCGGCGCGCCGCGAGCAGCTACAGGAGGCCCGCGCGCAGCAGGAGCAGGCGCGCGCAACTGCCCTGCGCAGCGAAGGCCGCAGCGAATTCGCGGCCGACCTGCTGCCCGTGCTGGATGGCCTGGAGCTGGCCCTGGAGAGCGGCCGCTCCCTGCTGGAGCGCCAGCGCAGCCGGCAGGCCGAGGCGACACAGGTCACGCCGCCGACGCCGCCGACCTTCTGGCAGCGGCTGGCCTGGGCGTTGTGGGGCCGTGGGCTGCCGCCCGGCACGATGGCGCCTGCGCCGCCGGCCACCGACCTGATCGCCGGGGTGGAAGCATGGTTGCAGGGCCTGGAGATGGTGCGGACGCGCTGCCTGGCGCTGCTGGCGACTGCCGACATCGAGCCGATCCAGGCCGATGGACAGCCGTTTGACCCGCGCTGGCACCTGGCGATGGCGACCGCCGCGCGCAGCGACGTGGCCGATGGCGTGGTCGTCAGCGTGCTGCGCCGGGGCTATCGCCAGCGCGACCGGGTGGTGCGTTACGCCGAGGTGGTGGTCAACCGGGCGCCGCAGCCCGCCGCGCCGACGGACGATAGCGCAAACAGCGCACGCACGAAACCGACCGGGGGCTATCTCGGGCAGGCCGTACTATCAGAAAGTGAAGGACAATGAATCAGTCAGACAAAATCATCGGGATTGATCTGGGAACGACCAACTCGGTCCTGGCGGTCATTCAGAACGGCACGCCGGTTCTGTTGCCCGTGCAGGGCGGCCGGCTGTTGCCCTCGGTGGTCGGCATCGCGCCGAACGGCGAGGTGCTGGTCGGGACGCCTGCGCGCAACCAGTGGGTTGTAGCGCCGGATCGCACGATTCGCTCGATCAAGCGCAAGATGGGCAAGGCCGAGGTCGTGAATATGGCCGGCAAGAGCTATACGCCGCAGGAGATCTCGGCGTTCATCCTGCGCACCATTCGCGAGGCGGCGCAAGCGGCGCTGGGCGAGGAGGTGCGCCGCGCCGTGATCACCGTGCCGGCCTACTTCAACGAGACGCAACGCCAGGCTACGCTGGAGGCGGGCGAGATCGCAGGCCTGATCGTCGAGCGCATCATCAACGAGCCGACCGCGTCGGCGCTGGCCTACGGCTATGGCCTGTCGGACGATCAGCACCTCAAGGTGTTGGTCTACGACCTGGGCGGTGGCACGTTCGACGTCTCGATCATCGAGCTGCACTCCGGCGTGGTGGACGTGTTGGCGACGGCGGGCGACAACTACCTCGGCGGCGACGATTTCGACGAGCGGCTGGCCGGGATGATCGCCGATGAATTCTACGATAAGCATCACATCAACCTGCGCGAGCAGCATCAGGCCTGGGCGCGGCTCCTGCGCGCTGCGGAAGAGGCCAAGATCGAGCTCTCGTCCGCGCCTTTTGCCGAGGTCAAGCTGGAGTACATCGCGCACGACCGCAAGGGTCGTCCGCTGCACATTGCGCGCGAAGTAGCGCGCCACGAGTTCGAGGAGCTGATCGCCGATCTGCTGGGACGCACGATGGAGCTGGTGCGCAAGGCGTTGATGGACGCCAGACTCGCGCCCGATCAGATTGACCGGGTGCTGCTGGTCGGCGGTTCGACCCGCATCCCGGCGGTGTGGGATCTGATCACGGCGCAGATGGGGCAAGAGCCGCACATCGAGATTGACCCGGATGCGGCGGTGGCGTTGGGCGCGGCCGTTCAGGCGGGCATCATTGCGGGCGAAGAGGTGGATGCCATTCTGGTGGACGTGACGCCTTACTCTCTCGGCATCGAGACGGCCCAGATCGGCTACGGCGGCCGCATTCACGCCGACCTCTTCACACCCCTGGTGCGGCGCAACACCACCGTGCCGGTGCAAAAGAGCCAGGTCTTCACGACCCTCTTCCCCGGCCAGGAGCAGATCCACATCAAGGTCTATCAGGGCGAGAATCCGGTGGCTTCGCAGAACGTCCTGCTCGGCGACTTCATGGTCGAGGGGCTCACGCCGAACCGGCCCGACGGCCTGAGCGACGTGACGGTCAACTTCCAGCTCGACGTGAACGGCATCCTCGATGTCACCGTGGTGGAGCGCAAGACGGGCAAGCGGACGAGCGAGCGGCTGAAGGCCAGCCGGCAGCGCTTGAGCCCGGAGGATATCGCGCGCAGCCGGGCCAAACTGGCCGAGGCTTACACTGAGATGGAGGCTGCAGCGGCCGAGAAGGCCATGGATCCGGGCGTGGCTGCGCTGCTCGAACGGGCGCAGCGGGCGCTCGATCGGGCCGACCTCGATGCCAGCCTGGCCGATGACATCGCCGGCGTGGTCGCCGACATCCGCCATGCGCTGGCCTCCGGCGACGACGCTCAGGTCGAGGCGTTTTGTGATCAGTTGATTGATCTGTTGATGGAGACCGAAGCATAACGGTCATCCAGGTAGAGTACTATGAAAAAGAGCAGATTCCTTCTCTTCCCTCCGCAAATCCCCCCATCGCTGGCGCTCTACACCCTGGCACGGGTCGCCTGCAACCAGATCGAGCGCTGTGCCGCCGACCTGGTGCTGGTGGGCATGCCTGGCGGCCAGGGCACCCTGCTGGCCGCCCAGGCGTTGTGGGCTGCGACCCGCTCGACGCCTTTCCCGCCGGTGGCAGCCATCCATCTGTCGGAGCAGCACCTTGTCGGCTACGTCAACCGACCACACCTTGCCTCCGGGCCGCCACCGCTCGGTTTCCTCTTTGGCATCCTGGAGGCAGGCCCCTTTATGGCATGGGTCCAGGGTCAGAACGCGTGGCAGAACGAGCTGCGCACGGCGGTCGAAGTTGCACGAGGCTCGCGGGCTGCGCCAACCAGCGTCATCGTTTTGGGCGAACGAGACCTCACCGAGATGACCGCTTCACTGGTGCTAGGCTTGCTGGCTGCAGTCTACCCGGAAGCCCAGGCCCGCTACATCCCGGGCCCTGAGGAGCCTTTCGGCTCGGCCATCTACTGGCCGATCCATTTCATCGAAGAGTGGATCAACGGCCCCCAGAACGCAGTGATCCCGCGGCTGCCCACCGACGACGAAGAATGGAACAACATCGGCGCCGACCTGATCAGCCTGGCGCTGGCCGGTGACACAACCGGGCCGGAGACCCTCGACTGGCGACCCATCGCCGCCGACCATCCGAGCATCGAGCGGTTGAGCGCCTACTTCCCGCGCGCAGACCTGACCGAGCTGCCCCGCTGGACGGCCAACGCCCTGCACCGGGAAATCCTGGCGCACCACCGCGCCGCAACCCGGCCGCGGCGCCGGCCGCGCACCGGGCCGAAGCCCGCCAAGCCGCGCCCCTATCTCCTGCCAGCTCACTTCCTGATCGGCCGGGAGCTCTGGCTGCGCCGGCGCCTGACTGCAGCCGAAGCTGCGCAGGCCGCGGGAATGCCGGTCGAAGCCGCAACTGAGATCCTGGAACAGTCGCTTACGCCGGGCTTGCTCGAGGCCGAAGATCGGGAAGGCGTACGCACCTACTGTCTGCGCAACCGGGCCGCCGTCCTGGCTTACGGCTCGCTGTGCGCCGATCCCGGGCCGGAGTTTACCCTTTATGTCGAGCGTAGGATTGCAACGACCACCCCCTTCCCCGTGGAATACGTGCGCAGCAGCCCCACCCGCGCGGGGGCGCCGGTACTGGTGCCGGTGCCGCCGGGCTACGGCGCGCCTGCGCCGGCCGAGGTGCTGGTGCTCGCGCCGGAGGTTGACCTGGACGTGGCCCGGGACATGCTGTGGCGCCGCAAGCTGGATCGCGCTGCCGACGACCGCCTCTTGTTTGCCGAGGATGTCGAGGAGATGCCGGTGCACGAGCTGACCGACTTTGCCGGGTTGCCGACGGTGCTCTACGCGGCCGGCGCGCCGAACCTGCCCGAGGTCATCCCCGACGATATCCCGCTGGCGGAGAAAGGGGAAACCCTGGCGCGCCTGGCGTTCGCCAGCCTCACCCCCGAGACCGTGTCGGCCGGCCATGACGGCATCCGCTACCTGGCGGACGCGCTGGCCCAGGGCATCGTCACCCCGCTCACCGAGCCCTACCGCCGGGCGATCCTGCGGCTGACCGGTGCGACCGACCTCGCAGCTGCGCGTGCCCTGGCTGCGGCGCAGCGCGGCCTCACCGCAGCGCAGTCCTGAGGTGAGCAGGCAAGCGGAAGGAAAAACCAATGAAGGACGTCCACCAGATTATCGAACAGCTCACACCGGCCGATGCCAGGGCGGTCTTGCACGCCCTGGCGACCGGCGACGAAGCTTTTGCCGCGCGCATCGCCGAAATGGCGCTGGCTCGCATCCAGCAAGTGGATGTCGAAGAAGTAGCTGCGGCCTTGTACGACGAGCTGGAAGCTCTGGAATATGAGGTCCCTCAAGACGTTCGTCGCCGAGGAGTTGGGCGGTTGGGCTGACCAGCTATTGTGGTAGAATGTGTGCGACGTCCTGTGCGACGTCCGTTCACGCGTGCCGGATGGCGGCGCCACGGGCGTGAACGACAGCTGACGCAAGTTATGCCAAGCGGGGAGGTACCGGCATGACCAGAGACTCCACATTTCTGCGGCAAGTTATGCTGAAGAACTACAAAAGCATCGCCGCCTGCGACGTTCGGCTCGGACCGTTGGTATTCCTGGTGGGCCCCAATGGTGCGGGCAAGAGCAACTTCCTGGACGCGCTGCGCTTTGTGGCAGATGCCTTGCGGACGTCGCTGGACCATGCGCTGCGCGATCGCGGGGGAATCAATGAAGTACGCCGCCGCTCGGCCGGGCATCCAACACACTTCGGGATGCGATTGGGTTTCGTCTTGCCAAACGGTGAGAACGGCCACTACGCGTTCCGCATCGGTTCGCAGCGCGGCGGAGGATACGAAGTCCAGCAAGAAGAGTGCTACATCTACGGACCCGGCAATCGTTACTTTCGCGTTGAAAACGGCCAGCTTGTCGCTGCCAGTTCCGGAACGATGCCCGCAGTGGCGGCCGACCGCCTCTACCTGGTCAATACCTCTGGACTACCCGAATTTCGCCCCGTCTATGACGCCTTCTGCAGCATGGGCTTCTATAATTTGAACCCAGATCGCATCCGCGATCTGCAACCTCCCGATCCAGGGCGACTGCTTACGCGCGACGGCGGCAATCTTGCGGCCGTGTTTGCGCAACTGGGAGAGCGCAGCCCGGCGGCTAAACAGCGCATCGAAGAGTATCTCAGCAAGATCGTTCCAGGGATACGCTGGGTCGAGCATCGTAGCATCGGTCCCAAGGAAACTTTGGAGTTCGGCCAAAATGTTGCGGGCTCCGATGTTCCCTGGCGCTTTCTGGCGGCCAACATGTCGGACGGGACGTTGCGCGCCTTAGGCATTCTCGTCGCCCTATTCCAGTCGGCCGGCGGCAACGGATCGGGCAGCCCTGTGACGCTGGTAGGCATCGAAGAACCGGAGGTAGCGCTGCATCCGGCCGCCGCTGGCATCCTCGTCGACAGCCTGCGCGATGCCAGCCGACATACGCAGGTCCTGGTCACCAGCCATAGTCCTGACCTCCTGGATCACCCGCAATTGGAGACCGATTCTATCCTGGCGGTCGTTTCTGACGGCGGGACAACGACCATCGGCCCGCTTGACGAGGCAGGCAGGTCGGCGCTGCGTGATCGTCTGTATACGGCGGGGGAACTCTTGCGTCTGAATCAGCTTGCGCCAGATCCGGCTGCCTGGACACTGAGCAAGGGGCAACTCCGCCTCTTCGAGCGCGGAGAAGTCTGATGCGTCTGGCCTGTATCGTCGAAGGACATGGCGAGGTACAGGCAGTGCCGATCTTGCTGCGCCGCCTGGCCGGTCACCTTGCACCAACTCTCATGCTCCACATTGAGCAGCCTATCCGGATCACCAAGAGCAAACTCTTGCAGGCTGGCGAGTTGGAGCGCGCCGTTGAGCTGGCAGCACGCAAGATCGGTGGCAATGGTGCCATCCTCATTGCGACATTCTCAACCTCACCCCTTGATCGCGCCTTCAACCATGGCGCGGAAGAAGCTCTGCCGCGCAAAGATGTAAAGCCGATCGTTATAGATCGGGATCGGCAGGTTGCGGATCGAGACCCCCATCTGGTAAAGCGCCAGGAGGTTCGTGAGTAACGGCACCCCGGTGATCGCATAGATCGCAACCATCAGCGCATCGTGCCCCAAAAACGATAGCGGGAGAACGCATAGCCGGCCATCGCCGCTACCACCATCACGATCAACGCAGCGCTGACTGCGTAAAGCACGGTGTTGGGCAGATTTGTTGGCCCCATCAATCGCTTCTGCGATGATCCGGTCCGCCTCCGAGACCGCGACCGCCATCGGCTTCTCCAGCAGCACATGACACCCGGCGCGCAGGCAATCTATCGCCACGGTCGCGTGCAACGGATGGGGCGTGAGGATGACCGCCACATCGGGCTTGACTTCGGCCAGCAGGGCATCGTGATTTCCACCTTCAGTTGCTCAAAGGTGGTCATGCCCGGCTTGTCGGTCATGTAGTCCTTGCCGTGTTGCATGACACGGATGCCCAGCGCCGCGCGCTCACACGGGATGCCGGCGTTGATGATGAGCTGGATGCTCGGGTCCTCCAGGATCTCCTCGGCAGAACGGGCCAGGGTCGCCTGGGGATAGGCCTGGCCGTAGGCCGCAGCCAGTTCCGGCTCGACCGCATAGTACGAGACCAATTGCGCGCCGGCCTCCAGCAGGATGTCGATCTGCATGTAGATGTGGCCGTGGTTCAAGCCGATGGCTGCGAAACGTAAGGGTGGTGGTGTTGACATGCGGACGTTGAGCACGGCGCCGCTGGCCTCGGCCAGTTGCTCGGAACACTGGCCGAACTGCTGGAGCGCCATCAGGTCGAAATCCTCCAGCGCGGCGTTGACGGGAACCTTCGGCCAGGGGACCGCGGGCGGCGCGGGCCGGGCCCGCCGGGGCGAGAAGATGGGGCCGTGAAAGCGATCCTCTCCCACACTGCCGACATCATAGGCAAAGTCCCGCCACGCGGCCAGGAGAGCCTCTTCCTGTTGAGGATCAATCCGGGCTTCAAGGTCGTCGAGACAGCGCCTGAGGACGTCGTTCATGGCCCAGCGTTCTCTGCCCCTACTCCTGGCCCTGCCAGGCCGGCCACGGCCCGATAGTGCGCCTCGCGGGTGCGCTGATGATGGTCGTACAGTATACGCTGTAGGCCAGACAGATCGCGACGCACCAACGAATCCACCATGGCACGGTGCTCGGCCTGAGCCTCACTCAAGTGCAACTCGACATCCGCCAGGTACCAACGGCGCAGACGGATCCAATCAGCCAGCGCACGGTCGATGAACTCAACCAGCAGCTTGTTACCGGACAGGACGGCGACGGTATGATGGAACTCCGCGTTCAGCTCCGCCCACCGGTCTTTGTCGTCGGACGCCAGCGCAGCGTCCATCCGATCCAGGATCTCGCGCAACCTGGCGATATCGGACGCAGCAACGCGCGGCAGGGCCAGCTCAAAAGCCATCAGCTCCAGCCGTTCCAGCACCTGTGAGACCTGCTCGATGTTGGCGGGCGAAAGCTCCGAGACCACCGCGCCGGTGTGAGGGGTGATCTCCACCAGCCCTTCGGCCTGCAGGCGTTGTAGCGCGGCCCGCATGGGGATGGGGCTGATCCCCAGCTCCGCGCTGAGGGTGTCAATCACGATCCGATCGCCCGGTTTCATCTCACAGCGCAAGATCGCTGCCCGCAGCACGTCGTAGGCGTAGTCCTCCTTGGTACGCGGCTGGAGCGGTTTGGCCAGTGTAAGCAGCGAAGGTGCTGGCTATGGAAACCCGAGTGCACAAGTGGGAGCACAGGCTGGCTCTGTGTATCCCCAGACCGTCTGCCACCGCGACCGGGATCGGACACGATTCACCCGTCGAACTCGCCCTCACGCTGCTCCTCCTCCTGTTATTTCTGGCCTCGGCTTGCAGCGTGACACCCCGCGGTTCTGACTCCAGTTCTCGGCCCGGTCCGGGCCCTGGCGTTCCCCTGCCACCCAACGAAGATTTCGACGTGATCTGCTTCCTCGAATTCGAGGAGGCAATTGTTGCCAGGGCCCCTGTTTTCGACGCTTTCCACACTCGCGACGGCGGTCTCACCTGGCAGCAAGAAGGCTTTGATTATGGCCGCGGTTCTGGATCCGCATCCGGTTGCTCCCCGAACAAGAAGATGCCCGACGAACTCTGGGTTCCACCGGATGGGCAAGTGCGCTATCGGTTCCACCCAGGCGAATCCATCGAGATCTCGATGGACAAAGGGCACACCTGGGAACTCGCTTACGATCTGACCCCAATCCGGTGGGATCCGATTGCCCCGGCCAATCCTGATCGGAGAGTCATCGTCCAACCGGGCCCTTGGGATGCGATGCTTGACCCCCGGAGCGGTAACCTGCTGCTGGCGATGGGACATGCAGGGGTCTTGCTGCGCCTGCCTTCGGACGAGTGGCGCTGGGTTCAGGTGGGACGGTATGCCCATGATCCCCCGTCGCCCACGTTAACCCCCGTCAGCCAGGAAGATGCCCCGGAGGAGATCCTACCGCCGGCCCCCACTCTGATACCTGCCGACCTTGAGATTGGCACTGAAGATCGCTATGTCAATGCGCTGACCTTTTCCCCGGATGGTTTAACCTTGGCGGCCAGCGGATTCATGGGGGGAATCAAGCTGTTTGACTTCCGCGGGGGCGGGCTGTTGCACTGGCAGCAATGGGGGCAGGATGTCCAACACCGAAAATTGTATGGCGCGGTCTTCTCTGCGGATGGCAAGACCCTCATCACTTGCGGAACCAATGTGGACAAGACTCTGAATCTCTGGGATGTTGGCACCTGGACGCTGATCAGGGCCCATGAAGGGTATCAGACCAGCGCTCTCCACACCGGGGTTTATGACGGCAGGCAATATCTTGCGGTGGGAGGTGATCAAAAGACGGACCTGTTCCAATTGCCGGATGGCAAGCTGTTGTCTACGGTCCCCAGGGGCAGTTTGAGCCTGCGTTTCATCCCCGGCACGCCTTACCTGGCCATCGGCGGCCATTCGGATGTTACGGTCTGGGATCTGAACAAGATGGAGAGCGTGCGACTGCTCCAGGGCCGCACCGGCGCGGACGGCCAGGGCGATTCCTCGAGCAAGATTCTCGCGTTGGGATATGACCCATCCGAAGACCTCCTGATGGCTCTGCGGGAAAACGGACGGCTCATCGCCTGGGAGGTTACCGGCGGCAACCTGGTCCGGGAACTGGTTCTGCAGCTTCCGCATGGCTGGTATGTCAACACGGCCGCCTTTTCCGAAGATGGCCGGCTGGCAGCAGTGGGCATGCACAATGGCCCGTTGGTGTTGTTTGACAGCCAGACCGGCCAGATGCTCTCGCGACAGTGGATTGATGATAGCGGCACGCTAATGAAGCTTGCTTTTTCACCGGACAGTGAATGGCTGGCGGCGGGCTATGTGACGGGGCAGATCAGAATCTGGCAGGTGGACCGCTTGATCGGCCGGGAGTAACCCCGTCCTGCAGGTCAGCACCGTTCCCAACAAACAGAGCAGGATTTCACCGCCGAGACCGCAGAGGGCGCAGAGACAGCCAGGAAACTTCCGCGTGCTGGGCGGTGAGCTGTGATCATCGGTTCGAGACGCAGGTTCGCCGGGCAGTTACCTGGAGTTCTCTGTGTCTCGGTTCGGTGTATCCAGGTTCGGCGTTCAGATGTTGGCGTCAGCGCACCACCAGCGGCAGGTAGGCCAGGCGCGCGGTGGCGGCCATGAGGGGGCGAAGTAGGTGGCGTCCCCCTGGTCGAAGGGTTGCGTCAGCTCGGTCGGTGAGGGAGAGTTGCGACGAACTCCCCCTCACGGCCCGCCGCTCTTCAGCGCGAAATCGAACTCGCCCACCTGCCTGGAGGGGGCCGAATGGCCAACGCGATTGGCGGCCTGCACAGCGTAGAAATAGTTGTTGGCCACGTCGCCGATCGGCGTAATACCCCCTACAGCGCCGGTGTCGGTCCAGGTCAGCGCAGAAGTGGTCGCTACCCGAATGCAGTTGCAGTTGGGCCGGTTCGGGTCGAAAAAAGGAACGGTGCTGCGCCACACCAGGTAGCTGGTGGCTGCCGTCGGCCGACCGTAGATGTCTTGCATGACTGCCGGCCAACTCAACACTGCGGAACTGCCGCTGCGGCCAATGGACACTGCCGGAGGCTGTGGCACGGCTGCATCCGCCCACGGCAGTTGCATGGCCGGATCGCCGAACAGTATCTGAGTGTATACCAAATAGTTGAGGCCGTAAACGGCCGCGTAGCGCTGCTTGGCTACAGTCAAAGCCGTGCCCACCTCCCGGATGCCGTCATGAAAGATCGCTTCCATCAGCAGCTTGCGGAAGTTGTGCTGGTCGTAGGTGAGTCCCAACCCCGAAGGAGAGATGGCCCCGATCGAACCGCCCCCGGCGCGGCGTTGCATGGTCTCGGCGATGCTGACACGCGCCGGATCGGTGTGAGCGAAATACCCGTCCAGGCAGTTGAAGGTGTAAACCAGAGGGAACATGCCGTCGTTCACCAACGACGGCACATCGTCCTTGGTCCAGATGTATTCGTGTGCCCAACGCTCCGGCGCGCCGTGGCCCGAGTATTGCACCATCCATGTGCCGGTATTGATGGCGTCCCGAATGGCGCTCTTGGCGCTGGCGGCATCGGCGTGTGTGATCCCCAGGTAGATGCGGGTCGGAACGACGTCACTCGGCAGGTAATCGGCAATGATCTGATCGCTTAGCCCCGGAAAGTCGCCGGCCGAGTCGGCGTTATCGGCTACGAACAGGGCGCGGCGCTGCCACGGCTGCGACCGCATCCCCTCATCGTAAGCGATGATCTTGTTCACCACCGTGGTGGCCTCGTCCAGGGTGTTTACTGCCAGCCGGCCCACCGAAACCTCGGGCACATCGTTGCCGGCGATGTTCCCAAACAACGTATCGGCCGGCACTTCCCCCTGCCACGGGTCAACCCAGGCCAGATAGGGCGGGATCATGATGGGGGGCGCCGGGTAAACGGCTGTGTTATACCCCTTGAAGTTCCAGTGCCCATCTCCCATCAGGGTCAGGAACTGAGGTCCGGGCGGAGGCCAGTGGGCGTGCGCCCAGGTCAACATGGCCGGGATGGCTTTGGGATGGTAGATGCCGTCATTGAACTCGTCATAGGCGTCCTGGGCGTCCACCACCAGCGCGCGGCGGCCGTGGTTGCGGTGCCACTGCGCCAGCACCTCGGCAGCGGGCCGCAAGCTGGCATGGCTCACGATGACCGTGTCGGCGCCCTCTGCCGGATTACGCAGGCCGGTGGGCGGGCGCACGCGAAGTGAGGTCGGTGCGGCCCATAAGGCCTCCTCCTGCAACCAGTAACGGGCTCCGGCGGCCGGTCTGGCGCGAAAACGGACCAGATAGCCTGCGCCCTCGGGCTCCACCCAGGCGTTGTTCAGGCGCACCGGCCGCGCCGGATCGGTCACGTCCCAAATGGCGACAGCCGAAGAGCTCCAGCCCCCGACCGAGAACTCCTGTTCCCCGTCGGCTTCGGCGATGAAATCGAGCTGGCCGTTCCAGGCGACGAACTGCCGGCGATAATCCACCTCCCAGTAATTGACGTAGATATCGTCGTGGGTGGTGGAAGGCGGGTTGACAGCAGTGACGGCCACGGTGTTGGTGCCGTGGACAAGCGTATCGGCCGGCACCATGGCCTCGAACACCCGTCGCACCCGGCCGCTCCAGTCAAAGGTACCAAGGCCCACGCCGTTCAGGGCGATGACCGTGCGATGGTCGGTGTTCGTGTAGTTGCTGTTGTATCGGCTGACCTCCTCCAGGCGCAAGGTGGCGGCATAGCCCGGCGCCGGATACGGCACCGCATAGGGCAGATTCCGGGTGACGCTGTCGCCGGGGTTGCCCCCGGTTTGTAGCCGCTCCCAATACCAGGTGTCCTGGGTGTCCAGGTAGAGGGTGTGAAGGGTCCACCAGATCTTGTTCTGCTCGGCGCGCAGCGTGGTGAAGAAGTCCGACGGCGGGATCAGATCGCCCAGCGGCGTAGCATCCACCTCGACTATGCGTGGGCCGGCCGTGCCGCCGATATCCAACCAGTAAACGCGTTCGTCGGTGTACTTCTGGTCCATCTCGGGCCCTCGGAACCGTTGGCCGAAGAACTGGATCTCATCCCCGGGGTCGAAGCGGCCGTCTTCTTCTCCAACGACGCGGATGGAGACGGGCTGGCCCAAACTGCTCAAGGCAAAAGTGCGGGGGTCCACAGCGGCCAGGTTGACGCCAATCGCGTCCAGATCGGCCGGAGTGATACGCACCAGACTGTCGGTTGAAACGCCAACCCGCACACGAATTGTCGTAGTGGAATCATCGGGCTCAGCCGCAACTCTTGCTGGCATGATACTGAACCCAAACAACACCCACGCCATCAACACGCAACGCACAACGATCTTCAGATTTTGTCTCATCACAAAAAGCTCCAACTGGAAACTGTGACCGGTCGGCAGGCAGACTGCGGTTCAGCGACACCAGTATAACACAGAAACTACCAGTTGGCCGGGATTGCGGTCCAGATCCGCCTGCGCCTGGAAGAAGGTTCCGGCCGGCCGCAATTTGACCCGGCGACCCGCGTCCTCACCGTGCAGATGCCCGCAGGCTGTTGGGCGCGCATCCGCATGAACAGCCTGCCGGGCGGGCACCCGGAGTTCATGGCGCTCTGCCGCTGGTGCCTGGAAGCGCACGAGCGGGGCCAGCTCTCGTTGGCGGCGCTGGCCCGGGTCGAGGTCGCTTCGGGGACACGAAGTACCGCCGCGTGCGCTACCGCCTGGCGGCTGCGTCCCGCTATCGCGAGTACTTCCCCGCCGAGCTCATCGCCGCGGCCGAGAGCGTCTCACGCGTGAGCGAGGAGGTCGAGGTGGACGTGTTGAGCAACGGCCGGCCGGCTAAGCCCGCAGTGCGCTCCGTCGTGCCGCTGCTGCGCTGGGAGGAGACCGGCGCAGCGGGCGATCCGCAGCGGACGAGCACGCGGCGTGGGGGCGGGCTGCGCATCTACCTGGGCCGCGCCGCAGGTCGCGCGCAGCAAATAGAAGTAGTTCGTGCCCGGATCGCCGACCACCGCATCGGGATCGGTGTAGCGCCACGGCGCGGCCGTCACCCACGCACGGCCGGTGGCGGCCGAGGGGACGAAGTAGGGGGACGTGGCGCGGTGCACCTGGTAGGCCTGGTTCGCCGCGTTGTGCGTCCACGTCAGGGTCACGGTGCCCCCCGCCCGCGTGATCGCTGGCGCCACGGCCGCGGCCGCGCATGCTGGCCGCCAGAAGCCCCTGCGCAGGGTGAGGCTGCCGCTGCTCAGCGTGCCTGCGTCCGGCTGGCCGATGGTCCCGCTCAGGCTGTAGTCTCCGCCGCTGCTGAAGGTGTACCCGCCGCCGTCCATGGTGTTCCATTCCAGGTTGTAGTCACCGCCCGATTGTGCCAGGATCACTGCCGTCTCGGCCAGCGAGGCAAAGCCCACGCGCTCGCCGGTGGCGACGTTCTCCAGCGACGCCCGGCAGCACGTCTCGCCCATGCTGCGCCACACCCGCAGCAGGTACGACGTGTAGTAGGAGTGATCCGGCATCGCGCGCCCCCTTTGCGCTGGGTTGGTTTAGCGTGAATTGTACGGCGGGGGCGTCAGGAAAACGTCAGGAGTATTCTGTATCACCCAGCGCGGGGAACCGGTCGCCGTCCTGCTGCCCGTGGATGCCGTCACCCCATCAAAAGTAGGACAACTGCCAAGCAGTTGTCCTACTCCTACAGTCGTATACCCTTGTTCCATTGCAATAATTTGCCATCTATGGCATAATACTGCTATGGAATTCGCCCATCTGATCCAGATTGTCGGGGATGAACCGGTCTTTGAAACCGGCCTGCTCCTGGCCGGCCAGGTGGACCCGCGCGATGTGCGCCGCCAGCTCTCGCGCTGGGTCAAGGCCGGGCGGCTTTACCAGTTGCGGCGTGGGCTCTACGCGCTCGCGCCGCCCTTCCAAAAGGTCAAGCCGCATCCTTTTCTCATCGCCAATCGGCTGGTGCGCGGCTCGTATGTCAGTTGTCAATCGGCGCTGGCCCACTATGGCCTCATCCCAGAGTATGTGCCGGTCGTCGTCAGCGTCGCTGCGGCGCGTCCCGCTCGCTGGGAGACGCCGTTCGGCGCCTTTGAATTTCGTCACCTCAAAACCGACCTCCTGCGCGGCTATCGGCAGGTGGACGTGGGCGGCGGACAGAAGGCGTTTGTGGCGACCCCCGAAAAGGCTTTGCTGGATTGGATTTACCTGCAGCCGGGGGCGGATGCGCCGGGCTATTTGCGCGAGCTGCGCCTGCAGAACTGGGAGCGCCTCGACCTGGAGGAACTGGCGCGCTGGGCCAAGCGATTGGACATCCCCAAACTGAAACGCGCGGCAAAGCGTGTGGTCGAACTGGTGCGCCAGGAAGCCGAGGAGTACGAGACGCTATGAAAGACTATCTGGCCGAACTCGTCCGCGCCGCGCCCACGCCGGCGCATGCCCGCAACGCGGTGCGTGAATATGTGCAGGCGCGGATTCTCGGCGCGCTGCAACGCGCCGGGGCGATGATTCCACTTGCCTTTCACGGCGGCACCGCGCTGCGCTTTCTCTTTGCCGCGGCGCGCTATTCCGAAGACCTGGATTTCGCCCTGGAAAGGGAGCCCAGCCGCTACGATTTCCGCGCCTACCTGCAAGCCATCCGGCGTGAACTGACCGCCGAGGGGTATGCGGTCGAACTCAAGGCGAACGACCGCAAGGTGGTGCACAGCGCGTTCGTGCGCTTTCCCGGCCTGCTCTACGAGTTGGCCTTGTCGCCGCATCGGGATGAAATCCTGGCGGTCAAAATCGAAGTGGACACGAATCCCCCGCCCGGCGCCGGACTGACCACGACGGTGGTGCGCCGTCATCTCACCCTGCAACTGCAGCATCACGACCGCGCCTCGTTGCTGGCGGGCAAACTGCACGCCGTCTTGCAGCGACCGTTCATCAAAGGGCGCGATCTCTACGACCTGATGTGGTATCTCAGCGACCCCGCCTGGCCTCCGCCCAACCTGACCTTGCTCAACAACGCGCTGCGCCAAACGGGGTGGCCTGGCGAACCGCTCACCGAACGCACCTGGCGCGACGCCGTCCGCAAGCGGCTCGAAGGGATGACGTGGGCGCACGTGGTGGACGATGTGCGCCCGTTCCTGGAGCCGGGTGCTGACTTGAACGTATTGACCCGCGAGAACCTGCTGCGCCTGCTCCAAGAGCATTCGCTCTGATGCTGTAACTGCTCAGTGCGTGAGAGATTTCGACCGCAGAGAACGCCGAGACCGCGGAGATGAACGGATCACGATGATTCGGCGAGATGTTGTTTCCCAAATCTCTGCGTTCTCTGCGTGCTCGGCGGTGAAATAGACGCCCCCTGAGCAGTTACCTGATGCTTTGATAGACGTTGTCGGGAATCAGGATTTTGCCGCCACCCCCTGCCTGCGCCGGGGGCAGGCGACGCCAGGAACGCCAGGTTTTACGTTAAAATCTTTTGCGTCCTTCGCGCCTTTGCGGTGAAATACCTCCGCCCTCTGACCCCCATCTGCCCATTGACGCCCTCCGCCAACCGTTGTACAATGTGGTTACCAAGATGACCACAAAAAGAGGAAGCGATGGAAAAAGTCGGCATCCGTGAACTGAAAGCCCGCGCGTCGGAGCTGGTGCGCGCGGTGAAGGAAAGCCGCGCGCAGTACATCATCACGCAGCGCGGGGAGCCGGTCGCCGTCCTGCTGCCCGTGGACGCCGTCACCCCGCCGCCCGACCCGGACGAGGTGTGGGCGCGGCTGGAGGCGATCCGCGAGGAGTTGGGCAAGGGCTGGCAAAGCGAGAAGAGCGCGGTAGAGATCCTCTCGGAGATGCGCCGATGAGCAACGCGCTGACCATTGATGCCAGCGTTTTTGTCAATACGTTCAGCCCCACCGAGGCCGGCAGCGACCAGAGCTGGCGCTTTCTGAGGGCACTCTTTGAAGCAGACATCCCGGTCGTTGTTCCCACGCTGATGCTGGTGGAGGTGGTGGCGGCGCTGGCGCGTAAGCAGAACAACACCCAGTTAGCGTTAGAGTGGATGCAGGAAATCCCGCGGTTGGGCCACATCACCTTCATTGCCCTCGACGAATCCCTGGCGCAATCCGCCGCCGAGATCGCCGCGCGCTACCGTCTGCGCGGCGGCGACGCGGTCTATGTGGCGGTAGCGCGTCCATTGCCCCGTCAGGCACAGGCTCTCGCCCGGTTGCACCTGCGGCAGATGTCCCACCACCGTCACCAGGTCGCTGTGCCCGCGCGCGTGCAAACGCAAGACGGTATAGCCGTCTTCGCTGGCATACGTGATTCGTTCGACTTGACCCTCGAGAGATTCTGCCACGAGATGATTTTACCACTATTTTGCCCTGCCGCTCGTTTGGATTATAATGGACGTTGTCGGAAGTGATTTTTATCTCGCGCAGAGACGCCAAGACGCAGAGATTTTATATTACTGGACTTTGGCAAGAAACCAGCGAGGTGAACCGCCAAAACGAAAAATCATGCGGCTGTCCGCTCGCCCTTTGCACTGTTCAAATGCATGAGTGCAGTCTGTAGACGTGCGCCCATCTACGCAACAGGCCCAGTGCAGAGCCGTTGCGTCAGGCGCAATGGACGACCAATGTAATTGCTAGCGCAAAGTCTTACGTTGCCGCTGCTTGTGGGGACGCCCCCGCAAAGCGGCGCAGCACCTTACCAACCGAACCCGACTGGATAGCATACTCCGCCACCGTCTTGAGCCACTCCACGATATGCTCGTGGCGGTGAGTCTCAATGATGTCGGCCAGGGTGGGTTGTTCATGGGTGTGCTGTTGCGCCAAGACCTGCACCTGTCACCATGGGCGTATTTCAGTTCTGGGGCGCGTTGTAGATTTTAGCCCAGAGTTCGTCGAATCGGTTGCTCAAGATGGCGGAGCGTATCGGTAGGAGGTTTTCAGCGCCCGGGCGACTCCAGCGCATCCCTGGGCCA
>FWPV01000719.1_pt1 | contig 101135 bp, 81 predicted proteins | sample 2228371 | NCBI WGS metagenome assembly FWPV01 (sample SAMEA103939776, study PRJEB20133) | metagenome
CTTTGGCTTTGGCGACAATAAGCCCGATCACCGTTCCGACATCTACTCCCTGGGGATCATCCTCTACGAACTGATTATGGGAGAGGTGCCCTACCGCGCGCCGGAACTGCTGGAAGTGCTAAACATGCACGCCTACAGCCCCGTGCCGGTGCCCTCGGCGACCATCCCCAGCCTGCCGCCGGAGCTGGACTATGTGATCCTCCGCGCTCTGGCCAAACAGCCGCAGGATCGCTTCCAGTCAGCCGCCGAGATGGGCACCATGTTGCGCGAGCTACGCCTGGGGCCGCTGGCGACGCTCAGGCCACTGCCGGGGCGCGTGTCCGGCGAAGTGCTGGCGGCCATCGCCACCCAGCACGCCAGCGCGATGGCCGAGGTGGATGCGGCTTACGCCCGCGCCAGGGCGCCGATCTTCAGCCTGGTGATGATGGGGCCGGATGGCGAGCAGCAAACGCTCAGCTTTCACGAACGCTCGGTGATCATTGGCCGCCATGAATCGGCGGGTCTGCGGTTGGATCATCCCTCGGTGTCCCGTCAGCATGCCCGGATTGACTGCGATGGCAGCGGTAACCTGTTCGTGACCGACCTGAACAGCATGAACGGCACCTTTCTGGATGGCCTGCGCCTGCCCCCACAGGAGCGCACTTACTGGAAGAACACCCAGTTCTTACAGGTGCAGGGTTACCTGTTTCAGGTGGCTGAGTTGCCTGCCGGGGAGATGCCCGCTGTTGAGCCGTTCATCTTCACCACGGAACAGGTTAAGGTCCTGCTGGACGAGCTTGACCGCCAGCAGAACCGTCCGGAGGTGCGCGTCAGCCTGTCGCCGGATATCGTGTATCTGGAGCCGGGCAAGCGGCAGTACGTGCAGGTGCAGGTCAGACCAGCGAACGCCCCGCCTGCGCGTTACGAACTGCGTGCCCGCCCCGGCCCGGATATCGACGATCGCTGGTATGTGCTGCCAGCCGGGCATGTGATTGAGGCGGGGGAAACATACACCTTCGACCTGGTGATCAGCGCACCGCTGACCGGCACCGTGGGTGGCAAGACGCATGAGATCGCCCTTGAAGTTGTCTCCAACCAGCCGGGGATTCGCAGTGTGGTGCAGGTGCTCAAAGTGCGGGTCATGCCGGTGACGCGCTTTACGGTGGCCCTGCAACCCAACCAGGTCACGCATGGCCGCCGCGCCCGGAGTGATCTGGTCGTCATGAACAGTGGCAATGCCGCCGAAACCTTCGCCATTGAGTTTGAAGCGCCCGATACGCTGGCTATCCTCCCGACGGCGCGGGAAGTGAGTGTCGAGCCGGGGCAGGTAGGGATCGTGACCTTGCGCTTCCGGCCAGCCCGCAGTGCAGTGCAGGAGCGCAGCCGGCTGATCTTTTCCACACTTGTTCGCGCCTCGTCCGGCGTGGTGGAACGGGCGCATGGCAGTTACGTTTTCCAGCGCCGGCAGCGTGGCCTGCCGGTAGGCCTGATCGCGCTGTGGGCGCTCATCGTGGCAGCGGCAACGCGGTATTTCGTCTCCGGCGTGTCACTGGCCGAGCAGTTTGAGCAACTCCGCCGCCTGATTGAGCAGCTTGCCGGGCTGGTTGTAAGGGGGCCTGGGTCATGAGCCAGTATCGCGGAGGGGGCTACCAGATTGTCGCCGCCCGGCGCGGGCAGGGTGACGCCGGGCAGCGCGCCCGTTTAGGACACCGGCCATTCCTGATCGGCAGCGGCAGTGCCGCCGATCTGCGCCTGGAAGGGGGGACAATCCGGGCAGTTCAGGCCCGTCTGTTTCTGACCACAACGGGGCAGGTGATGCTGACCAACCTGGGCGAGGCCGGCTCGATGACTCTGGACGGTGTGGCGCTGCCCAGCTTCGCCTGCATCCCGTGGAAGCCGGGGGCGTTGCTGGCGATCGGAGGCTACGATCTGCATCTGGAGGTCATCCGTGCTGGGGGGCAGGGTGATGCGCCAGAGATCGTCGAGCATCCGGTCATCACGCAGGAGAACCGGGCGGTCGAGGATGGAGTCGTTCCCCCGCGGGACGCTGCCGCTGCCAGCGCCGCCGGGGCGGGGGCTTTTGCGTCAGCGTTTGGACGCCCCGTCCCGGGTGATGGGCGCATGGCAGAAGGCGATGCAGAAGACGCTGATGGGCCGGCGATCCGCGAGAAACCGGCGGAATCTGTTGCAGAAGCGGCGCCATCTGCCGCCCCGCAGGCTGCGATAGTCGCGGCGGAGGCACCGCCTGGCACCCCATCGCCTCATCAACCCCCTCAACCGCCGGAAGAGGTTGTGGCCGAGTCACCTGTGGCAGGACTTCGCGCCACCCTGCCCAAGGACTGGCAATATAGCGGCTTGTTCGGGGTGCAGTTGCCGTTGCCAGCGGTCAGCCTGGTGGCCGGTGAACGGGTGCGCCTCCCGATCTCGGTGCGCAACGGGTACACGGAAACGTTGCACCTGCATATCGCCGCAGACGGGGTTCCGCCAGAATGGGTAATCCTGCCACAGATGCCACTCACGCTGGCTGGCGGGGAGATCCAGACGTTCGACGTGGTGCTCCAGACGCAACCGTCTCCCTTCCCGGAGCGTGTGCGCGAATTGCGCATCCGCTTTCTGGATCGCGGTGCGCCGCATGTGATGCTGACGGCGACGCTGACGTTAAGCTTCAAGGATGAGCCGAATCTGGTAGGGCGGCTGGAGCCGGTCGAGGCGGTGGAGACACGCCCGGTCTGGTTATTGGTGCAGAACCACACCCAGGCGACGACCGAGGTTTTCATCACCGGCCATACAGCGGATGCCACGCTACTGGTGGTGACGCCACAGCAGGCTCAGATCCGGCTGCCACAGGGGGAAAGCGTTCAGATCGGGGTGTCGTTTCAGGTACTCCGACGGCCCTGGCTGCGTCCGATCGTCTGTGATTACTGCCTTACGGTGGCCCACAGCCATCGTGCCCCGCTGGATTATCCCGGCAGGGTACGGATCCGGCCACGCCTGTGGCCTTCCTGGCTTCTGCGCTGAGGGGTAGGTTAGCGGCGGGCTTCCTGCGTGCGGTCAAGCGGATCGGTGACTTCCACAAACATGGCCAGCATCCGCAGATCACCCAGACGGATTTCATCGCCGTCGCGCAGGATGCTGGGGCGCTGGGGGATCAGGCGCTTGCCATTGAGGAAGGTGCCGTTGGTGCTGTCCAGGTCGGTGATCTGGACGGTATTATCCTGCATGACCAGTGAGGCATGGCGGCGGGAAACGCCCATTGCCAGACCGTTGTAGCGACTCAGGTCGAAATCCGGCATGATGTCAACCAGGGGGTCAGCCCGTCCCAGTGTCACCGGGACATTTTCTTCCAGGTCGATCCGGATCTGCTTGGCGGAGTTGATCAGGCGCAGCACGAGACGGTGGCGGCTGGAGATGCGCGCATTGCCCCACAGCGGGTGGTTGACCCGCAGGTTGTCGATCTCGATTTTGGGCGTCTTCTGGAGGGGGTCCAGAATTTCGCCACAGCGTGAGCAGAACAGATTGGTGTCCGGGTTGGGCTGGTTACAGCTTGGGCAATTGATCGTGCTCACTGGCTGTCTCCCACGCGAGAACGCAGTTCTGCGCAGATGATGGCTACAGCGCTGCAGGATGGACCGGGTGGTGCGATGTGTGACGTCGGGCAGGTGCCCTGCGTCTGATGAGCCAGCATGGTCATCGACTGGTGATCCAGGCGGATGACGACCCTGACAGCAATGGTACATCGTTCCGGCCAAATACCAAACATTAAACCCTTATTAAACTGGCCGGTTCATCCATTTTTCACGAATTTTTTAGATTGCAACCCCACCTTTCTTATGGTGAAGGAAGCGGCTCAGCCTTCTCCACTTTCACCGCGCAGACCTTGTATTCCGGGATTTTAGCCACCGGATCCAGCGCTTTGTTGGTCAGGACGTTGCCCAGCGCTTCGGCGTAGTGAAAGGTCATGAAGACCAGTCCTCGCCGGGGCCGACGCATGACCCCCGCGCGGGCAGTGACAGCCCCGCGCCGCGATGAGACGCGGATCCAATCGCCATCAGCGATGCCCAGCGCAGCGGCGTCCGCCGGGTGAATTTCTACCCGTTCCTCCGGCGCGAGCAGATCAAGGCCGGTGACGCGGCGGGTCATTGTCCCGGTGTGCCAGTGCTCCAGGATACGCCCGGTGGTCAGCATGAGGGGGTACTCGTCATCCGGCAGCTCGGCGGCAGGCTGGTGATGTACCGGGCTGAAGCGGCCCAGCCCGCGCGTGAAGCGCGAGGTATGCAGGATCGGCGTGCCGGGGTGGTCGGGGGCCGGGCAGGGCCACTGCAGGCCGCCATCCTCAAGGCGGTCATAGCGCACGCCGCGATAGATCGGGGTAACCTCAGCGATCTCGGCCATGATCGCCGCCGGGTCGGGGTAGTCCCAGCCGGATGCGCCCAGCCGCCGGGCGATTTCCGCCACGATCTGCCAGTCCGGGCGGGCCTGGCCGGGGGGATCACAGGCCCGGCGCACGCGCTGAATGCGGCGTTCAGTGTTGGTGAAGGTGCCGTCCTTCTCCGCAAAGCTGGCCGCTGGCAGGACGACATCGGCGAACTCTGCCGTCTCATGGAGGAAGATGTCCTGGACAACCAGAAATTCCGCCCGCGCCAGACATTCGCGGACATGGTTGGAGTCCGGATCGCTCATGGCCGGATTTTCCCCCATGAAGTAGAGGGCTTTGACACGGCCATCACCGGCAGCGTCGATCATCTCGGTCAGGGTCAGGCCGGGCACGGGCGGCGGTTGGGGGACGCCGTAGTAGGTAGCCATCGCCGCACGAACACTCTCATCAGCTATTGACTGGTAGCCGGGATAGACGTTGGGCAGGCCACCGACATCACACGCACCCTGGACGTTATTCTGCCCGCGCAGGGGGTTCACGCCGCCGCCGGGGATGCCGATGTTGCCGGTAAGCATGGCCAGGTTGGCGACGGCCAGCACGTTCTGGTGGCCGACGGTGTGCTGGGTGATGCCCATCGCGTAGAAGATGGCGGCTGGCTTGCGGCCTCCATAGAGCCGTGCAGCGCGTTCGAGATCGGCGACGGGAACACCCGTGATCTGGCTGACACGTTCCGGCGTGTATTCCTCGATGACCGCCCGCCAGGTCTCAAAGTTCTCCGTGCGGGCGGTGATAAACGCTTCGTCGTGCAACCCTTCGCGCAGGATGATGTGGGCCAGGCCGTTGAGCAGGGCGATATCCGTCCCCGCTTCGTGCTGGAGGAAGAGGGTGGCGAACTCGGCCAGTTCGATCCGGCGTGGATCGGCGACAATCAGTTCTGCGCCGTGGCGACGCACGGCCTTCTTGATCTGCAGGCTGAGGACGGGATGGTTGGCGGTGGTGTTGGTGCCGATGAGCAGGATGGTCCGCGCCTGGGTGATGTCGGCGATGCTGTTAGTCATCGCGCCGCTGCCGAAGGCCTGCACGAGGCCTGTCACGGTGCTGCTGTGTCAGAGGCGGGCGCAGTGGTCGATGTTGTGCGTACCGATGACCTGGCGGGCCAGCTTTTGCATCAGGTAGTTTTCTTCGTTGGTGCACTTGGCGCTGCACAGGAAGGCGATGGCATCCGGCCCGCTGGCAGCTTTGATCGCCGCCAGCCGCCCGGCGACCAGGCTTAGCGCCTCGTCCCAGGTGGCGGGCTGCAGAACGCCGTCGCGCCGGATCAGGGGTGTGGTCAGGCGGTCGCGATGCCAGACGTAGTCGTGGCCGAAGCGGCCCTTGACGCATAGATTGCCGTAGTTGGGGGCTGCATCAAACGGAGCGCTGACCCGGTAGATCACGCCATCCCGGATGTGCAACTGGATCTGGCAACCAACGCCGCAATACTCGCACGTTGTGCGGACGACTCGATCAGGCCGGACGCCGGTAGCAAGGGCGACAGTATCCGTGTCTGGCTGGGTCATCAGGCTCCTCCTGGCGGGGCCACAGGCTGCCCTGGTCTGGGGGCGCCGGGGCAGCAGGGACGACAGCTGGCGTCATGTGTCTTCATTATAGGGCAGGATCAGGGATGGCGCCGCCAGAATTGACGAAAATCATCTCCCTGGCTGAAGGGCGTGGCGATGCGGTAGCGATCCATCGCCGCCCGGCGTCACTTGATAGCGCCGGCTGTCAGCCCGTCGACGAAGTTGCGGCCCACCAGCCCGAACAGGATCAGCACGGGCAGCGTGGTCAGCGTGGCGCCCGCCAGCAACAGCCCCCAGTCGACCTGATACTGGCCGATGATCCCGGCCAGACCAACCGGCAGTGTCCGGTTGGCGTCGCTGATGATCAGCACCGAAGCCAGCATGTACTCCGTCCAGGAGGTGATGAAGGCGTAGATGGCGATGCTGGCGATGCCCGGAGCGGTCAGGGGCAGGGTGATGCGCCACATGACCCGCAGGCGACCGGCGCCATCCAGCGCGGCGGCCTCCTCCAGTTCGTAGGGCACGGCGCGGAAGAATGCCTGCAACATCCACACGGCGAACGGAGCGGCAAACGTGACGTTGACGACCACCAGCCCCCACAGGCTATCGATCAGCCCGACCTGGGTTAGCATGCCGTACAGTGGCACCAGCAACAGGATGCTGGGGAAGGCGTAAGTGACCAGGATGATCTTGAAGAGAAACTGGCTGCCGGGGAAACGCAGGCGGTACAGACCGTAGGCAGCAAGCGAAGCCAGCACAACCGTGATCACCATCGTCAGGGCGGCCACAATGGTGCTGTTGAGCAGGTAGCGCGGGAAGGCCGAGGATGCCAGCAGGTGATCATAATGGATCAGCGTGAAGGACTGCGGGATCAGCGTGGGCACCTGGGCGATGATCTCCTGCGGCGCTTTGATCGACCCCGTGAAGATCCAGTAGAAGGGCGCGATGACCACGATCAGCAGTATGGCCACCGAAAGATACGTCCCCAGCGAGCGGCGCAGTCCCGCCAGATCGGTTGTCATCCCTGATCCTCCTCAGAACGCGGGGCCATGAAGCGCGTGTACAGCGCAGCGAAGGCCAGCAGCACCAGCCCCAGGATGACCGATGCCGCCGCCGAACGGCTCAGCCGGTACTTGAAGAAGGCGGTGTCGTAAATGAAGACCGGCAGCGTGGTGGTAGCAGCGGATGGCCCGCCGCGTGTCAGCAGCCAGATGATGTCGAACACGTTGATCGACCACAGCATCCCGACCAGGCCCATCACGAATAGCACCGCCTGCAGGCCGGGCAGGGTGATGAAGCGGAAGCGCTGCCAGGCTGACGCGCCGTCGACCGCCGCCGCTTCGTACAGTTCCTCCGGGATGCTCTGCATGCCCGCCAGCAGAATCACGGCCATCAGAGGGAACCAACGCCAGGAATTGATGAAAATGACCGACGCCTGCGCGCTCAGCCCGGTGCCGAAGAAGCCGATGGGCTGCGAGGTGATGCCCAGCGCCACCAGCAGGTAGTTGACAATGCCGCCTGAGGTGCCCAGCAGCCAGCGCCAGATGATGACCACCACCACCGTCGGCACGATCCAGGACAGGATCACCCAGATGCGAGCCAGTCTCTGGCCCTGGAAGCGCTGCTTGAGGATGAGGGCGGTAGCGAAGGCAGCCAGCGTTTGCAGCACAGCGTTGGCGATCACCCATCCCAGACTGCGCCCGAAGGACTCCCAGAAGTTGTTAGAACTGAGAACCTTGCTGTAATTCTCCAGGCCGACGAACTGGCCACCCGTGCCGATGATCCCGACATCCAGGAAGCTCAGGCGCACCGCAGATAGCAACGGGTAAAGGATGGTTCCGGCCAGCCACAGGATCAGCGGGGCTACCAGCAGGTAGCCGAGCAGAGAATCCCCCTTTGGCCGCCGAAAGCGGCCGGCGAGCAGGCCGGCTCTGGCCTGCCCGGTGGTCGTTGGCGTGACGTTGGTCATGGGCGTCCCCCGGTTGCAGGTAGGCCGGTGGGAAGGGAGGCCTCCCTTCCCACCGGGTAAAGGTTCCGCAGGTACGGCGGGCGATCAGTCCTCGATCGCCTCTTCCATCAGGGCCTGGCCTTCGGCCACCGCAGCCGCCGGATCCATATTGTCGATCAGGACCTTCTGCAGGGTCTGGGCCAGCAGGTTCTGGGCCGAAATCTGGGCGATGCTGGGGAAGATGTTGCCGCCGGTGAAGCCAAACAGCATACCGTTGCGGGAGTTCTCCAGCATGACCTCGATCTGGCTCTTGTACTTGACGACCATCGGATCTTCCCAGTAGCTGGCGGCTTCGCTACCAGTCTCGGTGACCGGCAGGAACAGCCCCGGCTCCATGTTCAGGAAGCGGCCATAGTTCTCCGGCTCCAGCAGGAAGCGCAGGAAGGTGTAGATGGCTTCCTGCTTGGCGGGATCATCGGTCAGGACCATGACGCCGTTCACATAGGCGATGGTGCCCGATTGCTCGACATCCGCCGCATGCGGGATGGCCATCACGCCCAGGTCTTCCGGATCACCCTCGGCCTGGGTGTCATAGGTGGTGATCACCGTGAACTGGAGGATGGAGGCGCAGGTACGGCTGGCAAAGCAGGCCTCGGCCTCGCCCCATGTCCAGTTGGGGCTGTCGGGCGGCGAGTACTGATAGAGCTGCTTGTAGAAGTCGAAGGCGGCGACGGTCGCCTCGTTATTGAAGCGCAGCGTGCCATCCGGGTTGTAGATCTCAGACGCCCCGGCGTTGATCATGAAGTCGTAGGTCGTCTGGTCGGTGTACAGGTGACGGTTGGCGGGCAAGCCAATGCCGTACTGCGTATCGGTGGTCAGGGTCTGGACGGCGGCCAGCCACTCGTCCCAGGTGGTCGGCGGCTCAACGCCGGCTTCAGCGAAAACGCTCTTGCGGTACCACAGGGAGTGCGCCATGTTCCACAGCGGCACGGCCCACACATGATCTTCGTAGCTGTACGGCTCGATGGCCGCGGGGAAGAAGCCGTGAGCTTCGTTCATCTCAGCCACGAAGTCGTCCACCGGTTGCACCGCGCCCACGGCCCGGATGATGGGCGTGAAGTCCGGGATGGCGAAGAGCATGTCCGGGGCGTTGCCAGCGGCTACTGCAGCCGGTGCCTTGGTGTAGATCTCGCCCCAGTTCTGCGGTTCCTGGCGGACGACGATGTCCGGATGGGCGGCGTTGAACTCGTCGAGCAACTGCTGCACGCGCTCAACGCGATGCGGCGGCTGCTCCATGTGCCAGAAGACGATCTCGACCGGCCCCTGCGCTGCCACCGGGCCGAGAGCGACTGTCAGGAAGACAGCAATCAGCAGCAAACGTCCGATCTTTAGCATCTGCAACTTCTCCTCTTAGCGAACACTATTGAAACGAACAGAGCGCGAAAGTTCCGGTTATCCGCGCGGGCTTCGTTTTATCCTGGCGTTTTCCCTCCTTTTCCCAATCGGTCAGCTTGATGCTCCGCTGAGCCAGCGGATAGCCTGATCCCAGAATTGCCTGTAGTGCGGCCAGCGGATGAAATCGCTGCCCCAGTGCGGCGCAACATCTGAGGTAATGGCCAGCACGCGCCCCTTGCCCACCGTCCAGCAGGCCAGGAAGGGATCGTCATCATCGCCGATGCGGGCCAGCAGGTCGGCGCCCTGGCGCGGCGCAGTCTTGTTGTAGCCCATGAACATGGGCATGGGATCGGTGGTGGGGATACCGGCCAGGATCGGATGATCGGGCTGCAGGATGCGCGGGCGTGCGCCTTCCGGCGTCTCGATCCGGTCGTCGTGCAGGGGCAGAATCTCCACCGGCAGGATACGGGCGACCGGCGTCCCGTACCAGCGGCCCTGGCCGTGATGCCCCTGGTAGGTGAAGTAGCCGCCGACATAGGCCAGGCCGCCGCCGTTCTCCACAAAGCGGACGATCTCCTTCATCCGGTTTGGTCCCATCGGCACGGCATTGCGGCGCGCGCCAGGGTAAAGCACCACGGTGTCGTGGCCGATATCGCTGAGGATCAGCACATCGTAGGCCGCCAGCGCCTCAGCGGTTTCCGGCAGGTGGTAGAGCGCTTCATGGGAGAGCATGCGGGTGACGGTGTGTCCGCTTTCCTCCAGGGCGGTACGGAGGTACGTCCCGGCATCCCAGATCTGATCCAGCAGCGGGAAGACCTCGATGCCTTCCAGCCCCAGCACCGCCATAATGGCCGAGTCGCCAGCGTAAAGTACTTTGCTCATAACCTCTCTCCTGCGCCTGGATAAACCTGTGCAACGCTTCTTCCTGCAACCGGCACTGCAACGTCCCCCGTCAGCGCGGTAATGACAGGCTGTGGGACGTGGCAATCCTCATGATCCGTCCGCTTCCGCCCAGACCAGGGCGGCAGCGCCGATTTCCCCGGAGTTGGCCCCCAGCCCGGCGGGTACGACACGCACGGCTTCCACGTTGGAAGGCAGGGCACGCACGGCGATCGTCTTCCTGATCGGCTCAAGCAGCAGATCGCCCGCCGCTGCTACCCCGCCGCCGATGATGATCCGCTCCGGGTTGACCAGATCGACGCTCCAGGCCAGCACCATACCCAGCCGTTCCCCGGCCTGCGTGATGATCGCGCGGGCCAGCGCGTCGCCCTGCTGAGCCGCCTCGACCACATCAACAGCGGTCAGGGTATCGATGGGGCGGGTGGAAAGGATCGAGGGTTGACCGGCGGCCAGTTGCTCCCGCGCCTGGCGGGCGATGGCCGGGCCGGAGGCCAGCGCCTCCACACAGCCACGCTTGCCGCAGCCGCACAGCGGGCCATTCGTCTCCACGATCAGGTGGCCGAGGTCGGCGGCTCCGCCGCTGACACCATGAACCAGCTTGCCATCCAGCACCAGCCCGCCGCCGATCCCCGTGCCGACGGTGACGTAGAGGATGGCGCGCGCGCCGCGACCTGCACCGTAGAGCAGTTCGCCCAGTGCGGCGGCATTGGTGTCCTTGGCCACGCGGATCGGGCCGGTCCAGGCCTCACCCAGATGAGCGATCAGCCGGTCGCGCAGGGGGACGTTGACCCAGCGCAGGTTAGACCCCATGATCACCACGCCGCGTATGTGGTCCGTTGAACCGGCGGCGCCGATGCCGATCCCGGCAATGCGGTGGTCAGTGCCAGCCTGTGCCTGCAGGGCACGGATGCAATCCGCGATCCGCCCGATCACCGGCTCCACGCCCTCCTCCGGGCGGGTAGGCTCCCGGACTTCGGCGACGACCTGGCCGTCACGCGTCACCAGCGCGCCGGCGATCTTGGTCCCGCCCAGGTCAATGCCGATTGCAAGCTCAGCCATCTCAAAGCTCCTTACGCAGGTAGGGTGGCGCGGCCTGCCGTCCTGTGCGGGGCGCGCCCCATCCGCTCAAGTGGCGCCGGAATCGCTGGCCGAGGGCTGCATCACACCGCTGATTGCCGTCAGATCAGGGTGGCGGAGGATGGCCCGCATCTGGTACTGGTCGCCGCGGTAGATGGAGTAGACAAACTCAACCGGCAGATCGTGCCGGGAATAGGTCGTCCGCCGGATGCTCAATACCGGCGTCTGCCGATCGATACCCAGCAGGCGGCGCTCGTGGGGCTGGGGCAGGCGGGCCTCGATGATCTGATCCGCCCAGACAAGCACCCAGCCGTATTCGCGGCGCAGCACGCTGTAGAGCGATTCACGGCTGAAATCGTGGCCCTCCAGGATACCGGGGCAGGCCTGGTGGGCGAGGTGGGTGGTTTCGATGGCCAGGGGTTTGCCGTCAGCCAGCCGGACGCGGCTCAGGACGACGATCTCCGCGCCGGGCGCGATCCCCAGCTGGGCGGCAACGTCGGCCTCGGCAGGGCGCAGCACCGCCTCCAGAACGCGGCTGGACGGTTCGACGCCGTGCTCGCGCATTTCCTCAGTGAAGCTGCGCAGGGCGTCCAGGTCCTGGTCGAATTTCGGCGGGGAGACGTAGGTGCCTTTGCCGACGCGTGTGTAGATCAGCCCTTCCCGGCCCAGCAGGAGCAGCGCCTGCCGGGCGGTCATGCGGCTGACGTTGAACTGCTCGGCGAGTTCGCGCTCGGAAGGTAGCCGTGCTCCGACCGGGTAGGCGCCCGTTTGAATCTGCAGCTGCAGATAGTTCTTGATCTGGATGTAGAACGGCTCAGACGAGTGCGGTTGCACGTTCACAGCCTGGAATCCCCGGCACCTTGCCTGACTATCTACGCTGGCACAGCACCACAGGTTGCTTGGTCTAGGGTGGTATATACCGCTTCATGTATCAGCATAGGCGTAAAAACAGGGAAAGTCAATGGGTTCAGGCCAATTCTGATCCCCTGGCCGCGAGTCGGGTTGCGTCCCGGCGCGAATGGGCGACAATAGAGCGCGACCGCGCGCCAGACCGTCGCAAAGGCTAGTGTGGCGCTCCCGGCGCGCGTTTGACCAGTCTGCGATTTTCCCTGGGGAGAGGTTTGCATGAACTACGCCGAACGCCAGCAACAATTCCAGGAAGCGCTGGGGCGCAACGCCGACCTGGCCTTCCTGCCGGTTTCCGCCGACCTGCAATACCTGACCGGCGTGCCTCGTGACTTCCCTAACTTTGGGGCGACTATCCACCCTGGTGCGTGGCTGGAAGGGCTGTGGGTGGCTCCGAAAGGCGCGCCCTTGCTGGTCCTGCCGCGCATGACGGCGGAATTTGGCGGGCTGGCTGATTCCACCGGCGTCGAACTGCGCATCCTGGGCGATCATGAAGATCCGGTGGCGCTGGTGCGCGAGATTGCGGCACGCTTCAGGGTGCCTGCCAGGCCGCGTATCGCCCTGGGCGACCGGGCGCGGGCGGAGACCGCCTCCCGCCTGCATGCGATCTTCCCTGCCGCGATCTTCCTTTCCGCCACCGATCTGCTGCGCCCGCTGCGGGCGGTCAAAAGCGAGGCGGAGATCGCCATCATGCGCCGGGCCGGGGCCATCACGGAAGCGGCCTTCGCCGACGTGCTGCCTAAGCTGCGGCATGGCATGACTGAACTGGAGGTCATGGCCGAGGTGGACTACCAGTTGCGCCGTCACGGGGCGCTGGGGCCATCCTTTACCACGGCGCTCTACAATACCGGGCCGCAGCACGAGCTGATCTTCGGCAAGCATGAGCAGACCTGGCACCGCCCGCTTAAGCCGCCGGTGGCCATCCTCTTTGATTTCGGCGCGATCTATGAGGGTTACTGTTACGACTACGGGCGTACGGTCTATTTTGGCGAGCCGGATGAGGAAGTGCGGCGCGTACACAGCCTGGTGATGGCTTCGCAGGCGGCAGGAATCGCCGCGCTGCGGGCCGGCCAGGCGACGGCGGCCCAGGTGGACGCCGTCGCGCGGCAGGTGATCGAGGACGCCGGGTATGGCCCGAACTTCCGCCACCGGCTGGGACATGGTATCGGCCTGGACGTTCACGAGCCGCCCTTCCTGACGATGGGTGACGAGACTGTCCTGGCGGAAGGGATGCTCTTCACGATCGAGCCGAGTATCCTCATCCCATGGGGACCGGCGGCGCGGGTGGAAGATGTTGTCGTCGCCCGGCCTGGCGGCGGTGAACCATTGACCAGCGGTTACCCATCCCTGATCGTGATTGATTGAGAGGAGCGCCCATGACACGCCAGAACATCTCCTCCGGCACGGTCTGGGAGGACGTTGCCGGATACTCGCGGGCCGTGCGGGTTGGTGCACTGGTGGCCGTCTCCGGCACCACGGCGACCGATGAGCAGGGTGGGCTGGTGGGTGCAGGTGACATGTATGCCCAGACGCTCTACATCCTGCGCAAGATTGAAGCTGCTCTGAACGCAGCAGGGGCGACACTGGCCGATGTCGTGCGGACACGCATCTACGTGACCGATGTGACCCGCTGGCAGGAAGCGGCGCGCGCGCACGCGGAAGTCTTCGGTGTGATCCGCCCGGCCAACACGCTGATCGAAGTCAGCCGGCTGGTGGGCGACGGCTATCTGGTGGAAATTGAGGCCGACGCCGTGATCGGGGCCGGTGGGGCGGGGATGTCCGGATGAAGTTCAGCCTGCGCTTCAATAACGATTTGCCGGTCGCGGAATATGTCCGCCTGGCGCGGGCGGCGGAGGCCGCCGGTTTTGACCAGTTCTGGGTCAGCAATGATCTGTTCCTGCGTAGCGGGGTGGTGATACTGGCGGCTGTTGCGGCGGCGACAGAGCGGATCGAAATCGGGACATGTATCCTCAACCCGTACACGATCCATCCTGCTGAGATCGCCATGATCGCGGCGACGCTGGACGAACTCTCCGGTGGGCGCTTCAACCTGGGCCTTTCCGCCGGGGCGGCGGACTTCCTGGCCTGGATCGGGATCGCGCCGGAAAAACCGCGCACCGCCGTGGTGGAAACGGTCAACGCGATCAACCGTCTGCTTACCGGGGAGCGCGTCCCGCTGGACGGCCAATTCCTCCGCTGGACGGAGGAAGCCTACCTGCGTTTCACGCCCCGGCGGCGCGTGCCGATCTATCTGGGTGCGCTCAGCCCCAATATGCTGCGGGCGATCGGGGAAGTGGCTGATGGCGGGCTGCCGCTGCTCTTTCCGCCGGAGCACTACACAACGGTGATGCCTTATATTCAGGAGGGGGCGGCGCGGGCCGGGCGTGATCCGGCGGCGCTGGACGTGGCGGCGTGCCTGTGGTGCTCAGTGGCAGAGGATCAGGCGGCGGCGGAGGATGCCCTGCGGGAGAAGATCGCCTACTATGGCCAGTCGCTCAGCCCCCTGATCTGGGATCGCCTGGGGCTGACCCGCGATGACTTTGCGCCGATTGCGCAGGCAGTGATGGAGGAGCGCGACCTGGCGCGGGGCAAGGCGCTGGTCACACCGGCCATGTTGCGCATCGGCGTGGCGGGCACAGCAACTGCCTTGGTCCCCCGCCTGGAGGGGCTGGTCGCGCTGGGGGCGCGGCATATCAGCTTTGGGCCGCCGCTGGGGCCGGATCCGCTGGCGGCGATTGAAGCCATCGGGCGGGAGGTGCTGCCCTGCCTGCGGAGGATGGGCTGATGAGCAAACCATTCAGTCTCTATGACCTGCGGGTGACGGTGGTCGCCATCGAAGGTCGCTCAGTATGCGGGATGCAGGTTGGCGACTACTTTGAGCTGACCGAGAGCAGCAAGCTCCGCCTGCCGCCGGATAGACACTTCTGCATCTACGCTCTGGGGGCGGTGCTGCCGCTACTGGCGGCCAAACAACGCCAGCTTGAGGCCAATGACTGGCTGGAACATGACACGCTGGTGACCTGCCCTGACCCGGATGAGCGCCTGATCATGCGCATTGAGCGCATCGCCCGCCGGACGCTGGACAGCGACGAGTTAACCTGATGGCCCGCGAGATCAGCATCGCCTTTCAGACAGATAAGACTCCGGCACAGTACATCGCCCTGGCGCAACTGGTGGATCGTTACGCCTTTGATGCGGTCAGCGTCTACTGCGATGCCCCGTTCCAGCCTGCCTATGGGCCGCTGCTGTTGATGGCTCCCCACCTGCGGCGGGCGCGGCTAGGACCGGCGGCAGTCTCGCCGTCGCGCATCCACCCGATCGATATCGCGGCGGGGACAGCCCTGCTGGCCGGGCTGGCGCGGGGCGGTGTCTACGTGGGCCTGGCGCGCGGGGCGTGGCTCGCTGAGCATGGCATCCGCGAGGTGGAACCGCCGCTGACGGCCATCCGTGAGGCGGTGGCGGTAGTGCGTTATCTGCTTTCCGGCGCGGAGGGCGGCTTTAACGGCGCGGTCTTCCCGTTGGCGGCGCATGTACGTGCGCCATACCCGTTGCCGGAAGGGCCGATCCCGATTCTGATCGGCACATGGGGCCGCCGCCTGGCGGCGCTGGCCGGGGAGATCGCCGACGAAGTCAAGGTCGGTGGTTCTGCTAACCCGGCGCTGGTGCCGGTGATGCGAGGCTGGATCGCCGCCGGGGAGGAGCGGGCCGGGCGTCCGGCGGGATCGGTTGGTGTGGTGATGGGGGCGGTCACCGTGGTTGATGAGGACAGGGGGCGGGCACGGCAGGCGGCGCGCCGCGCAGCGGCGCTGTACCTGCCGGTGGTGCTGCCGCTGGATTCGACGACCCCGGCTGAGCCGGAGTTGATCGGGCGGCTGCGGGCGCTGGTCAATGCCGGGGAACTTGACGCAGCGGCGGGCCTGATCAGCGATGATCTGCTGGATCGCTTTGCTTTCGCCGGGACGCCTGCTGATCTGATCCGCCAGGCGGAGGCGCTGTTTGATGCCGGGGCAACGCGGATCGAGTTCGGGACGCCGCATGGCCTGGACGCTGCAACCGGCATCCGCCTGCTGGGGGAACGGGTGATCCCGGCGCTCAGGCAGAGCGCAGGATGAGCCAGCAGGCGACTCGGATGGTCGCCGGGGCGGATTGTCAGGAATGCTGCAAGGTTTTCTGGCGCTTTGAACAGGGTAAACGTGCTGGCGGGATGGGAATATGAAGTATAATCCTGTGCAGTAGCGCCTTCCAATACTTGTTCATGCTTCTAACAAAGTAAGGAGTAGTGACCCATGCGACGCCTGTATGGACTTCTTGTAGTGGTGTCGCTCCTGAGCCTGCTGGCCTTTGGCGGCGCGGCAGCCCAGGAGGAAAAGGTACTGGTCGTCGGGCTGTCCGAAGACTACAACGGCCTCGACGTCCACCGCGCGTATGAGCCGGGCGGCTCCCTGATTCACAAGATTGTCTACGATACGCTGGTTACCTTCCCAGCGGATTCGGTGAGCGAGATTCTGCCCAACCTGGCTGCCAGCTGGACAATCAGCGATGACGGCCTGGTTTACACCTTCACCCTGCGGGATGACGTCGTCTTCTCCAACGGTGACCCGCTGACCGCCGAGGACGTGGTCTTCAGCTTCAACCGCATGAAGAACCTCAAGGATAACCCGGCCTTCCTGGCGGACGGGATCGCCAGCGTGGAGGCAACGGATGATCTGACCGTTGTCCTGACGCTTTCCGCGCCGGATCCGGCCATTCTGGCCAAGCTGGTCTTTGACGCCTTCTCGGTGGTCAATGCGGATGTTGTTCGCGCCCAGGGTGGAACGGATGCTGAGAACGCTTCCGAGGCGGACACCGCCGAACTGTGGTTCAACGACAATTCCGCCGGTACCGGCCCATATATGGTCGACTCCTATGAACCGACCGTGCAGACGGTGCTGGTTCGCAACCCCAACTACTGGGGCGAGGCGCCGTACTTCGACCGGATCATCATCCGTAACATGCCGGAGGCTGCCACCCAGAAGCTGGCTCTGGAAGCCGGTGACATCCACATCGCGATGGACATCACCGCTGACCAGCTCCCGTCGCTGGAAGGCAACCCCAACATCTCCGTGTTCTCCACCCAGAGCGACACGCTGATCTTCCTGCTGATGAACCAGGATCCGGAGGTCGGCGGTCCGATGAGCGATCCCAAGGTTCAACTGGCGGTGCGCTACGCGCTGGATTACGAGGGTCTGAAGCTGCTGGGTGGCGCGGGCACCAACACGCCGGCGGCGATGGTCCCGCTGGGCTTCGCCGGGGCGCTGGATGCTTCCGAAGCGCTGCCGCGCGATCTGGAGAAGGCTCGCAGCCTGCTGGCTGAGGCCGGGTATCCGGATGGCTTCACGGTCGATCTGCGTTATCCGGACTTCACCTACATTGGCACGCAGTTCTCGCTGGTCGCCCAGAAGGTTCAGGCGGACCTGGCCGAGGTCGGCATCACGGTTAATCTGGTGCCGGAGGAACTGCAGGTCTCGCTGGAGGCCTACCGCGGCGGGCGGCATGGCTTTGGCCTGTGGCTGTGGAACCCGGACTACTACGACACGCTGGACTACGTGGAGTTCCTGCCGGGCGGCGTGGTGGGCAAGCGCGCCAACTGGACGGATGAGAACGCCGATGCCCCGATCCTGGAACTGCGGGACAAGGTCAAGGTGGAAACCGATCCGGAAGTCCGTAACCAGCTATTCCGGGAGATCCAGCTCTACGAACAGCAGTCCGGGCCGTTCGCTCCGCTGTTCCAGCCGGGTGTACACTTTGCTTATAACGCGGCGCTCAAGGGCTTCAACTACAACGGCCAGTGGCGCGTTGACCTGTCCCTGCTGAGCTTCTAGGGCCTGGTTCGTAGCAGTTGCAGACGGTGGGGGGCCGCGCCCCGCGCGGCTCCCCCGTCTTTGTATCGCATCCCGGTGAGGCAAGCCGGCTATCTTCCTGAGTGTCCTCTGCCTGCTGGTGTTGCCGCCTGATCCGCCTGACTGTACTGACGAGCGCTTATGTCCTTATCCGCTTACCTGCTGCGACGTTTGCTGCTGGCGGTGCCGCTGGTGATCGGCATCTCGCTGGTCTCATTTATCATCGCCAACCTGGTTCCCAGTGATCCGATGGCGGCTAACCTGGGCGAGCGGGCCGCCGCCGACCCGGAGATCGTGGCCGCTTTCCGCGCCAAGTGGGGGCTGGACGAGCCGTTTTTTGTCCAGTACTTCACCTATCTGCGTAACCTGCTCAGCGGTGACATGGGGGTCTCCATCCGCACACGACGGCCGGTCGCCGACGAGTTGCTACGCTATATGCCGGCGACTGTCGAACTGGCGACAGCGGGCATCATCGTGGCCCTGGTGAGCGGCGTCCCGCTGGGCGTGATCTCGGCGGTGTGGCGTAACCGCCCGATCGACTTCATCGCGCGGATTATCTCCCTGATCGGGGTGAGCGCGCCGGTCTTCTGGCTGGCGCTGGTGGCGCTGTTGCTGTTGTATCTGCGTCTGCGCCTTCTGCCGGGGCCGGGGCGGCTGGACGCCGTGATCTCACCACCGCCAACGGTCACCGGCCTGTACACGGTGGATGCGCTGGTGGCCGGGCAGTGGCGCACGCTGGGCAATGCGCTGGCTCATTTGATCCTGCCGGCGACGGTGCTGGGAGCCTATTCCGCCGGCCTGATCACGCGCATCACCCGTTCGGCTATGCTGGACGTACTCTCGATGGAGTACATCACGACGGCGCGCAGCAAGGGTTTGCGGGAGCGGACGGTGATCCTGCGGCATGGCCTGCGCAATGCCCTGCTGCCCGTGGTGACGGTGATCGGGCTTTCCTACGGCAATCTGCTGACCGGCGCGGTGCTGACAGAGACCATCTTCTCCTGGGGAGGCATCGGGCGCTTCGCCTATGATTCGGCGCGCAGCCTGGACTTCCCGTCGATCATGGGGGTCAGCATGCTCATCGCCCTGGTCTTTGTCGTCACCAACCTGGTTGTGGATATGCTGTATTACGTCCTTGACCCCCGCATTCGTGCTGCATAGGAGCGACCGGGCATGATGCGAACGTTGCGCATTCAAAGCGCCCGCAACCCGCTGATGGCGGTGGGGGTGGTGATCTGCCTGATCTGGTTCACGATCTCCCTGGTGGCGCACCTGATCGCCCCGTACGGGCCGCTGGAGCAGAACATGGTCAACCGCCTGCAGCCGCCCAGCCAGACCAACCTGATGGGCACCGATCAGCTGGGTCGTGACGTGTTGACACGGGTGCTGTATGGCGGGCGGATCTCCCTGCCGGCGGGCTTGCTGGTCATCGTGACCTCGACGGTGATCGGCACCCTGGTTGGCGCGGTGGCCGGATATGCCGGAGGGATGTGGGATGAATTGCTCATGCGCGGGACGGAGGTCTTCATGGCCTTTCCGACCATCATCCTGGCCATGGCCATCGCCGCTGCGCTGGGGCCGAGCGTGATCAACGCCGTGATCGCCATGGTGCTGGTCTGGTGGCCTAACTACGCCCGTATCGTGCGCAGCCTGGTGGTCAGCGTCAAGGCCAACGATTATGTGGAAGCGGCGCGCGCGCTAGGAGCCTCCGACCGTCACATTCTGTTCCGGACCATTCTGCCCAACTGCCTGGCCCCGGCGATCGTCATGGCTACGCTGGATATCGGCAACGCCATCCTGCTCTTTGCCGGGCTGAGCTTTCTGGGTCTGGGCGCGGATCCTTCCACGCCGGAATGGGGGCGCATGGTCGCCGACGGCGTGAGCAACTTTGACCAGTGGTGGCTGAGCACGTTCCCCGGCCTGGCCATCTTCACAGTAGTGATGGCCTTCAACTTCGTGGGCGATGGCCTGCGCGACCTGGCCGATCCGCGCGTGCGCAAGGCGCGGGGCTAGCTGGCGGAACGGGCACACAAAGAAGGCCGGGAGCGCCCCGGCCTCTTTGATCCTCGCACACCCGGTGATCTACAGCAGATCGCGGGCGAAGGCCTGAATCTTGCGCACGGCCTCCACGATACTGGCTGCATCTTCCTCGCCGCCCAGCAGGGTGTAATGGGGCAGCCAGACGGTCTCCCGGGCCGCCCGGACCGTGTTGGGGAAGTGCTGGCGGAGGAAAGCCGGTTCGGTATCCCGCTGGTCGGGTGGCAGGCGCTTGAGGTACTCGCCGCTCTGGAACAGAGCCAGTTCATGCAGGGGCGGGTAGCTGGCCTGGGTTGGGATGCCTTCCGCGTTGAGGGCGGCGATGAAGCGCTCCGTTGGCACGCCAGCGAAGGCGGTGCGGTCATAGTGGAAGATGTAGGCGTAGTGACCGTTGCGTGTGCAACGCGGGTCGAGCGCCTGGGGCGTGATGCCTTCGATCCGGGTCAGGTGCTCATTCAGGTAGGCAGCAGCGCGCGACCGCACGGCGGCCTGCTCGTCCAGGCGGGCGAGTTGCTGGCTGAGGATAGCGGCCTGCCACTCGCTCAGGCGATAGTTGGAGCCGTAGACGAAGTGGGCGTAGAACCACTCGCCGGGCATGCGCCCGCAGTCATGGGCAGCCCGGGCCTGGCGCTCGATGGTGTCGTCGTTGGTGATCACCATGCCGCCTTCGCCAGCAGTCATCAGCTTGCTCTGCTGGAAGCTGAACGTCCCGACATCGCCGATGGCGCCGACTTTGCACCCGTGCCACTCTGAGCCGTGGGCGTGGGAGCTGTCCTCAACCAGGTACAGCTTATGGCGGCGGGCGAGGGCGGTCAGGCGATCCAGATCGGCGGGGTGGCCACCCAGGTGCACGGCGATGATCGCCCTGGTGCGTTCGGTTATCGCCGCTTCAGCCAGGTCGGGGTCCAGGCAGTAAGTATGCGGGTCAACATCCACGAAGACGGGACGCGCCCCGGCAAACAGCACGGCGCTGGCCGTAGCCACGAAGGTGTAGTCCGGGACAATGACCTCATCTCCGGGGCCGATTCCCAGGGCGGCCATGGCGACTTCCAGCGCGGCGGTGCCGTTGGTGACGGCGACCCCATGTTTGGCCTGGTGGTAGGCGGCGAAATCCTGTTCAAAACGCAGGGCGCGGGTGCCCGGCGTTCGCCACCACACGCGGCTCTCCAGCACTTCCAGCAAGGCCTGGCGCTCGCGCTCATCATACTGCGGCCAGGCGGTGAAGGGCGTGGTTCGGGCAGGATTTCCTCCCAGCAGGGCCAGCTTGCTCATCGTGTCTCTCCTTGGTGCACAGCCCAAAGGGTCAGCGAGGCCGGTCGAAAACCTCCGGGTTCACGGGGTGGGGCAGGCGCTCCCCCCGCAGCCCGGCCAGCAGATTCTCTGCCGCCATGATGGCCATCCGCGCCCGTGTGGCAACGCTGGAACTGGCGATGTGCGGCACGATCAGGCAGTTGTCCAGCGTCAACAGGGGGGAGTCCGGCGGGAGTGGCTCCGGATCGGTCACGTCCAGGGCAGCGGCAGCGATCTGGCCGGTTGTCAGGGCGCGATACAGCGCTTCCTGATCGACGACGGGACCGCGTGCGGTGTTGATCAGGATGGCGGTCGGGCGCATCAGACTCAGCGCTCGTGCGTCGATCAGGTGGTGCGTCTCCGGGGTGAGGGGGACGTGCAGGCTGACGAAGTCGCTCTCGGCCAGCAGGGCATCCAGCGGGCGGAACTCCGCGCCCAGGGCCGCTACTTCCGGGACTTCCCCCCGGTCGGTGTAGAGGATGCGCATGGCAAAGCCACGCGCCCGCCGGGCGACAGCCTGGCCAATACGTCCCATGCCGATAATGCCCAGCGTCGCCCCGTGAACATCCTGGCCCATCAGCAGAGTTGGCCCCCAGGTTCTCCAGCGCCCGGCATGGACGTAGCGCTCCGCCTCCGGGATGCGCCGCGCCGCTGCCATGAGCAGGGCGAAGGCGAAATCAGCGGTGGTCTCCGTCAGGACGCCGGGCGTGTGGCCGACTGGCAGCCCGCGGGCGGTGCAGGCGGCCACATCAATGTTGTCGTAGCCGACGGCCATCTGACTGATCACACGCAGGCGTGGAACAGCATCCAGCAGGGCGGAGTCGATCCGATCGGAGAGCAGGCAGAGCAGGCCGTCAGCCTCAGCCGTCCGCTGACGCAGGATGTCGTAGGGCGGCGGTAGTTCGTCCTCCCACAGATCGATCGCGCAGGCTTCGCGGAGCAGGGCCAGCCCTTGCTCGGGGATGACGCGGGTGATGAAGACTCGTGGTCGGGTCATGGCGTTTCTCCCTGGCAGGTGTAAGATGAGGGGCGGCGCAGACGCCGCGTCAAGCATAACACGCTTTGGGGCCCTGGAGTATCTGGTCGATCCTGGCCGCATGGAGACAGGGCCGTCGTATGCGGCAATAGAGAGGGGAAGGGGTTGATGTGCCACGCCTGATCGTCAACGGGGATGACTTTGGCGCGGCGGCACCCGTGAATGCGGCTATTGCTGAGGCGTTCCGGGCGGGTATCCTGACCAGCGCCAGCCTGATGATCACGGGTGAGGCCGCTGATGAGGCGGTTGCCCTGGCGCGGGAACTGCCCGGTCTGCGGGTGGGTCTGCATATTGTGTTATTGAGCGGTCGATCGTGCCTGCCGCCGGAGGAAGTGCCGCATCTGGTGGACGCCCGGGGGCGCTTCCCGGAGAATCCGCTCGCAGCGGGCGTGCGCTGGACGCTGCAAGCGGCGGCTCGCGACGAATTGCGCCGGGAGGTTGAAGCGCAGATCGCACGCTTTCAGTCGACCGGCTTGCCCCTGGATCACCTCAACAGTCACCGCCATTTCCATGTTCACCCGCTGGTTTTCGATCTGCTGGAGGAGGCCTCCCGGCGGCTTGGCGGGCGGCCTATCCGCTTCCCGGCGGAACCATGGCGGCTTGCCCTGGCGGTGGATCGCCGCTATGCCTGCCAGCAGTCAGGCTACGCGCTGGTGTTCGGCTTGCTGGCAGCCGCCTATCGCCGTCGGCGGCGGGCGGTCGCACCCGGTATAGACGGGGTCTTCGGCTTGCTGCGCACCGGGACGATCGACGAGGCGTACCTGGTCCGCCTGCTGGAGCGCCTACCGGAGGGCTGCTTTGAGCTTTACCTGCACCCGCGCCTGGATACGGCGCAGGGTCGCCGTGAACTGGCGGCGCTGTGTAGCCCGCACGTTCGGCAGATCATCAACAGGCGGGGGATTGTCCTGACTGCTTACGGCGACCTGTGAGCCATCGTCTCGCTCTCCGGAGCGCCCAGCAGGGTCATGCGCCCGTCGCGGTTGACCACGTACTCCCGCCCGGCCCAGTGCACGCGGTTGCCGGTGAAGCTCAGGAACCAGACCAGCATATAGAAGGCGTCTTTGACCGGCATCAGCCAGGCTACCCGCCAGTATGCCCGCAGGCCGTTCAGGCTATCGTTGAGGTAGCTCCCTTCCAGCATGCGAAAGATCGTCGTCATGGCCAGCAGACGCCAGCCAACAGCGGAGAAATCGCTGGCCACCAGCCACAACACTGCCCAGCCGGTCAGAAAGCTGATGCAACTGAACAGCCAGCCAACAGGCTGGTTGACCCGGATTGTCCGCGCCCAGCGCAGTTGATGGCGGTACAGATCGAGCAGGCTCATGGGGGGCAGACGATTTTCCACAATGTGCCGGGAGATGGCGATCCGGTAGCCCGCCCGGACCACTCGCACCCCCAGCTGGTAGTCATCCGCCAGGTAATTGGCCAGCGCCCTCAGCCCGCCGATAGCTTCCAGGGTCGCCCGGCGGAGGGCAATGGTTGCGCCCAGCATGAAGCGGGCACCGAACAGATGGTGGGCCACCAGCACGGAAGGGATGAAGTCCACGTTGATGATCAGGGCCTCTACGATTCCGGGTAGTGTCGTCGCTTCCGGCGTGGTGTAGAGGCAGGTGACTGCCCCCACAGTCGGATTGCTCAGGGGGGCGACGACCTGGCGGATGTAGTCTGGCCCGACGCGGATGTCGGCGTCGCTCAGGATCAGGACATCGCGCCTGGCGTGGGGATAGAGGTGCAGCAACTCGCTGATCTTGGGGTTAGGGGTCAGCTCCGGATTGCAGACTTCCCAGTGGATGGGCCGCTGACATGGCCCGGAAGTCAGCGCCTTCTGCGCGATCTCCATCGCGTCGCGGCGGGGAATCCCGGCGATCAGGTCGTAATCGGGATAGTCCTGGCGGCAGAAGGAAAGCAGATTCTCCCGCACCTGATCGGTCCATTCCGTCAGCGGTTTGAGCAGCGTGACCGATGGTTCGTAGGGATCGTCCGGCGTACCCGGTGCATGGCGGGAAAAGACAGCGACCTCGTACAGAACGATGATATGGTACGTGAACGACAGCACGATGATCAGAGAGAGAATATCCAGGATGGGAACAGCCGTCAGGTCAATCATGGCGCAGTAGCCGTCCGTCCAGCAGGGTCAGTCGCCGGTTTGCCATAGCGCGCCAGCAGGGTCTGGCGGGACATCCAGAATTCGATCCGGGAGGCGCCGGACAGGCGTTTGTCACGCAGGCTGGCCGGTTGGAACGCCCAGATCACCGCCCGGTTGTAGGCGTGGTCCAGGAAGCGCTTGATCCGCCCGGCAGGGCCTGCAGGCCGGGGCAACACGAGGATGTCGAACCCCAGCGCCCGCAACAGGTCAGTCATTGACTGGCGCTCCATCGGCAGCAGGATGGACGCTTCGCCATACAGGGCCATGATCCCTGCCGGGTTGTGGCTATCCTGCAGGTAGTGGGCCAGTTCTTCCAGTGAGCGGCGAATGGCGCGATACACGGCACGCCCCCAGCGCAGGTCAGGCCCGTCCTCCGCCATGCGGGGGATATGCTCGTTCCACAGGTGGATCTCCAGGACGGGATCGCCGACGTGGATGGTGACGCCATCGGGCAGCGAACAGGTGCGGTGGCTGGATCGTCGGGCAAGACGGAGGATGCAGTCAGGTGCCTGGCTGAACTCATAAATGCCCAGGCAGCGGCGCAGGATCGCATCGATGAGGAAGATGGCGCGCCGCAGGAACAGCCTGAGCAAACGCATCACGGCGGTCATGCCCTTCTTCGCTGGCGTCTGGCCCGAATAGCCTGCCTGGCGACTCCCTCTGCTTTCATCATAGCAGAATTGCCGGAGGTTGCGTCCGTTTCCCGGCATTTGCCTGGCCAGCGATCCTGACCGGGGATGCTTGCCGTGTTCCGGGACCGCGTTTCAGTCGCGGCTGAACACATCCGGGTTTACGACACCCTCCGGGCATTCGCCGCGCAGCACAGCCAGCGCATTTTCGGAAGCCAGCAAGCCCATGCGCAGGGTGGTCTGTGCGGTGGCCGACCCCGCGTGGGGGGAGGCGACGAAGTTGTCCAGCTTGAGCAGAGGACTATCGCCGGGCGGTTCCTGGGCAAAGGCGTCAAAGGCAGCCCCGGCCAGGCGCCCGCCGGCCAGCGCCTCGTAGAGGGCCTGTTCGTCCACCAGCCCGCCACGCGCCGTGTTGATCAGGCAGGCCGTGGGCTTCATGCGGGCCAGAGCGCGGGCATCGATCAGGTTGCGCGTCTCTTCCGTGAGCGGCAGGTGCAGGCTGACGAAATCGCTTTCTGCCAGCAGTTCGTCCAGGCTACGGGCGCGGGCCTGGAAGCCGGTCATGGCTTCCGGCGGGGGTGGGAAGGGATCATAGTAACCGATGGTCATCCCAAAGGCATAGGCCCGGCGGGCAACATCGCGCCCGATGCGCCCCAGGCCGATCAGGCCCAGCGTCGACCCGCTCAGCTCCACGCCGGTTTTGCGGCCCCAGTGCCCCTGGCGGACCTCGCGATCGGCATAGGGGATGTGGCGGGCGACGGCCAGGATCAGGCCCATGGTGAGTTCGGCCACGGCCACGCTGTTCGCGCCGGGTGTGACCGTGACGACAATGCCACGGGCGGTCATGGCAGCAATATCGATGCTGTCCACGCCGACACCGTAGCGGGAGATGACGCGCAATCTGGAGGCGCCGGCCACCGATTCGGCGGTGACTTCGTCCAGCCCCAGGATCGCCGCGTCAACGTCCGCCAGCAGAGGGGCGATCTCGGCGGCGGTCAGCGGGCGATCATGAGGACTTTCGATCAGTTCGTAACCGGCCTCCCGCAGGATGTCCTGGTGGCGGCCGGGAGTCTTCCGGAATGAGCGAGCGGTGATCAGAATTTTGCCATTCACGTCAGCGATTCAGACTCCTCTCCTGGGAAATGTATTTTCCGGTTGGCCTATCGGGATCATCGGCGGCTCTCCCGGTGAGGCCAGTGTGGGTTATCCACAAAGGTCGGCTGACCATCCCGATCGACCAGCAGGCGGGCGAAGCCACTCTGCTCGATGGTGCCGTAATCGTGGCCGGAGTCGCCGGGCCAGGCAGCCAGGAAGGCAAAGGGGGTCGAGCCAGTGTTGACTGTCCGGTGTGCCCACAGAGGCGGCACATAGGCGATGGTGCCGCGTCGCATGGGCACGCCGCGTACCTCGCCATCTTCGGTCTGCAGAACCAGGTAGCCTTCCCCGGCCAGACCGACATAGATTTCGGCGCGGGCGCGTTTCTCGTGAAAGTGGCCCTTGGTCATATGGAATTCGCCACCGACCTGGCCGGGGTAGATGATCGTGGTGCTGTGCAGGATCTGGCCCTCTTCTTCCGGCAGGGGGACGGCATATACCTCGTAGATCAGGCGGTCGCCTTCTTCCGCCAGGATGCGCTCCACAGCCTCCCGATCGGCGAACATGGTCCGCATGTCGCGCAGGGTGCGGCGGATGATCTGGGCTTTGTCAATGACGCCGGTGTCAAGGTCCAGCCGGGAACCAAACGGTTCCATCAGCATCTGGGACACGGGATGTCACTCCTTATGTCTGGCGGAGGCTCCGGGCCTCCCTGCTACAAATCAACCCTTGATTGCCCCGGCTACCAGCCCGCGCGTGATGAACCGTTCCAGCAGCAGGCCGACGATCACGACTGGCGCCACCGCCGTCAGCGTCAGGGCGGAGATGAACCACCACTGGATGCCGCGGGTATTGTTCTGGGCGGCGATGAGAACGGGCATGGTGATCGCCTGGAAGTTGGTCAACATCAGGGCGTACAGGAATTCATTCCAGGAAAACACAAAGGAGAAGATGGCTACCGAGACCAGACCGGGCGCGCTCAGGGGGAGCACAATGCGCAGGAAGGCCTGCCAGCGCGTGGCGCCATCCACCAACGCGCTTTCCTCCAGGTCGGTGGGCAGCGTGTTGAAGAAGTCGCGCATGATCCACACGGCAAAGGGAATGTTGAACATCGTATACACGATGATCAGGCCAATGTGGGTATCCACCAGTCCCAGCGCACTGTAGAGCATCAGGAAGGGCACGACAAACAGCGCCGGTGGTAAGAAGCGCTGAGAGATGATCCAGAAGGCGATGTCGTTGTTCTTCCAGCGCGGGATACGCCAGCTATAGCGGAAGCGCGACAGACCATAACCGGCCATCGAGCCAATCAGGACGGCCAGTACCGTGCTGCCGGAAGCCGCGATCAAACTGTTGCGGAAGTGCCGGATCGTAGTCTCGCCCTGTTCCCGGAAGAGGTACTGCCAGTGTTCGGTGGTTGGCTGGTAGTCGATGAAGGGGAAGTACTTGGGTCCCCGGCTGATGTGCAGCGGCTGCTTGAGCGACGTGGTGAACAGCCAGTAGAAGGGGAACAGGGTGATGAAGCACCAGAAGATCACCACCGCGTAGAGCAGGAGCGTTTGCCACCATTTTCTGCGGTTCATGGCTGCCTCTCCTCTTCTAGCTTCCTGCCTGTGGCGACAGACGGCGAACGATGACCAGGAACACGGTGGCGAAGATGATGACCAGGATCAGCAACACAAAGGAGATGGCAGCAGCGTAGCTGAAGTTGCCAAAGGTCAGGGCAGTCTTGAAGATGTACATGGTCAGCGATTCGGTGGCCGAACCCGGCCCGCCGCCGGTGGCGACCACAACCACATCGATGATCTTGAAGATCTCCAGCCCCCGGATCAGCACCACTGTTGCCGATAGCGGCAGGAGCAGGGGGAAGGTGATCTTGCGCAGGATATCCAGGGCGCTGGCTCCATCGACCCGTGCTGCCTCGTAGATCTCATCCGGGATGGATTGCAGGCCGGAGAGCAGAATCAGAGTCACAAACGGGATCCACTGCCAGCTGTCGATCAACACGATGGTCCAGGGGGCAAAGGTGCCGCTGGTGAGCCAGGGCACTACGATCGGTTTCTCCAGCCCCAGGAGCGTGGAGATCGTGCGGAAGAGCTGGGCAAGCGGTGACAGCGTTGAGTCAAAGAGCATTCGCCCGCTGTACGCAGCGGCCACCGGCGTCATCATCATCGGCATGAGAAAGATGACGCGCACGACGTTGCGGGCAAAAAACTCCTGGTTCAGCACCAGGGCCAGGCCAAAACCCACCAGATACTGGATGATCACGCCCGCGAAGACGTAAAAGAGCGTGTTGCCGGCAGCGGTCAGCAGGCGCTGATCCTGGAACATGCGCTCGAAATTGCGTGTGGTCAGCGTGAAGCCCAGGCCAGGGATGGCCGCCCCGCTACCTCCCTCACTGACTTGCGCCGCTGATTGCGCTTCGGTTGCCCCGCGCTGGATGTTGGTGAAACTGATTCCCAGCGACCAGAGCATCGGGAAGATCGAGAGCAGCAGCAGGGTAATCACCGCCGGGGAAAGGAAGATGCGGCGCATGATGCGGTCTTCCCGCGTGCTGCCTTCACTCTGTTCGATATGATGGGCCGGGCGGGCAGTAGTCGTTTCCAACGCGCCCTCCTTTAGCAATCTCGTTGTGGAAACAAAGAAAACACGATGCGGCGAGGTGAACATATAAAGGCGCTACACCGCCTGTTGGCATAGACAGTATAGCGCCTTGTGCGACCTGACGGAAATGCTCATGGGCAGCGCCAGCGTTGCCGGTGGGGACAGGGGGCCTGAGAACCCCCTGTCCCGTTTCACCCATGAGCAACAGCGCGCTCTACTCGCCAGCCCAGCCGACGGCAGCACGATACTGCGCAAGCTGGCTGTCACGGCCATAGCGGTCAGTGATCTCGTTCCAGTGCGCAGCAACGTTATCCAGGGCCTCCTGAGGCGAGATCTCACCCTCAACAGCGCGGGCGATCTCCACATCCAGCGTCTGCAGGTATTCCGCAGAGCCACGGATGCGCAGGTCCAGGACCGCATTCGGATGGTTGATCGTGTTCAGGATGGCGTCCACGTAGTCCTTGGCGCTCTCCTCGTCAAAGCCAGCGTTGACCCACAGATCGATGTTCTCCAGCTGGCTGTAGCGCGAGGGGTTGATGCCGGTGTCGGGGGTGACGGCCAGGACACGGACCAGCTCCGGACGGGCCATGAAAGCGGCGAAGTCCAGGGCCGCTTCCTTGACGTCGCTACCGGCAGCCACGCCGATGATCCAGCCACCGAAGGCGATGAACGGCGCCTGGTTATACTCGTTCACCCACTCACCCTTGACGTAGTCCCAGTACTGGACGCCGCCGGGCAGCGGGGCAAAGCCGGTGATGCCACCGATCACGGAGGCAGCCGGGTTGATCGAGATCGGGCCGACATCACCCCAGTCGATGTTGAAGACGGAGACACCAGCCGGGAACTGTACGCGGGTATCCGCCACGTCCCAGTTGATCATCTCCGGCGGGCCATAGGAGCGGCTGGCCACATATTCTTCCAGAGCGCGCACCCAGCCGGGGTTGTTGACCTGCGGGGTCATGTCGTCGCAGCTGAAGAAGAAGCAGGGGTTGCCGGGGATCTTGCCATAGCCGGCGGCATGGGAGAGGAAGACCCAGTAGCTCTGGGCATCGCGGCGCATGGCCTCGGCCAGACCGTAGATGGGGGCTACGGTGCCCGCAGTCTCCACTTCCTTGCCGTTGAAGAACTCGGCCATGTCATAGTACTCATCCCAGCTCACTGGTTCCTTCAGCGGGTAACCGTACTGGGCCTCGAACTCCGCCGAATACTCTTCGTTGAAGATCAGGTCCTTGCGGTAGTACAGCATGTGGGCGTCGCCGTCATACGGAAGGGCGTAACGGGTCTCGCCCCAGGCGGTGATGCGGTCGGCATAGAGCGGGATGATGTCCTCTGGCTCAAGCTTGTCGAGGATTTCCTGGGGGATTGGCTCCAGGTAGCCAGGGGCCATGAAGTCACCTGCCCAGTCCGCCGGGAAGATCAGGACGTCATAGTCGATCGCCCCGGTTTCGAAGGAGGTGATCATCTTCTCATACAACTCGCCGAACGCGAACTGCTGCAGCTCTACGTTGCCGCCGGTGGCAGCTTCCCATTCCGGCGCGTAGTCCTCCACCGGGCCACCGATGGAACGGCCGGTCTGGGTGACGACCACAACGGTCTGGCCGGCGAACTGGCCACCCTGGGCCGCCGCAGGCGCAATGCCGACTGCCATGGTCACAATCAGCATCAGGACCAGAAACTTCTTCATGCTTTCTCCTCCTAAGATTCAAGCAGTATAGCGAGTTGCCTGTTGCACCGGTGCAAACAAAGTGGTCTGGCTACCTCCTTTCTCCATGACTGGCTGGCGGTCACCGCAGGGTTACCAGGAATCGGTGGTCGCCTGTGCCAGGGTCATCATGATTTCCGTGGAAAGACGACGCGACTGGGAACAGGGAGGTTGGGGGGATGCCCACCCAGGACTACCCGTTCCTCACCGTGCTCACGCACGCGCACCAGCTCAACCTCAAACCGTGTGCGGTTGCCGCGGTGTAGCGCGTGGTAATACTCGATCGGGGTGCCATTCTCCAGGTAGCTGACGCTATCCAGCAGGATCAACGGTGCGGCCCGGGGAACCTGCAACAATTCCGCCTCGTATTCATTGGCCGGTACTGCCTCAATGATCCGCCTCCCACGTGCGATCACCAGATGGCACTGCTCCTCCAGGAAGCCATACAGCGATTGGTGAGTCAGATCAACCTTGAGCAGGTCAGGGCATAGCGCATACGGCAGGTAAGTCCACACCAGGACAATCGGCTCATCGTTGACCAGGCGCAGCCGCTCGATCTCGATCACGTCGGTGCCAACCGGAATCTCCAGGTATTCGGCGATCCGGGGGCTGGCGGGGATGATCTGCTGCTTGTGCACCCGGGAGACCGGCCTGTAGCCGTGGCTAAGCATGTCCTCGTAGAATCCGGTCAGGCGTTGAACCAGGCCGCCGCTGATTTTCGGCTCGGCCACAAAGGTGCCCTTGCCCTTATGACGGATGATCAGCCCTTCGTACATCAGGGCCTGCAGCGCCTGGCGGATCACCGTCCGGCTGACATTGAACATGCGGCACAGATCAGGCTCACCGGGAAGCTGATGGCCGGGCGGCCAGTCCCCCTGATGGATGCGTTCCCGGATGACATCCATAACCTGCACGTAATAGGGGATATGACTGTTGCGGTCGACAGTGCCGCTCAATCTGTCATCCTGTTATCTTGTAATTACAGGCATTCCTCATTATACTGGGAGAGCAAGCACCTGTCAAACTGCTCGTTGCCCGGATTGTGCCAGTTCCAGAGCGTCGCCGGATCATCAGTCGGGGGACTGCTGATTGGGCGGCGTATGGCTTCCCACCCCTGCTCTGGCGGGCGCTTGCAACCTGCTGACCAGTATCCACCGGGAGGATGTTCAATGGAATATCGGTTCATGGGACGCACCGGCATGAAGGTTTCCGAGCTGTGCATGGGCACGCAAACCTTCGGCTGGGGGGCGGATGAAGCGACTTCCCACGCCATGGCCGACCGCTTTGTAGAGGCGGGCGGCAATTTCTTTGATACTTCCAATATCTACAACGAGGGCCAGTCGGAAACCATTCTGGGAAGCTGGATCAAACGGCGTGGCAATCGCTCGCAGCTGGTGATCGCCACCAAAGTGTTCTTTCCGGCGGGTACCGGGCCGAATGACACCGGCCTTTCCCGTAAGCATATTTTCGAGCAGATCGATATCAGCCTGCGCCGCCTGAACACCGACTACATCGACCTCTACCAGACCCACTGTTTTGATTCCTCGACTCCGCTTGAGGAGACTCTGCAGGCCCTCAACGATCTGGTGCGGGCAGGCAAAGTGCGTTATATCGGTGCCTCTAATTACACCCCCGGCCAGCTGATGAAGGCGATCATGATCAGCCAGCAGCATGGCTGGGCGCGTTTTGACTGCCTGCAGCCGGAGTACAGCCTGCTGGTGCGCAGCACGGAATGGGAGCTGCTACCGATGTGCCAGGAGGAAGGGATCGGCGTCATCCCGTGGTCACCGCTGGCGGGCGGCTGGCTGACCGGCAAGTATCACCGGAACGCTCCTCCGCCTCCTGATAGCCGGGTGGGGCGGGGCGACCGCTGGGATGACCTGCCGGAGCAGCGCGAGAACGAGCTGACCTGGCGTACGATCGATGTGCTGCGTGAGATCGCCCAGGAACGGGGCAAGACCCCGGCTCAGGTCGCCCTTAACTGGGTGCTGCACAAGCCCGGCGTAACCGCGCCTATCTTTGGCGCGCGTACGCTGGATCAACTGGAACAGAATCTGGGCTGCACGGGCTGGAAGCTGACGCCGGAGGAAGTGGCCCGCCTGGACGAGGCGAGCGCCATCCCGCTGCCGTCACCCTATAGCTTCATCGCCCGCTACACGCGGCGGCGCGGTTGATCGCCTCTGCCGCGCCCCGGCGCTCAGGAGAAAGGGAGGGCCGATGAAGCACTACGTGCTGGCGCATGATCTGGGCACCACCGGCAACAAGGCCACGCTCTACGATCGCGAAGGCAGGCTGGTGGGCAGCGCCTTCTACGCCTATGATACGGAATACGCCCAGACTGGCTGGGCTGAGCAAAACCCGGAAGACTGGTGGCAGGCGGTCTGCGCTTCCACACGGGCGCTGCTGGCGCAGACCGGCGTGCCTGGCCAGGAGATCGCCTGTATCACTTTCAGCGGGCAGATGATGGGGTGTGTGCCGCTGGATCGCCAGGCACGCCCGCTGCGCAAAGCGATCATCTGGGCGGATGTGCGCTCGGTGGAGCAGGCGGCCTGGGTGGGAGAACGGGTCCCGTTTGCCGAGGTGTACCGCATCACAGGCCATCGGCTGAGCAGTTCTTACTCGCTGACCAAAATCCTGTGGCTGCGGGACAACCAGCCGGATATCTACCGGGCGACCTACAAGTTTGTTCACGCCAAGGATGCCATGGTTGCCCGCCTGACCGGGGTATTTGTCACCGATCCTTCCGATGCCTCCAGCATGAACCTGTACGATCTGGAGCAGGATGCCTGGTCAGCCCGCATCCTGGATGCAGTTGGACTGAGCGAGGAGCAACTCCCCACCATCCGCCGTTCGATCGAGGTCGTAGGGGAAGTGCTGCCCGCTGTGGCGGAAGAGGTGGGCGTGCCCGCCGGAACCCCGGTCGTGATCGGCGGCGGGGATGGCGCCTGCGCGGCAGCGGGGGCGGGCGTGATCCGCGATGGTTCGGCCTACAACTATGTCGGCTCCTCCTCCTGGATCGCCCTGACGACACCAAAACCGATCTACGATCCCGACTACAAGACCTTCACCTTTGGTCATGTGGTGCCGGGGATGGTCATGCCAACCGGCACGATGCAGGCTGCTGGCGCATCTTACCAGTGGACGCGGGATCGGCTCTGCCAGCCGGAGGTGGAGGCGGCTGCGGCGCTGGGAATCAGCCCGTATGAACTGATGAACCTGCAGGCGCAGAAGTCGCCGCCGGGCGCCAACGGCCTGCTGTACCTGCCTTATCTGCTGGGCGAGCGCAGCCCGCGCTGGAATCCCCGTGCACGCGGGGCGTTCATCGGTCTGACGGTCCGTCACACCCGCGCCGATATGATCCGCGCCGTGCTGGAAGGGGTAACCATGAACCTGCGGGTGATCCTGGATGCCTTCCGGGCGCAGGGCACGCCAATCGAGGCCATGCGCGTGATCGGCGGTGGGGCGCGTGGGCGCTTCTGGAACCAGTTGATGGCTGATATTTACGGCATCCCGGTACATCGCCTGGCCATCCTGGAGGAAGCTACGTCGATGGGCGCGGCGCTGGCGGGGGGTGTGGGCATCGGCCTGTACCCGGGCTTTAGCATGATCGAGACTATGAACCGCGTGGTCGAAGTATTCACGCCCGATCCGGCGGCGCAGGCAGTGTATGAGGAGATCTATCCGATCTTTGAGGCGGCTTACCAGGCCCTGGTGCCGGTCTATGACCGGATCGCGGAAGCTCGCCTGGATTAGAAAGGACGCATGCTGTGGCTCGTTTTGATCGGTTGACGGTGTATAACACGGCGCTGGCCGATGGCATGGTTCCCCTCTTCTATCATGGGGATATTGAGGTTGCCAAGCAGGTTGTGGCGGCGCTGGCTGCCGGTGGCTGCCATATGCTGGAGTTCACCAACCGGGGCGACTTCGCCATTGAGGTCTTCAGCGCCCTGATCAAACACTGCGCCAAGGCCCATCCGGAGATGATCATCGGCGTTGGATCGGTGGAGGACGCGCCGACGGCGGCGCTCTACCTGGCGCATGGGGCTAACTTCGTCGTTGGCCCGGTCTTTAACGAGGAGGTGGCCCGCCTGTGCAACCGGCGTAAGGTGGCATACTTCCCCGGTTGCAGCTCGCTCACCGAAGTGGCTCAGGCTGAAGAGTGGGGGGTGGAGATCGTCAAGCTGTTCCCCGGCAATACGGCCGGCGGGCCGGAGTTCGTCAAAGCGGTCCGTGCGCCACGCCCCTGGACGCGGATCATGCCGACCGGCGGGGTCAGCCCGGATGAAGCCAATCTGCGTGGCTGGTTTGAAGCTGGCGTTGCCTGTGTGGGGATGGGCAGCCAGCTCGTCCGCAGCGACTGGATCGCCGCCGGGGACTTCCAGAAGATCACAGAGGCCACCCGCGCCGCCCTGGAGTTGATCCGGACTATCCGGGCCAGGAAGTAGGTGTACCGGCAGGGGCCTGCTCCGGGTGGGGCAGGCCCCTGCATGACCGCCGCGCAGGGCCTATGCCGGTGGAACAACGCCAATGGTCAGCAGGATGTTGGCGAAGAGTCGCTGTTCGCCGGTGGCGATGACCAGACAAACGTCCGGGTCGTGGGCCTTACGGTAAAAGGCCGTCCGTTCATTGGTTGTCAGGGTCAGGCCGGGCAGCAGACGCCGAAAGTCAGCATAGATGTCCGGTTCCTGGCCGCTATCAGTGACCATCACATCCGCCGCCTCGATCGGGATGGCCCCCACCAGCACTTCCAGCACGTCAGTGACGCTCAATTTGCCGGGACACAGATTGAGATATACTCGTTGGGCAGCGGCGTTGGCCCGTGTACTGAAGGGGTAGTTGCCGTCGGCGATCAGGATTTTGCCGCCATGCCCGGAGGCGGCCAGCGCAGCGAGAATTTCCGGATGGATCAGGTGAGAAGTGAGCATCGGGCACTCCTTTGCGCGGGGCCGGGCGGGGAAACCCGCCGACCGCGTGAAGACCTGCCCCCATTGTAAACTGAATCCGGCCCACCCGGCGGTCCCTGGGGGTGCGGCAGTGGCAGCAGGAGGTTGAACGCCTTGGAACTGTGGATTTCCGGTACGATTGACGAAGTGGTGGCGGCTGTGGAAAGCGGTGTTGCTGCGGCGGTAGCCACCAACCCGATCATCATTGCGGATTGGACGGCGGGCGGCCGCACGCTGGAGGAGGTGATCACGGAGACCTGCCAGCGGGTGAGTGTGCCCGTCTTTGTGCAGCTACATGGCCCGGATGTGGATGCCTACCTGCGCGAGATGGATGTACTGCGCCGCATCTCGCCCCGCATCCTGCCCAAGCTGGTCGCCACCCCTGACGGCATCAAGGCCGCCAATCGCCTGGCGCAGGAAGGCGTCAGGCCGCTGGTGACAGCCGTCAGCACCCTGAACCAGGCTTTTCTGGCCGCTGCCGCCGGGGCGGCGTATGTGGCCCCCTATTATGGCCGGATCGAAAGCGCCGGGCTGGACGCGGCGGGTCTGGTGGAGAACATCGCCACGCTATACGCCCTTCACGATATTCCCACGCAAATCGTGGCTGCCAGCGTCCGTAACCCGGCCCAGGCGGAAGCCTGCCTGCTGGCCGGAGCGCATGCCATCGTTGTGTTCTACGATGTCTTCCAGCAGATGTTCAAGAGCGATCTGACCGACGCCTGGATCGAAGACTTTGAGCGCAAATGGGATCGCATCCCCTTTGCCGGGCGGGTTCGTCGCTAAGGGGCGCCGGACAGACTCAGCGACGTTGCCGGATAGTGTCGCGCCGGGGGGCGCGAGGGAGAGAAGATGATGACATACACGCTGCCGCAGGTGGAATCGCCGGCACCTGTCGGCGAAAAAGAGATCATCCTGGTCGCCAGCGGCGATCTGCGCCTGTCGGCCAACCAGATGTGCTGGCCGGCTCAGGAGGATATGGAGCAGCGGGTAATCGCAGCATTCGCGCGGGAAGGTTACACCGTGCGCCGCGGCCATCCCTATGACCCGGTGGAAAAGCATGGCTTCATTTCCAGCCAGCGGATGGGCATGGATGTGTTCAAGCACATTCACCCGGAAGCGCGCCTGATCGTGGCCGAGTCGGTGTGGCAGTACAGCCACCATGTACTGGCCGGGCTGCGCAGCCACCGCGGGCCGATTCTTACGGTTGCCAACTGGAGTGGCCAGTGGCCGGGATTGGTCGGGCTGCTGAACCTGAACGGCTCTCTGACCAAGATGGGCGTCAGGTACAGCACGATCTGGAGTGTCGACTTCACGGATGAATACTTCCTCCGGGGTATCCGTCAGTGGTTGCGCGAGGGCAGGATCGACCACGATCTCAGCCACGTCCGCGATCTCGATCCCGCCCGACTACCAGCGGCGGAGGCGGCGCTGGGCCGCGCCCTGGCCCGCCAGATCGCCCATGACAAAGCCATCCTGGGCATCTTTGATGAAGGCTGTATGGGCATGTACAACGCCATCATCGATGATGAATTGCTTAACCCGGCTGGCGTGTACAAGGAACGCCTGAGCCAGTCGGCGCTGGTGGCTGCCATGCGGCAGGTTTCCGACGCGGAAGCACAGGCCGTCCGCAACTGGCTGGATGCGCGGGGCATGACCTTCGTGACCGGCCCGAACGAGGAAACTGATCTGACCGACGCCCAGATTCTTGAACAGTGCAAGATGTACATTGCGGCGCTGCGGATCGCCCATGATTTTGGTTGCGATGCGATCGGCATCCAGTACCAGCAGGGTCTTAAGGATATGGCTCCGGCTTCCGATCTGGCCGAAGGGTTGCTCAACAATGTGGAGCGGCCGCCGGTATACGATCCCGAAACCGGCAAGGAGCTGTACGCCGGGCGGCCGCTGCCGCACTTCAACGAGGTGGACGAGGGTGCGGCCCTCGACGCTCTGGTGACTAACCGGGTGTGGACGGCAATGGGCTTCGATCCGGCCACCACGCTGCATGATGTCCGCTGGGGCGAGCACTACCGTGGCGATGGCGTGGATGACTTCGTGTGGGTCTTCATGATCTCCGGCGCGGTGCCGCCCTCCCATCTGGTTGGCGGGTACGCCGGGGCCAGCAGCGAACGCCAGCCCCCGATGTACTTCCGTCTGGGCGGCGGCACGATCAAGGGGGTCAGCAAACCGGGCGAGATCGTCTGGAGCCGGGTATATGTGATGGGCGGCGCCCTGCACGTGGATATCGGGCGCGGGACGGCCGTCAGCCTGCCGCGGGAGGAGACCGAACGGCGCTGGCAGGCGACCACGCCCCAGTGGCCGATCATGCATGCTGTGCTGCACGGCGTGAACCGCGACCAGCTGATGGCCCGCCACAAGGCTAACCATATCCAGGTCGCTTATGCGCCTTCCGCCGCTGACGCTGACCGGGCGCTGGCGGCCAAAGCGGCCATGTTCGCCGAGATGGGCCTGCATGTCCATCTGTGCGGGACGGTTAACCTGTAGGCCTGCTTCTGCAGGGATGTCCTGGATCGAACCGTGAGCCTGTCCACCGGGACAGGCTCACGGATTTCTGGCCGGAGAACAGGCCGGGAGCAGCTCAGCCCGCCGGACGGATGTGGACCTTGAGCGTCTCCCCTGCTGCAAAGCGGTGGAAGACAGCGGCGAAGTCCTCCAGGGGGACGATGTCGCTGACCAGCGGCTCGATCCTGATGACGCCGTTCGCCAGCCAGTCAATGGCCGGCAGGAACGTATAGCACAGGGCGAACGAGCCGATGATCGTCCAGTCGTTGTGGAACAGATCATAGGGGCTGATCTGGATGCGGGCGTTACGGGGGGTGACCCCGAACTGCAGGAAGCGTCCGCGCGGCTTCAGGTAGGCGAATGCGCCCTCTATGACCGCCGGGACGCCGGTGGCATCAATGACGACATCATAGCCGTAGGGCGCCCGCGCCTGCAGCGCTTCTGTCTGATCGTCTCCGGCAACAACCAGGGTATCCGCGCCGAGTTCAGCAGCCAGCTGCAACCGGTCGGGTTGCTTTTCCAGTACGGTGATTTCAGCAGCGCCGCCGTGTCGCAGCGCCTGTACCAGCAACAGACCCATCGGCCCTGCGCCGATCACCAGGACGCGATCCGCCGGGGCAACCGGCAGGCGCTTGAGGGCATGCACCACACAGGCCAGCGGTTCCACGAAGGCAGCTGCCGTATCGCTGATGCTCTCCGGCAGGCGGTAGCAGGCCCGGGCAGGGACGGAGACGTACTCGGCAAAGCCGCCATTCCGGGTGACGCCCACGCCCTGCCAGTTACGGCAGTGGTTGGCCTGCTCGTTGCGGCAAAAGTCGCAGCGCATGCAGTACAGGTTGGGGTCGACGGCGACGCGCTCGCCGATCGCCAGGTCAGACCCTACCTCTCGCCCGGCAGCCACCACGGTCCCGCCGAACTCATGGCCGGGGATCAGGGGGAAGTCGGACATGTACTCATTGCGGAAGATATGCACGTCTGTGCCGCAGATACCCGCCTGTGATACGCGGATCACGACCTCATCTGGCGCGGGCGCAGGATCGGGCACCTGATCGATGCGGATCTGCTCCGGGCCGGGGAAGACCACGGCTTTCATGATTGCTCTCCCTGGATGCTGATTCCGGTCTGCCAGTCTCAGCGGCTGACTCGCCCGGAAGCGTCGCCCTTCATCAAAGTTTCGACCTCGGCCACACTGACCAGGTTGAAATCGCCGAAGATGGTGTGCTTGAGGCAGGAAGCAGCCACAGCGAAGTCAAGCGCCTTTTGCTTGCTGTCGTAGGTCTTGAGGCCGTAGATCAGCCCGCCCATGAAGCTGTCGCCGCCGCCGACACGGTCAACGATCGGCGTGATCTCATAGCCGGGTGTGGTATAGATTTGACCGCCGTGCCACAGGATCGCATTCCAGCGGTTGTGGCTGGCGGAAACCGAGCCGCGCAGGGTGATGGCGATGGTCTGCAGGTTGGGGAAGCGGGCCTTGAGTTGTTCGCACACGCTGACGTAGGAGGCCGCTTCCACCTTGCCCGCCGTCACGTCAGCATCAGGCGCCTTGATGCCGAACACCTTGTCCGCGTCTTCCTCGTTACCGATGGCCACGTCGCACTGGCTGACCAGCTCCGGCATGACCTCGCTCGCTGTCCGCCCCCATTGCCAGAGTTTCTTGCGATAGTTGAGGTCACAGGAGATGGTCAGACCTCTGGCGCGGGCAACGGTGATGGCCTCGCGCAGGGCTTCCGCCGCACCCTGGGAGACTGCCGGGGTGATGCCCGTCCAGTGGAACCAATCAGCGTCAGCGAAGGCGGCCTCCCAGTCGATCATGCCCGGCGCGATGGTGGCAAACGATGAACCGGCGCGGTCGTAGATGACCTTGCTGCCGCGTTGCGCGGAACCCATTTCCAGAAAATAGATGCCCAGACGGTCGCCGCCGCGTACGATGTGCGTGGTGCCGATGCCGTGTCGGCGCAGAAAGTCCCGGCAGGCGTCGCCGATCTCGTGGGCGGGCAGGCGGGTGACGAACTCGGTGGGCAGTCCAAAGCCGCTGAGGGAGGCGGCGACATTGGCTTCCCCGCCGCCAAAGGTCACGTCAAAGCTGGTCGCCTGCCCGAAGCGCAGGAAGCCGGGCGGCGACAGCCGGAGCATGATCTCGCCAAAACAGACAGTCTTCTGCATGTCCTCCTCCCCTGGATGGTGAGCAAACACGCCGCTTGCTGCAGGGCGCACTGAGATGCATTATACCCCGGAAGGTTCCCCTCTGGTTGGGCCAGACGTCTATTTGACAGAGGACACAAACCGACGCAAAATGGGATTTGTATAGACATATCGTCGCTTTGACGGAACATCTTTCAGCGGTGACAGGACGGGTTGCATGATGACCCAACTCAAACGTGACGCGCGTGAGCCGCTTTACCTGCAGATCAGCGCCCTGCTCACGCAGCGTATCCTGAGTGGTGAACTGAAAGCCGGGGACAGCCTGCCCCCTGAGCCGGAGCTATGCAAGGCCTTCGGGGTTGCGCGGGGGACGATTCGTCAGGCGTTGGCTGATCTGGAAGCCGCCGGATACATCCGGCGGGAGCGCGGGCGGGGCACCTTTGTGATCTGGGACGGCAAGCAGCCCCGGACCCAGGTTGATGCCACTCGCCAGATCGGGTTTGTGGTGCCCTACGTGCGCGATTCGTTTGTGTCTACGATTCTGCTGGGGGTGGAGGAGGCAGCTTCCCGGCGCGGGCTGTCCGTGACCTTCAAGCATGTGGAAAACGATCCGGAGCGCCAAGCCCAGGTGCTCAACGATCTGGTGGCCCATCACCTGGCCGGGGTGGTGATCTACCCGGTGGACTCGTTGCATGTCGAACCGATCGCCACCCTGGCGCGCTCCGGTTACCCGGTGGTGCTGGTCGATCGCTATCTGCGCGGGGTGGGGACGGACTACGTCATGTCTGATCATTTCGGGGGGATGCTGCGCGCTGCCCAGCACCTCCTCCAGCTTGGTCACCGCCGTATTGGCTTCATCGCCTGGCGCGATCCGGCGATCAGCATCGAGCATCGCCTGGCCGGATACCAGCGGGCGCTGATCGAAGCTGGCATCCCCCTCGATCCGGCGCTGGTGCTGGAAGTGGAGAGCTACCCGGCCATCGATCGGGAGCCGCTTTGCCAGTTCCTGGTGCAGGAGCCGCGCCTCTCGGCGGTGCTGGCCGCCAATGATCAAACGGCGCTGGCCGTCTACGAGGCCGCCCGGCGCGTGGGGATTCGCATTCCGGAGGACCTGGCCCTGGTCGGCTTTGACAACCTGGATTTCACCTCCCATCTGGAAGTGCCCCTGACTACCGTGGCCCAGCCGGCGATCGATATTGGCCGGACGGCGGTCGAGATTTTGATGAACCGCATCCAGGGGGAAGTCAGCGGGCTGCAGCAGATCATCCTGCCCACACGCCTGGTCATCCGGCGCTCGTGTGGTGTCCACCTTCGCCGCTAATCGAACCCTGTTCTCAGAGGAGGAGGAATGGTTTTCAACAACCCGCTGGTGCCGTATGTCAAGTTCCCGGCGGAGGTGCCGCCCCTGCCTGTCCGCCGCCCGGACGATCCCGGCGGGCCAGCCTATGTCGTCCGCGCGGCCATCAGCGCGGAGGAGGCGGCGGGCGTCCTCCTGACCGGCCAGACGCAAACCGGTGACACCGTCCGGATCGGGGTGCGCTTCGTGGCGCCGGGTGTGGCCCGTGTCACCCTGGAGATGGCTGACTCCACGCCGGAACGGGTCAGGCTGGCCTGCCTGCCTGCTGTTCCCCCGTCGGTGGCGCTGGCCAGGCTGCCGGACCGGGTGATCTTGACAGGACGGGATTTGCGCGCCGAGATTGTCCTGGAACCCTTTCATCTGGCTTTTTACAGCCCGGATGGCCGCTGTTTGCTCTCCCAGGAGTGCAACGACTGCGATGTGACTGACCGCCTGACCGGGCTGCCTTTTGGCTTTAGCATGGTTGATGGGCGACGCGTTGCCTTCCATGACACGTTCACGGCTGAGCCAGACGAGCACTTCTACGGCTTTGGGGAGAAGTTCACCGACTTTGACAAGCGCGGCCAGCGCCTGACCATGTGGAACTATGATGCTTTCGGGGTGCATAGCGAGCGCGCTTACAAGAATGTCCCCTTTTTCATCAGCACGCGGCGCTATGGCCTGTTTGTGGACAGCGTCACCCCCATCCGCTTTGATATGGCGGCCAGCAGCCATTCGGTGTTTTCCATGATCGTCCCCGATACGGCGCTGGACTACTATGTTATTGGCGGCCCCGACCTCAAGACGATCATCACCCGCTATGCTGGCCTGGTCAGCCTGCCGATCCTGCCGCCCAAATGGGCGTTTGGCCTGTGGATGTCCTCCGGCTTCAAAGAGGACAGCGCCGATGACGTGCTGCGCCGCGCCCGCGAACTGCGTGCCCGGCAAATCCCGTGCGATGTGCTGCATCTGGACTGCTACTGGCAACGCTTCGGTTGCTGGTCGGACCTGATCTGGGATACGACGATGTTCCCCGATCCGGAGGATCTGGTTCGCCAGCTTCGTCAGGATGGTTACCGGGTCTGCCTGTGGATGAATCCTTACCTGGGCATCCAGAGCGAGCGATTCGCTGAGGCCGAGGCAAAAGGTTATCTGCTCAAGACGCGCGATGGCCGCGCCTGGGTGGGCGATCTGTGGAGCGGCTCTCACCCACCGGTGGGAATCATCGACATGACCAATCCGGAGGCGGTGGCGTGGTTCAAGGAATTGCTCCGCCCGCACCTGCGGATGGGCGTGGATGTGTACAAGACCGACTTTGGCGAGGGTGTTCCCGCCGATGTCGTCGCCTACAACGGTATGAGCGGCGAGACGCTGCATAACCTGTACCCGCTGCTTTATAACGATGTGGTGGCCGCGGTTACGGCAGAGGAAACCGGCCACGTCGGGCTGGTCTGGGGACGGAGCACGTATGCCGGTGGCCAGCGCCATGCTGCTCAATGGGGTGGCGACCCGGATTGCACGTACCCCGCGCTGGCTTCCACACTGCGCGGCGGGCTGAGTCTGGGTATGTGCGGGCACGCCTTCTGGAGCCATGACATCGGCGGCTTCCACAAACAGCCGACGCCCGATCTGTATATCCGCTGGGCGCAGTTCGGGCTGTTTTCCCCTCTGGCCCGCGCCCATGGCATGACCACGCGCCTGCCCTGGGAATACGGCGAAGAGGCCGAAGCGATCTTCCGTCGTTATGTGGCCCTGCGCTACCACCTGTTGCCATACATCTACAGCTATGCGGCCCTGGCCGCCGAAAGTAGTCTGCCGCTGTTGCGCCCGCTGGTGCTGGAGTTCCCGGATGACCCGCTGACTCATACGCTTGACTTGCAGTATTGCTTCGGCGCGGAGTTGATGGTCGCCCCGATCTACAACCGGGAAGGACGGCGACCGGTGTACTTCCCCGCCGGGCGCTGGGTCGATTACTGGACGCATGAGGTGATCAGCGGGCCGGGAGTCCGCACTGTGGAAGCACCGCTGGATGTCCTGCCGTTGTATGTGCGGGCCAACGCGCTGATCCCCACCGTAGAACCGGCGCTCTCCCTGAGCGATGAGCCGTTCCCGATCGTGACCTTCGACGGCTACCTGTTCGAGGCCGGTGCTTTTGATCTACGGGACACGGATGGCGTCACCCGGCTGGTAGCAGCTTTTGATGGCGGTCGCCTGAATGTGGCGCTTGAGTCGCCTAAGGCGGCGGTCTTGCTGCGCGTGCTGCCCCTGGCTGGTGCGCCGCAGGTGGAAGCGGTGACCGTCAACGGGCATGCCCTGGCTCAGGCAGCCAGTATCGCTCCTGAGCCGGGAGTCGCACCCGGCTGGGCACGCGACGCGGCTGGCGTTACGGTGTGTCTGTTGCAGAATCGCCTGTAAGCGCGATCCGGGACGGCGCCACAGGGCAGCGGAGACCCGGCCTGCCCTGATTTCCGGAGAGATCACAGCGACCGGTTACCCGGAGGATGGGGGCCGGTCGCTGTGTGGATCGGGGGAGGCGCTACTTGACTGCGCCGCGCGTCAGGCCGGAGACGATGGCCCGCTGCCCGAAGATGATCAGGATCACCACCGGGATGATCATCAGCACACTCATGGCGCTCATGCGATCCCAGGGGCGGGAAGTGCCGATGGCTTCGCGGCCCAGTGAGATCAGCCCGACACTGAGCGTCTTGGTGTCGTTGCGTGTGGCGAAGATCATCGGGTAAAGCAGTTCGTTCCAGGCGTTGATGAAGTTGATGATCAGCATGGTGGCCAGCGCCGGGCGCATCGTCGGCAGGACGATGCGCAGAATCGTCTGCCACAGGGTCGCGCCGTCGATCAGGGCGGCTTCTTCAATTTCGACCGGAATCTGATTGACGAACGAGACCATGATCCACACCGTGAAGGGCGTGACCAGGCTGGACATCAGGATGATCAGCCCCAGATGGGTGTTGTTCAGCTTGAGCAGGTTGTACATCTCCCGGATAGGCACGAGCAGAGCCACCTGTGGCAGTGCGATGGACAGCACCAGCCCCAGGAAGACCAGGTTGCTGCCGGGAAACTTGAGCCGGGCCAGCCCGTATCCGGCCATCGCACTGACCACAGTGGATAGGAGCGAACTGCCCACCGCGAAGATCAGGGAGTTGGCGTAGTACTGCCAGAACGGGATCGTCGCGATCATGTTCGGGTAGTTTTCCAGCGTCAGGTTCTGGGGGAAGTAACGCGGCGGTGTCTGGAAGATCTCGTAGCGTGGCGTGAAGGACGAAACCACGATGAAGTAGAACGGGAACAGCATGATGAAGGCGAAGATCAGGAAGCCGAGATAAGTGACTATCCGCCCGCTGTGGCGACGCAGAAACTGGCGAACCATGTGCTTCCCCCTTTACAGCGCGACCTGAACGCGCCGGAACGCGAGCAGGCCGATGACGCCGATCAACCCGACGATCAGGAACATGACAACGCTGAGCGCCGAAGCATAGCCGTAGTTGAGCGTGGCCACCTGCTGCTGAATCTGGTAGGCCAGCACACTGGTAGCAAAGCCCGGCCCGCCGGAGGTCATGGCGTACGGCAGATCAAAGACGGCCAGCTGCCAGACCAGCATGAACATGCCGATGGTGACGGTCAGCGGCATGATCAGGGGCAGGGTGATGCTCCAGAATGACTGCCAGGCATTGGCCCCGTCCACGCGGGCAGCCTCATACAGCTCCTCGGAGACGCCCTGCAGCCCGGCCAGGATGGAAATCGCCACGAAAGGGGTGCTCTTCCACACGCTGACGATCAGGATGGCAATACGCGCACCGACCGGATCGATCAGCCAGCTATAGTCGATCCCCAGGCGGTGCAGCAGATCGGTGATCCAGCCGTAGGTGCCGTCAAACAACCAGCGCCAGCCCACTGCCGCGACCACCATCGGGATGGCCCACGGGATCAGGTTGATGGTGCGGGCCAGGTTGCGCAGCCGGAAGTGACTGTTGAGCAGCGAGGCGACCATGATCCCGAAGATCAGCTGGAACAGGGTTGAGCCGAAGACAAAGATCAGTGTGAACTCGATGCTGCTCCGCACCACGATATCCGCGGCGATCTTCTCGAAGTTGCCCAGCCCAACGTATTCGCGCGGCGGGAAGGCCGGGTTGTATTTCTCAAAACTGAGGAAGATGGTCTGGACGAACGGGTACAGCGTGGTGAACAGGCGCAGGAGGATCACCGGCGCCAGGAGCAGCGCAGCCGCCAGATAGCGCCGCTGGTTGAGGGTTAGCCGCGAAGTCCTGACCCGCGCGGCAGTCTGCGTTTTTTCGACGTTGGCGACCACGCCAACCTCCTTCCAGCTCGAAAAGGCCCACGGCGACCACATCCCCTCCCGGTACAGATCGAACCGGGAGGGGGAAATGGTCTGGCAGAGTACAGGCTTACCTTAGGCGCTCAGGTCGGCCAGCAGTTGCTTGCCGAAGGCGAGCGCTTCCTGCAGCGTGGCCTGCTTGGTCAGGTACTGCAGGATGGCATCGTCGACCGCATACTGCGCCTCGGCAGCGCGGGCATGGAACGGCCGCGGCTTGATCACGTTGTTCTCAGCGTAGAGGCCCATGGCGTCCACGATCGGGTTGCCGGTACCGGCCATCGCGTTCAGGATGGAGGTACGTGGCATGATGAACCAGCTCTGGCCCTGGGCCAGCTTGGGAGCGACCTCATTGGAGGTGATGTACTTGATCAGCTCCTTGGCGCCGTCGGGGTTGGGAGCCAGGGCGGGGACGCTGAAGCCCCAGCCGCCCCACCAGCTGCCCGTCCCGGCTGGACCGGCGGGCGGCAGGGCGATGGCGACTTTGTCCGGGTTGAACCATTCGGTGTTGCCCTCGGCCACGCTCTGGAAGAACGGCCACTGGCGCATGAACATGACCTTGTCGCTCATGTAGAGCTGGTTCTGCTGGTCGTAGTTCATGTTGAGCGCGTCGGGCGGCATGATCTTGTAGACATTGAGCATGTCATACAGGAAGTGCGCGGCGTGCGCCGTGCCAGCGTCCATCTCGAAGACCTGCCCACCGGTCTGGCTGGCCAGATAGGCCATATAGACCCAGGTCAGGCCGCCGCGGATGATCGCGTCGGTGGTGGCCCAGACGCCGTTTTCCGGATCGGTCACCTGCATGCCGATCTCGGCCACTTCCTCCCACGTCTTGGGCGGCTCGCCGAGCAGGTCCTTGCGATAGAAGAAGTAGCCCAGGGCGAACTCATGCGGCACGCGGTACATCGCGCCCTCAAAGCCGTGCCAGATGGGGAAGGCGTCCCTCATGCCCTGGGGGAAGTCGTCCCACGTTTCCTGCGGGATCACGTCATCCAGGGGCATCAGCCAGCCGGCGCGGGCAAAGGCTACGGTGCCCTCATCCGGGTCGCTGACTACGTCCCAGGGGCTGTCCCCGGCGGCGTAGGCGGTGCTGACTTCCTGCATGTGCTCCGGGCCGGAGGAGAGTCCTGGCTCCAGCTGCACGGTCAGGCCGGTGGCCGCCTCAAAGTCGGGCAACACCGCCTTGATCGCGTCGTGGGCGAAGGACTGGATCTTGAGCACCACGGTGTTCATCTGGCGGCGGTGGATGATCCCCGGCATGGGAAACTTGGACGTGGCGACGGCGGCAGCGGCCAGGCCGCTGGTCTTAAGAAAATCGCGACGGGAAACCTTGGCAGACATTTTAAAGCTCCTCCTTTGGACAAAAGTTTCGTTCAGCCTGGGTGAAGCTCACATCGTTCGCCGGATATGCACCTCCTTGCTCACGCCTCAGTCCCGTTCAGGGCGCAGTTCGCACGTGACGATCTGTCCGCCGGTCACGGGGATCAGCACCGTATGGCCATGATCGGTCAGCTGCCAGGCCTCCGACCCCTCAGCCGGAGTCACTTCCGCCTGGCGCTCCTCGTTGAGGTTCAAGCGGTAGACGGCCGCCAGTGGGCGCCAGCTGGTCAGCCGGGCGGTCACGGGGGTCTCGCCAGGGTGGTAGAAGCGCACGACCAGCCCTTCGCCGTCGGCGCTGGCCCGGATCGCGCTGACTGTCAGCGGCGCAGGCTCCAGCGCCAGGAAACTGACGGTGTCCGGATTCTGGCCGTCACGTGGCCAGGGAATGGGTTTGACCACCCGGTTGTACCAGTCCAGGTCAACGCCGATGAATGGCATTTCCCGCAGTTCCATGCCCTCGTGCGTGTCGGCGCGGGCAACGCACAGGGGGGCCGTATAAGCGGCGGCAAGACGGATTACCGCCGACCAGTCGTCGCTATGGGGCATGATGGCGTACTCAAAGACATGGTTTCCGGGGCACTGCGCGCCGGGCGTCGGCAGCAATGGCCCGGCGGCGACCCGGCGCGTACTGAGGTCGTCGCGGGAGAGCCAGCCTACCGCCCGCAGCAATGTCAGCGCGATCTGGGTCCCTTCGGCGGTACGCTCCACTTCCACGGACGGCAGGCCACGGTTAAGGACGGCCAATCCGTGGCCGTTCTCACTCAGGTCGGTGAAGGCACGCTGGTGCATGAGCGGGGTGGGGTCTTCCAACCAGCCTTCAGATGGCGGCAGGGCGATATCGCGGGCGCTGACCTGGAAGGCAGCGTCCACGTGAACCTGCGCCGGGCGTAGCGGCGTGGGGAAGACGACCGTCAGTTTGTGATCGCGGGCCGTGTTGGTGATGCGTGTCCGGATGTAGAGGCCCGGCTGGTCGCGGTAGATCGTGAGCGTGGAGACAATGGGCAGATCAACGAGCACGTCTGAGCGATGCTGCCGGTCATCGCTGAGAGCGGCGGGCAGGCGCAGCGTCTGCGTCACCCGGAAGCGGGCCATCAGCGGACTTTCCAGCTCCAGTTCGATCCGGGCAGGATGGCCGGCGGTGCTAAAGGTCTGGCTGTTGGGACACGGGCAATAGCTATATTCGTCCCCGGCATCATCTACGTCATAGAAGCGGTGCAGGCCAGTGTAGACCATCCCGCTGGCCCGGTCAACGACGGTCAGGCTGCCATCGGCGGCGATGCGGAAGGCCAGGTAAGCGTTCTCTGCGCCATCAGGATTGACACGCCAGGCCGTGCCAGGCAGGGGCGTGGTCTGGCTGCCGGGGCGGGCATAGACGGTTGTGTAGCCGCAGGCTGGCACCTCTGTGCGGAAGGCGACCCGGACACGTCGCTTGCGGTTGGGCTTAAGCGTCTCCAGCCAGACAGCATCCTCCTGGCCGAGTACCTGGCACGGGATCGGCTGGCCCTGGGTATTGTAGAGCGTGAATCGGTCCGCGGTTGGATCGTCGAAATCGAAATCGATAGTTCCTTCGGCGACCTCATCCCGTGCCCAGTTGAGCGGATTATAGACCAGTACCGGTGTGCCCGGCTGGGCGGTGAAATCGGCATGGCGAGCCAGCAGGCGCAGGCTATCCCGTACCAGGATGTTCCCGATCTGTTCGGCCTGGTCAAAGCGGTAGAGCATCTCGTCGTGCACCTGGTCAATCCCGCTGCCGTAAATGTCGTCGTGCGGGTGGTTCTTGAGCAGCCAGCGCCAGGCTGTCCACAGGAGATCCTGCGTCCCGGCGGGCGGGTTGGCTCCAGCCAGGCGGGCGAAGGCGGTCAGCGGCTCAGCGTAGCGTTCCAGCAACGTTTCCACGCGGTGGTTGCGCTGCTTAAGGATGATGCGGGTGGAATAAACGCCCTGCAGGATCTCGGCATAGCGCCCCCAGCGGAATTCCCCGCTGAATTCGGGCAGGCGGACGCCGGACTGGCGGACATCGTTCAGGTAATCGCCCAGCGTACCCATGCGGAAATCGACGTCGGGGAAGGCAGCGCGGGCGCGGGTAACCAGTTCCGGGATGCGCGGTTCAGCCTCGGCGTGATCGATGCCGTTCATCAGCAGACGGGCCGGGGTGTTGCACAGCCCTTCCAGCTTTTGCAGCGCCTGGCCGACCTGCTCCAGGGCCATCTCCCAGTCAAAGGCCATCTGCGATATGTCGCCCCAGCGGATCGGATAGCCGACATTGGACAGGTTGTGGTAGCCCCAGGGCATCCAGATGCCCAGCACGCGGGAGCCATCCCTGGCGACCCACTCAAATTCGGTGCCGATGCGGTCGGCTTCCGCTCCCACGCCGCGCCAGAAAATGGCCGAATCGATGCCAAAGCCCTGGAAAATCTGGGGGAGCTGGGCGATATGCCCGAAGCCGTCCGGGACGTAACCGACCTTCATCACCCCGCCGTAAGCCGCGCCCATGCGGTGGCCGAGCATCAAGTTGCGGATGAGCGCTTCCGGGCTGACCAGGTATTCATCCGGCAGAACATACCAGGGGCCGACACTGATCCGTCCCGCCTGGACCAGGCGTTGCAGGACTGCGGCGCGCTCCGGGCGCACTTCCAGGTAGTCTTCCAGGATCGACGTCTGACCGTCCAGCATGAAGAAGCGGTAATCCGGATTCTGCTCCAGCAGATCAACGAGCCGGTCAATCAGGCGGACGAGGCGGACACGAAACTCCTGGAAGGTAACATACCAGGCGCGATCCCAGTGCGTGTGAGGCACAATGGTCGCCGTGCAACGCTTATCGCTCATAGGCATGCTGCTCCTGGCTGCGGCGGCCGTTCTGGCCGGTGAACAGGAAACGGGTTAGTAGTGGTAACGCCCGTACAACTCAGCGGCTTCGGTCATGGCATTGATGTTCTCCAACGGCGACCCGGGCGGGATGTTGTTGCCATCCTGGACGATATATCCGCGGTACGGAGCCAGCTTCTCAATGGCGATGCGGGTTGCTTCCCGCACCTGTTCCGGTGTGCCGCTGTGGATCAACATCGGGTCGATGTTGCCGATCAGGACGACACGCCCGCCCATGACCTCAGCAATACGATCCAGACTGACCTGGTAGCCAAAGCCCTGCAACTCATGGATCGCCAGGTCATCGCGGAAAATCTCCAGCAGGTGGTCACTCTTACCGCACATATGCAGGGAAAGCCAGCCGTCAAAATGGAAACGCAGCCGCTTTTCCTCCGGCAGGACCAGATCGCGGTACATCTCGGCGGAAAGGTTGACGGCCAGATCGTCCGTCCAGGCGAAGTCGCGGGCCGGGAGTTGCTCCTCTTCCCAGCAGAAGTCCAGGTATTCGATCAGTTTGTCGGTGACGATGCGCAGTAACTCGCGCACAAAGTCGGGGCGCTCATAACAGGCGGTGAATAGCTCAGTCTGTCCCATCAGGTCGCCGGCTACGCCGAACGGCCCGTCAGAAGTGTGGGTGAGGGCCGGATTGGCGCCGGGGTAGAAGATCTCGCCGCCGAGGAAGCGCACCGGATAGCGCTCGGCGACGGCCATCATCGCCCGGCGGTAAGCGATCTGGCGGGCGTTGATGCCACTGTGGACAAAGTCCATGGCTTCCAGACGGGCCAGGTCTTCCTCCGTTTTGACCCAGCCCGGCCCAACCCAGGGGATGTCGTCATCCGGGAAGATGATCTCACAGCCCAGGCTGCCAGCTTCGAAGGTGTTCTGGAAGTCTGTCCAGGCGCCAACCCAGGCCCCGGTGATGCTGTAGGCGTCGGTGCGCACGTTTTCCATCAACCACTTCTGGCCCAGGATTTGCGTGCGGAGCATGGTCTCCGGATCGCGGTAGTAATCGCGGAAGCGGACGCCCACCTTGGGCACCATAAAGCGGTGGGCGATGGCCGGGATGACCGGCACACGGTCTGGTTCCTCGAAGCGCTTGGCCCTGGTTACTCGCTCCTTCCGGGCGGCCAGTTCCTCCACCGACACACCAATCTCGATCACTTCGGGCATCGGATACTTCACTCCATCCGGTGGACGAACGATCGCCCATTTGTCTAGACAAAATAGCAGCGAACGGGCGCGTTCGACCCAATAGAGCGCATCTGAAGGGGTCTTGTGAGCCAGATAACGGGATGAATGGCGTGATTGATCCGGCAGACCGCCTGGGCTAAAATCAGTATAATCGTATCCCGTTGGTTTGTCTATACACATACACGACCGACTTAGAGTGTTTCCTGGAGAAGAGTTCATGGATAGTCATTCCCGCCTGACGATTGAACAAAATGTACGGGTGCTGAAACGGTATGCCTTTCTGGAGCGCAGCCTGACTCGAACGCTGGCCGGCTGGCTGGCCGGCGTGCCCGAATGGGAAGCCAAGAATCTGATCGGCCTGCACATCTGGGAGAGCGCCGATGCCGCCGAGGCGCTGCACGGGCGCCTGCGTGAGTTGCGCGCGCACAACTTTGAGCGCGGGATCAGCCCCGGCCTGCAAACGCTGGCCCGCGAACTGGATTGCGCCCAGAACACCGCTGAACTGATCGCGACCGCCTACCTGGTGATCAAGAAGGCTTTGCTGGCTGCTTACCGCCTTCACACTGACCTGACCTGGGAGGAATTTGACAACCCGACGGTCAAGATCATCCGCGAAAAGCTGATCGAGGTGACCGAGAAACAGGTCGCCTGGGCGGAGGCGTTCTTCCCGGAGGTGGCGACACGCTACCCCGGCTGGGAAGATTGGCAGGCGTATATCGCCGGGTTGCTGGCCGCTGATGGTGGCGTGACCGGGGCAGAACCGCGCCAGGATCCGCCCGCCCGTCCGGAAGGACATGCGCTACTATTGCCCTGGAAGCAATGCCAGCGGATGCCGGGCTGGCCGATCTTCGACCCTGACACGGACATTGAGCCGGATCGCCGGGCAGAGCCGGAAGCGCATCGCCTGTGGCGCTTCAAGCACTACCTCAACGAGATGACTGCCGCCGAGACGCTGGCTTCCATCCTGTGGATGACGCCGGAGATGCCCTGGGAATTTCACTACAATGTGGCCCGCCACCAGTGGGATGAGGTGCGTCACAGCCAGCTCGGGCAGACACGTATCCAGCAGCTTGGCCTGCGGATTTCCGATGTGCCGCAGGTCGTGCAGATCTACAATGTGATGATGACCCTGCCGGCGGTGGACCAGTACGCCCTGCTGACGACCGTGATCGAACCGAATGGCATGCCGGAAAAGGTGGCTAACCGCGAGCACTGGGAGAGCATCGCCGATGAAGTCTCTGCCGCTGCAGTCAGCTACGACTGGAGCGACGAGAACTTTCACATCCGCTGGGGGCAGAAGTGGACGCCCGTCCTCCTGCAGACTTATGGCTACCGGGAAACGCCGGAGGAGATCAAGGCGCGTACCGAGGCGTGGCTGCTGGAAAACACGCCGGTCAAGATGCAGAAGCGCATGGCCACCGGCGAGTATTAGGCGGGCGTTCGGCTATTCTGTTCAGGATCGCCGGGCGTCTACCGCTTCGACCAGGGCGCGAGCTTCGGCCTCGCTGGCAGCATTGACCATCAGGAAGACGCCGCGCGTCCCGATCGCGTCCAGCAGAGGGAGCACTTCCTCCGGCTGGACATTGATCGCCTGGATGCTCTTGCCGGCGTCCAGGATGCGCCGATACAGGCCATACCATTCTGGAGAACCGCCCTGGGGGGCGCTGACCTGTGGCGTCCACTCGATGGCGTCCAGCGAGTCGATGCTCAACAGCGCGTCCAGATGGCGGAAGGCCTGCGTGCCATCCAGATGGTACATGCTATAGTCAAGCCAGGCGCATTGCTCGGCCAGGAAGGGGACGACAAACTCAGCGAACATCTCCGGCGAGATCATGACACAGGCATCGCATTGGACCTTGGCCGTGCGGCCTGGCCCCCAGATGCTGAAGGCGGAATACACATTGCCGCCCCAGGGCGTCTGAACGATGTCGAAGAGCGCCTGAAATGCCTGGAAGTAGGCCTGATTGATCTCCGCCAGGCGTTGCCTGACGAACGCCGGGCGCTCAACCAGGTCGAGCATCAGTTGTTGGGTTTCCCGCAGGGAGGCCAGGGTATCCAGGTTCTCGATCAGGTCGGGCATGCTGACCAGAAAGCGCCCGGCGCTGACGGCTACCCCGGTTTCAGCGATGGCTTTCTGGCGCAGGAACCAGGGATTCTGCAGGTCAAAGTGCAGGGGCGGATGACGATCAGGATCGCTGATGCAGGGTGCGTACCAGACCGTATCCGGCGCGAAGGATGGCTCCGCACCCAGGAAGGTGGCCAGGTTGCCGGGGCCGATGTTGGTGTCGAAAAAGGGGAAAGCGTCGCCGCCAAAGTAGATGTTGCTCAGGTAACGCTCCGCCAGGCGCGCCCGGCGCTCCGGATTGAGCCAGGCGTCGCGCAGGGCGTCTTCATCAGCGTGAGCGGCGGTAGGGTCAAGACCGCCCATCAGGTAGTAAAATGGGGCCTGCGGATTGCGCGTATCGCGATCCGGGCTGCTATCACGGGGGGCCAGGACGTGTAAGACCAGACCCTCATGCCGCCACCAGGCGATATAGTGCTCGCGGACGCGATCCCAGTCCGCCTTCCAGAAAGTGTTTGTGCTGTCTGCCATCGGGATATCCGATCCCCTGTGCGCGGGGTAAACCCAAGGAGAGAAAGACGCATGAAGCGCTCTGAAATCAACACCATCATACGGGAAGCTGATGCCTTCATCAAGGCACATGGCTTCTATTTGCCGCCGTTCGCTTACTGGACGCCGGATGACTGGCGGCGCAAAGGCCCGGAAGTCCGGGAGATTGTGGAACGCAGGCTGGGCTGGGATATCACTGACTTCGGGCTGGGTGATTACGCCAATAAGGGGCTGTTTCTGTTTACCATCCGCAACGGCTCGCCGGAGAACCTCAAGACCGGCAAGGGCAAGGTCTACGCGGAAAAGCTCCTGATCGTCGGCGAACGGCAGATCACTCCGCTGCACTACCACTGGCTCAAGACAGAAGACATCATCAATCGCGGCGGCGGCAGGCTGTTGATCCAGCTCTATAACGGCGCACCCGATGGATCGCTGGCTGAAGGCGATGTGACGGTGATGATCGATGCCGTGCCACGTACGGTCAAAGCGGGCGGCACGGTGGCCCTGGAACCCGGCGAAAGCATCACCCTGGAGCCATACTGCTACCACCAGTTCTGGGCGGAAGGTGGCCGGACACTGGTTGGTGAGGTCTCGACGGTTAACGACGACGCGACCGATAACTGCTTCTACGAGCCAATCGGGCGTTTCCCCGCCATTGAAGAGGATGAGCCGCCGCTTTACCTGCTGGTCAACGATTATGAGAAGTACTACCGCGGCTAGGGGGTGGACAGGGCAATTTGTCTAGATCGGTCTGGCGGCCTGTCCAGCTGTGGCAGGCCGCTTTACGCGGTCTTCTCTTGACCCGAACCTGCTTCGGGTCTATAGTGAGGTGGTCAAATCACTGGACAAATTGTCCGGAGTTGTCTACCTTTGCCGGGCCTGTCGCAGGTCTGAGCCGGATATTCCGATCGGGCCGGTGGCTCCGGCGTTCTGAAGGCGCGCGAAAGATGCATCTCTATAGCTTTGATCTCCGTGATCCGGTCTTTGAACTGGGCCGCTGGAAACTTTCCTTCCAGGTTATCACCCTGGAAAACCTTTATGGGCTTGATGCGGCGCATACCACGCTTGAAACGGTCGAGGATGGCTGGCGACTGGTCTGCTCCCGCCTGAGCTGGGCCGGCCAGCAACAGCGCGCGCCGGGGACGCTCGAAGTGCATGCCCGGCGCGCGGGCGAGGATCGCCTGCTGTTGAACATCCGGGCTACCGCGCCGCACAAGATCCGGGCAGTCAAGGTGCTGATCCGTGACCTGCCTGCCCTGCGTCCGCTGGACATGCTGGACAACCCGCGTGATCTGCCTGCCGGCGGACTGATCGATGCCTATCCCAACCCGCTGCGGCTGCCCCTGTTTTTGGGCCAGTTGCCGGATGGGGCGACGATCGGTGTGCGCAACGAGGACCCGCATGCCCGCGCCAAGCGCTTTGCCGTGTACCGGGAAAGCTTCGGGTCGCTGGCGGGCGCCTATACCGTCGAATGCCTGCACGAGGAAGATGCCCGCTGGTTTGACACGCAACTCGATGTACCGCTGTGGGTGCTGGAGTGGGGCGTGGATGTGCCCGCCTTCCGGGGGGAGCAGCTGGCCTTTGACGAGGCTGAGCTGGGCCTGGTGCCCTGGGAGCAGCGCAGGGATGTGCCCCGCTGGGCGCGGGAACTCCGGCTATGCCTGACTATCCACCAGATGCACTGGTCCGGCTATATCTTCAACACCTACGCCCAGGCTCTGGATATCATCCGCTTTGTGGCGGAGCGGATCGATGGCCGCCGTGTGCTGGCTTACCTGCCGGGCTGGGAAGGCCGCTACTACTGGCAGTACGGCGATTACCGTCCGGAGCCGCTGCTGGGCGGCGGGGATGGCTTCGCCCGCCTGTGCGAAGGGGCGCGGGCGCTGGGCGTGCATATCATGCCGATGTTCGGCGTCAACTGCGCCAACGCCTGGGCACCGAACTTTCACACCTTCGGCCCATCCTCCTACATGAAGTCGGCCACCCGTAACACCTTCTGGGGGAATCAGCCGGACTGGGACCTCAAGCGCGCTCATGATACCGGCTGGCAGGCCTGGCTGCATCCCGGCGCGCCGGCCTGGCAGAACGAGTTGACCCGCCAGATCCGGAGGCTGGTTGAGCGCTTTGGCTTTGACGGCGTTTTCCTGGATTGCACTGAGGTCTGGGTTAATGACCCGGATTTCAACATGCGCGAGGGGTTACAGCAGCTCATCGCCCGCCTGCGGGCCGGGCATCCGGAACTGCTGGTCGCCGGCGAGGACTGGTACGACGGTTTGCTGGCCATCCTGCCGGTATTCCAGCAGACGGCAACCTGGCGACAGGTGCCGGAATGGGTCGGACGTTACGCCCGGCTGATCGGCCACATCTGTGATGGCGATCCGTCGCGCAACAGCACTGGCGTGCATGAGGCCGGTTGCAGCCCATATGTCCGCCTGCCGCAGACGGCGACGTATATCCCAACGCTGACGTTTGTGGATGGCACGCTGGAAAAGGCGCTGCCGGAGATCGAAGCGGTGATTGCACAGGCCGCAGCGGGAGATTAGCACCATACGGCGGGCAATGGGACGGTCTGGTTACCCGGGAGGAACAGGGAGGGAATTGTCCGGGATGAGTGTATGGCACAACGCGCTGGCGGATGTCCTGCCGCTGGATGGCGAGTGGCGGTTTAGCCTGGCCGGGCAAACGGGCACAATCCGCGTGCCCGGTTGCTGGGAAGCGCAGGGCTATCCCCGGCGCATCGACGGCCCGGCAGTGTACGAGCGGGAAGTGGTCGTTCCGGCGACCTGGGCCGGGCGGCGTGTGCAGTTGCAGTTTGAGGCGGTCAGCTACCATGTTGAGGTGGCGATCAACGACATGGTGGTCGGAACCCATGCCGGGTCGTGGGCGCCATTCGCCCTGGAGGTGACCGATGCGCTGCGCTTTGGCGTTGCTAACACTATCCGGCTGACCATCTATAAGCAGGGTGAGCGATTCCCGTTGCGGGAATCGCTGGCCGGCTTCCTGCCGGATGTGGTGATGATGTTCGGCGGGGTGTGGGGATCGGCGCGGCTGGCAGCCTTCCCCGGCCCGGCCCTGAGCGATCTGCGGGTGCTGGCCAGTGTGGAGGATGGCCGTATCCAGATCACAGCGAATGTGCCGGGCGCGGAAGCCGGGCTGCGGGCGACCATCCACGTCACCGGCCCTAATGGGCGGACGGCCGCCGCCTGGTCTGGCCCCCTGGTTGAGGGGCGTCTGGCGGCGACGGTGACCGTGCACGATCCGTTACGCTGGGAGCCGGAGCAGCCGGCGCTTTACACGGTAGCTGTCCGCCTGGGGAACGGGCAGGGGACGGTTGTCGCGGTTGAGCGGCGGATCGGCTTCCGCGCCCTGACGCGCGATGGCGAGCAGCTACACTTCAACGGCCAGCCGATCTGCCTGCGCGGCGTGCTGAACTGGGGCTGGTATCCGGAAGTGCTGTGCCCCGCACCGGACGAGGCGACAATCCGCGCCGAGTTCGCCCGTGTCCGCGCCCTGGGCTACAACCTGATCAAGCTGTGCCTTTTCGTGCCTTCCCACCTGTATTTCGATCTGGCGGACGAACTGGGCATGTTCCTGTGGCTGGAACTGCCGATGTGGCTGCCGGAAGTCACCCCCCGCCTGCGGGAACAGGCCCCGCGCGAATATGCCGAGATCCTCAGTGCGGTGCACCATCACCCCTCTGTGATCCTGTACAGCCTGGGTTGTGAACTGGGGCGTGGCGTGGACGCCGCACTTCTGGGGCGGCTGGATGCCATTGTGCGCGGAGGGACAGCAGGGGTGCTGATCTGCGACAATAGTGGCTCCGGCGAGGCTTATGGCGGGCTGGCCTTCGACTTTGCTGACTTCAGCGATTACCACTTCTACTGCGATCTGCAATATTTCGACCCGCTGGTCGATCACTTCCGCCGGGACTGGCGGCCACCGCGCCCCTGGATCTTCGGCGAGTTCTGCGACGCCGACGATTACCGCGATCTGCATGAGATTGCGGAGGCCTTTGGGGGGGAGTTGCCCTGGTGGTTTACGGAGTGGAATCCCCTGCACCCCCGAACGTTTGTCGGTTATCCGGCTCAGCAGGAGCGGATGCAGAAGCTCAACCTGGGCCTGGATGACGCGGCACTGATGCGCCTGTCGCGGCGGCAGTCGTTTGTCGTGCGTAAAACGATCCTGGAAAAGGTGCGGGCGCGGGCGGGCATGGGCGGCTACGTGGTGACCAGTATCCGCGACACGCCGCTGGCGTCCTCTTCGATGTTTGATGATCTGGGCCGCAGTAAGTACGACCCGGAAGCATTCCGCCAGTTCAACGCGGACAGCGTGTTGCTGCTGGGGCGGGGACGGGCACGGCGCTGGACGCACGGCGGCGATCGCCCCGCGCCCTTCGAGCCGTATAGCTTTCCTGCCGGGCAGCCCGCCGCGCTGGAGATCATCCTTGCCCATGCCGGGCCGCCGCTGCCAGGGGGGCGGCTGGCCTGGGAGGTTACGGATGGGCAGGGGGGGCGCATCAGCGGTGACGAGTCGGCGGTCAGTGGCCCGCTGGCAGGCGGACGCCCGCGCTGTCTTGGTCGGGCGGCCTTCACTGCGCCCTCATCTGACCGCGCTACGACGCTGCACCTGACGGCTTTGTTCGCACCGGAGGGGGGTGAGGCGGTTATCCGCAACAGCTGGACGCTGTGGATCTTCCCGGTGGTGCACACCTGGCCGGCAGGGCTGGGCGTGCTGGATCCGACGGGCACTCTGGGCGGGCTGGACGATCTGCTGGACGCCGCCCGGCGTGTGGAGACGCCGGATTCCGGTCTGAGCGTCCTGATCGCCAGCGTTCTGAGTGATGAAGTGTTGAGCTTCGCCCGCGGCGGCGGGCGTGTCCTGCTGATCCAGCATGGTGACCGTCCACTGCCGGCGCGGGCAGTTCCCTTCTGGCGGGAGGGGATCCTGCTGATCGGGGATCATCTGGCGCTGGCGGCCATGCCCCACGACGGCGTGCGCGATCTGCAATTCTATGGTCTGGCCACTGATTGGGCGCTGGATGCAACACGTCTGGCTGAGGTCCTGCCTGACGCGGCGGAGGTACGCGCGCCCTTGCGCCGCCTGGACGCCCGCCAGTTTGACGTGACGGACTACCTGCTGGATATGCAACTGGGTGCGGGACGCCTGATGGCGACGACTCTGCGCTTTCAGGGTGGGATGGGCGATCAGCCGGTTGGCCTGCGGGCGCATCTGGCCGGGCGCTGGCTGCTGCTCAGCCTGTTGCGGGATCTGATGGGCGGCGGGGCCTGGTGAGGGAGAGCGATGCCACAGGTGCGCATCAACGCAAGGCGTGTGTGGGTGGGCGAGCAGCCCCATGCTCTGCTCAGCGGCGAGGTGCATTACTGGCGGATGAACCCGCGCGTGTGGCCGGAAGTCCTGCGCTGCGTCCGGGAGATGGGCCTGGAGGGTGTGGCTTCTTACGTCTGCTGGGATCATCACGAAGTCGCGCCGGGACGCTTTGACTTCCGGGGGGAGACGGCCCCGGAACGCGATTTGATCGGCTTCCTGAACCTGGTTGCGGCGGAAGGGCTGTGGCTGTTACTGCGCCCCGGCCCGTACATCTACAGTGAGTGGCGCAACGGCGGCCTGCCCGACCGCGCTGCCCGCTACCACCGTCTGCATCCCGAATACCGGGCAGCGGCGGCGGGTTACATGGCGGCGGTGACGGAGACCATCCTGCCCTACCTGGCCACCCGCGGCGGCCCGATCATCCTGTTCCAGGCGGAGAACGAGCCGGACCCCTGGCCGCATATCTACGAGGATCAGCTCGGTCTGGGGCAAACGCCAGGGCTGTTCCAGGACTACCTGCGGGAGCGTTACGGCGGCGACCTGGCGGCCCTTAACGCCGCCTGGGAGGCCGATCTGACGCGCTTCGAGGGGGCACGGGCCGTGCTGCAACCGGCCATCCCCACGCGGGGCTACCTTAACCGCTACCTGGACTTCTGCCGCTTCCGTATGTGGTGTACGGCTGAGGCCGTTCGCTGGACAGTGGAGGGTTACCGCGCGCTGGGCGTTGATGTGCCGATCCTGGTCAACACGTATACCAACTTCGGCATCCAGAACTGGCGGGAACTGGAAGGGCTGGCTGATGTGGCCGGGCCGGATCTTTACCCGGCGGATGGCTTCCGCCTGCGCCCGGAAGAACTGCGCCAGTTTCTGCACGTTCTGCGCTACACGCGCAGCTACTCGGTGCTGCCGTACATCCCGGAGTTCGAGGCCGGCATCTGGCACGGAGGGCTGGAATACACCGGGCCAATCACGCCCGGCCATTACCGCCTGACGGCCTGTGCAGCCCTGCTGGGTGGAGCGGTTGGCTGGAACTGGTACATGCTGGCCAACCGCGACAACTGGCTGCTCAGCCCGATCAACGAGCTGGGACGTTCCCGACCAGAGCTGTTTGAGGTCTTCCGCCGCGTTGTAGCGCTTTTCCGGGCGGTGGATCCGCCTGCGCTGGAAAAGTTATGCGCGACGGCGGTCACGGTCGACCCGCTGCACCAGACTGCCCGCCGCCAGGCCGGGGATGGTCGCCTGCCTGACGGGAGCGATCGCCTGCTGGATGCGCTGCTGGCCGCCGATATCGACTATGACTGCTTTGACCTGGAGACCGGCCAGCTTGCCCGGCCCCTGCTGCTCTATGCCGGTGGCGACTGGCTGAGCGCCGCCGCGCAGGAACGCCTGCTGGCTTATGTTGAGGGCGGCGGGACGCTGGTCTTTTTCCAGGATTTGCCCGTGCGGGATGAGACGCTTTCCCCGCTGAACCGGCTGAGCCTGCGCCTGCCGGATCGCATCCTGGGGGCCGGCTATCCCCAGCGGCTCGCTGTCCACCTGGGCGAGGGGGAGCCGATTGCGCTCAGCAGCCCGGCTTTCTTTGCCTACGAGACGGTGCCCGGCGAGCCGATTCTCGCCGAGCGCATCCCGGACGTCCCGCCTGCCGGGGATGAGCTACAATTACATACCGGTCTGCTGGTGGGAACGTCGTACATTGTCGGCTATCGTCAGCGGCGCGGGGCGGGCAGCCTCATCTGTCTGGGCCTGGCGCCGGGGCCGGAACTGCTGGCTGCCCTGCATGACTGGCTGGGGGTGCCGCTGTACTGCCGGGCGCGGGTGCCCGGTATCGTGACCGGCCTGTTCCGCATGGACGAGGCGCGACTGGTGATCGCCCTGAACGTCAGCGACGTCGATCGGGATGCGGTGGTGAGGCTGCATCCCCTTGCGCTTGATGGCGGCCCCTGGCGCGCCCGTGATCTGTTTGGCGGGGAAGCCCTGCTGGCTGGCGCCCCGACCCCTGAAACTCTGCTCGTCCATCTGCCTGCCCGCAGTGGCACCGTCGTCAGACTGGAGAAGGAGACACCCGCATGAGCGCCATGACCTCCAAGCAACGGATGCTGACCGCCCTCCAGAGGGGCGTGCCTGACCGCCTGCCGGTCACCACCCACCATGTAATGGAGTACTTCCTGAAGAAGACCATGGGCGGTATGTCCACGCAGGCGTTCTTCGACTACTTTGGCTTTGACGCCATCACCTGGGTGTTGCCCTTCAAGGCGGATGCCAGCAAGGGCGATTATCTGGTGCGGCGGGATGGCGAGACCTGGGAGGATGCCTCGGTCCAATCCGACCGCTGGCGAATCACTGAGGAGGAAATCCCCGGCCAGCAGTACCCGACCAAGCGCTATACCATCACCACACCTAAAGGCAAGCTGACCTGCACGCTGCAAAGCAATGAGCAGACCTCCTGGCTGACCGAGTACGTCATCAAGCAGAAGTCGGATATCGACCTGATCGCCGAGTATGCACCCGCGCCGCTGTGCGACGTGGACGAGGTCAACCGCGTTGCCGACGCGTTCGGTGAGCGCGGGCTGGTGCGCGCTCATATTCCCTGCTTCGATGTGTACGGCCAACCCGGCTGCTGGCAGGACTTCACCTGCATGGTGGGGACACAGGAGGCGATCCTGTACGCCTTTGATGATCCCGCCTGGGTGCATACCGTGCTCAAGGTGCTGCAGGAGCGCAAGCGTATCTTCATCCGTTCGCTGGCCGGGGCGCGCTATGACCTGCTGGAACTGGGCGGCGGGGCGGCCTCCACGACCGTGATCTCCCCGCGCATGTTCGATGAGTTCGTTGCGCCCTATGACGCGCCGCTGATCGAGGAGGCGCATCGTGTCGGCCAGCGCATCGTCTACCATACCTGTGGTGGGATGATGCCCATCCTGGAGCAGATCGCGGCGATGCAGCCTGACGCCATGGAGACTTTCACCCCGCCGAGTATGGGCGCGGATGTTGACCTGGCCGAGGCCAAACGGCGTATTGGCGACCGGGTGTGCATGATTGGCGGCTTTGACCAGTTCCACTTCTTCACCGGTTGTACACCGGAAGAGACACGGGCGGAAGTGCGGCGCTGTTTTGAGGCGGCGGGCGGTGGCGGCGGTTACATCCTCTCGCCCTCCGACCACTTCTTCGATGCCGATCCGGCCCTGCTGCACGCCTTTGTCGACGAAGCACGGCGTTGCGTGTACGGATGAGGCGAGGCGGCCATGGCTTACACATACGACTTTGTGGATGGCTGGCTGATCCGCGATCGCGCCGGCTATAGCCCTGCGGATGAGGTCAGCAAGGCGACCGTCTTCGCCCTGGCTAATGGCTACATGGGGGTGCGCGGTGCGCCGGAGGGTCTATCCCCGCTCCTGCCCGGTGTGATGGGTCACACCATCAACGGTCTATACGATTCGCCCAGCGGCGGCATCCTGGATCGGGAGATGATCAACCTCCCGGCCTGGACGCCGCTGACGCTGGAAGTGGACGGCCATGTGCTGGGCGTGGATAGCCCGCTGCTGAAGGAATATACCCGCGCGCTGGCCATGCGCGGCGGGCTGCTGTTACAGCGTGCCCGCTGGCAGACACCGGCTGGCGTGACCGTGACGCTGGAAAGCGAACGGCTGGTCAGCATGGCTCGCCTGCACCTGGGGGCCATCCGCTGGCGGCTGGAAGTTGATGCTGCCTGCGCGGTGACGGTACGTTCGGCGGTGGACGCCGCTGTCAACAACCGCTTCGCCGAGACTCACTTCGCGGCGGTGGAGGTGTTGCCGGAGGGCCTGGCCATCACAACGATCCAGGAACGCTACCGGGCAGCGGTGCTGACGGCCCACACGCTGGAAGGGGTGCAGGGTGCCCGCTGGGAGCGTATCGCGACCGACCGGCGGGTAGAACAGGTCTGTACCTTCCGGCTGGAAGCCGGGCAGCCGGCGACCCTGACCAAGCTTGCTGCAGTTTATGACAGCCGTTTTTCCAAAGGCGATCTGGCCGATCTGTGCCGTCGGGAACTGAGGGATGCACAGGCAGCGGGGTATACTGCCGTCCGCACCGCTCATGTTGCCCGCTGGGAGGCACTGTGGGCGTCCTCCGATGTGGTTATCGTTGGGGATAGCGGGGCGCAGATTGCCATCCGCTTCTGCCTGTTCCATCTGCTGGCCAACCTGCCACATTCGGAAAGGGTCAGCGTTTCGGCGCGGGGGTTGCAGGGCCAGGACTACTGGGGTTCGATCTTCTGGGATTGCGACATCTACGTGCTGCCGTTCTATACCTACACCCAGCCAGCCTATGCCCGCCGTAGCCTGTTCTACCGCTACCATACGCTGGACGGCGCACGACGCAAGGCGCAGGGGCTGGGCTTCCGGGGCGCGTATTATGCCTGGCAAAGCCAGGAGACCGGCGATGAAACCTGTGCCCTGTACGTCTTCACCGATCCGCGCACCGGCGAGAAGTTGCGCAGTTACTTCGCCGACGAGCAGATCCACATTTCCGCTGATGTCGTTTATGCCCTGTGGCAGTACGTCCAGGCGACCGGTGACCGGGCCTTACTGGAATCCTGCGGTCTGGAGATCATGGGCGAGGTGGCCCGTTTCTTCGCTTCCCGGGTCACCTGGAACCCGGAGGCCGGACGCTACGAATTGCGCACCGTGCTGGGGCCGGATGAGTATCACGAGCGCGTGGACAACAACGCTTATACCAACGCCCTGGCCCGGGACTGCCTGCGCATCGCCCTGGATGCGCTGGAAGAAACCCGCGCCAGTAACCCGGCAGCCCATGCGGCGGTTTGCGCCCGGCTGGGGCTGGATGCCGATGAAATCGCCCTCTGGGAGCAGGTGGCGGCACACCTGTATACCCCGCAGCCGGATCCGCAGACCGGCGTGATCCCCCAGTTTGATGGTTACTTCGCCCTTGAGGATGCTCCGCCGGATGTCGTCCGCGCCCGGCTGGCTCATCCTGATCTGCATCCGGGCGGGCCGCACGGCCCCTTCCAGACCACCCAGGCCATCAAACAGGCGGATGTGGTGTTGTTGATGTATCTGTGGCGCGACCGCTATCCGATGGCGATCAAGCAGGCCAACTGGGCGTATTACGAACCGCGCACCGCCCACGACTCCAGCCTTAGCCCGATGGCCTATGCCCTGGTTGCAGCGGATATAGGCCAGACGGAATGGGCTTACCGCTACTTCCTGCACACGGCGATGATGGATTTGCTGGGGACGGGGCCGCACTGGAATCTGGGTGTCCACACGGCAGCCATGGGTGGCGCGTGGCTGGCTATCGTGCATGGGTTCTGCCACGTTGACCTGTGTGACGATGGTATCCACCTGACCGGGCAGCCAACGCTGCCTGCTGCCTGGCGGGAGGTGCGCTTTAGCTTCCAGTGGCACGGCCATCGCGTGCGCTTTGCCACTGACGGCCAGGTGACGACACTGACAGCGGAGTCTGGCCGGGTACCGGTCATCTACCCCGGCGGGCAGGCGATTCTTGAGCCGGGATGGTCTTTTTACCTGCCGGTGTCCGGCAAACACGACGGTCGGCGTGCTCCGGCCTAACGCAGGCCGATTTCCGCCAGCAGCGGTGCAACGGCAACCGGGCCGCCATTCTGCGCGGAGCGCCGGGCCGCTTCCATCACACAGACGGTCTCCAGCCCTTCGATCAGGTCGGGCGAGTGGGGCGTGCCTTCCAGCAGGGCGCGGGCGAAGTAGTCCGCATAGTTGGCGAACTCGCCGTAGTGCATCCCGTGCACCTCGTTGTTGAAGTAGTAGGCCCGTTTGCTGTAGAGCGGGTCTTCAATGATCGCGGTGCCGTCCGGGGCGGTATGCACGTAGCGCATATCGTGATACTGGGCCAGGCTGCTCCCGGCGGAGCCGTACAGCATCAACTCGATGGCATTGCGGGCAGCGGGCAGTTCGTGCAGCCCGTAGTGGCCCAGTACCCGACCGATCTGCCCGCTGGCAGCCTTCAGGTTGACGCTATAGATATCAAAGCCCTGCAGGCCGTGCCGGGCTGCCAGCGCGCTGCGTGCGCCGTAGGCGTGTACTTCCGCAATCGGGCCGAGGTACCAGCAGGCCAGATCAAGCGGATGGCTGATCCCCAGGAAGATCCAGTCGGTTGCCGCGACGGCCCAGGGGCTTTTGGCGTAGTACCAGTCCATGCGGTGGACGTAATGAGCGTCGAGCATCTCTACGGTGCCGATCTCGCCACGCTCATAAGCCTGCCGCTGGCGGAGGAACGGCTCAAAGAAGCGGGTGCTCTGGCCAACCATCAGCCGCCGCCCGGTGCGGCGACCGGCTTCCAGCACCCGCCGGGCGTCTTCCAGACGGTTGACCAGCGGTTTGGTGCAGAGCACGTCCTTACCAGCCTCAAAAGCCTGGATGATATGCTGGCCGTGCAGCGCGTCCGGCGTATAGATGGCAACCACATCCACGTCCGGGCGGGCCAGCATGGCCGCGTAGTCGGTCGTGTAGAACAGATCGGGGGCCAGCCGGCGGGCTTCCGCCAGTTTTTCCGGGCGCAGATCGCAACCGGCGACGGCGCGGGCGTACCGCGTGCGGGGGAGGGCAGCCGGATTTTCCCCGACTGGCGGGGGTTCCGGCAGGTTGAGGGCGGCGAGCAACGTGCGCCCTTCGTGCAGGCCCAGGATGCCAAAGCCAATCTTGCGGCTCATAACCCCTCCTGTTCAGCGCGGTCGCCCATCTTCGGAGCGGGGCGCGGATGAGAGCACGGCTGGCACAGATCTTCGCGGAGAAGCTGCAAGTCCGGCCTTCTCCTCATCCGCGTCAGTCTGTGCCAGACCCGTGGAAATCCGTACCTTTGCTAAATCACTTCCAGCGCATTGATATCCGGCAGGGCCGGGAACGGCGCGTGTGGCTCCGCCTGATACCAGAAGACTGTCGAGGCGATGTCGTCCTGGAGCGGCAGGTAACGCCCCTTGCCCTCGCGGGGAGCGCGCCAGCCCAGGGCCTGGATGGTCACCCGCAGATTCTGCTGGAAGCGGATGGGGTCCATGATGTGCCAGCGATACATCCCGAAGCGTTGCTGACTCTGCATGAAGCCATCGGGCTTGATCACCTGATGGAAGCCCAGGAAGGGGGTTGAATAGGTGCCGTATTCGCCTCTGGGCTGCTCAAAGCTCCACGCCCCGCCGAAGTAGTCCTCTGTCCCCGTGCCACAGATGGTTGGCCATTCCTCGTCGCCGTCCAGGTAGAACTTGATCTCGCCTTCGCCCCACCAGCCGTTGTTGTGTGTACCCCAGGCCAGGTAGGTGCCCACGTAGTGCCCCTGGCCGCGCACGCCGTCCAGCAGGGTATGTACCTGCTGGTATGGGAGCGGATTGCTGCGCCGCCATTGCGCGTGGAAGTAGGCCCGGTCGACGGGTACCTCGGTCAGGGTATAGTCGATCTGGTAGAAGAAACCCTGCACCGGATCCGGCGAGAGATTCTCCACCGTGATCCTGGCGCTGGCACGGAAGGGCATCTCCCAGTAGCTGTTGAAGCCGCCCGCCGGATTGACCGCCACCGGCAGCGAGGCGACATTGCTGCGCACGCACCAGCCGTTGCAGAAAAAATCACCGATGGGGACTTCCACCGAAGGCGTCGGCTCACCATCCCAGTAGAAGCGCAGGATCAGATGCCGCCAGGTGGTGGGGGTGACCGTCATCCAGATGTGCTGGATGGCGCCCGGCCCGGCGATATCAGCCAGCGTGACCGTGCTGTGACCGGCAAGGTCCAGGCAGGGTGAGATCTTCCAGCCCTGGCCCAGCTCGCGGGCGCTGATCGCCCCTGTGCCTTCCGTTGCCATGCCACCCGCGCCTTTGGCGCCGGTGGGATTCTCGGCGCTGATCGAGCGAGTCACCGCGCCGGACAGGCGGGCCAGGTTACCCAGGCTCAGGCCCAGACCATCGAACTCCGTATGCATCTTCCTATCTCCTCCAGCGCCTGTCCCGGTATGGGGCAGGCCTCGTCAACACACACAGACGCCAATTGTATCTCTGGCAACCGCGATTCGGACAGCCCGCCGATTTCCTCTGGTTGCCTTGCCCCGCAGGTTGTAGGATATGCGGAGACCCGATTCTGGATTCGGCCCTGCAAGGAGGGGGAAATCATGCGCAATCGGATCTACGTCAATCCGGAAGCGAAGCTGGCTACGATCGACCGCAACATCTTCGGCGGGTTTGCGGAACATATGGCCCGTTGCATTTACGGGGGAATCTACGACCCGGACTCGCCACTGGCGGATGAGCGCGGCCTGCGTCCGGATGTGATCGCCGCCCTGCGCCGGCTGCGGATGCCGTTGATCCGTTATCCCGGCGGCAACTTTGCTTCCGGTTACCACTGGCGCGATGGTGTTGGCCCCGCTGAGGAACGCCCGGTGCGGTTGGACCTGGCCTGGCACAACATCGAATCCAACCGCTTTGGCACGGATGAGTTCATTCATTTTTGCCGTCTGGTGGGGACGGAGCCGTTCCTGGTGGTCAACTGCGGTGATGGCGATATGCGCGAGGCGCGGGACTGGGTGGAGTACTGCAACGGCACTGCTGATACAGCCCTCACCCGTCTGCGCCGTAGAAACGGCTTCGACGCGCCGCATAACGTCCGCTACTGGGGCATCGGCAATGAGGTCGATGGTCACTGGCAGATCGGCTACAAGACGCCGGAGGAATACGCCCGCGCCTTCACCGAGTTTGGCAAGGTGATGAAGTGGGTTGATCCGCAGATCAGGCTGGTGGCTTCCGCCATCTCCCACTGGGAGGGCGATGTCCTGGAGCGTGTCCGCCTGCTGATCGAGCAGGCGAGCGACCTGCTCGATTACCTGGATATCCACTGGTACTTCAACAACCGGGAGGATGACTTCCCTGCCTTCATGACTGTCTCGGAGACAATCGAGGAACGTCTGGCGGGCATCGAGGGCATGATCCGGGGCGTCAAACTCGACCGGGGCATCAAGCGCGACATCGCTATTGCCGTGGGGGAGTGGAACGTCGTCTATCGCACCGACCTGGACAAAGGCATCGAGGAGATCTACAACCTGGAAGACGCTCTGGTCGCGGCTATGCATCTCAACGCCTTCATCCGCCACGCCCGCACGGTGCGCATGGCCAATATCGCTCAGATTGTCAACATGATCGCCCCCATCCGCACCCACAGGGAAGGGCTGGTGCTGCAGACAATCTTTTACCCGTTCGAGCTTTACAGCACCCACTGCGGGGACGCCGCGCTGGATGTGTTCTGGACGGGCGAGACATTCAGCGGGGGCGGCCATACCGGCGTGCGCGTGCTGGACGTGGCCGGGACATGGCGCGAGGCCGGGCGTGAGCTGGCCCTCTTCGTGGTCAACCGTAGCCGTGACGGGGCGGCAGAGACGGCGATCAAGCTGGCAGAGGGCAGCCTGGCCGGGATGGTTGATGTGTACACCGTCAACGGGGCGGATATCAAGGCGGAAAATACGTTTGATGCGCCCGACCGGGTGGGAGTCAGCCACACGACCTTCGCCGCTACCGGGGATACGCTGGAGATGAGCTTCCCGCCGCATTCGGTCACGGTACTCGTTGGGAAGGTGCAGTAAGCGGGAAGGACACCCGGTCTCAGGATTTGGCAGTTTAGCGCGGCTGCACGAGAGCTTTTATACAGTTTGCCCCTTCTCAGGCAGCAGGGCCTTTCTATAATGGCGGGTTGTAAGGTAACAGTTACGGTGCTGGTTTCTGTGGATGTTACAGGACCTGGCGGAGGAGTCTGACGTTGCTGTACTATGCCCGAGAAGGTGATGTTAGCCAATCCCTGCCTGACGTGCGGGGCTTGCTGCGCTCACTTTCGTGTTTCGTTTTACTGGGCGGAGGCTGATGACGCGCCAGGGGGGACTGTTCCCCAGGCCATGACCGAGGACCTCGGCCCGCTGTTGCGTTGCATGAAGGGCACGAATGGCCGCCAGCCGCGCTGTGTGGCGCTGGTCGGGGAGATCGGCAGGGCAGTCAGGTGCACCATCTACGACCGCCGCTCAACGCCATGCCGTGAGTTCGGTGTCGAGTGGGCCGATGGCGTGTTGCACTACAGGGAGGAAGACCTGGCCCGCTGCACCCGCGCCAGGGCCGCCTGGGGGTTGCCGCCCCTGTTTGGAGCGGCGGAGGAGGGGGCACCGGATCAACGGGGCCTTACTTCTGCTGCATGAGGCGGCGGAATCGTCCGCCCGGATCAGGAATCGACACCGGCAGGGGATAGCAGCCCCCTGCCGGTGGTGTTGTTCCCCGGTTGGCGGTGATGCCTGGCGTCAGCCGATCTCGCTGAGCCGGACAGGGCGACCCTGCTCATAGGACAGGCGGGCGGCGCGGGCGATGGCGATAGGCACGCGCCCATCGCGCCCTGTGACGACCGGCGGCCGGTCATTGACTACCGCGTCGATGAAGGCCTGAATCTCGCGGACATAGCTTTCCGTATAGCGATCCATAAAGAAGTTGAGCGGCAGATCGCGGCAGATACCCTCCGCGGTGCTGAAGGTGACCTGGTTGGGGAACAGGTTGCCGGTGGTGATGCCGCCCTTGCTGCCCAGTACGTCGACGCGTTGGTCGTAGCCGTATACGGCGCGGCGGCTGTTGTCGATGGTGGCGATCGCGCCGTTCGCGAACGTGAGCACAATCACGGCGGTGTCTACGTCGCCCGCCTCGCCGATAGCCGGGTCAACGCGCACCGCGGCGCGCGTATAAACTTCCTCCACTTCGCTCCCCACCAGGAAGCGGGCCATGTCGAAGTCGTGGATGGTCATGTCCACGAACATGCCACCGGAAACCCTGACGTAAGCGAGTGGCGGCGGGGCCGGATCACGGCTGATGATGTGCAGCAGGTGTACCTCGCCGATCGCGCCGCTGGCGATGGCCTGCTGCACGCGGGCGAAGGTCGGGTCAAAGCGGCGGTTAAAGCCGACGAAAAACTTGGTGCCTGCCTTTTCCACCGCTTCCAGCGCTCTGTCCACCACGGCCAGGTCGAGATCGATCGGCTTCTCGGTGAAGATGTGCTTCCCGGCGGCAGCGGCGTCGATGATGATCCGGGCATGGGTATCGGTGGAGGAGCAAACGAGCACGGCGTCGATCTCTGGCCTGGCCAGGATTTCGCGGTAGTCGGTGGTAGCCAGGGGGATGTTCAGCCGGGCGGCCAGTCCATGCGCGGCCTCGCTGACGACATCCGCGACGGCCATCACACGCGCCTCCGGAATACGATAGGCGATGTTTTCCGCGTGGACTTTGCCAATCCGTCCGGCGCCAATCACGCCAATGTTGATGGTCATAGCAACCTCGTTCAGGGGGGGAGAAGGGCCGCACGTCGCCGCGCGGCCCGGATGCACAGCATGTTACAGGCCGATACTCCGCAGGTACTCGCGGTTGCGCCGTGCGCTGGCCCGGGGCGATCCCAGGGAAGGCAGGACATCCTGTTCGACGACGATCCACCCGCTGTAGCCATGTGCCCGCAGGTCGGCCAGCACAGCAGGAAAGTCGACCGCGCCTTTGCCCAGCTCGCAAAAGATGCCGTGCCGCACGGCCTCAAAGTAGTCCCAGCCTTCGGCGCACGCCCGGGCGGCGATCTGCGGGTCGAAGTCCTTGAAGTGCACGTGCCAGATGCGATCCCGGTAGTGGTGCAGCAAAGCCAGCGGGTCGCCGCCGCCGAACATGGCGTGGCCGGTATCCAGCACCAGTCCGACCAGCGCCGGATCGGTCATGGTCATCAGCCGGTCGATCTCGGAAGGCGTCTCGACATAGCCGGCGCAGTGGTGGTGAAAGACGGTACGCAGGCCGGTTGCCCGCCGGACGGCCTCGGCGATACGCTCCACGCCATCGGCGAAGGTTTCCCACTCCGGCTCGGTCAGGCCATAAATCGGGGTGATCCGCCCGGCATTCTGCGTGCGGGCCGGGACGGTGCCGTTATTGTCGGCCAGGACGATGAAGCAGTCTTCCCCCGCCGTCTCACGCAGCAGGCGGGCGGTGCGCACGGCGACTTCCTCACCGGGGGCGTGGGCGGTTTCGTCCTTGAGCGCTACGGGCACAAACGCCGCCATCAGGGTCAGGCCGCGCCGATCCAGCTCGGCCCGCAGGACGGCGGGGTCAGTGGGCATGAAGCCCCAGTCGCCCAGTTCCGTGCCAACATAGCCAGTGAGGGCGATCTCATCCAGCACCTGGGCGTAACCTGCCGCCTGCCCCTCCAGATTGAATTCCAGCACGCCCCAGGAACAGGGCGCGTTGGCGACGCGAATCGTCGCTTCGCTCATGACTCTCCTCTTCTCCTTGGTATTTGCCGTTATAGATAGTGGCGCTGCTTGCGCTTGCGCTCCTCGTACTCGCGTCGGGCAGCCTGGACGGCCGGGTTCTCGGAGACTTCCGCCACGGCCACATCCCACCATGACTCGTAGCTCCCAACACGCTGACGGCGGTCGGTCTCGACAACGATGCACACCGGACGATCGATGATCTGCTGGGCCTGGCGCACAGCGTCGGCCAGCGCGTCGCGGCTGCTGGCGCGGAACACACGTGCCCCCAGACTCTCGGCATTGGCGGCATAGTCGATGGGCAGCACGTCGCCGTCCAGGTGGCCGGAAGCGGTACGGTAACGGTACTTGGTGCCGAAGCCGTCGCTGCCTACGCTCTTGGAGAGGCCGCCGATGCTGGCAAAGCCATGGTTATCCAGCAGCACGATCTTGATGGCGATCCCCTCCTGCACGGCGGTGACGATCTCGGTAGGCATCATCAGGTAGGAGCCATCGCCGACCATCACCCACACATCGCGCTCCGGAGCGGCCATTTTGACTCCGATCCCGCCCGGAATCTCATAACCCATGCAGGAATAGCCGTATTCCAGGTGGTAGCCTTTGGGATCGCGGGTGCGCCACAGCTTGTGCAGGTCGCCGGGCAGGCTGCCCGCCGCACAGAGCACCACGTCCTGCGGGCGGGTGAGGGTGTTGAGCACGCCGATCACCTCGCCCTGGCTGATCAGCGGGCCATGCTCCAGATTATAAATGCGCTCCACTTCGGCGTCCCAGGCGGCGTTGTAAGCGGCGCAACGCTCCCGGTAGGTGGTATCCACAGCCCACCCCTGCAGTTGATCGAGCAACTCCTCCAGCGTCACGCGGGCGTCGCCAACCAGGGGGATGGCGCTGTGCTTGCCAGCGTCGAACTCGGCCACGTTGATGTTAATGAAGCGCAGATCGGGATTCTGGAACTGGGTCTTGGAGGCGGTGGTGAAGTCGGTGTAGCGTGTGCCAATGCCGATGATCAGGTCGGCCTCGCGGGCGATCAGGTTAGCGCCCTGCGTGCCGGTCGCGCCGATCGCCCCCAGGCATGATGGGTGATTGTAGGGCAATGCGCCCTTGCCGGCCTGTGTCTCCCCGACGGGGATGCCGGTTGCCTCCACAAAGCGGCGCAGCATGGCCGTTGCCTCGCTGTAATGGACGCCACCGCCGGCGATGATCAGCGGCTGGCGGCTGGCGCGGATCCATTCGACGGCGCGCTGGAGCTGGGTGGCGTCGGGCCGGTTACGCGGGATGTGCCAGACGCGCCGCCGGAAGAAGGCCTCCGGGTAATCATAGGCCATTGTCTGTACGTCCTGCGGCAGGGCCAGCGTCACCGCGCCGGTATCCGCCGGAGAAGTCAGCACACGCATGGCCTCTGGCAGGGCGGTCAGGATCTGCTCCGGACGGGTCAGGCGGTCCCAGTAACGAGAGACCGGCTTGAAGCAGTCGTTGACGGAGATGTCCTGTGAATGCTCCCATTCGAGTTGCTGGAGGACGGGGGCCTGCAGGCGCTCGGCGAAGATGTCGCCGGGCAGCAGCAGCACCGGGATACGGTTGACCGTGGCGGTAGCTGCGCCGGTGATCATGTTGGTCGCGCCGGGGCCAATGGAGGAGGTGCAGGCGAAGGTCTGCAGGCGGTTCTTCATCTTGGCGTAGGCCACCGCGATGTGAACCATCGCCTGTTCGTTGCGGGTCTGGTAGTAGCGGAAGGTGTCCGCGTATTGTTGCAGGGCCTGCCCGATCCCGGCCACATTGCCGTGACCGAAGATGCCCCATGCTCCGGCAAAGAAGGGGGTTTCCACCCCGTCGCGCTCAACAAACTGGTTCTGCAGGAACGCGATCAGCGCCTGCGCCATGGTCAGTCGTCTGGTGGTCATGTTCCCCCCTATAGTTGCACTGGCTCCATATCGTGATCCACGATCGGCAGGCGTGGATCGATGGCCGTCCAGGTGCTTTTGATCCAGGCATAGGCCGGATCATCGGTGGCGGCCAGTGACTGGGCCGATCCGGCCAGGAAATTGAGGTAGTACGTGGTGTAGCCGTGCGCGCTGACGACCGGATGGTAGCCTTCCGGGACGAGCACGCAGTCGTGCTGGCGGGCCAGCATCAACGCGTCAATGGAGCGATCGTCGTTGTAGACGCGCTGGTAGGCGTAACCTTCCGGTTTATCGATCTTGTAGAAGTAGATTTCCTCCAGGTCAGCTTCCAGCAGCCTGCCGTGCCCATCCTCGCGGTGGAGATCGTGCTTGTGCGGCGGGTAACTTGACCAGTTGCCGCCCGGCGTATACACCTCGCAGGCCACGATACGGTGGCAATCGAAGCCGGGCGGGATGATGCTGTTGATCTGGCGGGATGCGTTGCCGCCGCCACGCAGCTCGATCAGGCTGTCGGATGGCGTGACCAGCCGGGCCGGGTGATCCTGATCGGTGGGCACCCAGCAGCTGGCCACCTCAAAGCCATCGGTCAGGGCTTCGATCTCAAAGTCGGTATGGCGGGGCAGGTACAGGGCGTAGGGCATGCCGCTGAAGACATCCGGGCGGCGGCCAACCTTCAAGAAGTCACCCCGGCTGGTGCGAATGTGGCACACGCCGCCCAGGATGACATGAGCGTATTCGCACTCGCCGGTCGCTCCGGCCCAGCGCTGGCCGTGATTCAGGCGGCGGGCGGCCATATTCAGGTACTGCCAGCCAGCGCGTTCCGGCGTGACTTCGGCAAATACGCCTGTGCCGCCTGTATCCCGGGAGCGGACGAGAAGGGTTTCAGCCGTGTAGATCATGATTGCCTGTCCTTATCAGTCAAGGCCGCCATAGGGCCGGACGAATGCTTCTACCTCGGCCATGGTGGGCATGAAGTTGGCGCAGCCATGCTTGGTGACGACGATAGCGCCGCAGGCGTTGCCCAGCCGGGCGGCGCGGTACCACGACCAGCCCTTCACATAGCCGTACAGGAAACCGGCAGCGAAGGCGTCACCGGCCCCCAGGATATTGTAGACCTCGACCGGGAAGCCGGGCGCGTCGATCACCTCGCCACTGACCAGGTGAACCCGCACCCCGTGCGCCCCGCGCTTCTGGATCAGGGCTTGCGGGCCGCGGCTCAGCAGGGCGGCGATGGCCCGCTCAACATCGCCGACCACGCGGGTGTCAGAGAGCGACTCGGTCGGCCTGACCTGGGTGGGGTCGCTCAGCATCGCTGCGTTGATCTCGTCTTCAGTGCCGATGACGGTATCCACCAGTGGGAGCAGGGCACGGATCATCACGCCAAAGGCGCGCACATCGTGCCACTGGTCAGGGCGAAAGTCGATGTCCAGGACGACTTTCGCACCATGCTGCCTGGCCAGTTCCGCCGCGAAGAAGGTGGCGCTGCGGGCAGGTTCTTTGGCCAGGTTGGTGCCGCCGATCTGCACGACCCGCGCCCGGGTCACCGGCGCGGCCAGCACATCGTCGATCGTGATCTCGGTGTCGGCGCAGTTATCGCGGTAGAAGACCAGCGGGAAGCGATCCGGCGGCTGGATGCCCAGCAGCACGGCGGCGCTGCGCCGGCCCGGCTTGCGCACGATGTAGCGGGTGTCGATCCCTTCCTTGTTCAGGAAGTGCAGGATGAAATCACCGACCAGGTCCTGACCCAGGCCGGTCAGCAGGGCGGTCTTCAGCCCCAGGCGGTTGGCTCCCACACTGATGTTGGTGGGCGAACCGCCGACGTAGGCTGCGAAACTGGTGATCTCCTCGAAGGGCACACCGATGTCATTGGCGTAGAGATCGATGCCGCTGCGGCCAATGCTCAAGAGATCATAGGCTTTGTCCACGGCGCGCTTCCTTTGTCCGGCGGGCTAGAACCGGCGACTCCATTCGCGCGGCCAGCGTTCAATCACGACCTTGGTCTGCGTGTAGAACTCCACACCGTGCCAGGCCTGGCCGTGCAGATCGCCAAAGAAGCTCTCCCCCCAGCCGCTGAAGGGGAAGAAAGCCATCGGCGCGGCAACGCCGATGTTGATGCCGATGTTGCCGGCATGCGCCTCGTAGCGGAAGCGGCGGGCGCTGGCGCCGTCGCTGGTGAAGATACAGGCCATGTTGCCATAGCTACGGTTGTTGACCATGGCCATGGCCTCGTCCAGCGTCTCGGCGTGCATCAGGCTCAGGACGGGGCCGAAGATCTCCGTCCGGGCGATCTCGCTGTCGGGAGGCACATCATCCAGAATGGTGGGGAAGACGAAATAGCCGTCCTCGTAGCCGCTGACCTGCTTGCCCCGCCCATCCACGAGCACGCGGGCGCCGTCCTGAGACCCTTTTCCGATCAGGCCTTCAATGCGCGCCTTGCTCTGCGCACTGATGACCGGCCCCATCTCCACCCCCTGATCCAGCCCATACCCGACCACGCGATTCACGGCGGCTTCCGCAATAAATTCGGTGAAGGTGTTCCGAGCCTGGCCAACGGTGATGGCCACGGAAGCGGCTAAGCACCGCTGACCGGCGCAGCCAAAAGCTGAGTCGGCCATGATGCGTGTGGCGGTGGGCATGTCCGCGTCGGGCATGATCACGACCGGGTTCTTGGCCCCGCCCTGGCACTGGGCGCGCTTGCCGTTTTCTGCGGCGCGGCGGTAAATGTAGCGGGCGACCGGTGTAGAGCCAACGAAGCTGACGGCCCGGATCGCCGGATGATCCAGGATGGCATCGACGGTGTCTTTGCTGCCGTTGACCAGCTGCAGGACGCCAGGCGGAAAGCCAGCCTGCGCGATCAGTTCGAACAGGCGCTGGCTGGCCATCGGAACGCGCTCGCTGGGCTTGAGGATGAAGCAGTTGCCGGTGGCGACCGCGTAAGGCAGGAACCACAGCGGGATCATGGCCGGGAAGTTGAAGGGGGTGATGGCTGCCACGACGCCCAGCGGCTGGCGGATCATGTGTTCATCGATGCCACGGGCGATGTCTTCGTTGTTGTAGCCCTGCATCAGGCTGGGGATGCCGCAGGCCACCTCAATATTCTCGATGCCGCGCCGGATCTCGCCCACGCTCTCGGCGTAGGTCTTGCCGCATTCGTTGGTCACGATGCGAGCCAGTTCATCCAGATGTTCTTCCAGCAGGTATTTGAGCTTGAAAAGGTACTGAATGCGATCCGGGGCGGGGGTGCGTCGCCACTCCTGAAAAGCGATAACCGCCGCCTGCGCTGCGGCGTCAACTTCCTCGGGCGGCGAAAGCGGAACCTGGGCGAGCGTCCGGGCGGTGGCCGGGTTGATGACGGGTAGCAGCGTAGAGGCACCGGACGCCTGCCACCGGCCATTGATGTAATTGCGCATAACGGGTTCTGAGGACATGGGGATATTCTCGCACATAGAAACACGGCAAAAGGTCAATCGAGGCATGCGCACCGGTCGGGTACGCGCATTTCCCGCACTTTACCCGAATGAGGAATCCGCGTCAAGCAGCGCCTGATCGATCGGGCGGCCAGCGCACGCCTTCCACATAGACTGCCCGGCATGGCGTCGAACAGACTCCGGCGATGTTCAGCGGAAGGGCGATCAGCGTGCCTTCCAGGATAGTGGCCTGATCCAGGTTGACCAGTGGCGCCAGCAAGAGCATCCCCCGCCGGTAGAGGGGAGCGAGCAGGCTGCCCACTTCAGCCTGGATGTCTGCTGCAACCCGATCGGCCCAGCGGCATTCCATCACCGGTGTGTCCAGCCCCAGGATGCTGAAAGGCTGTTCCAGGAACCAGTCCAGGGTGGAGCGGGCAAAGGCCGGCGCCTGGGTCACATATTCCGGCTGGTTCCAGCGCCGCCCCCAGCCAGTATCGATCAGCAGCGCCTCGCCCTCCCGGATACCCGGATCGCAGCGGCGCAGGTCCTCGACGCGGATGAGCGTATAAGGCGCGGCGGGCGGCAGGCGCAGGATGCGCGCCGGACAGATGAACGCTTCCACGCCGATCTGGTCGATGGTCGGGCCACCTTCGATCAAATGGGCGGAAGTCTCCAGGTAGCTGCCGGACAGTGTGGAAAGCTGCAGGGCGTGCGCGTCGAAACCGTGCGTGGCAATCGAAGCCACCGGTCTGATCTCCACAGGCGGCAGGACAGCTCCGCCCAGGTCAAGCTGGTTGTAGTCCCACATGCCGCTGGTGATCTTTCCTGAGAGGTCGATCAGGCGTGCCATCGATTCCTGCCTTTCTTCATTCTGGCGTTGTGTCCCCGCGCCGGTATACGATCTCGCCTCCGACGATGGTCAGGGTGATCTGCCCGTGTTCATCCATAACCGTCAGGTCAGCGTCACAGCCGGGGGCGATCTGGCCTTTGCAGGGCAGGCTCAGCAGGCGAGCCGGTGTGCTGCTGGCCATCAGGGCTGCTTCTGCCAGCGAACAGCCGGTGATCGCCCGCATATTGCGGATAGCGGCATCCATGCTCAGGACGGCCCCGGCCAGGGTGACGCCATCGGCCAGGCGGGCGCTGACACCATCGGTGGTGACACGCTGCGTACCAAGCTGGTACGTGCCCGGCGCCATGCCCAGCGCGGCGATGGTGTCCGTCACCAGCGTGATTCCCGCCGGGCCTTTGAGCCGGTAGGCCAGCCGCACCATCTCCGGATGGGCGTGGATGCCGTCCACAATCAGGCCGACAGGTACCTGGCTGGCCAGCAATGCGCCCACCAGCCCTGGCTCCCGGTGGTGCATCCCACGCATGGCGTTGAAGAGGTGTGTACCGTAGTTGATCCCGGCGGCGAAACCGGCCTGTGCCTGCTCATAGGTGGCGTCGGAATGTCCGGCTGAGGCGACAACGCCGTTCCGCCGTAATTCGGCCACCAGCGCCAACGCGCCCGGCAGTTCCGGGGCCAGCGTCATCAGGCGCACAAAGCCATTGAGCATCAGGCGCAGTTCGTCCAGGTTCGGCTGGCGCAGCAATTCTGACCGGTTGGTAGCTTTGCGGGCTTCGTTCAGGAAGGGGCCTTCCAGGTGCAGCCCCAGGATACGGGCACCGCGCGCTTCCTGGCTGGCGGCAGTAATCGTCCGGAGCCAGGAAGGGTACAGATCCAGCGGGGCAGCCACGATCGTTGGCAGGAAACCGGTCACCCCACTGGCGGGCAGGCGCGCTGCGACATCGATCACAGACTCCGGCTCCGCCATGAAGTCGTGGCCGAAGGCGCCGTTGATCTGGAGGTCAATGAAGCCGGGGAGCAGGGTGCCGTCAAGCGTGATATCCGGCGTTGCAGATGGCGGGCCGGGGCGAATAGCGGTAATCCGGCCATCCTCGATGATCACTTCGCCCTCAGTAAGCGCCCCACCTGCCGCCAGGAATAGCCCGTATAGCCTGAGCACGGCTTTGTTTCCTCCCCCTTTGGGCTGTAGATCGGAGAGGTAAGCGCATCCGATCCGGGCATGATTATAGTCCACTGGCCGCCAGCTTCCCATGAGGACGGCGCAACGGGATGTCGGCAACCACGCCTGCGCGTCACGCTGCTTTCCGCCCGACCGCTGGTTATCCGGTCTCTCCCGCGATCGCGCCTTGTCTGGCGGGGCCTGCTCCCCTACAATACCGTTGAACCGGCCGATTAGTCGTGCTGGCGGCAGAAGCAGGTTAGGAAAGATACGGCCTACCTTGCCCTGCCGCTACGGATTGCGCCTGATTCTCCCCCCCCCGCGCCGCAGGGCGATGGGCGGAAGTACCCAGGAGAGAAAACCCGATGCATATCGTTCATGTGTTCATCCACGTCAAGCCGGAAGCGATTGAGGACTTCAAGGCAGTCGCGGTTGAGAATGCTACCCACAGCATCCAGGAACCGGGCATCGTCCGGTTCGACGTCATCCAGCAGAAGGATGATCCAACCCGTTTTGTGCTGGTGGAAGTCTACCGCACCGAGGAAGATGTCGCCCGCCACCGGGAGACGGCGCACTACCTGAAGTGGCGCGAGGCTGTGGTCGACCTGCTGGCTGAGCCGCGCTACAGCGTTGTCTACAGCAATGTCTTCCCCGCTGATACAGCCTGGGGATAGGTCGATGCGTTTTGAATTTGCCACGGCTACGCGCATCCTCTTCGGGCCGGGGACGCTGGCAGAAGCGCCGGCGCTGGCCGCCGGGCTGGGCCGCCGTCCGCTGGTTGTGGTCGGCCTGGCTGTCGAGCATGCCAGGCCGTTGCTGGATGGGCTGGCGGCGCAGGGGCTGGCGGTGACGCTCTTCCGGGTAGAGGGGGAGCCGACCACCCTTGTGGTACGCGAGGGTTGCGCCGCTGCCCGTGCGGCAGGCTGCGATCTGGTGATTGGCTTTGGCGGGGGTAGTGCCCTGGACACCGCCAAAGCCATCGCCGCCCTGCTGACCAACGACGGGGATGTGCTCGACTACCTGGAAGTCATCGGGGGCGGACGGGCGCTCACACGGCCTGCCGTGCCCTGTATCGCCATCCCGACCACTGCCGGAACCGGCGCGGAGGTCACGCGCAATGCGGTGCTGCTGTCGCCGGAGCATCGCATCAAAGTCAGCCTGCGCAGCCCGCTCATGCTGCCCCGCCTGGCGATTGTTGACCCCGAACTGACCTACAGCCTGCCCCCGGCGGCCACGGCCAGCACCGGCCTGGATGCGCTTACGCAACTGATCGAGCCGTTCGTCTCCCACCGGGCCAACCCGCTTACAGATGCTCTGTGCCGGGAGGGGCTGGCCCGCGCGGCGCGCTCGCTGCGGCGGGCGGTTCAGGCCCCTGACCCCACGGCGCGCGAGGATATGGCGCTGGCCAGCCTGTTCGGCGGGCTGGCGCTGGCTAATGCGGCGCTGGGAGCCGTGCATGGCTTCGCCGGGGTGCTGGGTGGGATGTTCGAGGCGCCGCACGGAGTCATCTGTGCCCGTCTGTTGCCCTTTGTGATGGAGGCCAACGTCCGCGCCCTGCAGACTCGTGAGCCGGGCAGCGCGGCCCTGCGCCGCTATGACGAGGTGGCGCATCTCCTGACCGGCTGGTTGACAGCGACCGCCGCTGATGGCGTGGCCTGGGTGCAGGATCTCTGCCGCGATCTGGACGTCCCGCCGCTTTCGGTTTTCGGGCTGGCAGAAGCCGACTTCCCGGTGGTTGTGGAGGGCGCCAGCCGGGCCAGTTCGATGAAGGGTAACCCGATCGCGCTGACCGCTGACGAACTGACGGCGATCCTGGCCCGGGCGTTGTAGGCGGAGGATGGCGTGGAGTTTGCGCGTGAGTGGCTGGACAGCCTGTTCCGCCCTCCGGCGGTCATTACCCTGCTCAGCGGGCCGTCAGGAAGCGGCAAGACGCTGCTGTGTCTGCGCGTTGTTGCTGCTGCTCACACTGCTGGCCTGACGGTGCGCGGTGTGCTCACGCCGGGGCGTTACGCGGCGGATGGGACGCGTACGGGCATCGATCTGCTTGACCCGGCGACGGGCCAGCGCTGGCCGCTGGCTCTCCGCCGCGACGCGGACACGCCCGATCCGCTGACCGGCAGCCGGTGGCAGTTCGTCCCGGAAGCGCTGGCGCACGGTGCGGAACTGCTGGCAGCCAGCGGCGCGTGTGATTTACTGATCGTTGACGAGATCGGGCCGCTGGAACTGGTGTACAACCAGGGTTGGAGTGTAGCCCTGGATGTCCTGCGGGCGGCTGTCTACCGGCGGGCGCTGGTTGTGATCCGGCCTGCTCTGGTGGAGACTCTGCGGGCGCGGTTGGAGCCGTTGCCGATGCATGTGATCGCCCTGCCGGAACCGATGCGCCGCGAACAGACAGGTTAAACCGGCAGAACAGCAGAACCGTTCTGCCGGTTTCTCTTGGGATTGCCTCCCCAGGATTCAGTTGTCGTAGGGGAAGGCGCGCGCTTCCGCTGCCATCAGCACTTCTTCGGCGTGGCGCAGCGCGCCGCTGATCACCGTCACGATCAGCAGCTGCAACCCACGCCAGCGTTGCCGCCGGAAGCCGCCGCGCAGCCGGAAAGCGGCATAAGCTGTGACAAAGCGCTTCTGCAGCGCGGGCAGAGCATGGAAGCCCACGCCGATGGCAAAGCCGATGTCGCGCATGCCCGCTCGCTCCAGCATCCGGGCCATCTCCATCACCGATACTCGCCGGCTCAGGATGCTGACGCCTGTGAAGATCGTCGTCGCCCGGCAGGCCATCTGTACGCTCAGGGACAGCCCGGCAGGCGAATAAGACACGCCCAGCATGCGGCTCTCCGGTTCTCCCATCCACAGGGTGCCGGGCACGATCAGCAGGAGGATCAGCAGCAGCCAGCGCCAGGTCAGAATCGGGCGCAACGCTGCCGGAGCCAGCCGGAGGGCCAGAACGATCATGGTCACCAGGCTGGCCAGCGCCCACCAGCCACTACCCACGACAGCGACGATCATCGCGGTTGTGATGGCCAGCACTGCCGGGGCAATACGCAGGCGCGGAACGGCCATCATCCCTGTGCGCTGACCTCAATTCGGTTGACCATCCGCGGTTGCATGGAGCCTCCCTGGTCGGGGATGACCATACGCAGTGGCGCTTCATCAGGGTTCAGGCTACCGCCCTGCCGGGCGTAGGCCAGTACGGCGTCTTCTCGCGTGAATAATTCCGGCGGGTAGGTGCTGCTGAAGCCGTCGGTGGCCACCACGCGTACGGTGGCGATCCCGTCCAGGTTAAAGCCCGCCTCGGTCAGCAGATCGCCCAGCCGCACGCCGATGAATGCTCCGGCGGCGGATTCGATCTCGGTCACCGGCAGGGCCTGGAGTTGCTCCAGAGTGAATGTCCGCTCTGTCTCACCGCCGGTGATGGTCAGGATGACACCGGGCGCGGCGGATTCCTGCGGCGGGGTGGGTGCGGTCTGTTCGGCGGGGCCGCACGCGGCAAGCAGCAGTACTGCGATAAGGAAACCCAGACCAGCGTGTTTTACCCTCATAATTCGTACTCCTTTTCCCGGATCGCCGGGAGAATCACATGTGTCGTCGAGGGGCATTGCCCGGCGACGGCGGATTTGCTCGCCGACCTGCCAGCCGAGCCAGCCGGCCAGCAAGCCGCCAAGTGCATGAATACCCAGCAGGATCGCCACAATAAGCCAGGCCAGATTCGGGCTGAGACCCAGAGTCCGTGACCCGTTCTCAATGGTGCTCGTCCAGATGGTCACGATGCCCTGTCCGGCCAGAATGCCCCAGGTCAGGAAAGGGTGGAAGAAGTTCCAGGAGATCGCCAGCGCTCCCGCCAGCAGGAATGCCCGCCGACCGGGCGCCCTGTGCAGGCTGAGCACGATTTCCGCAAGTAAGGCCTCTATGAAGATCGCAAGCATCGGGTTGATGACGAACTGACCCAGGCTGAACATTTTGAGCACGGCGGTGACGATGCCCATGGCCAGTGTCGCCCCACGCCGGGGTACAAACAACCGACCGATCAGCAGGATCATCACGCCGATCCCGCCCAGGATGATCCCCTTGAAGGGGACATTGGCCAGATGCAGCACCGACCCCAGGGTGGTTTCCACAACTCCCCATAGAGCGCCAAATGTGCCGATCAAGACCAGTTCACGCAGTTTGAAGCGCATGTTCGGTTTCTCCTTCTTTCTGGCGGATGGGCCGCCCGTCCGCCAGAATGCGCCCTTCATGGAGTAGCACCAGACGGCGGGCGTAGCGGTGTACCAGCTTGTAGTCGTGAGTGATCAGCAGGACTGTGGTTCCCTGCTCGTTAAGGTCGGTCAGGAAGGCCATCAGCTGCTCCAGATGGCGCCAGTCCTGGCCGAGAGTCGGCTCGTCCAGAATCAGGAGGGACGGCTGCAGGGCCAGCACGGCTGCCAGCGCGACGCGCTGTTGCTGCCCGGCGGAAAGGGCGTGTACAGGTCGTCGCGTCAGCCCGGCCAGGTCGCAGCGCTGCAGGGTGCAGGCGTGGCCATCCGGCGTGAAGCAGCCGAAGTTCCGCGGGCCGAAGGCAACCTCCTCATCAACCGTATCGCAAAAGAGCTGATCCAGCGGATTCTGAAAGAGCAGGCCCACGTCCAGACCCAGACGTACCCGCCTGTGACCGTTGAAGATGACCCGTCCCCGCTGTGGCGCTTTCAGCCCGGCGGCTACCAGCGCCAGGGTACTCTTGCCCGCGCCATTCTCGCCTGCCAGCGCGACGAACTCGCCCGGCCACAGCGTCAGGCTCACGTCCTTCAGAACAGGGTGACGGGGATAGCCAGCGTCGATTCTGTCCAGGATCAATAGCGGCTGGCGGTCGCCGGTGTGGACACCGTTAGGCTGGAGAAGGGTATGCCAGTCGGCGACGGGCTGCAGGGCAGGGCGGCGCATCCCCAGGCGGCGTAACAGGGCTGTGTCCTGCAGGATGTCGGTTGCCGGGCCATCGGCGGCAATGCGTCCTTCTTCCAGCAACACTGCTCGCGTGGCCAGGTGGGCGACCTCGCCCAGACGATGCTCGATCAACAGGATGGTGGTTCCCTCTTGCTCATGCAAATGCTTGAGCATCTGCACGACCTGCCGGGTGGCGGCCACATCCAGGCTGGAAGTTGGCTCATCGAGGATTAGCACGCGCGGCCCCATGGCCAGTACCGCGCCGATGGCAACACGCTGGATCTCCCCACCGGAGAGCGTGTCCAGGCGGCGTCCAAGCAGGGGGGTAAGGCCCAGCGCCTGAGCAACCCAGGCCACCCGGCGGTGGATAGTCTCCTGGTCCAGCCCCAGGTTGCGCGGGCCGCAGGCCAGTTCCTCGTCGACAATCAGGTTGAAAAACTGGGTGCGTGGATTCTGGAAGACGATGCCGATCTGCCGGGCGATCTGTGACGGAGGCAGCCGCAGGGCGTCACCGCCATGGACATGGATTGCGCCGGTCGCGGTCACCCCTTCCTGGTTGTGGAGCAGGCCGGTCAGGGCACGGGCCAGGGTGCTTTTACCGCTGCCGGAAGGCCCGCTGATCAGCACGAACTCACCGGCCTCGATGTGCAGGTTGATATCCTGCAGCACCGGCAGGCCGCGCAGGGTCACACTCAGATCGTCAACGTGGATGGCGCCGGGTGGTATGGCGCCGTTGGCCCGCCCAGCAGCGGGCAGGGAGCCTGTTCCGGGCAGTGCGTTCATAAAAAATGCCAGCCGGAGAACCTGACAGCTGGCGAGCTTGCTGCCCGCAGGGGCGGCAAGCGGTCATTTCTCCTTTCCAAATTCGGGAGGCATGGGCGTTTCCCCCCATACCCTCCTGTCCGGGGTACGGACAGGCCATTACGGTCGGTCTGCCGCCATAGTGCGAAGGCTCGCACCTTAGGGGCTTGCAGCGCATATGGACGTTGTCGCCGCAGAGCCTATCGACAGACTCGGAGAAGATGTTCGGTTAGTAAGGTTGTCCTGTTGAGTCGGCGATGCCGGGCTGGTTGCAGCATATCGCCCCGGTATCGGATACTACACTGCCAGCGCGGAGTGTGGCACACCCCACGATATGCTGTGGAAGAAACAGCAATCCGATTGGAATGGCTTCTCCACGCGATGATTGTAGCTCGCGCAGGTTGATCGGACAATAGACCGTGTTCACTTTCACTCACGTAACATATTATCGACGGGGTATGGTTCACTCAAAAGAAAGTGTGACCGAGGGAACTGGGGCCAGCGACGAACGCTTTGCCTTGCCGCTCGCCATTCCGAGTGGTGCCCGGAATGCCTGTCTGACCCGCGTTCATTCAACATGAACAAACCATCCTCATCGGGTAGCATTTTCATCTGGATTGGCGGATGGGAAGGGAAACAGGCGCAGGCAAGACCAGCCCGTGTATCTGGCAATAGAACGTCAGGCAAAGCGGAAGGGCGGGCTATCTGGAACCTGTTTGCGCGGCTGTGACAGTTTGATCGCTGAAAGCGCTGCAACCCCGCTGATATCCCTTGCTTTTGCGCCGGAGCTATGCCATAACCAATCCTGCGTGCAGCCCGGGGGTATTGTAGCCGCCCGGTTGGTATCCTGCTGAGGCAATGAGAGAGAAGATTTCGTATGACCATTCCCCGTCCTGAATACCCGCGACCGCAGTTTGTCCGCCCGGACTGGTTGTGTCTCAATGGTGAGTGGCAATTTGAGATTGACGCTGGCGATAGCGGGCTGGAGCGCGGCCTGCTGAACCGCGAACTTTCCAGCCGGATTCTGGTGCCGTTCTGCCCTGAGTCCCCACTCTCGGGGATCGGCCACCTGGACTTCATGGACGCTGTCTGGTACCGCCGTCAGGTGACCATCCCCGCGGCCTGGGCTGGCCGGAAGGTGCTGCTGCATTTCCAGGCGGTGGACTATGACACGACCGTCTGGGTGAATGGCCATGAAGTTGGCCGTCACCGGGGTGGCTTTGCACCATTCACCTGTGACCTGAGCCGTGTGGCGCAGCCCGGCGATACCATCACGATTGTCGTTCGCGCCCGCGACGATCACCAGTCGCCCAAGCCGCGCGGCAAGCAAATTCACCGCTACTACGGCCCGCGCGGCGCGCATTACCTGCGCACTACCGGCATCTGGCAGACGGTCTGGCTGGAACCAGTGCCGGAGATTGCCCTCAAACGCCCGCGCATCACGCCTGATGTCGCCAACGGGCTGTTCCGGCTGGAACTGCCGATCACCGGCAGCCGGCCCGGCCTGCGCGCCCGCGCCGTCCTCAAGGACTCCGCAGGCGTGGTGTGCAGCGCGGAAGTCCCAGCAGACGCTGACCTGGCTCCTCAGCTCTACCTGCCCATTCCGCCGGAGCGCCGCCGTCTGTGGTCGGTGGGGGATCCGCACCTCTACGATCTGGAGATCATGCTGCTGGACGCCGACGGACATGTTGTCGACCGGGCGGAAAGCTATGCCGGTCTGCGCGGCATCGCCATCGATGGTAAAGCGATCCGGATCAACGGCAAGGTGGTTTTCCAGCGGTTGGTGCTCGATCAGGGCTACTATCCGGATGGCATCCTGACCGCGCCCAGCGACGAAGCTCTGGTCCGTGATATCGAACTGAGCATGGCTGCCGGGTTCAACGGCGCACGGTTGCACCAGAAAGTCTTTGAGGAGCGTTTCCTGTACCACGCCGACCGGCTGGGTTATATCGTGTGGGGCGAGTTTCCCGATTGGGGTTGCTCCGGCTACGGGCCGCACGAGGATCACCAGCAACCGGGCGCGACGTACATCACCCAGTGGCTGGAAGTGATCGAGCGTGACTATTCGCATCCCTGCATCGTGGGCTGGTGCCCGCTGAACGAGACCTACCAGACTCTGACGGACCGGATCACGGTGCTGGATGATGTCACGCGCGGGATGTTCCTGGCGGCCAAGGCGCTGGATACCACCCGTCCGGTGCTGGACGCTTCCGGGTATTCGCATCGCGTGCCGGAGGCGGATGTCTACGATAACCACGATTACACGCAGGATGTGGCCCGCTTTGCCGAGCGTCACGCCCGCACCGGGGAAGGGCTGCCCTTCTACAACTCGCCGGATTACGAATATGTTGCCTGGGATGGCCTGTCGCCCTTCCCTGGCAAGCAGTGGTCGATCGCTTATCGCGGCCAGCCATTCTTCGTCAGCGAATTTGGCGGCACCTGGTGGAATCCTGAGGCAGCGCAGGGCGATTCGTGGGGCTATGGCGAGCGCCCGCGCAGCCTGGACGAATTCTACGCCCGCTTTGAGGGGCTGTGCAGCGCGCTGCTGGACAACCCGGCGATGTTCGGCTACTGCTATACCCAGCTCACCGATGTTTACCAGGAGCAAAACGGGATCTACACCTTTGACCGCCGGGCCAAGTTCGACCTGGAACGTCTGCGCAAAATCCAGACGCGCCCGGCAGCCATTGAACTGCGCTATGCCGGCGGGTAGATTGCCCGCTGGCCGGACAGGATCATCCAGCCGGGGGGCCTTGTATGGCTCCCCGGTTGATTCCTGGCGGCGTGGCCCTACCCCTCCACACCCAGAATCAGCATGGTCATGTCGTCGTATTGTTCAGCGGTTCCCTGGTAAGCGGCCAGATGCCTGAAGATCGTCTGGCACAGCACCTCCGGGGGCAGCGCGCTGTGTTTCTGGAACAGGGCCTTCAACCGGGCGCGGTCGTATAGCCGCCCATCCGCCGCCTGCACATCAACCAGCCCGTCGGTGTAGAGCACCAGACGGTCGCCGGGTTGCAGATCGAATTGTTCTTCGGAAAGCGCCAGGCGATCTTCCGCCAGCAGGCCCAGGGCCAGCCCTGATCCACCCAGGTCGGTCACCTGCGCCTCCCGCAGCAGGAGAGGCCGATCATGGCCGGCCCGGCTGTAGGTCAGCCGGCGGCTGGTCTGTTCCACCACGCCGTAGAAGATCGTGACGAACATATCTGGTTCGCCAAGTTCCAGCAGCAGCCGGTTGACCGCGGCCAGCGCGGCTGCCGGTGAAACATTGCGGCGGGCCTCCGCCAGGAGCAGGCTGCGTGTCAGGGCCATGAACAGCGCCGCTGGCATCCCCTTGCCGGAGACATCAGCAATAGCCAGGGCAAAGTGGTTATCATCCAGCCGGATCACGTCGTAAAAGTCGCCGCCGACCTGGCGGGCCGGTTCGCTACCGGCGGCGAAGCTGTAGCCAGGGACGCGCGGAAAAGTGCGCGGGAGCATGCTCTGTTGAACCTGGCGGGCCAGCGCCAGTTCGTGTTCCAGGCGTTCCTTTTTGGCCAGTTCGATCTGGGCAGCCTCAAGCTGGGTGATCTTGGATTGCAGGGCTTCGATCAAACCGGCTCGCTGGATAGCCAGGGCGGCCTGGTTGGCGAAGGTATGCACCAGGGCGATCTCCCCCGGCGTAAAGCGCGATTTGAAGGTGGAATGGACGACCATCAGCCCGACCGGCTGATCCTGCGCGGCCAGCGGGACGCGCAACCCGACGCGCAGGCGCACCCCCTCCACATCGGGATCGCGCGGAGGGATGCCCGGCGGCCAGGCATGGAACGGCTTTGGCTCTATACCGCTGAACTCCTTGGCATCGATGCTGATCTGCCGACCGACATGATCGGCCTGCCAGCCGCTGACGGCCAGGATTTGTGCCTGACCGCCCGGCAGCAAGAGGTAAAGGACGGCCCGATCGGCTCCGCATAGATCACGCACGCAGCCACAGATGCGATGGCCCAGCCCGGCCAGCGAGGTCGATCCAAGCAGATTGTGGCTGATGCCCTGCAACGTGATCAAGGCCCTGGTGCGCTCTTCCAGGACACGGTTGGCGCTTTCCAGCTGGGCCAGCTTCTGCTGCAGGCGGGTGTTCAGGGTAGCCAGGGCAGTCTCGCTGGCGGTCAGCAGATGATAGGTGTGCAGGAGCTGGCCGTGTTCAAAGCGCAGGACGTCAGTCAGCGCCAGGTAGCCCAGGGCGGCCAGTTGCAGCGCGTAATGCTCCATCGCCAGCATGGTGCCCTGCTCTGCATGCTGGATGTCAAAGAGCAGGACATCGCCGTAGCGTCCCGTACCGCCGCAACGTTCGCAGCGACCGGGCGCATAAAATGGCACAGACTCGCCGGGCCGGGTTTCCAGGGTGAATTCCACCAGCGCAGCACGACCCAGGACCTCGTATTCCGGGTAGAGCTGGCGCAGTGTTTCCTGCTGGCGTGCTGTTGGCGTGACCGGTTGGCGGCAGGTCGGACAGAGCGCCGGCTGGCGCTCCACGCTGATCATCCAGCGCAGATGATCCAGATGAGTCTCCTCCACCCCCAGAGCCATCAGGTGACCGGCAATCTGGCGTCCGCGGAAGATCGTGTCCACCTGGGTCAGCACCAACACGCCCTGGGCGGCGGCCTCCAGGGCGGGGATGGCCGTCTGGTCGCCGAGGCGGTCGATAACCAGCAGGTCCGGGCGTTCAGCGGCCAGTGTGCGGGCGATGAGATCCGCATGCGTGTTGGGAGCCGTGACCGGCAGGATGTGCACCCGACTGCGCAGATCAGGCGGCAGACGTCCCAGCGGATCGTCTTCGGCCACGACCGTGCAGGTGGCTTGCGGGCGAGCAGTCAGAATTTCCCGCACCAGGATGCGGAAGATGGTTGAGCGGCCGCTGGGCAACACACCCTGTTCCCTGGCGGAGGATGCCAGCGGACGCGGATCCAGACCGGCCACGATCACACAGCCAGCCGGTTCGGCGGCGATCCGGGCGAACAGCCGATCGACTGCCGCCAGGTGGAAAAAAGCCTCAAGCGTGAGCATCGCTGTTCCCCCTCTTGCCCGCCTGGAAGCAGCACTTTGCAGTTCGAGGGCGGGGTGACACGCTATGCGGGCCGGCGATCAGTGGTAGGTGCCGTACTCGCGGATGGTCTCGTAGACGGCCAGCAGGTTTTCCACCGGTGTCTCTTCGAGGATGTAGTCGTGGCTAGGACAGGCGACATAGCCGCCTCCGGGCATCATGATCTCCAGCACGCGACGGGTTTCCGCACGGGCCTGTTCCGGCGTGCCTTCGATCAGCAGCTGGGTATTGATCGCGCCCATCAACGTGATTGCATCCCCGAACTCCCGCTTGAGTACGACGGGGTCCATACCCCGGCAGTTGGGTTGCAGGGCCTGCAGGCCGTCCAACCCGGCTTCGATCATCGCCGGGATCAGCGGGGCAAAGCCGCCGCAGCAGTGCAGCAGCACCTTGAGGTTGTAGCGGTGACCGAGATCGATCAGGCGTTTGAGGTGGGGCAGGACAAAGCGTCGGAACTGCGCTTCCCCGATCTGCGGGCCGCGTTGCGTACCGAAGTCGTTGCCGATGAAGAAGATGTCGATGACATCCGCGGCTTCCTCAAAGATGCGCCGGCTGACCTCCGCGTAGAAGTCCACGCAATGTGTCAGGACGGCATCCACGATTGCCGGGGCGTCGTACATCTTCAGCAGCAGGTTTTCCATGCCCAGCAGGTCGATGGCATCGTGCCAGAAGGGCGCCCATTCCCCGCCCAGGATGGCGTACTGCCCTTCATATTGCAGCGCCTCCGCCCGGATATGGGAAACATCCATCCAGCCCGGATCAGGCCAGGCGTAGGAATCGATCTCGGCGGTTGTGGTGGCGGCAGCCAGTGGATGGCTCATCGGCTGGCCGCCCTCGTAGCCGTGGCGCAGGATACCGAAGGGCGAGCGGTAGGTGGCGCCGGGGGGCAGGTTGGTGTAGGGCGCAGCGTGGTCAGGGCCAGCGTAGACCGCCAGGACGCGGCGGAAGTCATCGCCAACGTAGCGGTGGAGACTCTCATCGTCAGGCAGGTTCAGGAAGCGCCGCGCCTTGGCAGCGAAGGCGGGCGAAGTCCCCAGCCAGGCCGGTACACGATCAGGCTCGGCGTGGTTGAAAGCGGTGAGCACCCGCGCTCGTGAAGTCATCGTGGCAGTCATGGCAGGCTCCTTGCTGTTGATACCTGACGCCGTTGTGACGTGAGAACGGCGCCTGTCAATCTCCTGATTCCCGGTCCTTCCAGTGGCGTGGCTGCCTTCTGGCCGCAAGAGGGCAGGCCGGCTCAGTCTGCTGGATCGTCAGCCCGGCAGGTCGGACACAGGCCAAACAACACCAGGTGATCCATGCGCACGGCAAAGCCGTATTCCGCTGCGATCACGTCGAACATCCCCCGCACAACGCTATGCGCAATTTCGATCTCGCGGCCACATCCCTGGCAGACCAGATGATGGTGAGGCACAGGATGGGCGATCTCATACACCGTCTGGCCCGGAGCGACTTCCGCCGAGACGACCAGCCCCAGTTCCAGGAAGGCAGCCAGAGCACGGTAAACGGTTGAGCGATCGATCGAGCGATCCCTGGCCCGGACGCGGGCATAAATCTCGCCCAGCGTGGTGTGACCGCCGCCCTCGCAGATCGCGTCCAGGATTGTCAGGCGCTGGGGAGTCACCCTTAGCCCGTGTGCGCGCATGATGTCAACGTAGTCGATTTTCTGGTGGGTCATCCCGCGCCCCGCTTTCGCTGTTGCAGCTTTTTGCAATAACCTTCAGACCGTCCGCCGGCTGCCTATAATGTACCATACACCCTGGGTGAGGGACCGCAGATTGGAGGGGCGATGCACGACACACAGACAGCGGAGCAGACCCGGCTGGGATCGACGGCAGCGCATGAGCATCACCATGATCATGACCACGATCATGATCATGGTCATGATGATGGGCATCCGCATGATCACGACCATGATCACGACCATGGGCACGAGCATGACCACGATCATGATCATGGTCATGATGATGGGCATCCGCATGATCACGACCACGGCCACGACCACGACCATCGCCACGACGACAGCCTGTGGGGGCTGATTGCCGGGGCGCTACATCTGCCCGGCCATGCTCACACCCACGCCCGTCCGGCCAGCGCCGACCCGCTGTATACGAATGAACTGGGCATCCGCACGGTCAAGCTGGCGCTGGCCGCGCTGGGCCTGACCACGCTGCTCCAGCTCCTGATCTACCTGGCCAGCGGGAGCGTGGCCCTGTTGGCGGATACTGTGCACAACCTGGGTGACGCGCTCAATTCTGTCCCCCTTTGGGTCGCCTTTGTGCTGGCCCGCCGCGCCGCCAACCGGCGTTATACCTACGGTTATGGCCGGGCGGAAGACCTGGCCGGCCTGTTGATCGTGGTTTCCATTGCCTTCAGCGCGGGGTATATCCTCTGGGAATCGATCCAGAAGTTCATCCACCCCGAACCGCTGGAGAACCTGGGCTGGGTGGCTGCTGCTGCCCTCATCGGCTTCCTGGGCAACGAATTTGTCGCCGTGCTGCAAATCCAGGTCGGGCGGCGGATCGGCTCCGAAGCGATGATCACGGATGGTCGCCATGCCCGCGCTGACGGGCTGACCTCGCTGGCGGTGCTGATTGCTGTGGCCGGCACGTGGCTGGGCTATCCGATCGTGGACCCGATCATCGGCCTGCTGATCGGTCTGGCGATCGTGTTTATCACGCGGGATGCCGTCATTGCTATGTGGTATCGGCTGATGGATGCTGTCGATCCGGCCCTGGTGGAACGGGCTGAGGAGACCATCCGCCGCGACGCTGACGTGCAGGCGGTTGACGGGCTGCGGATGCGCTGGGTTGGCCATCGCCTGCACCTGGAGGCGACGCTGGCTCTGGCGCCTCAGCTGACGACTGCTGTTGCTGCCACGATCACCGCCCGCGTCCGTCACGAACTGCTGCATGCCATCCCCAATCTGGCGGATGTGCGGCTGGAAATCACGCCCGGCAGGGCAGCCGATCCGCAGGGCGGTTGAGTATCAGCAGGCGGAAGTCTGACTTTTGCAGAATCAAAGCGTCGGCCCGCGCCGACGCTTTTTTTCGGGATCGTTCCGGGTACGGCCCGGCGCTCAGGCCTGCAACCGATCCAGCACGAAAGGCCCTTCCCGCCGGTAAGCCTCGCCCATCACCGCGCCGGAGTGCCCGGCCAGACCGTTGACCAGCGCCAGGGCCAGGTCAAACTGGCGGTGTAGCGCCAGGCCCAGGGCTACCCTGTCCTGGCGGATGGCGTCATATTCCGGCACGACCAGCCGCAGCAATTCCGGCGCGGCCTGTGCTTCGATCATGTCCGCGCTGAAGGCCATCTGCGAGCCGAGGACGGCCAGCGCTTCCTGCTTGCGGGCGAAGGTGCGGCTGATCTCGATCACGCAGTTGGGATGCTCCGGAGTCATGTAGTAGATCGTCCGCACCAGATGCGGGGGATGACCGCCGCAGGCCTCGACCTGCCAGTCACGCCCGGCCAGGGCAAAGGACTCGGTATAGAGCAGGGCGATCAGGCGGCGATCAGGATCCAGGTCGTGCTGAGCATGTTCCGGATCCTGGGTGATCACAATGTCCGGGCGGACACGGCGCACCAGGCTCACGATCTTCATCTTCCATGCTGCGTCCAGCGTCCAGTTACCGACGGGAAAGTCCAGGAACTCGACCTCCCCGATGCCCAGGATGGCCGCCGCCTGGCGCACCTGGGGGCGGCTCTCCGGGCGGGAGAGCAACACGGCGGCGTGAACGTCGTCGCCAGCTTCAACATGCAGGGCCAGCGTCCCGCCGCATTCCACAATTTCAAGGCCAAAACTGGCCAGCATCAGGACACGGGTCATCGACTCTCTCTTTCGTCAGCGAGCGGTTCAAGAGTATGTCAACTCAGCGAGTCTGGCGCAGGCGCGGGTTGATCACCTGCTCCAGGGCAAACCCAATCAGCGCAAAGCCCAGCGACGCCAGGGCAATCAGCAATCCCGGCGGCAGCACCCACCACAACCAGGCCGGGGTCAGGAAGGCCCCGCGCACCTGCGCCCAGTAGAGCACTGTCCCCCAGCTCTTCTGAATCGGGTCGCCAAGTCCCAGGAAGCTCAGCGCCGCTTCCAGCAGGATGGCAGCATTCGTGCTCTGGACGAACTGGCCGGTCGCCAGCAGGAGCACCTGGGGCAGGATATGCCACAGGAGAATGTGACGATCGGTCGCGCCGACCGCCCGTGCCGCCAGGACGTAGTCCTGGTGGACGATGGTCATCACCTGTGAGCGGATGATGCGCGCTGTGCCGGCCCAGCTCAGCAGACCGATGATGATCACGGTGTTCCACAGGCTGCGCCCCAGGTAAGCGGCCAGCATGATCAACAGCGGCAGGAAGGGCAACACCAGTACGATATCGACCAGGCGCATCAGGATGCTGCCCAGCCGCCGGTAGTAACCGGCCAGTACGCCGACGGCCGTCCCGATGGCGATTGTCACCAGGGCGGCAGTCACCCCCACCGTCAGGGAAACCCGCGTACCATAGATCAGCTCACTGAGGATGTCCTGCCCGATGTCGTTGGTGCCCAGAACGTGTTCCGCGCTGGGACGGGCGAACGGTCTCCCGACGCGTTCGGCGGGGTTGTAGGGGCTGAGTACATCGGCAAAGAGAGCAGTCAATGCCAGACTCGCGATCAGCAGGGCACCAATAGCGGCAGCCACATGGCTGGGAGTCAGGTGCACCCGTCTGACACGCAGACGCCTGGCCTGGATGACTTTCACGGTGTGCTCCTGCAGGAGGGGGGAGGCGGTCGTGCTCATACGGCCTTCGTCCGGGGGTCAAGCAGCGGATAGAGGAAGTCCGCCAGCAGGTTGGCCAGCAGTACAGCAATGGTGAAAAGCAGGAAGGCGGCCTGCATGACCGGGTAATCGCGGCCACTGACCGCCTCAAAGATCAGGCGGCCCAGGCCGGGATAAGAGAAGACAGTCTCGATCACTGCCGCCCCGCCGAAAGCGTAGCCCAGGCGCAGAGTCAGCACGGTGACCACCGGCGCCAGCGCATTGGGGATGACATGGGCGAAGAGAATCCGTCGTTCGCTGAGGCCCTTGGCGCGTGCGGTGCGGATGAAGTCCTCCCCCAGCACGCCCAGCATGGTGTAACGCATGGTCAGGTAGATATCCGGGGTGCTGATCACCGCCAGGGTGATCACCGGCAGGATGGCGTGCCGCAGCACGTCCACCACGTGCGCCCAGCCGGTGAACCCGGAGGCCGGGGTCACTGCCCCGAACGACGGCAAGGCTCCCCATTGTACGGCCACTACCGCGATCAGTAACATCCCCAGCCAGAAGGAAGGTACCGAGTTGATCACGATCATCGTCCACAGCAGGCTCAGGTCGAGCGCCCTGGCCCGCCGCCAGGCCGAGATGGCGCCGCTGGCGATCCCGATGCCAGCGGAGAGGAGGAGCGCCGCGCCGGAGAGCAGCAGAGTCCAGGGTAACCGTTCCAGGAGCAGGTCGACGATCGGGCGCTTCTGACGGTAGGAGTAGCCGAAGTCGCCGCGCAACAGATCACCCCAGTAGCGCAGGTACTGTTCGCCGAGGGGCCGGTCCAGACCGGCCCCTTCAATGATCTGCGCCCGCTCTTCCGGATTGAGCAGCCCGACATCCACGCCCGCCAGCAAGGCCAGCGGGTTACCGGGCATCAGCCGGGGCAGGAAAAAGTTGAGTGTGATGGCCACGACCAGCACAATCAGGTACTGGATCGTGCGGCCTCCGTGTGTCTTGCTGAGCATCAACAGGTCTCGCTGTTCCGATTATGGACGGGCGGCTTCCGGCAGCAGAGAGAGCTTGTGGAAGATGCCCTGGCCGCTCATGAAGGCCCAGCCGTCATAGACCGTCGAGCGGTAGGCATAGGCGCCGTCCGGGTAGAGCAACAGTACGAACGGCAACTGGTCGGCGATGATCACCTGCAGTTCGTCCAGCAGTTGCTCCCGCACGGCAGGATCGGTCTCACTGTTGAGTTGTGCGGAGAGCGCGTCAGCCTGTTCATTAACGAAACCGGTCAGATTGAGTGAACCAAGCGCCGGGTCGGAGTGGATCAACTGCGAGATACGGATCGGATCGGCCTGCACCGGGGCCGACCAGCCCCACACCGCCATGTCGTAGTTGCGGCCCTGGGTGACATCGAAGCCGGGCCAGACGGCATCTTCCCAGGTACCCTGTTCGACCGCCGCTACCTGAGCGTCCATGCCGATCTGGAGGAGCATTTCGTGCACCAGTTCCGCGATGCGCAGGCGCAGCGAATCGCCGCCGTTGACCAGCAGCTCAAAGCGTAGCGGTTCGCCATCCAGTTCGCGGATGCCGTCGCCATCGCTATCGACGATGCCCGCCTCATCCAGCAGGCTGCGGGCAGCTTCTGGATCGTAGACGGTCACCACCTCCGGGTTGAAGTAGGGTGAGGCGGGGTGAATCCAGCCGGCGCTACCCACTGTGGCTGCGCCCAGGTAGACCGTATCCACCAGGTCCTGCCGGTTGACCGCCAGCGAGATGGCCTTGCGCACCTCCAGCCGGTTGAAGGGCGCGCGCCCGATGTCGTAATTGAGCATCTGCGTGGTGAAGAGCGGCCCGCGGGCGATGGTGACGCCCTCCTGCGCTCCCAGCAGGTCGATCTGCTCCGGCGCGATCGATCGCACCAGCATATCGACCTCGCCAGCGCGGAAAGCGGCCAGGCTGCCCGCGTCGTCAGCGAACTGTACAACAACCAGTTCGTTCACCGCTGGCGCGCCGGCGAAGTAGTTAGGGTTGGCGACAAAGCGGTAGAACTGCCCGGCCTGATACTCCGCCAGCTGGTAGGGGCCGCTGCCGACATTGACGCCGCCAAAATCATGTTCGGCGGGCGTTTCCACATCTGCCCAGATGTGTTCGGGCAGGATCGGGACATCAGCCAGCGTGCCCAGTTCCAGCGACGGGCTGGGGGCTTTCAGCGTGAGCGTAACCTGGGCGTCACCGGTCACTTCGATAGTATCCAGGGGGCGCAGGTCGCGAGCGAAGCGCCCGGCCTCAGGATGGGCACGGAAGTAATCGTAAGTGAACTTGACGTCAGCGGCGGTGAGCGGCTGGCCGTCGTGCCAGGTGACATCTGTCCGCAGGTCGATCGTGACCGTCAGACCGTCTTCACTGACGGTGGCGCCGGTTGCCAGCCAGGGCTGTGGCACGCCGTCCAGATCGAGCTGGTAGAGCGTGTCGTATTGCAGAAGCAGCAGGTTCCAGCCGGGGTAGCCGGTCACGTAAGTATAAGGAGTCAGGGTTGACTCATCACCGAGGATTCCGATGCGCAGCCGTTCGACAGGTGCGTTCTGTGCCGTAGCGGTTGCGGTCAGCAGGAAGGTAAGCGCGAGAACGAGGCTTACAGCCAGGATGAGATGGACGGCTTTCCTCAACATGCACCTTCTCCTTAATTTAGAACAAGAACAACTTTCGGCCAGGCCGTGATGGGGGAAAATTATCACACGGGCTACCTATTCCGCAACGTTCTACCACCTCCTTTCATGGGTATGATCGGATTTCCTATCGGACTCTAAGAACCGATCGCCGGGAATGTCGCCTCCGCTATATGCCGGCGATCGGAGGGATGCAAACACATTATAGGTAGTTGACAGAAAGATAGAACGTTACTGCAAAAAGCTGCAACAGCGCTGCTGGCAGTTGGGATGCCCCACAAGATCGACCGCGCATCGTACCGGGTGACGCTGCAACAATGGCACCGCCGTGCACAGTAGATCCGGTGAGGGAAAAGCGGGCGATCGCGGTTTTCAGCGATCGCCCGCCGGTTGTTAGCTGGTGGCCTTTTTGCGCGGGAAGTGAGTCAGGCGTGGCCAGTATTTGTCGCACAGGGCCTGGTTGTGCGCGTCACCTTCCGGCACGTTGGCGCTGACCAGCACCGGCGGAATGATGCCTGCTGCCGCCAGGTTCAGCGCGGTCTGGGCGACGATTGCGTTCAACATGCTCACGCTGATTAGCGTGGACATAGGTGCCACGCGCCATTCGATACCCGGCAGTGGTACGGCGGCATCCCCGCGCACACCCATGGTATCCAGCACAATATCGGCCAGCTCGTACAGCTTCTGGCCGGAAGAATCGCGCGACGGCGTGGTGCGGGAATGCTCCAGGCTGGTCACGGCGATCACCGTCGCTCCGGCCTGCTTGCCATGACGGGCCACCGCGATCGGCACCGGGTTGATGCCGGAGTTAGAGATCACAAAGAGCAGGTCGCCCGGCGCAATGGCATAGCCCGCCATGAACAGCTCAGCGTAGCCTTCCAGACGCTCAGCCAGCCCGTTGGTTGGTTCCTCAATGAGCATCACCGGAGCCAGGCCGCCCGCCCGCCAGTATAGTTCGCCGGCGATATAGCGGGAATGGCCACTGCCGAAGGCGTAGGCGAGCCGATCGGCTTTGATGGCTTCCGCCCAGATTTCGGCGGTGCGGGCCATTTGCGCTTTTTGCGCGGCCAGCACCTTCTGGAGTTGCCCGATGACCATGCTGTAGTATTGCTCAATACCCTCTGTTGCGGACATGCTCAATCCTTTTCTACGGTGAATTTCTCCCCGGCAGCGCCCACGATCAGCCGCCCCCGGGTCCGTTCCAGTGCCTTCAGGATATCTTCATCAATCGGGATGCCTGCCTCGCGCAGGGCCAGCAGCGCTGCGCCGATCGCCGGGATGAAACGGGGCGGGGTCAGGTACGCCTGAGGGGCCGTCTCGTGAATGCGGGCCAGCATGGGGTCGGTTACCAGCCGCCCGGACTTGAACACGCCGCCGATCGGTGCCACCGGGACGGGCACGGTGGTCATCTCCAGACGGGTCAGGACGGCGGCTACCGCCCGGCCCAGTTCGTGCCCGGCGTTGGCCAGGATGCGGATGGCCACCGTGTCACCTTGGGCAGCTGCCTGACCGACCATGCTGGCTGCCCTGGCCAGCCGGTCGCGGCTCAGGGCGCCGCTGTAGATTTTGTAATGAAGCTGGCGCAGCGTCTCACATTCAAAACCGGCCAGGATCAGATCAGTCAACAGGGTTTGCGGCCCCCGGCCATCCGCCGCCTGATAAATGGCCTGGATGCCGCGCTGAGCGATTTCGTACCCGCTGCCTTCATCCCCGGCAAAGTAGCCCATCCCTCCGGCCAGCGCTTCTATGCCCTGTGGGTTGCGCCCGTAAGCGACCGAGCCTGTTCCGGAGATGACGATCACGCCGACCATCTCCGGGATTGCCCCGGCCAGCGCCGTGACGGTGTCGCTCTTGAGTACCAGCCGGGCCGTGCGGTAGACGCGCCGGGCGGTTTCCAGGCTACCGCTACCGGTCAGGCCCAGGTAGACGCAGGCCAGTTCGTCGTTCACGCCTGCTGCGGCCATCACCTGCTCGTAGCCCTCGCGCAGGGCGCGGTACTGGCGCTCAAGGCCCCCCGGCTCGTGGATGTGATTGCACGGCCCACTGAGGGCGGAGGCCAGGATCTCGCCATTCTCGTTGATCAGGACCGTGAGCGTGGAGGACTGGCCGCCATCCACGCCGAGGAAGTAACGGGAGGGTCGGTCGGTCTGGGATGCCATTATTTTGCCAGCGGAATCGCCTCAACAAACCGCCGGGTGATCAACTGCGGTTCCGTGATAGCCCGGCCAACCACCACGGCAAACGCGCCACGCTCGAAGGCTGCCCGTACATCGGCGGGCGTGTTGTACCGGCCTTCCGCGATGACCGGTAGGCCTGTCTCGCGGACCAGCCCGGAGACCAGATCCAGGTCAGGGCCTTCGAGTTTTGGGCTGTAGGGCGTGTAGCCGGAGAGCGTGGAGGCGACGATATCAGCGCCGGCGCGGGCCGCGCCCAGCCCTTCTTCCAGGGTGGAGATGTCGGCCATCACCAGCGCGCCACGCTCGTGAATGGCAGCGATCAGCTCAGCCAGGCTGAGTCCGTCCGGGCGAGGAGCGGGGCTGCCGTCCAGCGCGACGATATCCGCACCCGCCTCGATCACCGCCAGCGCCGATTCAAGGGTGGGGGTGATGTAAATCTGGTAATCCGGCCTGCGCTGCTTGTAGATGCCGATGATTGGTACATCCACGAGCGCCCGCACGGCGGCGACATCCGCCGGGCCGTTGACACGGATGCCCACCGCACCGCCCAACACGGCAGCCTGGGCGATCGGACCGGCGAACTGCGGGCCGCTCAGGGGCGGGCTGGACTGGCAGGAGACGATCAAGCCATGCTCCAGCTTGCTGAGGATTTGCCTGGGTTCTGGCATAGATGGATTTTCTCGCTTTCAAACGGCCGCCAACCGTACGATCAGAGCGGCAGTTTAGCCTTTGATGCCGGAAAGTGCCATAGAATTTGCGCCAGGGGACACCGGGTTAAGGTCCGGTGGGGAATGGCGCTTGCCTCCTTTCACCTTTGTATATCGAACGAATGTGCGGTACACTGATATCGTCTAGGTGCAATTTGCGTGTTGTGATTGCGCGTAGAACACCCCGCCGACGCGCGTGCCTCGACAACACGTAATCTTCGGTGGGATGTTCTACTCTAAAGCGGCGATGCTTCGGACATACAAGTACCGGCTCTATCCCACGAACGCACAGGCGCGGGCGCTCGACTTCCTGCTGTGGCAGGGACGCCTGCTCTACAACGCCGCGCTGGAGCAGCGCATCACCGTCTACAACGAAACCGGCAAGGGTGTGAACTACTACCAGCAGTGGGCGCACTTCCGCGACCAGCGCCGCGCCAACCCCGACACGCTCGGTCAGCTGAACGCAACCAGCGTCCAGCAGATGCTTCGTCGGCTGGACAGGGCTTTCACCACCTTCTTCCGCCGTCTTAAGGCTGGTGAAAAGCCGGGTTTTCCGCGCTTTAAGGGCCAGAACCGCTTCAACAGTCTGGAATACCGGCATGGCGATGGCTGCAAGCTGCGCTTCGGCGACAGCGGACGGGTGCTGTTCTACGTTCAGAACGTGGGCGAGATCAAGGTCAAGTACCACCGTCCACTGCCTGATGACGCCACGATCAACCACGCCGTTATCAAGCGCAGTAACCGGAAGTGGTACGCTTGCTTGATGCTCGACCTGCCTGACCAGGCTGTCCCGGAACACGCCGGCCCGGCGGTCGGGGTGGACATGGGATTGAGCCACCTGCTGGCGCTCAGCGACGGGATGCTGGTCGAAAACCCACGCTGGTTGCGTCAGAGCCTTGCCCAACTGCGTGTCGCCCAGCGTCGCCTTGCTCGCAGGCAGAAGGGCGGAAGTCGCCGCCGCAAAGCTGCTGTGCAGGTCGCCCGGCTGCACGAGCGCATCGCCAACCGTCGCCGTGATTTCTGGCACAAGACGACGCGCCGATTTGTTGACGCTTACTCGCTGATTGCCCTCGAAGACCTCACGCTCACTTTTCTGACCGCCAATCACCACCTGGCCTTGAGTGCACACGATGCAGGGTTGGCGGAGTTCCAACAACTGCTTGCGTACAAGGCTGAAAGTGCCGGTACGCGGGTCGTGACCGTGAACCCCGCCTGCACCTCGCAGGTGTGCTCCGGCTGTGGTGTGATTGTCGAGAAGGACTTGAGC